>Ga0105049_10001236_pt1 | contig 30080 bp, 7 predicted proteins | sample MAT06_FD_78087 | JGI IMG/M metagenome (GOLD analysis project Ga0105049, IMG submission 78087) | Freshwater microbial communities from Lake Fryxell liftoff mats and glacier meltwater in Antarctica - MAT-06 | ecosystem: Environmental > Aquatic > Freshwater > Ice > Liftoff microbial mat | place... | reverse complement strand
TTAATTAAAGCAACTTCAAATTCTGCTCCCAAGGTGGCTGTAAATGAAGTTGCAGTCCCCCAACCTCAGCAGTTTGACGAGGATGGTAAAACTGTTACCGACCCCCATGTATGGCAAAATGCTCAAAATGGCATAGCGATCGCACAGACGATTTCTCAAGAGTTGGCAAAAGTAGCCCCAAGTAATGCTGCAACTTATACCAGCAATACTCAAAAGCTAACCAGTGAAATCAGTCAGATAGATACCTGGATTAAATCAGAAATAGCCACAATTCCACCTAAGCAACGCAAATTAGTCACCACTCACGATGCTTTCGGTTACTATTCCAAAGCTTATGGAATTCCTATTGAAGGGGCGCTAGGGGGTATTAGTACAGAAGAAGCGCCGACACCTGCGCGAGTAGGTGCATTATCAAAGGATATTAAAAAAGAGGGTGTACCGACAATTTTTGCAGAGACGACGATTAACCCTAAACTCATACAAGCGGTAGCAAAAGAAGCGAAAGTTAAGGTTTCAGACCGGGAATTGTTTGCTGATGGTTTGGGAGAAAAGGGGACAGAGGGCGAAACTTACCAGGGAATGCTGATTGCTAATACACGCACGATTGTGGAAGGTTTAGGGGGCAAGTATACGGAGTTTAAACCTAAATAATCAGAGTTAGCGTAGGCGTAGGCGTAGCCCGCCGCAGGCATCGCTGTCTTGGTGGATACAAGAGCCTAATAGTAGAAGCGATCGCTCCTATAAAACCCTTCTGTGTGGCCAACTTTTATTCACAACTGTCTTAGGGTTATATATTATTTATGTCAACAAGATATTCTCTCAACTTTTCTTGCAAGTTATGAATATGAGGTTTGGCAAGCATTGTGTAGTGATTCCCCGGAACCGCAATTATCTTTACTGGTTCAGAAGAAAGCTGATCCCAACCTAAAGTTAGACTATCAAGCTGATGAGCAACAATATTACTCCCTCGAAAAAGTGTGATTTGGTTACAATAAACTTGCGGTGTATATTTAACTAGGGCTTGAATATTATTCTTGAAAACTTGTAGAAGACAGTGAATCTGGTAATGTTCAATATCTGGAGGAACAAGGTTAGCCATCTTCATTTGCTCTAAGAAATAGCTAAGTTGCTCTTCTGGCTGAAGTTGCCGGAGAGTTTCGTATAAGGTAGATGAGTTGTCAGTTACTGAGAAAATCTTTCCAGTGGAGCCGGCTATATCCTGAGCAAGATTGACTAATACCTCGGCATCATCACGATCGTTAAAACCTGTAGATGATTGGTTTATCTTAATTGGTGCTTGGCTGTCTAGTAAAGCAAGTAGAGCAACTTTTTGACCTTGCCTTTCTAATTGAATTGCCATCTCAAAAGCCACAACACCACCCATAGACCACCCTCCCAAAAGATAGGGGCCTTCTGGCTGTACAAGACGCAATGCTGTAATATAGTTAGATGCCATATCTTCTATGCGAGTATGGATCTGCGATTCCCCATAAAGACCGAGCGATCGCAACCCGTAGAATGGCTGATCTAGACCAAGATGACGAGCTAATTCGTAGTAACAAAAAACGTTTCCACCTATGGGATGGATGAAGAATAAAGGTTTTTTATTACCATGAGGCTGAATGGCTATTAATGGGGATGGGTTTTCAGTAGAATGAATTTTTTGGCTGAGGAGACTTTTGAGATTTTCGATAGTGGCTTCTTGAAAAAGCTGAAAAAGTGGTAGGTTACACTCAAACTGTTTTTGAATTTTAGCCATCAGGCGTACAGCTAGAAGTGAGTGACCTCCAAGCTCAAAAAAGTTGTCTGTAACACCAATAGGAGAAACACCCAAAAGTTCTTCCCAAATTTCTGTAAGTTGAAGTTCCAAAAGGTCGCGAGGTGCTACATAATCTTTCTGGAAGTTGGGTCTTTTAGTATCTAGTGCTGAGAGTGCTTGGCGGTCTACCTTACCGCTAGGCATCCGTGGTAGGGTTTCTAGTAGTACAAAAGCTGAGGGGATCATATACTCAGGTAACTGTTTTTTCAAGAAGTTTCGCAGTTCTTTAGTGGTAAGTTGCTCTTTATTGGAGGCAATATAGGCTATTAATTGCCGATCGCCCGCCTGAGTTTCTTGTGCTAGCACTACAGTCTCTCGTACAGCAGGATGTTGTGCTAGTGCAATTTCAATTTCCTCCAGTTCTATACGGAAACCCCTGACTTTTACTTGGTTATCTACTCGCCCTAAGTACTCTATATCACCATTCGCTAAATAACGTGCCAAATCCCCTGTTCGATAAAGACGGCTCTGTGCTTGATTAGAAAAAGGGTCAGAAATAAACTTCTGGGCAGTTAAATCGGGTCGGTTGAGGTAGCCTCTAGCGACACCAATGCCTCCGATATATAGTTCGCCGGGTACACCAATAGGTGTAGGGTTTAGATGTTTGTCTAACAAATATATTTGGGTATTGTCGATAGGACGACCAATAGATATATTAGGTAATTCTGGGTTTTCTTGCCTGTTAACTGGCTCATAAATTGTTGCACCGATAGTCGCTTCTGTTGGGCCATAAGCATTGATCCACCGGACGCTATTGTTTACTAGTTTCTGCCAGAGAGCTAGTTTTTCAGATTTTACTTGCTCAGTACCAACAATGACTAAGCGAAGTGTGGATGGTAATGCTGCTTTGGAATCTGATAGTTCAGATACCCACTGATGCCAGTATGCAGTTGGCAGATTCAAAACGGTTATTTTTTCTTGGTCTAAGAATTGTTGGAAGTCTGCTAAAGATAGTACTCTATCAGGGCGCATAACCACAGTTGAGCCGCTTAACCAAGATGGGAAAAGTTCTTCTGCTGCGACATCAAAACTAATTGCAGCAAATTGGAGAATTCTATCATTTGGTTTGAGTTCATAGGCTTTAGCCGCAGCGATACTGTGATTCACCAAAGCTTGATGTGTTACCATAACCCCCTTCGGTATTCCTGTAGAGCCGGAAGTGTAAATTACATAAGCTAAGTTATCAGGTCTAGCCTTACTGATGGGATTTTTCTGGCTCTGCTGTGAAAATTGTGAAGCTAAACCAGCATCTAAATATATAACCTTAGCTTTGTCTTGTGGGAGTTTTGTGACTAGTGATGTGTGAGCAAGCAGCACCAAAGGCTTTGCATCCTCCAACATCAAAGCCAAACGTTCCTGGGGATGGGACGGATCTAATGGTAGATATGCTCCACCCGCTTTCAGAATTGCCAGGATACTAATAACCATTTCGATTGATCGCTCAATGCAGATTCCCACCAGTACCTCTGGTTTAACACCAAGTTCCTGTAGATGATGAGCTAGCTGATTAGCTTGGTGGTTTAGCTGCTGATAGGTTAGTTGCTGATCCTCAAAAGCTACTGCGATCGCAGAGCGTGCGATTAGCGCGATCGCATCAGGTGTACGCTCAACTTGCGCCTCAAATAGCTCGTGGATGCATATATTTTCTGGGTAATCCACTTTTGTATTATTCCACAGCACCAGTAACTGCTGCCGTTCTGCGGCACTCAGCAAGGGCAAGTCACAAAGCCGTTGCTCTGGATTATTTATGATGCCTGTTAATAAGATTCGGAAATGTTCCACCATGCGATATGTGGTGTCTGCATCAAATAGATCGATGTTGTACTCCAACTCCCCTTCCAGTCCAAACTCATTGTCTGCCATCGACAAACTTAAATCAAACTTTGCCGTCTGGTTTTCCAGTTTTAGGAAACTCAAGTTCAAACCGGGTAGCTTTAGTTTCTCAGTTGGGGAATTTTGGAGAACAAACATTACCTGGAATAGCGGATTATAACTTGGGTTGCGTTCAGGCTGAAGTTTCTCTACCAAATACTCAAAAGGTAAATCTTGATGGGTGTATGCTGACAAGGTACACTCACGGACTTGATATAGCAGTTCTCGAAAGCTCAGATTGTCTTTAAAATTGGTACGTAAAACCAAAGTATTGGCAAAAAGACCAATTAATCCTTCCAACTCCGTGCGGTTGCGGTTAGCGATCGCAGACCCAACTAAAATATCTTCCTGTCCGCTATAGCGGTAAAGTAAAGTCTTAAAGGCAGCAAGTAGGGTCATGAACAAAGTAGTCCCTGCTTGTTGGCTTAGTACCTTAAGCGCCTTAGTCAAGTCTGGAGATAAAGAGAATAGTTGCGTTGCCCCTCGAAAGCCCTGAATCGCAGGTCGAGGGCGGTTTGTAGGCAATTGCAGTAGAGGAGGATAATTACTCAACTGCTTTAACCAGTAGCTGAGGTGAGATTGGAGAGAATCACCACTTAAGCATTGCCGTTGCCAAACGCCAAAGTCGGCATACTGGATTGGAAGTTCTGCTAAGGGGGACGGCTTACCACTACAAAAGGCTGTGTATAGTGCTGCTATCTCTCGAATCAGAACAGCCATCGACCAACCATCACAGATAATGTGATGTATTGTCAATAAAATTACATGGTCTGTCTTACTTAACTTTACTAGAGTTGCCCGCAGCAACGATCCTTGAGCGAGATTGAAGGGACATGATATTGCTTCAGACACCAGTTGTAAAGCCTTGGCTTCACGTTTACATTCGGGTATCTCCTGTAAATCTACAACAGTTAAAGACAAAGGCAAATAGGGAGCGATCGCTTGCGTGGGTTCTCCCTCAACACAGATAAAATTTGTCCGTAAGGCTTCGTGGCGGCGCACGATTTCGTTGAGGCTTTGCTCTAAGGCAGAAATGTTGAGCAAACCCTTCAGTCGCACAGCAATAGACTCGTTGTAAAAAGGGTTATCAGGCTCCCACTGGTTGAGGAACCACAGCCGTTGCTGGGCGAAAGACAGGGGTAGTTTTCCCTGTCGTGAGACATGCTCAATGGGTGCAAGTTTGGAAGCTGAAGCCAGCTTTAACTGGCGAAGAAACGAGAGCATTTCTTGCTTGCGTTCAATTAATTCAGCACGCAACGCAGGTATAAGCCTTCCTTTAGGTGCATCGTAGCACAACTGACCATCATCATCCCAGATTTTGATATCTAAATGGTGAAGGTCAGACAAAAACTCTTCAATGGGCTTCATAATTTTCCTTGTTCGCGATCGCTTACTATAATGTCGGTCGTTGTCATGCGTAGTGCCTCAATGCGATCGCCTAGAGTTGCCACAGTCGGGTTATCAAACAAACGACGTAGAGGTAACTCCACCTGAAATGCTTCCCGTAAGCGAGTTATCACTTGGGTAGCTCTCAAGGAATCACCTCCCAATTCAAAGAAATTATCGTGTATTCCTATTTCCTTAGCGCCTAAAATTTCTCCAAAAATAGCTACTAAAGTTTTTTCAGTTTGATTCCGGGGTGCAACAAAGCTTTCTTTGAGATTGTTCTTAACTATCTCAGGTGCTGGCAATGCTTTGCGGTCTACTTTGCCATTAGGTGTTAGCGGTAGGGTATTTAGAAAGACATAATTAGAGGGCAGCAAATATTCTGGTAGCTTTTGTTGTAAAAAATTATGTATATCTTCAGTCAGTGAGTCTGGTTTGCGAGAAATTTGTAACCACTGCCTAGTTTGAGCCTGGTCTATTTTTCCACCTAAAAAGCTGTGGAGTAAAATTTGACCTGATTCCAGACCGAACATAGTTTGGAATTTTTCAAATTCTAAGTAACCAATAGGACAAAGACCTATTTGGTGTTCTGGTGCGGAGTTCATGAGCAATTGACCAATGTAACCAGCTTCCAGTAAACAAAAGTCTTTCGCTAACTCGCCATACATGGGAGCGATCGTACTTAGTTGTCCGATTAAAAACAATGAAAAAGCAGACTGCTCAAAAATAAGTTGATTACCGCCATAAATATTGCCCAAAATTGACGCTTCGGCACTAAGCAATATCAAATTATGCTCGGCAGGATGGTAATAATAATAACCAGCCGCTAGTCCAGCGATACGGTTATGTTTGACATACAAGTAAGTTTGTACCGGATACAAACTACCAGCAGAAGGATAGCGATATTTTGGTAAAGGAGAGTCTTCAAGCTGCATTTGTAGCAGACAACTCAAAAATTGGCTGAACAGTTCTAATGAAATTGATTCATCCTGAAATTGTCGATAGCTTTGACGCTGTAAATATTCTTGGGTGACGATTTCATCAAACTTGGGTTTAGGTAATTGGATGCTAGATTGACTAGGTTTTAATTGTCGCAATCCTGTTTGCTTCAGTTTAAATTCAATGCGCTCTACAGGGTCAAGTAACACACCAGCAAGTTGACGAGGTTCGTAAACTTCAGCCTGCTGCTGATTAGAGGCAGCTAAATCTGACTGTGGAACTATATAAGCTACCAGTTGCTGAGATTCTCCAACGGCGGCAACTACCACTTCTTTAACAGTAGGATATTGTTGCAGGGTAGCTTCAATCTCACCCAATTCGATCCGATAACCGTTGATTTTAACCTGGAAATCTTCACGTCCTAGAAACTCAATATTTCCATCTGGTAAATACCTTCCTAAGTCGCCAGTTTTGTATAACCGCTCTTTTGTCTGCGGATGAATGATAAAACTAGCATTAGTCTTATTTTGGTCACGCCAATAACCTTGAGCTAGTCCAACACCTCCAATATAAAGCTGCCCTGATACCCAAACCGGACATTCTGCGATCGCTTGGTTGAAAACGTAAAAACGCTGGTTGGTCATGGGACGACCGTAGGGAATGGTATTGCAAGTTGGGTCAATTTTTTCAATGGGATGGAGAATCGACCAGATAGAGGCTTCTGTTGCCCCACCCAGACTAACGATTTGTATATTTTCCCATAGGGATTTAATTTGTGTGGGTAAATTTAATGGAATGCGATCGCCACTCAATAAAACCAAACGCAGCGATTTGGGTAGTTCATCAAGTTTACTGGCTGCATGTTCAACTAACATCTGCATTAAGGCTGGCACTGAGTTCCAAACAGTTACCTGGTGCTGCTGTATCAGTTTTAACCAATGGTCTGGTTCTTTAGTATTTGTGGCTTCTGGAATGACAATTGTGCCACCAGCAGCTAACGTCCCAAAGATGTCATAAACTGACAAATCGAAGCTCAGGGAAGAAAGAGCTAACACTCGGTCATTTGCCCCAATATCAAAGCGCTGGTTGACATCAAGAATGGTATTTACAGCCCCCCTGTGGTCAATCATCACCCCTTTGGGTATACCAGTAGAACCAGAGGTGTAGATAACATAAGCAAGGTCAGTGGGTGTTTGCAGTGATTCTAGCAATGGTATGTCGTCTACCAGCGTTAAATTGTCCACACAAATGCGTTGGATGGAATCTGGCCATGACAAAGTGTTATCTAGCCAAGACTGAGTTAGCACTACTTGGACTTCTGCTTGTTGGAATAGATACCACCGACGTTCAGTAGGGAGTTCGGGATCAATGGGTAAATAAGCCGCACCAGATTGGAGAACTCCTAGTACTGCAACAATTTGTTGCCAATCTTTCTCCATCACGACTGCAACCAATGTGTTGGGTAGCACACCCAACTGCCGCAGTCGATGAGCAACCTGATGAGCTAAACAATCCAACTCTTGATAACCCAGAGTTCGGCTAGATGTAATTACTGCTGGCTGATGCTGTCGCTGATGCACTTGCGCTGCAAACAGAGTATGAAGCATCGTCTGCGAAACAGGTGATTCTGTAGCATTGATGGTTGCTAGCTGCTTTAATTGTGCTGGTGGTAGTAGTTGCCGTGTTGTGCTTTGCCAAACTGACTCATCTGTTGCCAGAGAATCCAGTAGGCGATAATAAGCGGCAAACATATCGTCCAAAAGTCCTTCTGGAAAGAGTTCTTCTACAGCATCCCAACTCCAGAGTAAAGCCCCTTCATTTTCAGAAACTTGATGATCTAGCCATACTTGCGGTGTTTGGGAAATGTTGTAAACAACATTTCCTAACTTTTCCCAACTGGATGTTTCCTGTTCGGCAGTATTCTGAGTTAGGGTGCTGGTAAACACAACAGGCATCGCTGCCCTAGTTGCTCCTCCTTGAGTGCGGGCTAGTTCCCGTAAGACTTCTACACCACTGATATGACGATGTTCCAAGTCTTGCCAAAGCTGTTTTTGCAAGCTTCGCGCTCTTGATAGAAAAGACTTTGAAGTTGAGCAATCTACTGCTAACAATGTTAAGGAAGTAAAATCCCCGACAATATTATTTACTTGTGGATGCAAAGGTAAACGATTGAACAATGTTAAGTTGAGTGTAAAATTAGGAGTTTTACTCCAGACACTCAAAACTTCGGCAAATGCAGCTAACAAAACTCCAGAAGGTGTTAGCCCTGCCTGAGTAGCACGAGTTTTTAGCTGTAGCCAGGTGGCTGGCTGTAAACGCGCACTCCGATTGATAAAGTGAGGCTTTGTTATAGAGCGAGGATTCTTTGCTAGAGGTAACTCTGGTGCTGGTGGTAATGTAGAGAGACGGCTAAACCAATAGTCTCTAGAGTTTCGGTAAACTTCAGAATTTCTCAGAGCTATCTCTGCTAAAACGTAGTCTCGGAAAGAAATTTCGAGTGGAACTAGAACTGTTTCTAAATTTTGGTAAAGCTGATGCAACTGTGGTGCGAGAATTTCGCCTAAACTCCAAGCATCAACGATTAAGTAATCAAAGCTGAGATGCAAACGAATGTGGTCATTGTCTAAACGAGAGGCTCGAATCTCAAACAGAGGCCATCGGTCGGCTACTAATATTTGGTGAGACATTTGCTGCCGCACAGCCTGTAACTGAGATGCAATAACTTCAGAATTTTGTCCGCGCAGGTCTAAGATTTCAATTTGATATGTTGGTGCTTGCTTGAGAATCTGCTGTTGCCCATCTGACAGCACGATCGCCCGCAACATATCATGATGTTCGATTAAACGCTGTACAGCCAATTTCAATCTTTCTAAATTTAGCCCATGACTTTCCAGTTCGATGTAGCCATGAGTTGCCACATTGCCCAACTCGAAAGTTCCACTACGACCAATCCAGTAAGCTTGCTGTACATCAGTTAGCGGAAAAGGTTGGTGGCGTTGTTCGGGGTTGGGTGCAATGGCCGCTACGGGATGTATAGTATTTTTTTCTGTGTTTTGCGATCGCTCATACCCAGCGAGTTCATCTGACAACGCTTTCACAGTAGGTAATTCAAACAGACTGCTCAAAGATAATTCTACCTGCAAAGCTTTACTCATTTGTGCAATCACCTGAGTAGCCAACAAGGAATGTCCACCTAATTCAAAAAAATCATCATAAATGCCGACTGTTTGAATCCCAAGGAGTTCTTGCCAAATCTTCGTAATAATTTTTTCTACCTCGTTTTGAGGTGCAATATAGGCATTTTTTAAATTCGGTCGAGAGTGAAGCGAGGCGGTTGCTACTTTGTTTGCAGATTCAGTATTTTTGAAAGGCTCTTGTTTAATCCATTGGTCAATTCTGGCTTGCAGATTTCCGGTAGAAACAACTATTTGAGGGTTTGTATTAGATAAAACACGTTTAAATACATTAATACCTTCATTAGGAGCGATCGCAAACTCTGCTAATGTTGCTCCAAACCTTATATTTACTTGTTTTTCTGATTGGATTCTCCAACCATCCCAGTTCACGCTGATCCAGGGGAAATTGTTAAATTTATTACATTGATGAGTAAAGGTATCCATAAACAGGTTAGCAGCAGAATAAGCCACAAACCCCAGCCCACCGAGAACAGATGATAAAGATGAGGTAAGTAGACAAAAATCGAGTCCTTTGCTCTGTAATATTTTTTGCAATACAAATAGACCGTGTACTTTGGCGTGAAATTGCTGTTCGCACTCAGCTTTAGTTATTTGCTGGATAGTTTTAAAGTACTCGTTCCCTAAAAGTCCAGCCGCATGGATAACACCATTAATTTCGCCAAAAATATCACAAGCTTGAGCTATAGCTGTCTGCATTTGTTCTAAGTTGGCAACATCAGCACTCTTGACTATAACCTTTGCACCATAAGCCTCTAGGGTCTGCACTTTGCATATTTGCTGGCTAATTTTATCTTGGGTATCGTGAGTATCCAACCATTGCTGCCATGCAACTCTTGCTGGAAAAGGCGATGGCGCAACGCCCGCCAAAGGCGAACGCGTAATCAATATCAATCTCGCCTGTACAGTCTTTGCCAAATACTCTGCTAGTACAAAGCCGATGTTACCCAAGCCGCCAGTGATTAAATATACCCCCTGTTCTCGCAATCCAGGTTGATCTTGAACAGGCGCTTCTAATTGCACAGGCTCAAAGGTTTGTATCCATCTGCGAGAAGCGCGATAGGCGATCGCAAAATCAGCCGATTTTGTTACAAGTTCTGATAAAACAGAATCTATCAGCTTTTCTTCTTGCCAGCTTTGTGAAAGAGGCATTGTAATATCAATACTTTGGCAAGTGATATGCGGGTATTCTTGCGGAATAACTAGACAAAGCCCCAGCACAGTTGCTTTTTCTGGACAAAGTATTTCTTCACCTGTAACTGGCTGCATATTACTAGAAACCACACCAATTCTTACCGAATTACCTAGATGCTGTTTTCCCAACGCCTGTGCCAAAAATAGTAAGCTGTAAAATCCTAAATCTTGTGTTTTCTCAAAAAATTCAATTTCTGAAGATGCGCGATCGTTCTTGGTGACACTCCACAAATGCAGGATTTTGTGGGGAATTTTGTTTACGGTGCCCAGTTCTTTGAATAATGCATGGTAATCATCGCTATTTTGTGGATTGATAGTGTAGCTGTCCTGATTTAACTTCTTAAACTCTTTTCCTACATTTACGGTGATGAGATGCTGATTTACTTTTTCCAGTCGTTTTACGAGTCTAGAACCAAAGCTAGATTCATCAACAAAAACTAGCCAGTACAAGTTTTGTTCCACCAATGTTGTCTTGTCAAAAGATTGAGATATTGCTGATTGTTTCCAACAAGGCATATAAAACCAATCAGCAATATCTGGCTTTTTACTCAACACAACTGAGGAACTTTCGACAATTTTGGCTGGTTTTTGGGGTTCAATCCAATAACGCTGACGCTCAAAGGGGTAGGTTGGCAATGGGACGCGATAACGTTGTTCATGCTGATAAAATCCAGCCCAATCGACCTCAATACCAGCTAACCAGAGTTGACCAATTGTAGACAGTAAATACTCGCTATCTGACTGTCGGTTTTGTGCATGAGGAAGCGTTGTTAGCACAACTTGATTAGCAACTGAGGCGAGTTTAGCAAAGGTACTCAAAGTATTTCCAGTACCAACTTCGAGTAACAGCCGCTCTGGTTCATGCAATAAGAGTTGCACACCTTTAGCAAATTGTACCGAGGAGCAAATATGTTGCACCCAGTAGTTAGGATCAGTTGCTTGGGCTGTTGTAATCCAAGTGCCAGTAACGTTAGAAACGTAAGGAATTTTAGGTGGTTGGAAGTTGACTTTTTTTACTTCCTCCCCGAATGCTTCTAGAATGGGTTCCATCATTGGGGAGTGAAAAGCATGGGAGGTATGTAGACGGCGACTTTTAACACCGTTTTCAACTAGCTGATGTTCAAGTTTAGCGATCGCTTCTATCGTACCGGAAACAACACATAAAGATGGGGCATTAATTGCGGCGATCGCGCATTGCTCATCCAAGAAAGGTTGTGCTTCCTCCGCAGCCAGAGAAACGGCAAGCATTGACCCTGGAGGCATTTGTTGCATTAGCCGCCCCCGTGCTGACACTAGCGCTAAAGCCTCTTCTAAGGAGAAAACACCAGCTAGGTGTGCCGCTACATATTCCCCAATACTATGACCAATCATCACTTGAGGGTGAATCCCCCATGCCATTAATAACTGGCTTAAAGCATACTCAATTGTAAAGATTGCTGGTTGTGCAATCGCAGTTTGATTTAACTGTTGGCTTGCAAGTTCCGTTTCTTCCTGAGAAGGATACAACGCGCAGCGCAAGTCAAGTCCCAGGTGTGGTTTGAGAATTTCTGAGCAGAGGTCAACAGCCTCTTGAAAAGTCGGCTCAGTTTGATATAGTTCCCAGCCCATTTTGACATACTGTGTACCCTGACCAGGAAACATAAACGCTAAAGGTGGGTTGCGGCGTTCTTGGTAGCAAGTCAAAACTTGAGGTGAATCTGGATTCACTAATGTTGTAACTGCATCGCTCAAGTCTCGGCATACCAACACCCGACGATGGTTGAAAGCACGTCTACCGACTTGCAAAGTGTAAACTATATCTGCCAATTTCAGTTCTGAATGTTGCTGTAAATAGGTCAGCAGATTAATTGTTGCTTTTTCAAGAGCAGTGGCGGTTTTCGCCGATACACATAGTAGATATTTACTTTTGACTTTTGACTTTTGACTTTTAACTTTTGCTGGCGCTTCCTCGACAATCACATGGGCATTTGTCCCCCCAATACCAAAGGAACTAACTCCGGCTCGACGGGGAGTATCATTCGTTTGCCAGGGAGAAAGTGTAGTGTTGACGTAAAAGGGACTATTAGCAAAGTCAATTTGAGGATTGGGTTGCTGGAAATGTAAACTGGGTGGAATTTGCTGATGTTTGAGAGCGAGGACAGTTTTAATAAAGCCTGCAATCCCAGCAGCAGTATCTAAATGACCAATGTTAGTTTTGACTGAACCAATGGCACAGAAGCCTGTTTTTTGAGTACTGGCACGAAACACTTTATTAAGTGCGGCAATTTCGATAGGATCGCCTAAAACTGTACCAGTCCCATGAGTTTCAATGTAGGTGATGCTTTCCGGTTCTACTCCAGCCACGGCATGAGTTTGGGCGATCGCTTTTGCTTGTCCTTCAATGCTGGGAGCTGTGTAACCCACTTTCACGGCACCATCATTATTGATAGCTGAACCCCTAATCACTGCATGAATACAGTCCCGATCGGTGAGGGCATCCTCTAGCCGTTTCAAGACCACAATACCGACACCATTACCACCTACCGTTCCACTAGCTTCAGCATCAAAGGCACGGCAATGACCATCAAAAGCAAAAATTCCCCCTTTTTGATAGGTATAGCCAACTTGATGCGGTACAGCGATAGATACTCCACCAGCCAAAGCCATATCGCTTTCACCAGCGATCAGACTTTGGCACGCATAATGAATCGCCACTAAGGAGGTAGAGCAGGCAGTTTGCACAACAACACTAGGCCCAGTCAGATTTAACTTGTAAGAAACTAGCGTTGCCAAGAAATCGCGATCGTTACCCAGCCAGATTTGATAAGTACCCACCGAGTCAATTAGTTCTCGGTTGGTAATCAGATTATTCAGTAGGTAAGTACTTTGACTTAGACCAGCATAGACTCCGATTTTACCAGGATAGATTTCACAGTTGTAGCCAGCATTTTCTAAAGCTTCCCAGGCGCACTCCAAGAAAATACGATGTTGGGGGTCTGTGATTTCTGCTTCTTTTGGGTTTAATCCGAAAAAATTAGCATCAAATAACTCAATATTTTCTAAGATTCCTTTGGCTTTAATATAGTTCGGATCTTGGAAAACTTCGGGCGCAATGCCTACAGATAGTAGTTCGTCATTTTTGAAAGTAGAAATTGACTCATTGCCATTCCGTAAATTATCCCAAAAAATATCAATATTTTTGGCTCCGGGAAATCGACCTGCCATCCCAATGACGGCGATCGCATCCAGGTAGTGTGATGATGCTTCCTGATTCATGGGAAAACTCCTAGTGGTTTCTACGTTGGCGTTGCTGTCTGAGAACATCTCTGCGAGTCTGGGAGCGATCGCTACTGGGTTGGACTGTTAGTGACTCACTCTGATTGAGATATCGAGCCAAAGAACTAATAGTTGGGTAAATAAATAAATCCATCATTGATAAGTTCTTGTGGAGAAAAACTATTTGCAACTGGCTGTAAACTCGCACCAATAGTAGAGAGTGTCCGCCCAAATCAAAGAAATTATCGTGAATTCCGACTTTCTCCACAGATAAAACCGCTTGCCAAATAATGGCGATCGCTTTTTCTGATGCAGATTGGGGAGCAACGTAAGTAATATCTTTTTCAAGATGAACGCTAGCTTGTGTAGATAACCGCCGACGATCCACTTTGCCATTAGGAGTTAACGGCAGTGTCTCCAAAAGTACAAAGTCACTCGGTATCATGTAGTCAGGTAAATTATGCTTCAAGAAGTTTCGCAACTCGCTAATTGTAGGAGTCTGCTGATTGCGAGAGACAATATAAGCAACCAGTTGCTGATTATCTATTTTGTCCTCTTTCAAAAAGACTACAGCCTGTTTTACTGCTGAGTGTTGGCTGAGTACTGCCTCAATTTCTCCTAGTTCGATGCGAAAACCTCTGAGTTTAATCTGGTAGTCAATCCGGCCTAAATACTCGATATCACCGCTAGGTAAATAGCGAGCTAAATCGCCAGTTTTATACAATCTTGTTCCGATCTCGTCAACAAAGGGATTGAAGATGAACTTTTGGGCGGTTAACTCAGGCTGGTTCAGATAGCCCCTAGCTAAACCAGCCCCACCAATGTGTAATTCACCAACTACCCCCACTGGAAGTAACTGACCGTGTTGGTCGAGAATGTATATCTGCGTGTTGGCAAGCGGGCGACCAATAGGTACAATACTACTTTCTGTCTCAACTTTGTAGGCAGTTGACCAAATAGTAGTTTCGGTGGGGCCGTACAAATTCCACAGAGAAGCACACCTTTGGAGTAACTGATTAGCTAAATTTCGTGGTAGTGCTTCACCACCACAAAGAATTTTTAGTTGAGGATTACCCCACCATCCAGTTTCTACTAGCATTTGCCAAGTTGCTGGTGTGGCTTGCATGACAGTAGCCGCAGATTTGGCTAGTGCATCTGATAACTGTACTCCATCTGTGGCTACTCCACGGCTAACTATAACCACACGCGCCCCAATTATTAGGGGTAAAAAAATCTCTAAAACTGCGATATCAAAAGATAAAGTTGTAACAGATAAAAATATATCCTGCTCAACTAGCTGCAAAGTTTGGTGTGCAGAGTGCAAGAAGTTCACTACAGCGCTGTGGAGAATTTGTACTCCCTTGGGTCGCCCTGTAGAACCAGAAGTGTAGATTACGTAAGCTAAGTTTTCAGTTGTTACTTGGCTGGTAGGATTGCATTTATCTTGTTTAGCAATCTCTTGCCAATCTGCATCTAGTATTACTAAATTTATATCTTCTGGTAATACAGCCAGTAATTTTTCTTGAGTCAACACCACCGACACTTGAGCATCTTCTAACATCAATGCCAAGCGCTCTTTTGGTAATCGCGGATCTAATGGTAAATATGCACCACCTGTCTTGAGAATAGCTAATAAACCTATTACCATTTCAAGCGATCGCTCTATGCAAATTCCTACGATAACTTCTGTCCCAACTCCCATTTTTTGCAGGTAATGAGCCAGTTGGTTTGCCTGTGCATTGAGATGCGAGTAGGTAATTTGCTGTTCTACAAAAGCAATAGCAATATTATTAGGTGTCCGTTCTACCTGAGCTTCAAATAATTGATGGACACACTGGTTTTGAGAATAGTTAACTCTTGTATTGTTCCACTCTACTAAAAGTTCTTGCTGTTGGGTTGCGCTTAACAAGGGCAAACTTGAGAGTTGCTGTTCTGGATGCTCAACTATGCCTGCTAACAAAATCTGAAAATGTTCTACCATCCGCCGGATAGTGTCAGCATTAAACAGATCGGTATTGTACTCAAATTTTCCTTGTACTCCTGACTTGCCATCTTGCATTGACACACTTAAATCAAATGTCGCAGCCTGACGGTCAAAGTTCAAAAAATTGAGATTTAGACCAGGTAGTTTTAATTCTTCTGTTGCGGCATTTTGAAATGCAAACATTACCTGGAATATAGGGTTGTGATTCAGATTTCGTTCTGGCTGAAGTTTTTCAACTAGATACTCAAAGGGCAAATCTTGATGAGCATAAGCTGATAAGGTACACTCTCGCACTCGATGAAGCAGTTCTCTAAAGCTGGGATTGCCACTAACATCAGTACGCAACACTATAGTATTCACAAAAAAGCCAATGAGATTTTCAGTCTCAGTTTGGTTGCGATTGGCAATGGGTGAACCGACTGCAATATCTTCCTGCCCACTGTAGCGGTAAAGTAAAGTTTTAAAGGCTGTTAGCAAAGTCATGAAGAGAGTTACCCCTTCTTGAAGACTCAGTACTTTGAGTGCCTCGGTCAGTTTTGCCGATAAGAAAAATGACTCTGTTGCGCCGCGAAAGGTTTGAATCTTGGGACGAGGACGGTCTGTAGGTAACTGTAATACAGAAATACCAGCTAATTGTTGCTGCCAATAAGCTATTTGAGATTTGATTACTTCCCCTAGCAGCCACTTTCGTTGCCAAAGGGCAAAGTCAGCATATTGTATGGGCAGTTTGGGGAGGGGAGAAAGTTTGCCAGTAGAAAAGGCTTCATAAAGAACTACCAGTTCTCGAATGAGTATCCCTATTGACCAGCCATCAAAAACTATGTGGTGTGCAGTAAATAATAATACATGGTTTGTATCGTTTAACTGTAATAGGGTTCCTCGTAACAATGGAGTTTGAGCCAAATTGAAAGGTTGCTGTGCTTCAGATTTAGCTAGCCGCTGAACTTCTACTTCTTGGTCAATCTCCGACATATCCCGCAGGCTGATTACCGGGAAAGTCAAAGTTAATGCAGGAGCAACGATCTGGACAGGCTGACCATCTGCGATGGGCTTCTCTCCGAGACGCTCCGCGTAGCTTGCTTCTCCGAAGGAGTACGCCCCGCTGGAAGCGATCGCAAAACTTGTCCTTAAAGCTTCGTGACGGCGCACAATTTCGTTAAAACTCTCATGCAGTGCAATTATATTCAGCATCCCCTTAAGGCGAACAGCTGCTGAGATATTGTAGGCAAAGCTATCTACTTCTAGCTGGTTGAGGAACCACAATCGCTGCTGGGCAAAGGAAAGTGGACAGGGTTCAGTTCTCGTTCTTTGAGAAATTATCTGCACCTGAGCTTTTTCATTGCTAATATTAGCGTTCACCGAAGGTGTGCCGGGGGCGATCGCTTCAACTAATTTCTCTACCGTGGGTGCTTCAAACAAACTACGTACAGACAATTCTACCCCAAAGGCTTTATTCAATCGGGAATTCACCTGAATAGCCAATAGTGAATGCCCACCCAATTCAAAAAAGTTGTCCTGAATGCCTACTTTTTCCAGATGTAGCACCTGTTTCCAGATATTTACCACAATTTCCTCGGCTGGAGTTCGAGGTGCCACAAAACTGCTTTCTGGATGAAGTTGCGTAGGCAAAGCCCGCCGTAGGCATTGCTGTGCTGTAGCTAATGCCTTGCGGTCTACTTTTCCACTGGGTGTTAGGGGCAGTGTTTTTAAAAGTATAAACGCTGACGGCATCATATAATCAGGTAATTTTTGTTGCAGAAAACAGCGTAGTTCACTAATAGTAGGAACTAATTCAGAATTAGGCACTATATAAGCAACTAAGCGCTTGCCATCGACTTCATTGAAAGCGGCGGGAAACTCCATACCCTCGTGGGTGGTCGAGGTTCCTCCCGCCGCAGCATGGGGCATAGCTTCTTCCCCATGCCCAAAAGCTCCATCCCCTTGTGGGTGGAGTTTTCCATCTTCTTGCGCCTGGATCGTTGCTTGCAATACAGCCGGATGCTGGTTGAGTACCGCTTCGATTTCTCCCAATTCAATCCTAAAGCCCCTAATCTTTACCTGATCGTCAATCCGTCCCAGGTATTCAATATTACCGTCAGGGAGATAACGCCCTAAGTCTCCTGTTTTGTACAATCGGCTGTCAGGTTCGTTACTAAAGGGATTGGAAATGAACTTTTTGGCTGTCAAATCAGGTCTAGCTAAATAACCCCGCGCCAGCCCCACACCACCAATGTGTAATTCCCCTGAAGCTCCAGTAGGCACAGGTTGCAGATGTTGATCTAATATATACATCTGCGTGTTAGCGATCGAACGACCAATGGGAACAATAGTGTGATTGCTATTACGCTGACAATGCCAGGATGTTACCTCAATAGATGCTTCTGTTGGGCCGTAAAGATTGTATAATTCTGCATCCAAACGAGTAAAAAAGCGTTCTTGAAGGTCAAAAGAAAGTGCTTCACCACTGCAAAAAACTCGTTTGAGACTTTGACATTTCTCTAGTCCCAACTCCTGAAGGAATAATGTCAACATTGAAGGTACAAAGTGAACTATCGTAATTTGCTGCTGGGCAATTAATTCCACTAAATAAGCAGTATCTTGATGTCCACTAGGTTTAGCTAAAACTAAATTTGCACCTGCTAACAAGGGCGAAAATAATTCCCAAATAGAGACATCAAAACTAAAAGATGTTTTTTGTAAAACCCGGTCATTTGCTGTTAATTGAAAAGTAGATTGCATCCAAAGTAAGCGATTACTTATACCTTTGTGATTGTTCATTACCCCCTTGGGCTTTCCTGTAGAACCAGAGGTATAAATTACATAAGCTAAATTATCCAGTGTCACACTGCTAACTAAATTTTCTAGGCTTTCCTGGGCAATTTGATCCCAGTCACTATCCAAGCAAATTATATACGCTTCATATTCAGAAAATTTTTCGACTAACTGCTGTTGAGTTAATAAAACAGGTATCTTTGTATCAGCTAACATAAAAGCTAACCGTTCTTGCGGATAATTAGGGTCTAGCGGTACATAAGCTCCACCAGCCTTGAAAATTCCCAAGATTCCAATTACCATCTCTAAAGAGCGTTCTAAACAAATACCAACCAAAACCTCTGGTTTTACCCCCAGTTTTTGCAAGTAATGTGCTAGCTGATTAGCTCTTTGATTTAATTCCTGATAGGTCAGTTTTTGATTCTCATAAACAACAGCGATCGCATGAGGATTTCGTTCCACCTGAGACTCAAACAATTGGTGAATACACTGAAATCTTTGATAGTTTACTTTCGTGTTATTCCACTGAATCAGTAACTTATCTTGTTCGGATTTGCTGACGATTTGCAATTCCCTTAAAGGAAGATTTAAATTACTAAAAATACTCTCTAATAATGTATTAAATTGACTTGATAGCTGCTCTATCGTCTCACTAGAAAATAAAGTAGGATTATAATGGAATTTTAACTCTATAGCATCTTCTTTATCAATGCAAGCAAGTTTAATTTTAAACTGTTCAAAACATATATATTGTTTTTGAATTAAAAACGAAACATCATTAGATAAAGATTTAGGTTGATATTCTTCAAAATCAAAACAAAATAGTTGAGGGGATAAAATATTAGTATTATCTGTAAATGACAAAATTTGCTCCCAAGCAAAAAACTCTTGATAAGAGTAAGCTTCAACAATCGCTGTATCAACTTTTTGTAATACTTGAATAAAACAGTCACTCTCGTCTATATGGCAGTGAATGGGTAAGTATTTAGCAAATAAACCCAATGCTGTTTCTAATTCTTGATAAGGACGACCATCAAAAATCGTACCGATAACAAGATCAGATTGACCAGTAAGACGGCAGAGTAATATCTGCCAGCAGGTAAGGAAGAAGTTAAATTTGGTAGTTTTGTGATTTTGAATAGATATCGCAATTTTATTTAGTATATCCTTGGGAAGCGTTAAAGCTAAAACTTGGGGTTTAAATTCCATTTCTTCAGCTTTATTAGATTCAAAAGGCAACTTTAGATTAAGAAAATCATGAATTTTACTATTTCGCCAATACTCTCTCCCTAGTTCTGATTCTTCTGTTATTAATAGCTCATTTTGCCATGTAGAAAAATTTGCATACTGGATAATATCTATATTTAAAGCTTGTTCCAGGTTGTTACTATATAACCTATAAATATTTTGAAATAGAATTTTCATAGTTTTGGAATCAGCACATAAGCTTGGTAAGCTGATAACGAAAATATATTTATGTGCTGATAGAGTAATTAGTATTAAATGTAAAAAAGAACCTTCCTTAATATTCAAAGCAGGTTGTTTATTTCTTATAAAAGTTTCTTCAATTATTGTTTCTTGCTTTTCATAACTATAATGGCTCAAATCTAACTCTTGCCATGTAGGAATAGCACTATCTCTAACATTCTGAATTGGAATATCCATTTCAGGTAAAATATGAAACGTTGTACGGAGAATCTCATACTGATTAACCAACTTTTGGCAAGCTTCTTTCAAAGCTTCCACCTTCAGAGTTCCCTCTATTAAAATCGTTAATTGAGAATGATACGCTAAACTGTTTTGTTGTAATAACCAAAGATGTTTTTGCTGAGGTGATAATTCAAAGCCTTCTATGATTGGATTTTGCATATTACTAAGTGCTAATTATTGGCTGACAAAGATTAGAGATTGTATCGAGTTTGGAGAAAGCATGTACCCAATAGCATCAGAAGTGTTGAGTCCAAGTTAATCCGTTGGCTTTCTTTCATTCCATCAAGTTTATCTAGCAGTTCAATAATTACTGATTGATTGAAAAAAGGTAGGGATGCCATTACTGAACTTCGTAAGGAATCTTGGATTAATATATATAGTGGATTGTTCGTTGTCAGAGTAGCTGGTGGAGCAGTAAAAGGCTGTTTTGGGCGAGTATAAACTGTATCAGTTATGAACGGTCTAGCTGCTTCCCGCAGCACATATTTCTCTTTGGTTCCTTGAATCAAGAGTGACATCGGCATCTCGCGGATTAATTCAAAAAGATGGTGGTCTAAAAAAGGTAAACGTACCTCGACAGCATTTGCCATTTCTAATCGTTCAGCAAACAAAATATAGTTGGGTAAAATTGATTTAGACCATAAATATAGAGATTGAATTACTGGTTGTCTTCCTACCATCTGTCCCTGGATATCGAACTGATTTAAAAAACTACCATATATATCTTTTTTAGAAAATTGAGCAGCATAATCAGAATCAAGGAGAAGATGAAAAACTGACCGTTTGACTGCTATTTCTTTTAACCAAGAAGGAATAAATCCTAATGTTTGCTGTACGCTTGCTAAAGCGGCTGGTATTTTTGCACTTGTCTGAGAATATCTTCCTTGTCCAACTGCGCGATTAAATAGTAAATCTTGGCGTGTATGACCATATCCAGCTAAAATTTCATCAGCACCTTCGCCAGAAAGTACAACTTTATAACCTGAATTATGTACCACACGACTTTGTAGATATCTGGCGACACCGTGGGGATTTACAGCTAGTGTTTCGGCGTGCCAAATTGCATCCGAAATGTGCTTTGCAAAATCAGAGTAGCTGAGTGGAATTGATTGGAAATCTGCACCAACGTGTTTTGCTGTTTTACATGCGATCGCTTCTTCGTTGTATGCTGAATTATCGAAAGCAACGGTAAAGGCTCGTATAGGGTTGGAACTATATTTTGTCGCTATACCAAGGATGGCAGAAGAATCGATACCGCCACTTAAAAAGCTACCGATGGGTACATCAGCCCGTAGCCTAATTCGGACTGCTTCTTCTAATCTATCCCGGAATAATTCAATATATTCAACTTCATCACGCTGTATTTTGGGTGTATCAGCTGTTGGATAGTCCAAATCCCAGTAGCGGACGAGTTGAGTTTTTTGCTGCGTTGCTAGCAGGTAATGACCAGGGGGAACTTGATAGACACCTTCAAATAGTGTACGGTCTTGATTTACATAAACAAATAACTGTTGGTAAAACGACTCATAATCCCAACGCGCAAGAACGCCTGCGGCAAATAGTGCTTTGACTTCTGATGACAAATAAAGCGTATTATCGACCATTGTATAGAAAAGTGGCTTAATACCGAAGCGATCGCGGGCGGCAAATAAAAGCTGTTTTGACTCGTCCCACAAGATAAACGCAAATTCACCCCGTAAATATTGCAAGCATTCGGTGCCAAACTCTTCATACAAATGCAGCACTATTTCGCTGTCAGAACGGGTACGAAGTTTGTGCCCCCGTTGTTCTAACTCAAGCTGAATCTGTTCATAGTCATAAAACTCCCCATTGACAACGAGGTGCATCTGCTCATCTTCGTTTGTCATCGGCTGATCCCCTGTGGTCAGGTCGATAATACTTAGCCGAGTATGACCTAATCCCACTTTCTGATCAGGAGCAATCCACTGTGATTGGCGATCGGGCCCTCGATAGCTCAACTGTTGCGTTGCTAGGGCTAATACATCTCTTGAAATAGGTTTTTGCTTTGAAAATATCCCTATAATACCACACACTACATACCTTCCTCTTTTACTTTTATTTCAAAGCCAAATTCAGCTTTTAATTTTGTCATTCTGTCTGAAGTAATCTCTAATATTCCATATTTAACCAACCGCATTAAGTAATGAAATATGACATTATTTGGAACAGCAATTTGCAGACTCACTTTTTTGATAAGATCGGCAACTGTGATGATATCATCATGACAACAAGTATTTAAAATTAATACATTTAATTCAGACCATACAGAATAAACATCCATGACTTCTAATGGATAAATATCTATTGTATGATTCATAAATTCATAGCCCATAGGGGTTATTTTCAACAAATCATCCTCCCTAATCATTGTCGAGGGATAATGACGAAATATACTCAAAAAGTCTAAGGAAGACAAGCCATGACGAAGAATAGGTTGCTCAACACCTTGTTTTTTCTCTGCTATCTCTAGTAATTCTTCCCAAAGTTCCTCATATTTAGGAATAATACACGACCAATCATAATTATTAGTAACAGATGCGCGAGCATTATTGCCCATTTCCCTTCTTAAATCTGGATTATCGTACAAATCTTCCATATATTTTATGAAAACATTTATATCCACACATACAGACTGGCTTAAAAGTAGATGTGTTAATCGATGCCCATATAAACGAGAAAACTGACTTGTATGCTCTATTGAATCAGTCCAGTAAGTAGGTACAAGGAATCCCGTTTTACCGTGTTTGATAGTTTCTCGATAACCATTCCAGTCACTAGCAATGACTGGTAATCCAGAAGCCATAGCTTCAAGAATAGTTATCCCAAAAGTCTCCTGTACACTATCACTTGGAGATACAAAAACATCTGCGGCTGAATACAATAAAGCTTTATCTTCTTTTTTTAGGTTATGATAAACTCTAATATATTGAGAGCAATCCAACTTTTTTGCAATTATTTCGATTGTTTTTGTAATTGTTTGCGGAAGAGTTTCTTCAGCAAAATCTTGTCCTCCTGCAAATATCAATATTGCTTTCTTACCACTTGTTAATATCTTTTCCGAAAAATGATAAATCAGAGGGAATATATCCATTTTTACAGATATAGAAAAACGTCCTAAGCATAAAAATACTGTATTATCTAGTGGTAAATTAAAATGCTTTTTGGCTTGAGTTTTATCTCTTGGATAATAGTAATTTGTGTCAATAGCTAGAGGAATTAATCCCAATTTACCACGATAAGTAACTCTAGTTTTTAAATGATGGGCAAGATAGTCTGAAAATTGTGAAAAAATACCTTCTAATGCCTTTTTTCCAGCAACACTACTACAGGTAATACAGTCATATTCTTCTGACTCTATAAGTATTCTTAGACCTGTAGGAATCACCATATCAACAGGACTTAAAGCATGTGTTATTCCATGAGATGGCCAAAATAATTTTTTGGGGATTTTCCGCAAATGAATCATTTCGTCAACTGCGGTATATGACCCGTGTAAAACTACTCTTTGATAATTTAAATCATAAAACTTCTCGTATAAAATAAATTCTGCTCTATCTTTGTGTTTATATGTTGATATTTGCGCTAAACCTTTCTCTTGATCGTAGTTGTTTTTGCAGAGAAAAACATATTTATCATAAGTGCCATACTCCATGAACTTTCTAATAAATTCTTCTTCAACGACAGCAGAACCACCTGCTAACATCGGATGTTTATTATATCGAGGGAAAACCTTTTCTAACAACGAAGTAAACCAATTATTAGATAAATTTAAACCGTATGTTTGTTCTATTCGAGGATGTAAACTTTTAAATACTACAGCCTTCATATTATCTCCTTTCATTAGTACTTTAACTTACTCATGGAAAGTTACTACTATAAAAATGCCTGATTCTTATTCACTTGTGACTAACAAAGTAGGTTTTTAGAGATTTTTGACTTCCTATAAAATCATCTTTGAAAGAATGAATATTTACTTCTCTGAAGTCTGCACTGTTCAAGGCAGTAATAATTTACTAAAAACATAAGGTTTCTTTCTAATAGTCATTTGTGTGATATAGGTTAATAGCCTTTGGTTTAATCCCCTTCAACTTACTGGCGCTAGAATATTTAAGTGCCTCCATTTCTAAATATTTTTCTTTTTTATCAAGCTCATTAATCAGATTTATTAAACTCCCTAGCTGAGGATATGGTTCTGCAACCATACTATTGAGTACTGCTTTAAAATGCCCTAGTATTCTTTTTATTGCCGTAGTCTTGAAACTACGTAAATCGTAGTGAGCAACTAGTTCTAGTTTTGATCCAAGTACTAATATGAGATTTAGAGGATAATTGGAGCGTGAAAAAAAACGAACATTATCTACTTTTAAGCTTTTTGTTTGTATTTGAGAAATATCTACTAAAGAATTTTGACACGCTAAAAGACTCTCAAATAGAGGTAATTCTTTAGTCACTTCGCTCCAATGCTGGATGTTTACCAGGGGGGTGTACTCATACTGGCGTAACTGGTTATGTTGGGACTGAAGTGCTTTCAACCAAAGTACTAATGAATCTTGAAGAGACACTTGTACTCGTGTTGGTAACGTGTTGACGAAAAGCCCCACTATGGTTTCAACTCCAGGTAAAGTAACGGGGCGACCGGAGACTACTGTACCGAAGAGTACATCCTTTTGCTGGCTGTAATAACTTAACAGCAAAGCCCAACTCCCCATAAACAAAGTGTTCAAGGTGAGATGGTGCTGTTTCGCTAAAGACTTCAGTGCTGTTGTGGTAATTTCTGATAGTTGAATCTGCTGTTGTCCATAGCTTTCTCCCTCATCAGACAAGGGAATGCTACTGTGGTCTATTCCTATAGGGGTTGGTTTTTTAAAGCCTTTAAGAGTTTGTCTCCAAAACGTTTCTGCTCCTGATAAATCTTGCTGCTTCAACCAAGTAATGTAATCTTGATAAGGGCGACTTGGTTGTAACTGTAAATTGTGACCTTCACAAAGTGCTTTGTAAAGAGCAAATAATTCTTTCAAAAGGATATCAGTACACCAGCCATCTAGTATTAAATGGTAAAAGCTCCAAATCAGTTGGTAAGTTTCCTCACCGACCCGAATCAAAGTTAGTCGCATCAATGGTGGTTGAGAAAGCTGAAACCCATGTTTGAGGTCAGCTTGCATAAAAGCATTCAATTGCTGCTCTTGCTCAAGAATCGATAAATTACACCAGTCATATTGCTCTATTACCAGTCTTACTTGCCGATGGACAACCTGATGTGGTTTATCCAGATTTTTGTAAATAAAAGTTGAGCGCAAGCTTGGATGTCTGTCTAAAATTTGCTGCCATGCTCTCTCAAAAGCCGAAATATTCAGTTTTCCACACAAGGTACATAAAATTTGCTCTATGTACATCCCTATATCTGGGTTTGCCAAGATGTGAAAGAGCATTCCTTCTTGGGTTGGCGACAGAGTATAGATATCCTCGATATTTTCAGGTTTCATGTTATTGGATGAACATCTGATTTAATTGTTCTTGAGTCAACTCGGCTGCTGGAAAATCCGACGGTGTAAAGTCAACTTTAATAGTGGATTTATTTTCTTGAGTAGGTGTTAAAATTGGTGACTCCAGTATTAATTCCTGATTAGTTTGGGTAACTGAAGCTAGTTCAGCAATCGTTGGGTAATCAAAAAGTTGATTGGTAGTGAATAAAAGACCTAATTGATTTGCTTTAGCAATAATTTGAATACTCTTTATGGAATCTCCTCCCAACTCGAAAAAATTGTCATGGATACCTACTTGCTTAATACCAATAACCTGAACCCAAATATTTGCTAGTGCCTCCTCAAATGGAGTACGAGGTGCTACGTAATTGTCTTGCAGTTCTGGGTTTTCTTCTTGGAGGAAGAGATTTAGCAGTTCACGTTTTTCTGGAGAAAGCTCTTCAATTTGTTGGAAAAAATCACTCATTTTTTACTTCTTTATCGACAGAATCGAGTTTATTCAGGACTTACGCACAGGTAAAAATAGAACCGCAAAGGACGCAGAGAAGCCAGTGCGCCCTTGCGGTTCCCCGACTTGTTCGCGCAGCGACGACCACAGGAGAAGCAACTGGCGCGACACGGAGTAATAAGAGTTTGAGAGTTTTTTGCGTAAGTCCTATTATCCATGCTCCGATATTGACAACTTCTTCTGAGAAAGCAACTGTTTAGCTTCTTCTTCAGAAATTTTTTCTAGTTTTCTCAAAATCTCAGCCATTTTTATTTCATCGATTAGTTTCTGGTTGGGTGCAGATAGACGCTGACGGTCAACCTTACCACTAGGAGTCAAAGGCAGAGTTTCTAACATCACAAAAGAGTTAGGTATCATATATTCTGGTAGTTTTTGTTTTAAGAAACTTCGTAGTTGCCTATTTGTAAGCGCAGACTCATCAATTGGTACCACATAAGCTACTAAACGCTTATTCCCTGACTCTTCTTCTCTTACTAAAACAACTGCATCCTGCACATCTGGGTGCTGTTTCAAGACTGTTTCAATCTCCTCAAATTCAATGCGGTATCCTCTAATTTTTACTTGATAATCACGGCGGCCGACAAATTCTATATTGCCATCGGTTCGGTAGCGTGCTAAATCTCCTGTTTTATACAGGCGATTAAATTTTGAATTTTCAAATGGGTTGGGAATGAATTTTTCGGCGGTGAGTTCAAGACGGTTTAAATATCCATTCACTACACCTACTCCGCCAATGTACAATTCTCCAACAACCCCAATAGGTACAAGTTGTAAATGACGATCTAGCAAATATATTTGGGTGTTTACAATTGGACGACCAATGGAAATAGTATTACTCGATTTATCGTTTTGACAATTGTAAACACTACTCCAGACTGTTGCTTCGGTTGGGCCGTATTCGTTAAAAAGTGATGTTTGGGGTAATAGTTGATAATGGCTTTGCACTAATGTAGATGAACAAGTTTCTCCTGCAACAATGACGGTACGTAGAGAAACTAACTCAGCAGGCTCTATGTGTGCTAGCAAAGCTGCATAAAGGGAAGGAACGCTTAACCAATGGGAAATTTGATATTGTGCGATCGCATTTGCCAATTGCCAGATATCTTTCTGCAAACCCTCCTTGAGTAATACCAAAGTTCCTCCTTGACAAAGTGTCCAGAAAATAGCCGCAACTGAGCTATCAAAGGCAAAGGAAGGTATTAATAAGAAACTGCGAACGGGTTCTGAATAATAGGCAATTCGCGCCCTGGTGGAATGCACTAAATTGCTGTGCGTCACTGGCACTCCCTTCGGTTTACCCGTAGAGCCAGAAGTATAAATAATATACGCAAGATTTTCTGGAGTAATGCGATCGCTAGGCTGATTGCGGCTACTTTTTGCTATGGTCTCCCAGTCTGTATCGAGACAGATGACGGTAATTTCTCCCAAGTTGTTAACTAATGACAAATGACTAATGACCAATGACACTTGAGCATCTTTAAGTATAAAAGCGAGATGTTCTTGAGGATAAGCAGGGTCTAGAGGTAGGTATGCTCCACCGGCTTTGAGAATACCCAATATACCGACGACCATTTCCAAGGAACGTTCTACACAGATTCCCACTGGGAAGTCGGGACGAACCCCTAAGTTTTGTAGGTAATGAGCAAGTTGGTTGGAGCAATCGCTCAGTTCGCGGTAAGTTAATTGCTGATCTTGATAAATTACTGCGATCGCATCTGGTGTCAGTTCTACTTGAGCCTCAAACCATTGATGGATAGACCAATTTTGCAGATATTCGCTCTTTGTGTTATTCCACTCGACCAATTGCTGATGCTGTTCGGACTCTGGAAGCAAACATTGAGATTCATAGCGATCGCTTGGTTTTTGAGACATCACTTTTAATGTCTCAATATAATAATTGCCAATCGCTGCAAGTTGTGATTGGTCTATTCTTGTCAGGTCACATTCTAAATCGAGCTGTATGCTATCCGAAAAAGGCTCTCGATTGAACTCTACCCTCAAAGCGAAATGAGTTTCACCAAAACCTTGAGCGCCTAAAATTTCCAGACCTTCTAGGGATTGCAGATTTTGGAATATATGAAAGTGAGTATAGTTAAAAACAGTTTCAAATAAGTGCTGACCACCATTAAGTTTTTTCAGGTCGGCGTAGGGATAGCGTCGAAATGGTAACAACTCACTTTCTGTTTGAAAAACTTGTTGCACTAAGTCTATCCACGTTCCCCCAGTTAGTTGTAAGCGAAAAGGTACTGTATTTAAATGAACACCTAGTGTCTGTTCTGCATCCTCTGTTTCCAGTCTCCCATTAGATTCAAGACCTGTTAACACATCAAACTCGCCACTTAGTAGACTCATAACTCTCAAGTGTGCAGCTAGCAAAACGTGTTTGAGAGGAACTTGTGCTATCCGAGCCAGATGCTTGAGTGCATCCGAAAGTTCGGAGGGAATTAGGACATCTAGAACGCCAATTTGCGGTTTATTATCGATACGACGGATATCAGACCATCGGGGTAATTCCATTGTTGTGCAATCTTTCAGCTTTTGCGTCCAATAGTTGCGGGATTCTTGAGACTCCAGCGTTGAACGCTCTAATGTCACGAAATCTCGGTATGTAACCGATGGCGGCGAGTCAATAAGATATACCTGGTCTTGGAGTAAGACCCAATAACGATGCAATAATTCGGTGAGTAAAGAAGCTGTACTCCACCCGTCTAAAATGCAGTCGTGGAAACTCAATACGAGATAAAAAGTCTCGTCGGTGAGGCGATGAATGAAAAAGCGAATCATTGGTGGACAAGTCCAGTCAAAATGTCGCTGTTTCTCTGTTTCTATCCAGGCAATAATTGCCTCTTGTTGTTGAGTTAATGAGAGAAAGCGCCAATCCTCCACTTTTATTGGAACATCAACTTTCTCATGTACTAGTTGCAGTGGTTCGCTAAAGTTAATTAAATCAAAGGAAGTCCGTAGAATCGGGTGGCGATTTACTAGCTGCTGAACCGCAGTTTGCAAGCATTTAATATCTAGATGAACTCGCAGATGGTAAAGGAAGATATCGTGATACATCGGCGAATCAGGGCTGTATTGACTGTGAAAAATTACCCCAGCCTGAATTCTCGCTAAAGGATATGCATCCTCTACATTGCTCGGCAGTTTCTGGCGTTCTTCTTCAGTAATTAAACTGAATTTTTTGGTTTTACTTGTTAATAAGGAAATAGGTTCAACAATGTTAACTTTCTGTGCCAAATCATAAATCGTCTGATGCTGGAACAGCTTTTGTAACGAACAATTTAAACCTCTTTCTTGAGACTTGGCTAGCACCTGAATACTGCGAATTGAGTCTCCTCCCAGTTCAAAGAAGTTGTCATGAATACCTACTCGTTCAATATTCAGAACCTGTGCCCAAACTTCTGCCAATGTTCTTTCCACCGAGTTACTAGGAGCCACATAAGCTGTTGCCAAATCAGGACGGACTTCATCGGTATCTGGCAACGCTTGCCGATCTACCTTACCGTTAGGTGTTAAAGGTAGATGATCTAACATGATGAAGACCGTAGGGATCATATATTCAGGCAGCTTATTTTTCAACCAGCAACGCAGTTCTGTAATGGTGGGTGCAGGCTGCTGGTGGGCGACGCAATAGGCAACTAATTGCTGAACAGCAGAGTTTTTTACGGATTCAGGTTTCCCTTTGAGGAATTGGCGCAGTTCTGTAATGTTGGCAGTATTTTCTTGCTGATTTGTCGGGTGGTTCAAATCACACTTAGCTTCTTTTATCAAAACGACAACTTCCTGGATGGCAGGATGTTGCTGCAATACCGCCTCTATTTCTCCCAACTCAATGCGGAAGCCGCGAATTTTTACTTGTTGGTCGATGCGCCCAAGATATTCAAGTTCTCCATTGGGCAGATAACGTGCTAAATCACCAGTTTTATAAAGTCTTGTGGAG
>Ga0105049_10001235_pt1 | contig 30081 bp, 23 predicted proteins | sample MAT06_FD_78087 | JGI IMG/M metagenome (GOLD analysis project Ga0105049, IMG submission 78087) | Freshwater microbial communities from Lake Fryxell liftoff mats and glacier meltwater in Antarctica - MAT-06 | ecosystem: Environmental > Aquatic > Freshwater > Ice > Liftoff microbial mat | place... | reverse complement strand
TCACTGGCAAATCACGGCCGTCGAACTCCGTGGTGTACCACCAGCGCGTCGTGTCACCGCGCGCGTTCACGGCCTCGATCGTGACCTTCATGCCGCTGGCACCGAACGGCTCGTAGGTCATGACGTTGCTCGCGGGGGCCGGGGCGTCGCTCTTGAGCAGCCAGCGGCCGAAGCGCGGATTGGCGTTCTGCGCTTCCAGAAGGGCGGGAGCAAGCGACATCAGCGCGGCAGCGAGTGCCGCCAACGGGCGCGGGAACGACATGGCGGCAGGCAGCGACATGAGGCGCTCGACAGGTGGGAAATGCTGGGAATACGGCACGGCAGGGAGTACCGCCGCGACCCCAGCCGTACGTGCCCGACCCGAGAGAGATTCCAACCGTCGGCGGCCGATCTGTCAAGTCCGGCGCGGCGGTACAGTGCCTACGCGAGAGCCCTGCACTCTGAACCCAGCCGTTCCCCGAGAACGTAGGCAAGGAATCCTCTCTCCCCCTGCGCATGATCGATATTCAGGCCCTTTCGAAGACCTACCCCGGCGGCGTCACTGCGCTGCACGGAATCTCGCTGCAGATCCCGCGTGGCATGTTCGGCCTCCTTGGTCCGAACGGTTCCGGCAAGACCACGCTGATGCGCATCCTGGCCGGGCTCCTCGAGCCGACGAGCGGGCGCGTGCTCCTCGATGGCGAGGACGTCGTGCAACATCCCGAACGTATCTGGCCGCGCCTGGGGTATCTGCCGCAGTACTTCGGGTTCTACCCTGGGCTGACCGGCAGCGCGATGCTCATGCACATGCTGCGGCTCAAGGGGGTCGAGCATCCACGAGGACTCGACGTGCTGTGCTCCGAACTGCTGGAGCGGGTGAATCTGGCGCATGCGGCCGGGCGTCCGGTCAAGTCGTACTCCGGCGGCATGCGACAGCGATTGGGGATCGCGCAGGCGATTGCCGGTAAGCCGGAGCTGCTGATCGTCGACGAGCCGACGGCGGGCCTCGACCCGGAAGAGCGCACGCGATTCTATCAGCTGCTGGCCGAGTTGGCGGAGTCATGCACGGTCTTGCTGTCGACCCACATCGTCGACGATGTCGCCGTGCTGTGTCCGCGGTTCGCGGTCATCCGCCATGGCCGCCTGCTGGCCACCACGACGCCACGCGAGGCCCGGAAAGCGATCGCGGAGACCATCTACGAAGGCGAGGTCGGGCGTCACGACCTCGACGTGATCGCGGCGACGTTCGAAGTGACGCAGGCATATCTCGTGGAAGGCCGTCATCGGGTACGCGTGCATGCGCCACAACATGATGTGCCGTCACACTTCGAACTCGTCTCGCCGACATTGGAGGACGCGTACATGCTGCTGACGCAGCGTGATGCGCGGGAGCGGCCGTTGACGGCAGGCGCGGCGTGAATCGCCGTCGCACCACCATGTTGCACGAGCTGCGAACGCAGCTCACGAGCGCGTCGTTCGTCGCCCTCCTCCTGCTGCTGGTTGCCGCGACCAGTACGCTCAATCCGGTGGCGATGATCCCGGGTGGATCGGACACCGACCTTCCCGTGCGCGCGGTCGCCAACTCGGTCTATTCGCTTGCGCCAACTTTCGCGATGAGCGGGTTCTTCGTCTATCCGTTGTTCACCGCGCTGATGGCTGGTCTGTCGGTGCTGCGCGACGAGGAAGCTGGGGTCTCGGAGCTGTTGCACAGCACGCCACTCACAAAGGCCGAGTACACGTGGGCCAAGTTCGCCGGTGTGGTGGCCGCGTTGCTGGTCGCGGTCGCGGTGCATGTGCTGATCGTGATCGTGTTTCGTGAGGCCGGCGTTGGCGGCGTCGCGCGGGGCCCGTTCGAACTCTCGACATACCTGCTGGCGGCCGGACTGTTCGTGGTGCCTGGGGTGCTGTGGATGGCGGGGCTGACGTTCGTCATCGGCGCGCGCACGAAGGCGCCGATGGCCGTGTACGCGCTGCCAGTGGCGTTGTTCGTGCTGCAGTTCGTGTTGCTCTGGAATTGGCATCCGCGGGAAATCGCCCCCACGCTGGATGCGCTGTTGATGATCGTCGACCCCACCGGTCTGCGATGGCTCACGCATTCGCTATTCCGCGACGATCGCGGGATCGACTGGTACAATGCAGCGCCGCTCGTGGTCGATCGTGTGCTGATCCTGGGACGCCTGCTCACGATCGTGTTGCCGGTCGCGGCCGTCGCGCTGCGGGCGCATGGCGGCAGGCGCATGGACCTCGCGGGTTCACCACGGAACCTCTGGCGGCGCGCAATCGATGCCCTGCCAGCTGGGTGGCGGTTGCGTGGCGGAGTGGCTGTGCTGGCGCGCACGAGCACGGGTGGTCGTGCGACATCCGTCGCTGCTTCTGCAGCGTCGACGGCACTGACCGCGCGTTCGTTCGGAAATCTCGGAGATCTCCCGATGCGACGCCGGACGCCCACGGGACCGCGCGCGACTGCAACGGTGCTCGTCGCCGAGCTCCGATCGCTGCTGCGGCAGCCGTCCGTGTACCTGTTCGCGGCGTTTCTCTTCGCCGTGGTGACCGAAGTCGGTGGCGCCGAGGTGGATGCGTACGGCTCGACGCCGGTGATGACCGCGGGCGGCATCGCGGTCAACAGCATCCCGGCGGTAACGGTACTGACTTGCCTGTTCCTCCTGTTCGTGATCGTCGAAAGCCTCCATCGTGATCGCGCAACGGGGTTCGACGCGATTGCCCTCAGCAGCCCTGTCCCCACGATGTCGTTCATCGTGGGCAAGGCACTGGCTGCAATCGTCATGATCGGCGCATTCACAGTGGTGTGCGTAGCCAGCGGCGGCGTCCTTCTACTCGCTCAGTCGGGGGCATCGGCGTCCTGGTGGCCGCTGGTGCTGGTGTTCGGGGCGGTGCTGGGGCCGACCTACGTGCTCTGGACGGCGTTCGTGACGGCGGTGATGTCGCTGGTGCAATCGCGGACGTCGGCGCTGGCGATCGGATTCGTCGCACTATTGCTGACGGCGGCACAGTTCATCGGTGGTTCGATGACGTGGGTGAGCAACTGGCCGCTCTGGGGATCGCTGCGATGGACGGAGTTTGCGCTCTTCCCGCTGGACGGTGAGGCGCTCGTTCTCAATCGGCTTCTGGCTTTAGGGCTGGCGCTCGCACTCTTCGGCGTGGCACGCCTGTGGTTTGTGCGGACCGAGCGGGATCCCGTGGCGAGCAATGCGCGTCGCTCACCGACCGCGACCGGGCGACTCGTGCTGCGGGCGTCACCACTGGTCGTGCTGCCACTGTTCACCGGGATGTTTCTCGCCGTGCGCGTGCACGACGCGTACGACGGACCGGTCACCGCGCGGGCGGCCGCCGCCTACGAAGCCACCAACCAGCGCCGATGGGGATCGGTCATCCCGGCAGTGATCCAACATGTCGATATAACGGTCGCCCTCGATCCGGCCCACCGTTCACTGGATGTCGACGGCACGTACGATCTGGTCAATCGGACCGCGGCGCCGATGACGACGTTGCCGTTCACGGTGCCCTTGTCGTTCGGGCGAGTGGCCTGGCAGGTGCGCGGTGTGGCGACGACGCCGATCGGCGCCGACGGCCTGCAGGTCCTTACGCTGCCCGCGCCGCTCGCGCCCGGTGAGACGGTGCGCGTGGGCTTTCGCTACGAGGCCCGCATCAACGACGGCGTGTCGCGCAACGGTGGACCGGTCGATGCGTTCGTCCTGCCATCGGGTATCCTGCTGTCGACGCACCGCGGAGACTTTCTTCCGATTCCGGGCTATCGCGCCGGACGATCAACGTCGTCGCCGGCAGTCGACAATGCCGCACGCGCGTCGGCCGATGGTCCTGTCGGCGGCAACGCCGCCACCGATGACAGCCTGTCCGACGATGGCGCGTCTTTCAATCGCGGCGCCTCGTTCACAGCGGCGATGCGCGTGCGTGCACCGGCAGCGTTGACGGTCAATGGAGTAGGGCAGCGCACGGCGTTGGTAGCGCGTGATGGCGAGACACTCACCACGTGGGAGACACGCGAGCCGGTGTCGGCGCTCAATCTGGTTGGCGCCGCGTACGCGGTGCGTCGCGCCGAAGGTGTCGCTGTATTTCATCACCCGACACACACGCGCAGTCTCGACGTGATCGTACGCACGTTGGCAGCGGCGCGGCAACACTACTCGACCTGGTTCCATCCGTATCCGTGGACTGAACTTCGTCTGAGTGAGTGCGCGGACCTGTCATCGCAGGCGACCTCGTATCCCACGAACATCACCTTCTGCGAGGGACTGGGGTTCCTGACCGCCGACGGCGAGAACGGCGGGTTGGCGTTCGCGGTGACGGCGCACGAAGCGGCGCACCAATGGTGGGGACACCTGCTGAAGGCGGGGACAGGACCCGGAACCGGATTGCTGGTGGAGGGCATGGCCGACTATGCCGCGCTGCTGCTGTACGATGTTGAGCGTGGTGCATCGGCGCGCAGAGCGTATGCCGCGTTGCTGGAGCGGCAGTACCTGAACGGGCGTGTCGCTTCCCGTGAGCGCGCGCTCCTTGCAACGCGCGAGCTGACGAGCGCCGACGAGGTCGTACTGCAGAAGAAGGGCGCATGGGCGATGTGGATGCTGCACAACAGCCTCGGCGCCGAACGTACGTTTACGGGCCTGCGTGCATTCATCGCCGAGCATCGCGCATCGGGGCGTTTCGCGACGCCGGAGGCACTATTGCGTACGCTGCGGCGGCAGTCGACCGACACGACGCTGTTTGATGCGCAGGTGGCGCAGTGGTTCCGCAGCACGCGCCTGCCGGAGTTCACGTTGAGCGATACCCGCTGCGCGGTTGCGGGAGGCGCATGGGCCTGCGACGCGATGCTGCACAACCGTGGGACGGGCGCGGCCATCGTCGAGGTCGCGGCGATGCGCAGCGGCGCGGTGATGGCCAAAGGCACGGTGCGTGTCAGCGTTCGTGCCGGACAGACTGTGCCTGTGCGGTGGATGTTGCAGCGGCCGCCCGATCGCCTCGTGGTCGATCCCGACGTGATGGTCTTGCAGACGCGCCGCGAGCAGGCCGTCGGGAGACTACCCAGACCACATTCTAACGCGAAGAAACTGTGAGCGCGCTTGCGCAAGTGAGAGTAGTCTGGCCCCCGCACGCTCAACGGAAGACGCTCGCAGCGGTCGATTGGATTGCGCTGGATCGACCACGGGCTTCGGCCAAATGGTTGGACGGGATGCCCGATTGTGTGGCAACATTGGATCGGTTGGAACAGGGCGGGCGCGTCGTTCCGGAGATTGCGCGTCCGGAATACCGCGAGATTCTGTTCAAGCCCTATCAAATCATCTACGGAATCGACGCAACCCGCACGGTGACGCTCACCCTCCGAAACGGAGGGCGCATGTTGGACGCCGCGGAAGTCGACGAAGGTGTAGAGCGGTCGCTCACAGCTGTGATAGAACTTCCGATCCCGGGGGTGACGTCGATGTTCAGAGCAGAGGTGAGGCGGCCCGTCCTGCCGCAATCGTCTGCAGTTCGCGAATCAGGGCGGGCGCAACACCTTGGCGACGTTGCGCTGATGCGGCCGCGAGATCGTAAATGTAGATCTCACTTTGCTCCTGCTCGAACTGAAGACGGTCAGCAGCTCCTGCGTCCGCGCGCGGTGCCTCGGATCTCTTCCACAACGCGACCGGCAGGATTGCCTGAGAATGCCGCCTTCCCGCTCGCGCCGGTACTTGCGGCAGACACGCGGGCTGACGTGAAGGTGTTGAGCGTCCTCCGCCCGTTCTTCATGCCGATGTACATGCTCGACCCGACGCCGATTCCGCTGAACATCGACCAGGAAGTGCGCGCCGTCCGCAAGTCGGAGATCATGGACCAGATCACGCGCGTCGGGTCAGCGGGTACCACGTAGCCGGTCATCGTCGAGGAAGGCGACGCCATCTCCGACATGGTCGACTTCGCGCACTCGCAAAGCGCCCGGGTGGTCCTCACCGGACGTGGCCGCCACGCGGTCATCGATCGTGTCGTCGGCAGGGCCGCCGGTACGCCATGAACGGCCGGAGGTTGTTGTACGGGCGTGGCTACGAACGCCCCCACTTCGTCCTCGTATACGCAATGCGAAACCCGCTCCGCTCCGCATTCCGCTGAGAACCACTGCCCGGCGCGGCGCACATCATGGCCAGATCGCACCCCGCGCGGACCGCGTGTTCGAGCCGTACGCTGAGCAGCGCACTCTGTGCGCCGCGGCCGCGAAGCTCCGGCAATGTGCTCGCGCCAGCGAAGATGGCCACACGACCGTGGATCGCGAGCGACGCGGTCGCCGCGATCTGTCCCTCGCTCTCGGCGAGGAACCGAGTGACTCCAGCGGCGTCACCCATGACGCGCCCGATATCGCGCAAGAAGTCAGCGAGCTCCGGGACTTCGTTCCATCCACTAATCGATGCCGAGTCCCATGCGGCCGCCTCGTCGGCGCGCATTTGGCGGGCGAACAGCGAGGTTGAACCGTGTGGGGTCGGCGCGAGTTCGCTGACCAGCGGTCGATGCATGACCGAGGTCACTTCGATCGGCCGAAGACCGTGCTCGGACAGCAAGCCTAACGCCGATTGGTCAATCAGCGGGCTGACCTCGAGCATCGGTATGGCCCCCCGTTCCGTGAAGAACGCGTCGAGCGTCTCGAGCTGCCCGCGCGTTGGCGGCGTGACGGTCCCGTATCCGAACGACTGCGTGAGCGGTGACCCGATGCCGTCGAACATCGCGTAGGCGCCGTCCACATCGATCCAAGTCGCGCCAACCGTTGGGTGGAGCCGCGCCCGCGATTCCACGAAGGCCGCGTTGGCTGACGCTTCGGCGCGCTCGAGTCGGCATGCCAGCGCGAGGTCTGTGAGGGCGTAGTCGGACATGGTGGTTGCCTGAGGCGTCGGGGTCAACGGGACTGGAAAACCTATTGCGAAAATGAATTGATGCATCCTGCCGTCGAATGATGACGGCCCCGGACGCATTTCCATACAGGTTGAATGAGCGCCTCGACTCACACCCAACCTCGGAGACTTGCACATGCCTGCAGTAACACTGGATTCAATCCTCGACGCCCTCGACACCGCGCGTCAGCGCGCCACCTACGGTGCCGTTGCGGCCGTCGTCGGTGTCTCACCACGCGCACTGATGTCCGGACGCGAACGCAACCAGCGCCACTCATGGGTGGTGAATCTCAAAAGCGGTTTGCCAACCGATTATTCGGCAGAGCTGATGCACGGTGAGCTGACGGCGAATGCGATGATCATCAGGACGAAGGACGATCTCAGCACGTGGCTGGCCTCGCGCGAGGTGCACGTGAGCGCTCAACCTGCGGCGGCTTGAGGGGCACTTTGCGATGCGACAACGACAAATTGGGCCATCTGGCGGGCATCAAGAGGAATTGACATGTGCTCAACATGTATTGCATGTTATACACATGCCAAAGATGGTCCAACTCCGGAACGTACCCGACGCCCTTCACGCCAAGCTGCGTGTCCGCGCCGCACTCGCTGGCATGTCCCTGTCCGACTACCTGCAAGGCGAACTCGCTCGCGTGGCCGAACAGTTCAGCGTGGCCGAGTTGCGGCAGCGATTGGATGCGCTCGAGCCGGTGCGGGTGTCGGAAAGCGCGGCGGACATGTTGCGCCGCGAGCGGGACAATCGATGATTGTGGCTGACGCTTCCATTATCGTCGACCTGCTTTTGCGTGTGCCAGGCGTCGAGGCCATCGACGCCAGGCTGTTCGACGGGAACGAATCGTTGCACGCACCGCATCTCATCGATGTCGAAGTCGCGCACGCGCTCCGCAGGTACACGCGGCGTGGTGAAGTGACCGAGGCGCGCGGAAAAGCCGCGCTTTCGCTCCTGCAGCGCTTTCCACTCACGCGGCACGCCCACGATCCGCTTCTCAATCGCATCTGGATGCTGCGTCACAACCTCACCGCCTACGATGCCACGTATGTGGCACTCGCGGAAGGGTTGGACGCGACCTTGTGCACGCGCGATGCACCACTGTCGCTATCCACCGGCCATAACGCGCGCATTCAGCTGATCTGACTGGTGCTCAAAGCGCGATCGGTTCACCCGTATGGGCACAGCGGCGCTTGAAAGGCGAGCACCAGTGAGCCTCACAGCAACGGTCGCGCGTTTCGAGTTTCGGACGCAGTCGCGCGAGTTCCTGAGCGGCATCTACGTGAGCGTCTTCTTTTTGCTGACGTTTGCGTACACGTCGTCACACGTGCTCGAACTCGTGAGCAACCGCGCGGGGCTCCCAAAGAACGCGCCCCTGATCCTCGCCGAAGTGATGGCCGGGGTGACCGCTTTCGGTGCGGTCATCACCACCATGATCGCGAGCACGGCCGCACTGCGGGACGTCGCGCTTCGTACCGAAGCCCTGGTGCTCACGACTCGGCTCACGGCGCGCGAGTATGTGCTCGGGCGCTTTGCCGGCGCGCTCGGCGTCATGCTGCTTGTGTATGCGGCCATTCCTCTTGGCTTGGCCATCGGGACCATCATGCCGTGGGCGACACGCTCGGAACTCGTGCCGTTCGATCTCGCGGCGTACGCGCGGCCGATGGCTGTTCTCGTACTCCCCAACGTGCTCACGGTCGCGGCGCTTTTCTTCGCGGTCGGGACGCTCGCGAAAAACTTCTTTGCGATTCTGCTCACCGCGGTCGGGGTCGTCACACTCTGGCAGTTGGGGCTGACACTTGGGCGTGCGTCGGAAACAGCCACTATCGGCGCGCTGCTCGATCCGTTCGGCAACGCTGCGCTGGCATTGGCCACTCATGGCATCACGGGTGTTGCACGCGGCGCGGCGGCCCTCCCTCTCGCGCCGGTGCTCCTCCTCAATCGCGCGCTGTGGCTTGCTATTGCCGGAAGCGCAATGTGGGTGACGCTACGTCGCTTCCGTTTTACACTGGCGCCCGCCGTGCGCGGCGAAGCCATTGCGGTGCTGCGCGTCACGTCACCGCGAACGAAGGACGATCGTGCACCCCAATTTCCCTCGGTCCTTCCCACGCAGCACCAATGCACTGAAGCATCATTTGGGCGACAGATTATGGTAGAGGCAGGCTTCACGTTCGTTTCGACACTGGGCGAAAAGGGATTCGTGGCGCTTGCAGTTCTGGCTGTACTCAATGGCGCCACCAATGCGTGGGGCGCGAGTGCGGCCTCGTCGAGCGCTGAGGCAGACGTCGTGCTCCGTGCCATCAGCGAACACACCAGGCTCTTTTTCATCTTGATTGCCACGATCTGGGCCGGCGAGCTTGTCTGGCGCGAGCGGGATCTGCGCGTGGACGGCCTGCTCGATGCGCTGCCCACGCGGGTGAGCGCGAACGTCATCGGAAAACTGCTTGGCGTGCACGGCGCGCAACTGACGCTCGTTGCGCTGCTCGGCCTCTTGGCTTTCGTGCTACCTCGATTGCGTGGCGCTCCGCAGGCTCCCTCGGCGATGCTCACAATCGGGTGGTGCGCGATGGCACTGTTCCCTGCGGTGGTGCTGCTCACCCAGATGTCACTCGCGGTGCATGCGCTTGTTCAGAACAAGGCTGCGGGACACGTGCTCTGCATCTCGGCGTGGGTCGCGGCTGTCGCGATCGGCGCGAACGGTGGGAGTATCGAGCTTCTCGCAATCCGCGACGTGCCGGCACTCGCAAGCGTCGCCGGGAGCATGGTTTCTATCGACTGGATCACGCAGACGGGCGAGGTGGCCTTCAATGTCGCCCGCGGAAGCGTATGCACGCTGGTCGCCATTGCGGCGTGGTCGCGCGGCACACCAAGCCGGCGCGCGCGCTCCCTTGGCCAGAAGGATGTCCTTTGAGTCTCGCACCTCGAACGGGCGCGCCTTGGCAGTCTTCACCTCGAACTCGAAGACCAAATCGGAGTCCATCTTACAGACCTTGCCATCGCGCACCACGGCGGGAATGAACCACGCCTCGTTGATGCGTACCATCGGCTGATCCTGCAGGAGCGGATACCATTTGGGGAACGGATCGTACTTCTGCTTGATCATTCCATCGTCGTAGTACAGCGTGACCATGCCTTCATCGGTCATGCCGCTGCTCTCGAGCCACTTCCATTTGTAGACGCCAAGGAGCGGTTGGGAGGCGGCGCGCGCAATAGTGAGCGGATGCGATGGCCGCACGCCGATGTTTAAGTCCACGCGCGACGTGCCCCACGCAAAACGCAGCTGTGAGCCGTCCGGGCGCACCTCGGGGAATGCCCACGTGAGGATGTCCGTGCCCTCACCAGCGGTCGGTTTGACTTTCCAGCGAATCTGCGTCGCGATCGAGTCCGGTCGCTCCTCGTGATAGCGCTGGAATCGGGGATCAAGGATGACGGTCCATTCGTCCTGTTGCACGACAAACCAGACTGAGTACTTCCCTTTAGGTACAGCGCGCCGCGCGCACGGGGCCGCGCGTAGTCGATAGTAACGTTCGTACCGTCGGCCGTCTGCGAGATCGTGGCGCGTTCACTCGCGCGGACCTGCGCGTGCACGGTACGCGCGAACGATGGCGTCCCGAACACGAGTGCAAAACACACGACGAACCCAATCGGTTGAGTCACTCGCATTCGAGTTCCTTGACGAGGTTGAGGGAAAACGGTGACCGCAAAGTGCGCAGCGACGCTACCGTTTACTACGCGCGCATCATGCCGGTCATCCACCAAAGCGGGCGTCGATTCCTTGGCGAATGTCATTGAACGACCTACCACCCTCGTGCATGCGGTGCGCGAGTCGCACTTGGGCTTTGCACACGTCGCACGTCTTGGCCATCAAGTCCGGGAGTTCATAACAGGACAGCAGCGATCGGTATCCTGCCGACCCTGCGCAGCTGCAGTTGCACCGAATGCCGTCGATCACATCAGGAATTTCCCGCACCAAATCGAAGACGGCGGAGACATCCGGTACGTCCGCGAGGTCTACCTTGGGCGGCAGCTTGGCCGCAGTGATTCCGCGACGCGGCGCGGGGTGTGAAAGTGTCTGCCCATGCGTTGATTTGCAGTGCGCAGCTGACATGTCCGTCGTTGACACACCCGTCGCGGACGAGTATCTGTGCTGTCGGAAGCCGAGGACGAGAACTCCCTTGCGCTCTTTGAACGTGGCATGCACGTTGCGCGCCCGCCATCTCGCTCGCGGCCGCCGTTCCCTTGCCAGAGACCAATCAAATGTCGCTTCGTTCACGAGTGCGATCCGTTCTTGCGCCCGTTCTTCACGAGCACCTAGAGCTTCGACGGGTCGCCAGTGCCGTCGACAAGCGAATCGAACGCGCGCGGTTTTCAGTCGCGCGCGCCTTGCCGGTACTAATTCGCCCGGAGCCGAGACGGCTTCACATTGCCATCACCGCACACTGCAATCAGCGGTGCATTGGCTGCAAGTACGGCCGCGACTTCATGGCCGGTAGCCAGCTCCCGTGGCCGGTCGTGCGCGATCTGCTCGACGATGCGCGCAAGATCGGGATGTGGGACGTCCGGCTCTATGGCGGCGAACCGCTGTTGCACCCGGACCTGCCGAAGATGGTCGAACATACCGTGAAGCTGGGCATGGAGTGTTACGTCACCACCAACGCGGCGACGCTCGCGGCGCGATTCGATGATCTCTACGACGCCGGCCTCCGTCGCGTGACCATCGGCTTCTACGGTGTTGGTGATGCGTATGACGCGTACGCTCAGCGGCCAGGACGTTTCGCCCGCATCGAAGCCAACATCGCGAAGGTGCGGGCCAAGTACGGGAGCAGCGTCTCGATCCGAATCAATTGGCTGTTGATGCGGCCAACGTGCTCTGTGGAAGCGCTGGATGATATGCTCGCATTCGCCGAGCAGTACGATCTCAAGGTTCGCATCGATCTGATTCACTATTCGCTGCCGTACTTTGACGAAGGTCCGGATCGGTGTCTGCAGTTTACGTCAGAAGACGAACCAGCGATTCGCACGGTTGTCGATGCGATCCTTGAACGGCGCTTGGCAAACCCGGAACGTTTCACGCAGCGCCCTGAAGCAATTCGTTCGATGCCGGACTGGCTGGTGCGTGGACCGGAAATGAAGGTGCCATGCGACAACTATCAGATGATCTGGGTTGGTGCCGACGGCACCGTCCAGCTCTGCTACGTCACTTTTCTGCTGGGAAATCTCCACAAGAATCGGCTGTCGGAATTGGTTTTCACCGAGACACACCGCCAAGCCGCGCGAGACGCATTCCAATTGAATTGCCCCAACTGTCATTGTGAACTCGACACCCGTATCGCGAAGCACGGACCTTCGCTCGCGAAGTATCGATAGGTACTTGCTCACGCCCGTCAGTGATGAACAAGAGCGGCGCTGACAAGAAGCGCCGCGATCGCTCCAGCGGCCGCCCGATGCTCCTCGGCGTTCCAATGTCCCCGCACAGCGGTTGATGTCGCCTGTGCGCGCTGCGCCTGCATGTATGGGCGAACGGAGGAGCATGGTGTCTGTTGCAGACGCAAGCACTCGACGTGCAGCCACTGTTCCATTTGTGGCACCGAGACGGTGTCCGCAAGTTCGGAATTGTCCGGCAGATACACGATCACTGGCTGCGCACCGACCGAAAGCGTGACACCGATGATGTTGGCAAGCAACGCGGACGTAATGGCTTCCTGCGCTGCGCGACGTGATCGGGCGGATTGTATTCGTTCCCAAATCGCCGAGCCGAGGTCTATGGTGCGTGGTCGCACCCAGTCCCAGCGCAGTATCTCCTCAGGCGTTGCCACGGGTGTCCCACGTCGTACGAGCGAATCGCCATTCAGCGTGTACCACGACTTCGCGTAGTCCCGAAAGTGGAGCGTATTTCGCGACATGTCAGCGGCCACGAAGCCAAGCAATACGACATCGGGCTTGTAGCGTACGCCAACGTCGGTGAGCAGTGCGAGCATCTGATCGTGCCCGTATCCGTGTACCCCCAAGTTCAACACTTCGACGTTCGGAAGCAGTTGCTCCAGATGGTGAGCGTACGTTTCGTCGTCGCTGACGTCTTCACCGAACGTGAACGAGTCACCGAGCAGCAGGATTCGAGTTTTAGCTGTGTCTTTTTTTACGGAAAAGTCGCGTGTCCCACGAAAGCCGTCGGCGTTGGTGTTGAGCTCCTTTCCGCCAAAGACGCGCAGGTTTCGAATATTCGATCTCGTACGCCAGCCGGTGGCTGAGTCGTATCGATCGAAGCTGTACTGGTTCGGTCCGGCACGGCCGGAGTGTCGCGCGACCCACCGTCGGCGCCATCCGAACTGATCAGGGACCGATACGCGTTCTGACAGCGCAGGGACGAGAAAGACGGTTCGTGCGAAGCCCTCAACAAGCAGCAGAGTGCACATCAGGTATCGCAGGCGAACGGAGCCTCGTTGGCGCATCAATGAATATCGTCTGTCGGAGTGTAAGTGTTCGTAGGGGCGCACCGTCTGGAACAGTTGGCCTCAAGAAGCTAGCGTTGTCGGCGTCTACTTTCTGGCCAATCGCTCACGCACGGGAGGGAGCTATGATTGAACTCGGATCCATTGACGGAGACGTCAGCGACGCGGCATTCAAGACCTACACGACTGGCGTCGAGCGACTGACGCGACGACCACTCTCTGCGATTGCCAGCGGGGTAGACAAGATCGCCGCGAAGCGATTGCCCGCGAATGTACCGGCGACAATGAGCGTCGCTCAAGTGCAACAGGCCCTCAAGGACATTGGGTTCTTTCCCGGCGCGAGTATCGATGGCATCTGCGGCTATCGCACCCAATCGGCGATCCGACTCTTCCAGGAATATGTGCGTTCCGTCGAAAAGCTCGACTGCACACCCGATGGACAGTTCGGTCCGAAAGCGCAGGCGCATCTGCAACGATGGACCGATGGCACGCTGCGCACTGCTTGGGCGCCGACGATCGACGCATGGAAGAGCGGTGGCACCGCCGCGGGTGAGTATGCAGACTGGATCGCGTTGCTGGAGCGGGTGAAGCAGCAAGCGCTCACCGCGCCAACGCGTGTGCAGCAAATGGTGAACGACTTTGCCGGCAAGAGCGATACACGCAAAGCGGCGCAGTGGGATTTCTCGTCGGCCGCCACCATTCATCTCATCGGTATCCGTCGCAATGAGATGCAGGGAAAGTTCGATGACATTTTCATTCTGCTGATCAAGGGACTCGTCTTCAAGTTCCAGGGAACGACCGAACCTGGTGCGTCAGAGAACGCCGCGGGTCCGCCGTTTCTCGTGCCCGGCCAACATGACTATCACTTCGGTTGGCATCAGAGCAAATATCTGGCGCTTCGTCCGCAGAGTACCGGTGTGCTCGTTGTGCGTGCCGGTAGTGACAAGCGAGTGGACGACGCTGACCTCGCCAAGGGACTCGAAGCGAATGGTACGATCAACATTCATTGGGGCGGCCGCGGCATGACGCGTGATGTGAACAGCTGGTCGGAAGGCTGTCAGACGATCAACGGGACGGTGTACATCAACGCCAACGACGCACTGGTGAGTTGCGCTGCGTTCACGGCGTCAACACCAAGCGAGGCGATGACCGACGCGCGCAAGACGCGCGGCGCCTACAACGTGCTGCTCGATCTTGTCTCCGCGCTGGGCAGCGATATCGGTGAGGGAACCGTGAAGTACATGCTGTTGACGGAAGCCGATCTCGCCTTGGCGCCCGCGCTGGCGCAAGGGCTGGCAGCAGCGCGCGCGCGTGTGGTGCAGATGGCGGGCGCATAGACGACAGCAGGCCGACAGACGTTCAAAGGGGACGCAATCATCTGCGTCCCCTTTGCGCGTCACACCGTCAACGTTGCAACACGAGCTCAGCTCGTACGACGGCGCCTGTAGAGTCCGGTCGACAGCGTCACTCCAAAGAACGCTCCGTTGGGCACGACGTAGAGGTTCACGTTGTTGCTGCCCGGCGAAACCGATCGCGCCTGAATCGGATTCGGCACGTTGCCGAGCCAAGTCATGCGCCACAGAAACGTGCCTGTCGCGCCAGGGGTAACACTACCGGCGACCTCGACATGGCTGCCGGTGGTGGTGCAGTCGGTGCGACTCGAGCCGTTGGAGGCACAGTTACCCACTTGGTAGGTGCCGTGCCCTACTCCGCCTCCGAGATCACCAAGGCCCAAGTAGCCGAGGAAATTTCCGCTGGTAATGATGGTCGCGCGAATGCCCGTCGTGGACTGCGCCGCAGCTACTTCTTGGCTGGCAGCTTGAGCGCGATAAGACTCGTGTGCTCTTCGGCGCCCGTTGCAAACACGATGTACTGGGTGCCGTTGTGCAGGAATGTCATCGGCACCGCTGTCGTCTTGCTCGGAATCTTGACGGCACCCGCCTGCTTGCCGGTGGCTTTGTCGACGGCAAACAGCTGAGGCGGTTGACCCGGGACGCCACCACCACGACCGGTGCCGTAGATCATGAGCGACTTCGTGTTCATCACCTGCGCCTGACCACCTGCACCGACATCGGGGAGCGTTATACCAACAAACATCGGATCGCGGCTGGTGGTTTTCACCATACCGCCATTGGACGTCCACCACGACTTGTCGCCGCTGTTCATGTTGTAGCCAGTGATACCGCCCAACGGCTTGGGCTTCACGATCGACACATTGCCGATGCGCGAGCCATTGGCGCGTCCAGAGAAGCCATCACCGCGTGCAGGGCCACTGGGCTTGTAGCCTGGTGGAGGGGCGGGTGTGCCAATCAGACCACAGCTGTCGTGCGGTGAGCTGTAGCGGAACTCGGAACACGGATCTTTCTGCAACGATGTCGTGCTCATCGGACTGATGGAAGCGACAAACATCATCCCGGTTTCGGGATCGACCGCTGCCCCACCGTCAATGTTCACGCCGCCGCTGGCGCCCGGCGCGTACCACGAACACTTCTTGCCGTACTTGCCACTGCCATCACTCAGTGAAGGCGGAACGTAGTACGGTCCCATGCGACACGCCTGCGCGAGCTTGAGCGCAGAGTCTCTGATCGCCGGCGTGTAGTCGATGAGATCCGATTCAACGAGTCCCTGCTGCGCGTACGCTGCAGGCTTGCTCGGAATCGGTTGCGTGGGCGATGTCTGTTCCTCCGGCACATCGCTTTGCAGTACGGGCGTTTCGGGCATTGGCCAGATCGGCTCACCAGTCGCGCGATCGAACGTGTAGATCCATCCCTGCTTGGTGGTCTGCGCGACGGCCTTGCGTACCTTCCCATCAACGGTGATGTCGAGCAGGTTGGGCGCCATCGGTGCGTCAAAGTCCCAGATATCGTGGTGCACCATCTGGAAATGCCATTTGCGTGCACCCGTTTTCGCATCGAGTGCAACAAGACTGTTGCCGTACAGATTGTCGCCCGGACGATGACCGCCGTACTCGTCCATCAACGGCATGCCGACGGGTATGTACACGAGACCGAGATCCGGATCGGCGGAATACGGTGCCCACGCATCGTTCTTGCCCACACCATCAGAGCCGGCTTTTGAGCCATTCTTCCACGTATCCGCGCCGTACTCGCCGGGCTGCGGAACGAGATTGAACTTCCATAGCTGTTTGCCGGTGCGGATGTCAAAACCGCGAATGATTCCGGGCAGATTGTGCGTGCGGGTCGGGTAGTAGCCGTGAATGGACGAGTTGCCGACCACGAGCACGTTGCCGATCACGATCGGGGGAGAGCTTGCCGCGATCTGTCCTTCAGCCGGATCGATACCCATGCTGCCATCAGCACCGGTCTTGGTCTTCGCATTCCACGTTTCGCCAGGCTTCGCCTTTCGCGCCGGCGCGGCGTCGGAAATGATCAGTGGGCCCGAGTCGTCAACGGCGAGTGGGACGAGCGGGTAGCCAAGTCCATCCATCAGGTCGACAACGCCATTCTTGCCGAACGCAGGATCGGGCTTGCCGGTTTTCGCATCGAGCGACGCAAGATGATATCCGGGCGTGACAACGAGCACGCGCTCGACACTCCCGCTGTTCCAGTATGACAGACCGCGCCCGGCGAACTGCCGCGGTGCCTTCTGCCAACGGATGGTTTCCTTGGGATGCCAGGTCCACAGCGTCTTGCCCGTCGCCGGATCGATCGCGGCGGCGATCCGGCGTGTGGTGGCAACGGTGAACATGCGACCGTTCGCATAGAGTGGCGTCGCGCGGTAGTACTCGTCGATGCCGAGTGAATCGGCTTTCCACTCCCACGCGATCTGCAGCGAGTCAAAGTTCTTTGCGTTGATCTGGTCGAGCGGCGAGTAGCGTGTGCTCCACGCGTCCGCCCCCCAGTAGCGCCATTCGCCGAATGCGTTGCCGCGCACCAACGGCTTGGTCTGCGCATCGCCGACGCGCACCGTCTGCGTCAGCAACACGCCGCCTACCGCAGTCGCCGCCAGCGCTGCAACCGTCGCGGTGCGTCGGGTGATCGACGACAGCCTCTTCGATAACTTCGACTGCATCTTCAGCTTCAACTGCATCATGGATGCTCCATTGCGTGTGTGTGTCGCGTTGCTCTCTAGCGCACTGCGTCGGTCACTTCACCGTCAATTCGTTCCGCGTTTGGCAATCGGTTTCGTCGGTGCTGCGCGCGTACCAACGGGCGCCTTGGACTTCCCTACCGCACTCTTCGCATCGAACCGGATCGCGTTCAACAGCTCGGGATCACCGGAGAGTTCGGTGCTTCCGGCCGGCATCCCGTTGATCTTGAGCACGTACGCAACCACGAATACGTATTCGTCTTCGCTCAGACTGCCCGGCGTCGTTTTGGGCATCCGCTGACTGACGTAGCCGTACAACTCGCTCAACGGCTTGCCGGCCCAGTGCGACAGAAAGATCGCGCCGGTGTGCGATGCCGACGTGTGGCAACCGGTACACGCCCCAACAAACACTTCCCTGCCCGCCATCGCTTGTTCGGCCGTGTACACGCCGGCCAGTGTGCTTTTGGCCGTCGTCTGCGCACGGGCTGCATGCGGCGCAACCAGCGTGACCAGTGCAGCAACCAACGCGACCGCCGTCGAAGAGCGCGAAGGGGTGAGCCAGCGACCGACACGTCCCGAGATCGCCCAGGCTGCGGCACCCAGCACCAGCACGATGGCGAGCAGACGCATGCCGTTGGCGACGAATAGCGCATCGACCGTGGGCCACACGAATGAATACTGACGCAGCACCGTGCCGCGATCGATCATCCAGTGCCACGCCTGATGTCCAACGATTGCCGACAACAACACCGTGCCGATCCGTTCAGTCATGACGCGTGTGTAAAGAAGGTGCAGCACCGGAATCATGACGGCGAGAACTGCGAGCTGCCCGAGTTCAACACCGACATTGAATGCGGCAAGGGAGAGGGCGAGATGCGAGCCGGCGAACTGGAGAGTATCACGCAGCGCAAAGGAAAAGCCAAATCCGTGAATGAGACCGAAGCCGAAAGCGATCGGCCACCGACGGCCAATTTTTGCGCCGATGATATTCTCGCACGCCATGTAGACGATGGACAGGGCGATCAGGAGTTCGATGAGCGGCGGGAACCAGAGCGCGTCGGGCGCGTAACCTGCAGCCGACGCGACCAGCGTGATCGAGTGCGCGACCGTGAACGCGGTGACCAGCGCGATGACGGGGCGCGCTTTCCGAAACGGAATCACGAGACACAGCAGAAACAGCAGGTGATCGATGCCGTCAAGAATGTGCGAGAAGCCGGCACCAACGAACCGGCTCGCGGCCTGCCACCACCCCGGTTCGAGATGCACGAGCCCCGGGTCGCCGTCGTACGTGAACACGCGTTCTGTGCCATCGTTGGGCAAATAGTGAAGCACAGTTGTGGTGCGCAGCCCAAGGTGCGCGAGCGCTGGCTGGATCGAGATCGTTGCGTCGGCCCGATTGACGCGGTACTCGAGCATCACGTCGAGGAGCAGCTGCTGCCAAGGAACATCAGTGGCCGCAGGCAACGGCGCGCTGTTCAGCTGCGCCAGTGCATCGTTGTACGTGCCGAAGGCGCGATTGGAGGGGAGTGCCGCACGGACCGAGACGATGGTGGGGGCGTCGAGGCGCACGTCGTCCGCGTACAAAACAAGTCCATCGGCGACCCACAATTTCGCGGCGTCATGCAACGTGGAGTCGGCGCGCCCGAGATCGAGTGAGGCGACGTCCTTGTTGCCGCCTCGCAGCGGGAATTCAACGTCACGCATTGCTTCGAGCGGCACTCGCACCAGAACGCGCAGCCGCTGCCCCTCCGCTTTCACGAAGGCGCGCACCACCACCGAGGGTGGAATTTCGTGCGCCATCGGAACGACAAATCGCCAGAGCAGCATCGCCACCACCAACAGCACAACACGCAGTGCATTGCGGAGGATGGGGCGGGAGGCGATCGTCGAACGGTGATGGTCGCGTGCGCTGAAGCGCGATACGAGACCGGACACGGCGGGCGGCAGTCTCTGGACAGCGGTGGGAGGTGGAGTTAGTTCCCACGAAGTTATCATCGCCCTGCGTAAAACACACGGGGCATGCCACAATCTGGAGCGACACATGACAGGGACGCGGACACGGACGCGGGTCGGATGGGGTGTAATTGGTGTAACGGTGGCCGCGCTTGCCGTCGGGCAGGCAACGCTGCGGGCAGACGTCCGGCAGACGGTCCAGGCACCACGGTTCGAAGTGGACCCGGTCTGGCCCAAGCCACTCCCCAACCACTGGATCCTCGGCTCCGTGATCGGGGTCGGTATCGATAGTCGCGATCATGTCTTCATCATCCACCGTGGTGACTCGACGTTGAATCAGCGGACGGAATCAGGTGGGGCAGCGAACCCGCCATTGGGCGACTGCTGCAGTGCAGCTCCGCCGGTCGTTGAATTCGATCCGGCCGGCAATATGGTGCGCGCGTGGGGCGGCGCCGGGGACGGATACGATTGGCCGTCATCCAATCACGGCGTGTCCATCGACGACAAAGACAACGTCTGGATCGGCGGGAACGGTGTGGGCGATTCACACATCCTCAAGTTCACGCACGACGGCAAGTTCCTGAAGCAGTACGGAAAGTCCAAACAGGCAGCGAACAGCAACGACACCTCGCACTTCGGGCGGGTTGCAAAGATCACGTTCGATGCGAAAGCGAGCGAGGCCTATGTGGCCGACGGCTACGGCAACAAGCGCGTTGCGGTGATCGACATGAACACCGGCGCGATCAAGCGCTTCTGGGGCGCGTACGGCAACAAGCCGGACGACGCAAACCTGGGCCCCTACAATCCGGACGCGCCACTCGCCAAGCAGTTCCGCAATCCGGTGCACTGCGCCGAGCCGACCACCGATGGACTGGTGTACGTGTGCGATCGACCGAACAATCGCATTCAGGTGTTCAAGAAAGACGGTTCATTCGTGAAGGAAGTGCAGGTCGCGCCACGCACACGCGGCGATGGTTCGGTGTGGGATATCGCGTTCTCGAAGGACGCCGCACAGAAATACATCTTCTTGGCCGACGGTCGGAACGAGCGTGTGCATGTGATGGATCGTCAGTCGCTCGAGGTGCTCACGAGCTTCGGGGACGGTGGACGTCAGCCCGGTCAGTTCTTTGCCGTGCACAGCATCGCCACCGACTCCAAGGGCAACGTCTACACGACTGAGACGTACGAAGGCAAGCGGCTGCAAAAGTTCACTTACAAGGGCATTGGCGCGGTGTCGCGCAAGAATCAAGGCGTGGTGTGGCCGGCCGGGAAGTGACAACAGCAGTTCTCTCGCGGAGGCGCGGAGCCACGGAGAACTGCACGAGCGACTGCCGACTTTTTTGCACGCACTGAGGTAAAAAAGCAGGAGAACTGCAACAACGTCAAACGTTGGTTGCCTTTCTCCTGCTTTTTGTATCGGTTCCCGTGTGCAGCAGTGTTGTGGTTCGCAGTTCTCCGCGCCTCCGCGCCTCCGCGAGAGAACCGTGCGGCGCTCAGCTACTTCCCGGGGATCGCCGCCACGCACTCAATCTCGACTTTCGCGCCAACGAGAACGAGCGCCGCCACCACAACCGTCGTGCGCGCCGGCGGCGAGTTCGGGAAAAACTCCTTGTACGCGGCGTTCATTCCCGCAAAGTCCTTCACGTCGATCAGAAACACTGTGCACTTGAGCGCCTGATCCATCGAGCTGCCGGCCACCTCAAACACCTTTTTGATCGTGCTGAGCGCGATCTTGGTCTGACCGCCGACGGTGGAATCCGGGTTCGCGCGGTCCATGCCCAATTGCCCCGCCGAATAGACGAGGTTCCCGACCTTCGCGCCGTCCGACAGCATTGGACTCGGCGTCTTGCCGGGTAAGTTCACCGCCTCGCGCCCCTGCGCCTGAACAAGCGTGGGCGACGCGAATGCGGTCAGCGCGAAGGTGTACGCGACGGCGCGCGCAAATGACGAAGGCGAACGGAAATGGACCGTGCGGGACATCGACGACCTCGAGGCAAAGGGGAGTGACGCGCTGGATGGTGGCGCTGCTGCCGGTATGTCGAGCTTGATCTGGCGCAACAACGAGTCGATGGGAAGTGGGGCCACAGCGGGCCGCATACCATTGAGCTTCATGATGTAGCCGGTCACATCGAGGTAAGCGTCCTGACTTAGCGAACCCGGCGCGGAGTCCGGCATGGTCGTCCTGACGAGATCGAACAGGTCGTACACGGTCTGCCCGTTCCATTTCAGCCGGAAATCGGGCCCTGACAGGTCGCGCCGCTGGTGACAACTGCTGCACACCTGCGAAAAGACTTTGTCGCCGCGGGCGGCCTGCTCTTCATTGTAGCTCGGCACCGTAGACGAATCTGCCCGTGTCGGCAGCGCCGCCGATTGAGCGCGCGCAACGGTCGACCCGACCATAAGCGCAGCCAAGACAGCGAGCACGCCTCGGCGCGCCGTCGGCCGGAGCCGTTTCCTCACCCGCAACATGGCGGCCAACCTGTCCACACGCACCTCGATTTGCAACTGTTCGTTGCGACCCGTCGGTCACGGTCGCATCTTCGCAAAGACCCTCTAACCCGCACATGCCATGGTGGAAGATACCAACCCGTTCCTGAGCGAGGTAACCGACGATGACTCGATCGCCCGCCGAGATTTCCTTCGGATCGCGAGCGTCGGGGCGGGAGCCCTGCTCGCTGCGGGTTGCGCGACCGGATCGGCCGCAGCCGCAGCACCGGTCCGCGGCATCGAGTCCCAGCGACGCGGAAAGGGGAATGGAGTCGGTCATGTCGTGGTCATCGGGGCGGGCGCCTGGGGAGGCTGGACCTCGTACCATCTGCGGCAGCGCGGAGCGAAGGTCACCCTCATCGACCAATACGGCGCAGGCAACTCACGCTCCACCAGCGGCGACGAGTCGCGCGGCATCCGTTCGTCGTATGGAGACCGCACCAGCGGGGAACTGTGGACGCCGTGGGCGCGCGAAGCGATCAAACGGTGGGGCGCCTTCGACGCGGAGTGGGGGCCCGTCTTCGGGACGAAGTTCTTTCACACCACCGGCGACGTGATCATGCGCGAAAAGGACGAACCCTTTTTGCAGAACACCCAGAAGTACTGGAAAGCCAACAACGTCGCCTACGAAGTACTCAGCGGCTCCGAAGTTCGCAAACGCTGGCCGGTGATCAACGCCGACGACACCACCATCGCACTCTTCGAACCCGATGCCGGTGTCGCGCGCGCGCGTGCCTCCACACAAGCAGTCACTGCCGTCGGGATCAAGAACGGCGTCAACTTCATTCAGTCCCGCGCAACCGTCGGCAAGATCGTCAACGGACAACTCGATGGCGTGACGCTCGAAGACGGGACCGTCATCCGTGGCGATGCCTACGTGTTCGCCTGTGGCCCATGGCTGCGCAAACTCTTTCCGAAGCTCATGGAAAACCGCATGCGTATCCCACTCGGCTACGTCACCTACTGGGGCACACCCGTTGGTGATTCGCGGTTCACATATCCCCATCTGCCGAGCTACAACTTTCCGGGTGTCACCGGATGGGCGGCGCTGCCCACGGACAGTCGTGGATTCCGGGTACGTGGCGGGATTGCCGCGCCACTTCCGCCCGAAACTCCGGAGCAGAAAGCCGAGCGTGAGCTGAAGGCCAAGAACGCGCCGCCACCACCGCCACCCGATCCGCTGCAGAACGATCCGGACACCAGCACGCGCCTGATCACGCCTGGGCAGGTCGAGAGCATGAAGCGGTTTGTCGTGCGACGCTTCCCGCTGCTGGCCAACGCACCGTTGCTGGAGACACGCTGCTGCCACTACGAGCAGAGCATCAATCGCGATTTCATCGTCGATCATGTGCCCGACACGATGAACGCGTGGATCGCCGGCGTTGGTCAGGCCGAAGGGTTCAAGTTCGGTCCGGTCGTTGGCGAATACATCGCGCAGCGCATACTCGGCATCGACGGCGATCCGAAGATCGCGGCCGCCTTCAAGTTGCCGAAGGACGAGTACGAAGCGCCCAAGCCGCCCGGCGAAGAGTGAAAGACGCCGCTAGCGATATCCCGCTGCCTGCAACTCAAAAAGCTCCGCGTACCGGCCGCCCTGCGCGACCAACTCCTCGTGCGTCCCCTGACTTTCGACGGCGCCGTTCTCCAGCACCAGAATCCGATCGGCCATGCGGACGCTGGAGAACCGGTGTGAAATGAGCACACCCGTCTTCCCCGCGCTCAACTCCTTGAATCGCTGAAACACTTCGAACTCCGCGCGCGCATCGAGTGCCGCGGTCGGTTCATCGAGGATGAGCAGCTGCGCATCACGCATGTAGGCGCGCGCAATGGCGACCTTCTGCCATTCGCCGCCCGAGAGGTCGACACCAGTGCGAAAGCGCTTGCCGATCTGCTGCTCGTAGCCGCGCGGCAACTTGGCAATTACACTGCTCGCGAGACTTCGTTCGGCGGAGGAAACAATCCGCGCCTGATCGTCGCGTGCGTCAATGCGACCCACCGCAATGTTTTCCCCCGCCGTCATGTGATAGCGCACGAAGTCCTGAAAAATCACACCGATGCTCGCGCGCAGTTCATCCAGCTCGTACTCACGCAGGTCATGGCCATCGAGAAGGATGCGCCCTTCGACCGGATCGTACAATCGCGCAAGCAGCTTCACGAGCGTCGTCTTCCCCGCACCGTTCTCGCCAACAAGCGCCAGCACCTCACCGGCGCGCAGGGTAAACGACAAGTGTCGTACTGCCCACCGTTCAGCGTCCGGATACCGGAAGCCAACGTCCTCGAACACGATCCCCCGCACGATTGGTGACGGGAACGCGCGCGGATTCGGGGGCGACGTAATGCGCGGTGTGATCGTGAAAAACGAGAACAAGTCGTCCAGATATAATGCCTGACTCGCGGTCTGCGTGAAGCCGATCAGCAGTCCTTCAAGCAAGCCGCGCAACCGACGGAATGACCCGGCGAGAAATGTCAGATCGCCAATGGTGAACTGGCCAGCAACGGTGCGCCACACGATGTACGCGTAGGCCACGTAGTAGCCCAATGTGCCAAGGGCGGTGAGTGCACCGCCCCACCCCGCGCGCTTGATGGCCAGCAGCCGATTCGCCCGGTAGAAGTCGTTCGCCAGTCGCCGATAGCGATCGATCAAGAACGCGTTCAGCCCGAAGATCTTCACTTCCTTTGCCGACTCGACGCTCGCGCCAGTCATGCGCACGTAGTCAAGCTCACGACGGTCGGCCGTGCGTGAGTACGCAAGCGCGTAACTCTTCTCGTTGAAGTACGCTTCGCCAAGAAACGCCGGGATCAGCGCAACCAGTAGCAACGCGATCAGCCACGGCGCAAACACGACCATGCCCGCAGCGAAGCTGGCGATCGTGATCAGGTCCTGCACCTGCCCAAAGAGCTGACTCATCAACGACATGCGCCCTGACGCCTGACGCCGCGCGCGCTCGAGCTTGTCTTGTTGTTCGCTGTCCTCGAAATCTTCGAGATCGAGCGTCGCAGCATGCTCCATCAGTCGAATGCTGGTGGCATTCGAGAACTGCTCTGACAACAACGAGTCAAAGAGAGAGACCAGTCGTCCAAGCACGTCAGACGACACGGCAAGCGCCAACTCTGCGCCGAGCAGCCAGACCATGCGATGGGACGCCGCGTTCGCGATCCACTCGCGCAAATTCGTCGGCGCACCCCCATTCGGCGCGTGCGCCATCACCTCGTCGATGATCAGCTTGCCGACATAGAGGGTGAGCACCGGGAGCACCGCGCGCACAAGGCGCAGCAACAGCGTACCGACAGTCAGCACGCGGCTCGTTTGCCAGATCAGACCCAAAAATGGCGGGACGTTGCGAATCGCACCGAGTCGCTCGCGCAGCGTGCGCGTCGGCGGCGCGTTTCTGCTCGACGCGCCGCCCGCACTTCCGCCACCGCCTTCGCCGCCTCGGCCGCTACCATTCCGCTCACCGGCGCCGAGTCCTTCGCTGCGTGCCATACCGAACGCTATCGGTGTGCGAGGAGCCGGGCCACGGGGCGGTCGAACCGGCGCCCAATATTGCATGGGTGTGCGCAAACGTCCGAAACGGTGCTTGATTACACGACGCATGAAATCCACTCTCACCCTTCGCGCCGGTCCCCAGGCGCTCGCCCACATTCGCGAGCGCGGGCTGCGCCCCGAAGACATCGACGTCATCCCGGGTGCATCGGGCGGGGCGAAATTTTTCGTGCTGGGCGGGATCGATCGCTTTCTATTCAGCGATTTTCTGCAGCAACCCAGGACACGACTGCTGCACGCCATCGGTTCATCAATCGGCAGTTGGCGTCTTGCCTGTCTCGCGCAACGCGACCCCGGTGCTGCACTCGCACGCGTTCATCACGCCTACATCTACGAGCAGGAATACACACCCAAGCCGTCGGTACGCGAGATCACCGAAGTCAGCGCGCGTGTCCTCGACCGCCTGCTTGGCCCCAATGGTGTCGAGGAGATTCTGTCGCACCCGTTCGTGCGACTGCATGTCATCACGGCGGAGGGGCGCGGACTCGCAGCATCTGAGCGGAAGCTGATGCTTGCGCTGACTCTGGCCATTGCCGCTGCAGCGAATGTCGTCAGCCGCAAGGCGCTCGCACTGCAACTCCGGCGTTCGATCTTTCACACCGCCGGTGGTGACACTCCCTTCGGAACGCTGGCCGATTTTCCGACGGCGCATCACGCCCTGACGCGGGAGAATCTGCGCGCCGCATTGCTCGCCTCCGGTTCGATTCCAACGCTGCTCGCAGGCGTTGCCCTTCCCGAAACACCGGGCAGTCTGCACTGGGATGGTGGCACGATCGACTACCACCTCGACATCGACTTTGGTGCGAGCGATGGCATCGTCCTGTATCCGCACTTCTATTCACACGTTGTTCCAGGCTGGTTCGACAAAGCGCTGCGCTGGCGTCGGGCACGGGCACGAAACTTCATGCGCACACTGCTTATCGCACCGTCTGACGAATTCGTCGCATCGCTGCCGGGTGGGCGCATCCCCGATCGTCGGGATTTTCAGACATTCTCCCACGTTGAACGCGCGCGCCGGTGGCAAACGGTGCTCGATCGGAGCGCGGAGCTCGGCGAGGAACTGCGCAAGTTGATTGCGACTGGACGCATTGCTGACGCCCTGCAACCGTGGTCACCCAACTGAACTAGGGCGTAGTTTCCGGACAGCCGCTTGCTCACCTTTTCGCGACCGATCTGATGATGACCGTCCGCACTGTCACGACCACACCGTTTCCCGACCAGCGCCCCGGTACTTCCGGGCTTCGCAAGCGCGCCGTGGTGTTTCAGAAGCCGCACTATCTCGAAAACTTCGTGCAGGCACTGCTCGACGTCGCTGCACTCTCCGCTGATGCAGCGCTGGTCATTGGCGGTGACGGTCGGTTTCTCAATCGCGAGGCGATCCAGACGATTCTGTGCATGGCCGCGGCGAACGGCATCACGCACGCCATCGTCGGACAGCATGGGTGGCTCTCCACCCCGGCCGCATCGCATCTCATTCGCCAGCGCGGCGCGGGCGGAATCATTCTGTCAGCGAGCCACAACCCCGGTGGCCCCGACGGCGATTTCGGCATCAAATACAACACCGGCAACGGCGGACCCGCCCCGGAGTCGTTCACCAACGCGGTGGCCGAACGCGCGGCGTCGCTCGCGAGCTATCGCATCGCCGGGCTTCCATCAATTGCGCTCGACTCAATCGGCGTGCAGCAGCACGAGACATTGCGGGTGGAGGTCGTCGATCCAGTCGCCGAGTATGCGACGTTGATGGAGACGCTGTTCGACTTTGCTGCGATTCGCGCGCTGTTCGCGGGCGGATTCCGTCTGCGATTCGACGCGATGCATGCGATCACCGGTCCGTATGCGCGCGAAATTCTCGAGACGCGGTTGGGCGCCGCGGCGGGAACCGTCATCAACGGCGTTCCGCTCACCGATTTTGGCGGTGGTCACCCCGACCCGAACCTCACGTACGCGCATGATCTCGTCGAAGAACTCTTTGGTTCCAATGCCCCTGACTTCGGCGCCGCATCCGATGGTGATGGCGACCGCAACATGGTACTCGGCAAGCGCTTCTTCGTCACGCCTTCAGACAGTCTCGCCGTGCTTGCCGCGAATGCCACGCTCGTTCCCGGCTATGCGCGGGGACTTGCCGGTGTCGCGCGCTCGATGCCCACGAGCCAAGCGGTCGATCGTGTGGCCCGCGCGATGGGTATCGATTGTTTCGAGACGCCAACGGGCTGGAAGTTCTTTGGCAATTTGCTCGACGCGGGCAAAATCACCCTCTGCGGTGAAGAGAGTTTCGGCACCGGTTCTGATCACGTCCGCGAGAAGGATGGCCTCTGGGCGGTTCTCTTCTGGCTCAACATCGTGGCTGCGCGCGGGCAGTCGGTAGAGCAGATCGTGCGCGAGCATTGGAAGACCTACGGTCGTAACTACTACACCCGTTATGACTACGAAGAGATTCCTACTGATCCGGCCAACGGCCTCTACGCACATGTGCGATCACTGTTGCCAACGCTTCCCGGAACGGGACTGGCCGATCGCACCGTCGAGAGCGCAGACGACTTTTCGTATCACGATCCGATCGACGGCTCCACGAGCGCAACGCAAGGGCTGCGCATTCGCTTCACCGACGGTTCGCGCATCATCTTCCGCTTGTCAGGTACCGGTACGTCGGGCGCCACGTTGCGCATTTATATCGAATCGTACGAGCCGGGGCCGGACAGGCTTGCCCTCGACGTGCAAGGCGCGTTGGAGCCGCTGATTGCCGCGGCACTCGAGCTGACGGAGTTGCAGGCTCGCACGGGTCGCAGTAGGCCAACGGTCATCACGTGACACTTGGCATCCGAACTGCTTTAGCCGCGTAATTCGTGGCCTGTCTTTTGTGTGTAATTCGTGAAATGCGTGGCCTGTTGTTTGTGTGTAATTCGCGTAATTCGTGGCCCCTTTCAGACGGACCGTGTGTGACCTGCGAACGCCAACGCTCGTCTTTCCTCGTGCGGCGGACAATCTGCCGACGCCGATAGACGTGGTAGCCACTCGTTCGGAGGCACCACCCGACCCCTGACGCGAACGGATGAAGACCGCCGAATCAGTGCTCGCAGTTTGTGTTCTGGGTTTGGCGTGCTTCATCGGCGGACAGACCATGGGGTCTCAGCATTCGCCGCTACACAGCGAGGCCGCCGGCGCGATCGAGACCGGACGCGCTGCCCGGTCCAAAACGCGCAACCCCGACCGCGAGCCGCAGCAATCGCTCGCGCCGCACAGCGCCGACGGTGAAACGGTTGTGGCATCGCCCAACGTCAGCAGCGAGCGATCGCTCGAGCCGCACGAACTGCGCGCACGACTGAACGAAAGTACGGCCGGCACCTACATCGACGATCTGCTCACGGCCCGCGACTCGGCGCTCACTCGCTGGCCCGATCGACTGTCGCGTCCACTACGCGTCTGGGTCTCCGATGCAAAATCGTTGGCGGGGTGGAACGCCGATTTCATGCCTGCGGTGCGTGATGCGTTCGACACCTGGGTGCAGGCCGGGGTGCCGGTGCACTTCACCTTCGTCCTCGACTCGAGTTCAGCCGATGTACACGTCGGCTTTATTGAGCGCTTTGGCCAAGGCATCAGCGGCAAAACGATCTGGAGCCGCGACGCCCGGTGGTGGTTGGTGTCGAGTGACATCACCCTCGGTCTCGCGCATCCAACCGGTGGCGTTGTCTCCGCGCCCCAGATGCGCGCCATTGCGCTGCACGAAGTGGGACATCTGCTCGGTCTCGATCATTCGCACGACCTCGACAACATCATGTCGGCGCGCATTCGTGTGCGCGACATCACCGAAGCCGACCGCGCGACCATGCGACTGCTCTATTCCGTTCCAGCCGGTTCGTTGAAATAGCAACCGCCTGCTGCAACGCCGCTATGTCACCACTTCACGACGACGACCCGTGAGGGGACGCCGCGTGAACTCACCGTCAACTTGACGTCACGAGAACCGTTCGCGCTCAATGCGCGGCGCAGCGGTGCCATTTCGCGGACGGGCCGCCCGTTGACCCTCCGAATCACGTCGCCGGCGCGCAGCCCCGCTTCGGCTGCCGGCGTTCCGGCCGGTGCGCGGAGGACCAACGCGCCCGGACCGTCGACACCAATTCCCTGCGCGAACTCGTCGTCGATGATCGACAGCTGAGCACCCGCCAAGACCGCCATGCTGCTCCCATCCATCATCTCGATTGCAACACGCGGTGCCGGCGTCGATGCAGGCATCGGTGGTGGCGTCGGCGCGGTCAACGTGAACTGTCCGGGTGAGCGCTCGCACACCATCCCCGGCGCGCACGACGTCCGGATAAACACCGCGTTCCGGTCGGCGGTGCGTTCGCCCGGCGGACGCGGCGCAACGGTGACCGACACTTCGCGCGACCTGGTGGCGCGCCTCACACGCATGCGAAGCACCTGACCCGGCACGAGCAGCTCGCTGTAGTTCACCGCCGACCTGAGCACATCGCGTCCGTTGTACGCCACGACCGTGTCGCCTGAATTCAGCCCCGACTTTTCCGCAGGCGAGCCCGCATCCACTGCTTCGATGACGGGATAGTCGCAGTAGTTGGTGAGCGCCCCTTCGTCCGACATGATCGTGATCTTTGACTCGGAGAGATGCATGCCGAGCCATCCCGACGGCGTCGAGACACCCATGGAGAGGCGCATCCGGGCCGCGTCGGAAAATGCGGCGACCTGTGGCTGCATCGAGCGGATCGC
>Ga0105049_10001234_pt1 | contig 30096 bp, 23 predicted proteins | sample MAT06_FD_78087 | JGI IMG/M metagenome (GOLD analysis project Ga0105049, IMG submission 78087) | Freshwater microbial communities from Lake Fryxell liftoff mats and glacier meltwater in Antarctica - MAT-06 | ecosystem: Environmental > Aquatic > Freshwater > Ice > Liftoff microbial mat | place... | reverse complement strand
GACGCCCTGATCGAGCGGCCCGAATTCGTGGACATGTGGACGATGAAGTGGGGCGAGTTGCTTCGCATCCGCGCGAACAACCAGAACCCGCAGACCGGCCGTGATGCCAAGGCGATGTTCTCATACGCGGCCTGGGTGAAGGATCAGATGGCCCAGAACCGCCCGCTGGATGCGTTCGTGGCGGACCTGATCGTGGGCAGCGGCAGCAACTTCAAGTCACCGACATCGAACCTGTACACCGCGGGTGAACGCCTCACGCCACAGAAGACCGCGGAGGATATCGCCCAGGTTTTCCTGGGCACCCGAATCCAGTGCTCGCAGTGCCACAACCATCCCTTCGACCGCTGGACGATGGACGACTATTATGGCTTTGCGGCCTTCTTCGCAGGCGTGAACCTGAAGCGCGGCTTCGAGGGCCGTGAGGTCATCGTTGGCAACAACAACACTTTGAACACGGTCCCCCACCTCGTCGACAGCCGGGCCATGAAGCCGAAGTTCCTGGGCGGTGACACGCCCGCCGTGGACGGCCTGGACCCGCGACAGGCCCTGGCCAAGTGGATCACCGCACCCGACAACACCGCGTTCCGCGAGGCGATGGCCAACACGATCTGGTCCCACTTCTTTGGCCGTGGGATCGTGGACCCCGTGGACGATGTTCGCATCAGCAACCCGCCGAGCAACAAGGAACTCCTGGAAGAGATCGGCAAGCGGCTGGCGTCGTACGGCTTCGATAAGAAGAAGTTCATCCGGGACATCTGCAATTCGCGGTCCTACCAGCTTTCAGCCACGACCAACGCCACGAACGAACTTGACGAAACGAACTTCTCTCACAGCTACGTCCGCCGACTGCGAGCGGAAGTGCTTCTCGACGCCATCAGCAAGATCACGGGCACCGAGGATCGCTTCACGCTCTCGCCTCCGGGCACTCGGGCCGTCCAGATTCACACGGGTGAGGTCACGAACTACTTCCTCACGACCTTCGGCCGGGCGCCGCGTGAGACGCCTTGCTCTTGCGAGGTGAACCACGAAGCGAACCTGTCACAGGCGCTGCACCTGATCAATGGCGACACGATCACTTCCAAGATCGCCCAGGGGAAACTGATTCCTTCGCTGATCGCGGAGAAGAAGTCGCCAGGTGAGATCATCGATCAACTCTTCCTGATCACGATCGGCCGCAAAGCCAACGAGGGTGAACGCAAGCGGCTCACCGAGATCGTGCAGCGAGAGATTGGCGATGCCGCCCGCATCAAGGCGGCTGCGGAGGCCAAGCTTGCCCAGGATCCGAACACAGCCAGGAACAAGGAGCGGTTGCAGCAACTCCGGCAGGAGCTCGCCACCGCCCCCAAGGGCAGCAAGGCCGCGGCGTCCGCCCAGCAGAACATCAAGGTGCTGGAGCAGACGCTGGCGGACGCAATGAAACGCCACGAAGCGAGCGCCGCCACCCTGGTGTACGCCGACATTCTGTGGGGCCTGTTTAACTCGACAGAGTTCACGTTCAACCATTGATCGCTCGCCGTGATTCGCGCGTGAGCGCCGGCGTGTTACGATATGTCGGCTTTCGATGCCTTGACCCGGCTGTAAAAACATCTCGAAGGCCGCCTTCTCCTCCTGGCGCCCTTCACAGCATGTTGAGTCTCGAAAACTCGACATGGCCCTCAAGAAACCGCTGGCGACTTCCTTTGGGATCCGACTCCATGACGTCACGACTTCTCTTCTCGATGGCGATCCTCGGCACGGCGGCCAGCCTGGCCCAGGCGCAGCCGGCGGCGAACGCCATCACGTACAAGGACCACGTTCTGCCTCTGCTTCGCAAGCACTGCCTGAACTGCCACAATCCCGATAAGGCCACGTCCGACCTGAACGTGGCGACGTACGCGGCCCTGATGGCCGGCGGTTCCAGCGGCGAGGCGGTGAAGGCGGGCAGCCCGGATCAGAGCCTGCTCTTCAAGGTTACGAATCACGACGTCGAACCGCACATGCCGCCGAAGGGGCCGAAGATTCCCGAAGCGGACATCGCACTTCTGAAGAAGTGGATCGAACTGGGCGCTCCGGAGACCGCCGTCGGTGCGGCAAAGGCCGCGACCCGAAAGATCGACATTGACCCGGTCGCGATCTCGTCGCTGGGCAAGCCAAGCGGCGCGCCGCCGATGCCGACAACCCTGCCCAGCGTCGCCCTGGCGAAGACGGAACGATCGCATCCGGTGACTGCAATGACCACAAGCCCGTGGGCTCCGCTGCTGGCTGTTGCGGGTCACGAGCGCGTCCTGCTTTACAACACGGACACGCTGAAGTTGATCGGTTCGCTGCCGTTCCCCGAGCGAATCCCGCACGTCCTGAAGTTCAGCCGGAACGGGAAGTGGCTGCTCGCCGCGGGCGGCCGTGGAGCCTTCGCGGGCAAGGTCGTGATCTGGGATATTACCACCGGCCAGCGCGTCACCGAGATCGGCGATGAAGCGGACCTGGTGCTTGCCGCGGACGTCAGCCCCGATCACAAGCTCGTCGCGCTGGGCGGCCCCGGCAAGATTATCAAGATCTATGACACGGCCACCGGCGTGCTCAAGCACAAGATCAAGAAGCACACGGACTGGGTGACGGCAATGGAGTTCAGCCCCAACGGCGAGATGCTCGCCACCGGCGACCGCAATGGCGGCGTGTACGTTTGGGAGCCCGCGACCGGTGGGATCGTCTTCACGCTCGGCGATCACAAGGACAGCATCACCGATCTGAGTTGGCGTGCCGATTCGCAGATGCTTGCTTCTTCGAGCGAGGACGGCCGACTGATTCTGTGGTACGCGGAGGATGGCTTCCCGACACGTTCGATCACGGCTCAGGCCGCGGCACCGGGTGCGGGTGGCCGTACCAACTCCAAGGTGCCTGGCGTTCTCTCCGCCCAGTACACCCGCGATGGCTCGGTGATCACCTGCGGTCGGGACAACACCGCACGCCTCTGGAAGGCCGATGGCAGCAACAGCGGCCGGTTTGAAGGCTTCACCGACCTTCCCCTTCGCGTCGCGGTGGACACGACCGGCGAGAAGTACTTCGTCGGCGACTTTACCGGCAAGATTCGCGTCTTCAAGCTCAAGGAGAAGACGCCGACCTTACTGGGCGAACTCTCCACGAATCCGGACTGATCCCAATGGCTCACCCGATGGACCATCGAGTCCGTGTGTATCGGGGCGATATCACTCGCCTCGATGTGGACGCGATCGTGAACGCGGCCAACGAAACCCTGCTTGGCGGTGGTGGCGTCGACGGTGCCATTCACCGTGCCGCGGGCCCGGAACTCCTGGACGAATGTCGCCGCCTTGGCGGTTGCCCCACCGGTCAGGCTCGCATCACCGCGGGATATCTCCTTCCCGCTCGCCATGTGATTCACACCGTGGGTCCCCTCTATCGCCATCGAGGCCACGAGGCGGCTCAACTCGCGTCCTGCTACCGTGAATCGCTCCGCCTGGCTCATGAGGCCGGGCTTCGCACGGTGGCATTTCCCTGCATTTCCACCGGAGTCTACGGCTATCCCAAGGCGGACGCGGCTGGCGTCGCGGTGACGACGGTGCTGCAATGGCTGGCAGAGCATGAGCTTCCCGAGCTGGTCATGTTCTGCTGCTTCGACAACGAGGACGCCGAACTCTACCAGGCCCGCATATTGTCCAGCGACGCCGACGAACCTCCGACGCGCTGAGCCTGCCTTGGATGGATTTCCCGTCCTCCCGTCTTCCCGTCCCGAGTTTCCAGAACCGAGTTTTGCATTTCGTGTCGACGGCCTAATCTGTCTCCATGATTCCACCCGGTGATCGCGAGTTCGGCGTCCCCTTTCCTGGCACGGTCGTCGACCCGAGCCGCTGGGCGCAGACCGCGCTCAAGGCGATGCCTGAGGGCCGGCTGAACTGGCTGGAGCTTTTCGGCCGCACGGCCCCGGTGGTGCTTGACGTCGGCTGCGGCAACGGACGCTTTCTCATCGGCTCGGCCATCACGCGAGCCAGCCACGATCACCTTGGCACGGATATCCTCCCCGTCGTCATTCGCTACGCTCGCAAGCGGGGCAACCAGCGAGGCCTTGCGAACGTTCGCTTCGCCGTGCTCGGCGGCCATGAGTTGTTGGAGCGGTATGTGGAACCACACTCCGTCAGCGAGATCCACTGTTATCATCCGCAGCCGTTTTACGACCCTGCGAAGATCTCTCTTCGCCTGATCACGCCTCCGTTCCTCGCGTCGGTGCATCGTTGCCTGGTGCCAGGCGGATTGTTCGTGGTGCAGACGGATAATCCGGGATACTGGCGATACATCCAGAGCGTGGTGCCGGTGTTCTTCGATTTCCACGAGCGGATCGGCCGCTGGCCAGACGCACCGAAGGGGCGCACGCGACGTGAAATCCTGGCGATGAAGCGAAAGCTTCCCGTCTTCCGCGGTAGCGGTACGGCGAAGCTCGGCCTGAGTGAAGCGGACGCCATCACGCTGGCGGAGTCGCTACCGCCGCCCACGTTCGACGCCGATCGACGCATCCGCGACCTCGATCAGCTGGCCTGACCGATCTTCGCACCTCGGATTCCGCGTCCTCGCTCCTTGCGGGATCCCACAAGGGGAGAGGACAGCGATGGCTGCATCATTATCGTTGAGCACTCTGTTCCCCCACTTGTGGGAGAGTACTTACTTCGCCAGTTCGTTGAGCGTGTAGTACGCCTCGGGGTGCAGCACGTTGCTTCCGTCTTTGGCCTTCACGCCTTCCAGTCGGAACTCGTACACGCGGCCTTTTTTGAGTACGGGGCCGGCGACACTCAGCGTACGGCCATCGGCGCTCAGCTTCGCACTCGTCACGTTCTCCGCACGCTTATCGACCTCGGGTGACCCATACGTGCTGTGGTAGATGTACGTGAACGATCCTATGGAGATGTTCGTCAGCTTCTCGATGCTGTTGGCATCGAGAGGCTTGGTGAAGGTGAGGTCGAAGCCATCCTTGGTGAGCGCGATGTGATGGATCTCGAAGGGAAGGGTGCCGGTGTAAGCGATGCGTTGCAGCCCCCAGGGTTTGCCGCCGATGGAGCCCCAGCCGCGATTGGTTTCGCCCACGAGAAGGCTGCCGTCCGGTGCGAAGGCCAGGCGATTGACGCCGCACTGAAGGCCGGCGCGGAAGGGGAAGCAGGCGCCCTGGAAGACACCGTTGACCTTTTCGAGAGCCACTCGCATCACGGACGCTTTCGTCTGGTCTCCGACAAAGATCTGGCCTGTGTAGGGGCCGAACTTGCCGCCGGTGGTGTCCCAGATCGGTTCGCTGGCCGAGTTGCCCATGCGGCCGTAGGGGAACCAGACCGCAGGCGGCACGACGGGCGGCATCCCTTCGGGGGAGTTCGCGGTCGGGCCCTTCTGTCCGTCGTAGAGCATGCCGCTGGGCAGCTTGTCGTCCGTCGGGGCGTCTTTCGCGAAGGCGGAATCCTTCACCCAGCGAAGGCTCGCCTGGTGGCCGTAAAACTTGCCCTGCTGGAGGTGGCATAGCTTGTTGGTGGCGCACCATTCACCCTGGTTATCGCAGTAGAAGAGGTCGCCATGGGGGCTGAAGTTGATGCCGTTGGGGGAGCGAAGGCCGTATGCCCAGGGTTCCATCGCGCCGGTGCTGGGATCGATCTTCAGGCACCAGCCTCGCCAGGGGGAGCGGGCCTGGTGGCCGTCGCCGAAGGCAACATTCAGGTTGAGGAAGAAGTGGCCGCTGCGGTTGCGGGCGGGGCCGAAGGCGTATTCGTGATAGTTGCCTGACACGCCCCAGCGATCGCTGACGGTGGTGAACTCGTCCGCCGTGCCGTCGCCATCGCGATCGACGAGCTTCGTGAGTTCCGGCCGATGGATCACATACACGGTGCGATCGTCGACGACATGCATTCCCAGGGCTTCGTGGAGACCGGTGGCGAAGCGCGTGATCTTCAACTGCGAGAGATCCTCCACCGTGGGATTATGCACGAGCCAGACATCGCCACGGCGAGTGCAGACGAGCAGTTTGCCGTCCGGCCGAAAGCCCAGGCCGCCGACTTCAAGATTCGCTTCCTCCGGGATCGGCAGCGTGGTGAGGGCGTATGACGCGCTCTCAATGCTCGCTGAGGAGGCGATGGTTTTGGTCTCGGAGGCGGGCGGGAAATCGCGTTCGAGCCGCTTGATCACGGAGCCGCCCACCAGCTTCGGCAGGTCCGGGCTTACGTACACCGCCCACTGACCGGAATACTGTCCCACCTTCAGAAGCAGCTTGTTCGTACCCACCTTCACATCCAGCATCACGCTGTCCTGGTCGGCCTTCGCGGGGCGGACGACGCTTGAGGAGAAGAGGTTCTTCCCATTGAAGAAGACGGCGATCGCGTCATCGCTGCCCAGCGACAACGGCAGGCTGAACTCCTCGGGCGAGGTGAACTCGTGGTAAAGGTAGACGTTCTGATTGTTGCGGTGCTTGAGGAAGAGCCGCGAGAGATCGACGATCTTGCCAAGTTCCAGCTTCGGCATCGACTGCCAGGTGATCTCGCCTTTCACGCCCTCGACTGTGTAAGTCGCCTTCAGGTCGACGTTCTTCTCGGGTGGATAAGCTTTGCTGAAGGCGTTTTGATCCGGCAGGGGGAACGGCCCCGCGAAGGACCAGGGGCCATCAAGTGTGGGCAGGCCGAAGGCGGCGAGGGTGGCCTTCACGGTCTCGGCCCGTGTGTCCTTCTTGATGTAATCCTTCACCAGTTCCTTGCCTGGCTGAGCGCCCAGAGGCAGAAACGACAGGCCAAGCGCCAGGGCCGCGAGCGACAGACCGCGAACGAGCATGGGGAATCTCGAAAGCAAGGACGGGCGTGGAATTTCGAGGCTTCCGGTATTTTCGAGAGTCGGGACGTGAGTGCAAGGGCAAAGCGGAGCCGCCGAGAATTCTCGAGACGATCGAAGTTGAGATGTTCCTCGACTTCCGGGATGCGGGAGTTAGGATGATGGCAGCCCGGCAGCACTGCTGGGTTCCTCCCTACGCGATCAGGAGCTTCGCATGTCTCGCGGCCTCTTCGGCATGGCAGTGTTCCTTGGCCTCACCTTCACGCTCGCAGCGGGCACGTCGTTCGCGTTCGCGGCCGATAAGCCCGTGGAGGTGAAGCTTTCCAAGCTCAAGGCCCCCGCCCCTGCGGAATGGGCCGTGGAGAAGACGGCGAATCGGCTGCGATCGTTCCAGTTCAAGCTGAAAGGGGATGACGGCGATGCCGAGCTGATCGTGATGCCGGAAACCAATCCGGAGCCCTCGAAGTCGTTCCCGCGATGGAAGGCGTCGTTCGTGGTGCCCGAGGGCAAGACGGCGGACGACATCGGCAAGCAAAGCAAGATGGAAGTGGCCGGCGCAACCCTGCACATTTTGGATGCGTCGGGGACGTGGAAGTTCAAGGAACGCCCCTTCGATCCGAAGTCGAAGGAAGAACAGCGTGACAACTACCGCGTGGTGTGGGTCATCGTGGTGGAAGGCGACGACGCGACGCATATCCGCATCAGCGGACCGCAGGAGACCATGGTCAAACACATGCCTGGCGTCGAGAAGTGGCTCAAGTCGTTGAAGTAAATCGAACAGGGTGCCTCGAGATTCTCTTGGGTCTTCCAAGTAGCCCACTTGCTCCTCGAGTGGTTGCTTACGCAAGGGGGCTCGTCGAACAGGCCTCGCCAAAATGAAACCGAGCGAACCCACTGACGTTGTTGTTCCCGTCCCCCCCGCGCAGCCCTCGGCGATCAAGAACGCCCTGAAGGCCGGGGCTCGCTTCACCGCGCTGGTCTTCGTGCTGCCGGTGTGGATCACCTTCTGCATCTCCTCGAAAATGTTGGGCCGTGATCGTGCTCTGGAGTCGGCGTCGCAGGGCCTGTCGTTGCTGCCGGGAATCGTGGGGCAATATCTGCGTCGGGCGTTTCTGCAGCGGGTGCTCGCGGAATGTCACTCCTCGTGCCTCGTCGAGTTTGGCACCCTCTTCTCTCAGGCCGGGGCCAGGCTGGACGCAAACGTGTACGTGGGGCCGCGGTGCTCGCTGGGGCTCGTCCATCTTGAACGGGATGTGCTGCTGGCGGGGAACGTGCAAATCCCTTCGGGTGGGAGCACCCACTACTTTGACGATCCCACGAAGCCGATCCGCGAGCAGGGGGGCGAGCGCCGACTCGTGACGATCGGGGCCGGGGCGTGGATCGGCACGAGCGCGATCGTGATGGCCGACGTGGGTGCCGGTACCGTGGTGGCCGCCGGCTCGGTGGTGACCAAGCCGTTGCCGGCGAACGTGATTGCCGCGGGCGTGCCGGCGCGAGTTATCCGCTCCCGTTTCGCGGAGAGCCCCTCGCAGGAATCGCCATGAGTGCTCGCTCGCCGCTGGTGGTGTTCTCGGACGACTGGGGCCGGCATCCGTCGAGTTGCCAGCACCTCATTCGCCGTCTGCTGGATCACCGCGAGGTGATCTGGGTCAACACGATCGGCATGAAGCCGCCGGCGTTCAACCTGTTCACGATGAAGCGAGGTTTCGAGAAGATTCGCGAGTGGACCTTCGGTGCGAAGCCTCCTCCCGCTGAGCTTGGAAGTTCCCCGGGCCCGTCGCTGCGAGTCGTCAGCCCGAAGATGTGGCCCTCGTTTCGCAGCCGCTGGTCGCGGGCGTTGAATCGCGGATTGGTGCTGCGATCGCTGCGTCCGATCGTGGCCCCGCTGCCGTCGCCGCCGATCGTCATCACAACGCTGCCCGTTCTCGGCGGCCTTGTCGGTGAGTTCCCCGCGGCTCGCTGGGTGTACTACTGCGTGGACGACTTCAGCGTCTGGCCCGGCCTTGATGGCGAGACCGTGCGGAAACGCGAGCGGGAACTCGTCGCGAAGGTCGATGCCGTCGTCGCGGTGAGCGAGACGCTTCAGCAGCACATCGCCAAACTCGGCAAGCCTTCCCACCTGCTAACGCATGGCGTCGACCTCGAACACTGGCGGAAGGTGCGTCCGACGGAGGTTCCCGCTTCGCTTCGCGAGATCGCAGCACAGCCGGGGCCGCGGGTGGTGTTCTGGGGCGTCGTCGATCGGCGGATGGATGTCCCCTTCGTTCGCAAGCTCAGCGAGAGCCTTAATTCCGGGTCGATTCTTTTGATCGGCCCGCAGGATGATCCTGATCCCCAGCTACTGAAACTGCCGCGAGTCCGTTTACTGCCTTCGGTGGCGTACGCGGATCTGCCCTCGCTCGCGGGGCTCTCGGATGTGCTGGTGATGCCATACGCAGACCTGCCGGTGACGCGGGCGATGCAGCCGTTGAAGTTGAAGGAGTACCTCGCGACGGGCAAGCCGGTGGTGGTCAGCGATCTTCCCACGACGCGGCAATGGGCGGATAGCCTCGACGTGGTGAGCACTCCCGAGGCCTTCGCCAAGGTGGTGCAGGAACGATTACGAGACGGTGTGCCCGAGTCGCAACGAGAGGCACGAGTGAAGCTCGACCTCGAAGGCTGGACGGCAAAAGCCGCACAGTTCGAGACATGGCTCGATGGCGCCGGTGATTGATCGCCAGGTGATGTCTATTCCAGGAGCGGACCTTCTCGTGTTCGCTCCCAGGTCGTTGGCTTCGCTGTCTTCGGGCTCCCTTCACTGCCGAGCACCGCCGTGGTTCATGCCTTCGACATGGGCTTCGGGGGTGCGTTCAGGTTGACGGTCAACATCCCGATCTCGTTGAACGCGACTCCCGTCATCGGCGGCGCCCCGGGTGCGGAGGCGCCGGTGGGATCGAAGTCCGCATCGCCCTTGGGCACGGGGATGTTGAAGGCTTCGCTGTTCGCGCCGAAGTGAGGCGACAGCGCGAGGAGAAAGAATCTCCCGGCTCACGGGGACTTCAACGGCGGTGTGCGTCGATGATGGCCGGTGATGTCCTGGTAAGCCTTCGCGACCGACATCAACCCGCTCTCCCCGTAGAGCCGGCCGGTGAACGTGAGGCTCGCGGGCCGTGCGGGTTCGCCCTTCTCGACAATGAATCCGTTGGGAAGGCAGATCGTTGGATGGCCGGTGAAGTTCGTGATCACGAGGTCGTTGCCGCCAACGTACAGATCGACCTTCTCCATCACCTTCGCCATGGCTCGCATCAGCAATGTTCGCACGCGCTGGGCCCGCAGGTATTGCACGGCAGGGGTGAACATCGCTCGCTGCATCGCGGCGGGCCAGAGCAGCCCGATGCCGTCGAGATCGCCCTGGGAAACAAGGTCGTCGAAGGCCGACGCCGCCTCGGTGAAGAGAATCTGCTGCATCGCGGGAAGGGGATACTCCGTGGGCAACTCGATCGGCACCAGTTTCACGCCGAGATCCTTGAGTACCTGCAATTCCTTGCGTCCCTCGGCGTCGCCCGTGTAACCGACGCGCAGGGCATGATGAGGCGTCTTGCAGGGCCAGTCGAATCGGCGATCGACGGCACTGGGGTCAAGGCCGTCGGCCCCGTGAATCGCGCCGAAGATCAGGGCCGTGTCTTCCACGCTTCGCGCGATGGGGCCGATCTTGTCCATGCTCCAGGCGAGGGCCATGCAGCCGTGCCGACTGACGCGGCCGAAGGTGGGCCTCAAGCCGGTGACGCCGCACTCGGTGGAAGGCGAGACGATGCTGCCGAGAGTCTCGGTGCCGATGGCGAAGCCGACGCAGCCCGCGGCGACAGCGGACGCACTTCCCGCGGAGGAACCGCTGGAGCCGCGGTCCGGATTCCAGGGGTTGCGCGTCATGCCGCCGAACCACTGATCGCCCCACGCGAGGGCTCCGAGTGTGAGCTTTGCGATCAGCACGGCCCCGGCGTTTTCGAGCCGCTCAGCCACGGTCGCCGTCTCCGGACGAACTTGATCGCGGAAGGTCGCGGCACCCCAGGTCGTCTTGTAGCCAGGGACCGCGATGAGATCCTTCGCCCCCCAGGGAATGCCATGAAGCGGGCCGCGAGAATTCCCCGCCGCGATCTCGCGATCGGCGGCCTCGGCTTGCTTCATCGCGAGATCGTCCGTGAACGTGACGACGAACTTCAGCAAGGGATCGTAGGCTCGGAGTCGCTTGAGGTACAACTTGGTAAGTTCGACGGAGGTGATCTGCTTGGTGCGAATCAATTCCGCGAGGCTCGTGACGGGAAGGAACGCAATCTCGTCCTCGTTCGCAGGCTTACGCACCTCGACGGCGGGCGGAAGCCTCTGCACGGAACCGCGGCCTTCGCAGGTCGGGGCGGCGCCGGGGGCCGGGTTGAACTGGAGCGCGGGTGGCACCTCGTTGCCGACGACCGTCTTCCTGAGTTCCTCGTTCCCCGGCGTCGTTCGCGTCAGGCCGAGGGCCACGAGCTTCCGCTGTTCCGGCGTCAGCGTGATTCCCGCGATCCACTCGGCCGCTTCGACCATCTCCGGCGTGACGGTACTCGCTTTGGACGCCTGCTGGGCCATGGCTCGATGGAATGTCGCAGGCCCGAGGCCCAGAGCGGCGACGGCCGAGAGAAGTTCGCGGCGACTGGGTGAACCTGGCGACATGGGAAGGCTCCATTTTCAGTTGATTCGCAAGGGGCAGGTCGGTATGAGCCGGGCCGTTCGCGCGAACAGGGGGAGAGCATGAAGCTCATGTCGATCGCGGCCGCGATCCTGGTTCTTGGGGGAACCGGGTGCAGCACGGGCCGCAACCTGATGCCGTCGGAAGTTTATGACGTTCCACCCATGAAGGTGTATGGCGGCGTGCGCGCGGCCGTGAACACCTATCACACGGCACCCTACAACTCCGGCGTCGGAACGGCCGCCGTCTGGCCGCTCGCAACCGTCGACCTCATTGCGTCCGCCTTCGCGGACACTCTCACACTGCCGGTCACAATCATCTCGTGTCTTTACCGCTATTACAATGCGGAGGATTACATCAACCACAATCCTACGGTGATTCCGACCACAGAAGTGGCGGGAACTCCCATCAGCACTCTCCCCGCGAAGCCAACGACCTTGCCATGACCGGTGTCGCGTGCCGCGGACGATCCACTCGCTCGCGACTGGCGGATTGCCGGGCGGTGCGTTATCGTTTCTCGTAGACGCCCCCCACTGACATTCACCTCCTGGACTCTCCCGATGCGAAGCCTGCTTGCACTCCTTGGCGTCATCGCTCTCGCGTTCCCGGCCTTCGCGGCAGGAAGGCCGAACTTCCTCTTCATCATCGTGGACGATCAATCTCCCTTCGATCTCAAGGCGTACAACCCGAAGTCCGCACTGAACTCGCCGGTCATCGATCGCCTTGCAGCCGAGGGGATCACGCTGGACGCGGCTCATCACATGGGCTCCTTTAGCGGTGCCGTCTGCACGCCCTCCCGGCATCAACTCATGTGCGGCCGCTCGGTCTGGCATCTCCCCATCGGCCCCCTGGCAAAGACGCACTGCCCGCCCATGCTCGAACTCAACACCATCCCTGCCATCTTCAATCGCGCGGGGTATGACACGTTCCGCACCTGCAAGCTGGGCAATAGCTACGAGGGCGCGAACAAGCAGTTCACCGTTCGCAAGGATGCCACCAAGCGCGGCGACACCGACGAGACCGGCAGCGCCTGGCACGCCGAGCGGGTGCTGGACTACCTCAAGCAACGCGAGGCCACGAAGGACAAGGATCCGTTCCTCCTCTATTTCGGATTCTCGCATCCTCACGATACGCGCGACGGGAAGCCGAACTTCCTGGCGAAGTACGGAGCGGTGAACCACACGGACAAGACCACGCCGCCCCCTGGGAATCCCAAGCAGCCGCCGCTGCCCGCGAACTACCTGGCGAAGCATCCGTTCCCTCATGGGGATGACGGTGTTCGCGATGAGGTGGCCGTCAGCGGGGTGTGGGGGAAACGGGACGAGTTGACCATCCGCAACGAGATCGGCCGGCAACTCGCCTGTAGCGAGTCCATCGACGAACAGATCGGCCGCGTGCTCGACAAGCTCACGGCGATGGGCGAACTCGACAACACGTACATCTTCTACACGGCCGACCATGGCATGGCGATCGGCCGCCACGGCCTACAGGGGAAGCAGAACCTTTACGAACACACCTGGCGTGTTCCCATGATCGTCAAGGGCCCAGGCATCAAGCCCGGCACGAGAGCCCCAGGCAATCTCTATCTCCTGGATGTGCTTGGCACCCTGTGTGATCTCGCGGGAATCGAGCCGCCTTCGAGCCACGAAGGCACCAGCTTCCGCCCTGTCCTCGAAGGGAAGAAAGCGACCATCCGCGACGTTCTTTATGGTGTCTACAACGGCGGTGCGAAGCCCGGCATCCGCTGCGTCAAGCAAGGCGACTGGAAGCTCGTGAAGTTCGACGTGCCCGGGGCCCAGGTGAGGCAGACGCTGCTGTTTAATCTCGCGGAGAACCCGGACGAACTCCTGCAAGAACACCACGACCCGAAGGTGATTGCACTGACGGGCCTCACGCCCAAGCCCCAGCACAGGAGCCTTGCGGACGATCCGCAGCACGCGGAGAAGTTGAAGGAAATGGAAGGTCTCTTGCTCGCGGAGATGCGTCGGCTCCACGATCCGTATCGCCTGTGGAACCAACCCGCGGACGGACTGGTGCCGCCCAAGGACGCGGGGCCGAAGAAGAAGGCGAAGAACTGAACCCGCGTCACGCCGCCCGGATTCGGACTTCCGGATGGAAGCTTGTGCTTTGCGTTGTACCGTCCGATTCTTGCTTGTCGCGAGCCCAGTCAGCGTTGAGGAGCACGAACGCCAGGCGTTCCACCTCCGCACGAAGTGACGCGAGTTCCTGGGTGTTGGCGATCGGTGCGGGGCGAGCATACGGATCGGGAAGCATCTGCAGCCGTTCGCGATCCTGCTCGCCGGACTTCATCAGGAGGATGGCGGTTCGCTCGGCGAGGTCCGCCTGGCGATGAAACTGCTCGCGGTGAAGCGCCTCGGTCGCCCGTCGCTCTTTGCGAGCCGTCTCGATTCGGTCGTCAATCTCGCGCAGCCGCACCGCAAAGGTCTTCAGCCAGCGTTTCTCCAGCAGCTTGAAGTGGCGAACCGTCGCGGAGTCGTCGCTGAGGTCGAGCGTTTGACGGAAGGTTTCGTCCAGTGCAAGCGACCGGGCCGCGTACCCCTTCAGGGCCGCCAGGGCCTCCTGCTGTCTGCGATCGCAGGACTCGGTGGCTGCGTCGAGTCGGAAGCGTGCGGAGGACCATTGCTCGACCTCGGCACGGAGGCGGTTCCGTTCCGCGCGGAGTTTTTCACTCCACTTCACGAGTAGCCGAGAGACGGCGAGTTCGCGTCGCGTGATGCGAGCCCGGTGTTCGGCGAGTTCCGCTTCCTGCCGGCCTCGCTCGGTGTGCCACCAGGCTTCGTGAGCCGTGAGCACTCCCCGCCAGCCGTCAAGCTGGAGCCGCCGCTGCCAGAGGTCGTAGTTGTCTTCGCGTCGTCGCCGGTCAGCCTGGAGCAGGTCACGCTCCCGCTCGTCGAGTTCGCGTTCCCGTCGACGCAGCACGTGAGCCAGGTCTTCGAGTTCGTCAACCGTCGCGCGTTCCGCGTCCTGCCATTGCTCCTGAGCACGAGCCAGCTTGGTGAACTGCTCCGCGAGCAAGAGTCGCTGATCGTCGACAGTGAGGTCGGTCGCCTTCGCCTGGGACGGCGGACGGGATTCGTGAGCGGCTGCGGGCTCCTCCTCGTCATCCACGGGTTCCGCTTCGGGAATCGTGGACAGGGCCTCGCGTAGCTTCTGGACTTCCTGCAAGGTCTGATACGTGTGCACCACGCGCGTATCGAGAGCTTCGAGTTCCTTCATCCGGCTCGCGATCGCGGCATCGAAGCGAGCGATCTCCGTCGCCATTCTCTGCTGCTGACGCTCCAGGTCCGCCTCGCGGGCAGCAAGGGCCTCGTGTTGCTTCCGGAGGAACGTCTCGCTGGAGGCTCGCTCCTCGATTGCTCGCTGACGATCCTTTTGCAGTTCCGCCCACGATTCGCGAACCCGCTGCTGAAGCCCCGCAAGGTCGTTCGGAATTTCCTCGGATTCGGGCGGCATTGGTGATCTTCCACGGTCCACGGGAACGAGTACGCGAGCGCATCGTCCTTATCGACCGCGCGAAGCGCGAAACTGTAGTAAGAGGGTAAGCTGGATCAGGATGTGCGAAACTGGGGGGTTTCGGGGAACCCAGAGGGAGGCCAGAGGCCAGTGAGAGCAAGGAGGCCAGAGGACGTCTATCTTTTGTCCTCTGTCCTCTGGCTTCTGGCTTCTGATCTCTCTCTCACTTGTGGGCGTTGATGAGCTTCACGAGTTCCGATTCGGGCAGGACGCCGACTTCCTGGTGGACGGGCGTTTCGCTGCCCTTGAAGAACAGCACTCGGGGAATCGTCATCACGTCGTACTGCACGGCCACCTTCGGATTCTCGTCCACGTTGAGCTTGCCGATCTTCACCTGCCCGGCGAATTGATCCGCGAGGCGATCGATGATCGGGGTCAGTTGTCGGCACGGGCCGCACCAGGGAGCCCAGAAGTCCGCGACGACGAGCGTTCCGCTGTTCACCGTATCTTTGAAGTTCGCTTCCGTCAGTTCGATCACGTTGGGGCTGGCCATCTCACATCCTCTTCTCAGGGTTGACTGAGCCGACACACGCCTCCCGGCAGGGTCGGCATCCGCATCTCCATTCTAGTCAAACAAGGATACCGCACCAGCCCTGGCTCCTTACGACAAGTCGCGGAAGTCTGGCTGCAAGGCGTCGCAAGGACAGAGCCAGCTTTCACAACGCAGTCGCCCAGGGTGCAAAATAGACTCAGCCTTCAGTCAGAAGCCGTGCGTATTCCTCAGCAGTGTCCAAATCGCGGAGTATGCAAGGGTTCGACATGGCGATCTCAGCAACCTCCGCTTCGTGTGCTCGTAGAAATGCGTTGATCCCGCTCTCCGCGGGCCAGCGATGGAGGCTGGCGACATGCCGCCATGCGATAAGAACGGGATGCCCACGCCGGCCGGCGTGGGCCGGAATGACTATCGACTTCGCGGGATCGCTCCGATAACGCTCGACGATTTCGCGAACGACGGCAGGATCGAGCGAGGGATGATCCGCGGGCGCCAGGAGCCATCCGTCCCCGGGTCTGGGCGAGAACGCTTTCTCGATCCACCGGAGCCCATGCTCCACGGTAGCACGCATGTCCGGCGTCGGCTCCGCGAGCTGGCACACGTGAGCCCCGGCAGCCTTCGCGAGAGGCAGTAGCTCGGGCACATGTGGGCCGACGACCACGACCACCGAGTCTGCCCCACCTTCGCGCAGCGCTCGCACGACGTGCTCCAGAACGGTACGACCGCGGAAGGGCAGCGACAGCTTGGGGCAGCCCATCCGCTGACTGAAGCCGGCCGCGGGGACGATTGCGATGATCATGACTTGTCTCGGCTTCAAAAAACCCGATGCGACTCGATCTGTAAATAAAGCTTCTGTTTCAGTCCTGCCCGCCGAACGTCAGCAGCACCACGTCCGCATCGGTCGTGTTGATCAACCCGTGGAGTTGGCCTGGCTTGATGAGAACGAGTTCCCCGGCACGCAGGGTCCGGATCTCGAAACATCGTTCCCTTGACGGCAGCTTGCACCAATCGCCGACGATCGCGAGTGCATGCCCTTGCAGTAGGAGAAAGACATCCTGATTGTCTCGATGCCGGTGAAGGCCGATCCCGCTATCGCACTTGAGCGTCACGAGATCCATGGAGTCCACGGCGAGAAAGGGCTCCGGGCGTTCTGAAGTGGATTTGCGACCGAACGCGTCGAATCCCCACGTTGGAACCTGACGTCCGAGTCCTTCGCCCTCGCCCGGTTCCAGCCCGCTGGCGAAGAGCGTCCGGAAGTGACTCGTTCCAACGCCACCGTAAGGCGAGGGGCGGTTGCCGCCGGTGAGGTAATTGTCGCGGCCCCGCGCGATCATGTTGAACTGGTAACGATGGTTCAAACCGCCCTGGTTGTCCCACCATTTTTGAGTCGAGTCGCACCACGCGATCTCCAAGGTAAGCGGCCGCAACGGGTGCATCGTGTGGCCTGGTGCGATCTGACTCGCGACAGGTTCCTTCTTGTCGTCGAAGGCGAGGTCCGCGAGGGTCCCCTGGATCAGATCGGGGCGCATCAGGAGTTCGCCACGTTCGAGGGCCTCGCGTTCCCGGTCGCCAAGGTGCCTTGCGAGGTCCTGCTCCGTGCAGCCCCAGAGTTCGACTTCGTAACGGCCCGTCTCGGAGTTGTAAGGAACTGCGATCAAGCCCGACGAATCTCGGTCGCCGACCTTGAGCCATATCTTGATCGCGGGCCCGATGCGATGATCGGAGAGGTGGGACAGTCTGGAATCCGGCCCGCCCTCATAGGAGATTCGCAGAAAGGGCCCGGTCCAGGGTCCGGCCGAAACCCATCCTCGCATCAATTGGGCGTCCGAGGTGCGGAAGCCGCGAACAAGCTGTTTCTGGATGTCGGTTTTGTCATCCTGTCGTGTCGGATCAAGCTCCTCCCAGTGCGACCCCGACGGACCGGCCAACTCCAGTGACTCGAACGGGAAGAGATACTGGAGATGTTCGGTGTGGTAGGCGTGACGTTCGGCAGCAAGGCGCACCCGGCAGACGAGATTGACCAGCCGGTGCAACGGATTCTGGCGAGTGAAATCGAGAGCGGTGCCAGGAGGCACGGGAACGACATTGTCGGCGGGCAGGATCAACATGAGCGGCAGTCCTTCGGAATCTCAACGAGGGCCGAGCCTCACAAGTGAGGGAAAACCGCTGTCAATCCGCCTACTCGGGGTGGAAGCCGAAGCGGACCAGGCGAAGCGGGTGGTCCGCGGTGTTGGCAAGGCCCTGGATCGCCCCGCTACGCGCATATACCGTGATTCCCGGCCGCAGCGGCACGGCCTTGCAAGATCTCGGGCCGACCCCGAGAACGTCGCGATGCACCGTTGGGTAACTCGAGGTTGCAGGGTCGTCATGCTCTCCGAGGTAGGCTTCCCCCTCGCCTTCGATCACATAGTACAGTGCTTCCGCTCCCACGTAGAGGTGTGCCCCTTCCACGGCTCGGGGAGGGACGGTCACTTCCTGGAGATAGATGCCGCGGCCGCCCAGCTGGCGTTGCAGCAGCCAGCGGATCTCGAGGATGTTGTCCGCCCGCCGCTCGGGGTTGCTTTCGTCCATCATCGCGTTGCGGTAGCGTATCGGCAGTTGCTGGGCGGCATCGAGGTAGAGGCCTCTTTGGAAGGGAACGTAGTAATTGCGTAGGAATTCGGTGTTCTCGGGAGCATCGGGATCTGGCGACCTTGGGATTTGAACGCTGCGCTCGTAGTTATTGTCCCACGCCGGTTCGTCGATTCGCAGGCCGGTCCGTGAATCCCGGTCATCTTCGCAGAACGCGATCTCCAGTCCGCGTAGTCTCTCGAAGTCGTGCAGTGCGGCTTGCACTTCCCTGCGCGCGGTGATCGGGCCATGCCGACCCATTTGATTCAAGATCTTCATATCGTGCGTGCAGGTGGGCCTCGCCTCGAGCGTCTCCCAAAGCTCCACCTGATAGGCCTGGATTGTTCCATCGAGTGTCAGCTTGACCATCGTTGGCGGTATTTCCTGGCTCCCGTCTTCGAGCACGAGCCGTAACCAGCACTGGATCTGCTCACCAAGGATTCGGCCATGGGATCGGGCCGCCTCGATCAGGCGGGCTGCGCGGTATTCGACTCTCAGGACGTTGCAGAAGAACTTGGCGTCCAGGAACACCTCCGCCAGCAGCACCACGATGTCGGATTTGGCCTGCACCGTCCGGACGTTGTAACGATAGCGCGGACTGACGCTGGCGTTGAAGTAACGACGGTGGAAGATTCGCTCCCCAAAGGATGCGATCTTGAAGACCTCATGCTCGGTCGCGGAGTAAATGTCGCGAAAGCTCAAGTCCCCCATGAATCACGTTCTCTCGATCAGGTGATCGGCGACGCGGAAGGCGTTGGCCTGGATCGTCAGGGTCGGGTTGCAGCTACCCGAGGTCGGCATGAACGACCCGTCGGTGACGTAGAGATTGTCGAACTCCCAGGCACGGCAGTTGGGATCGAGGACGGAATCCGCGGGATCGTCACCGAAACGAGCCCCGCCCAGGATGTGATTGGCCATGCGGGCCAGGGCGTTCTCGGCCATGAAGATACCGCCCGCCCCCTGAATGGGGTATGTTCGGTCGATCGGGTCCCCGCCGTAACGGAGGACATTGGCGCACTGTTCCGCGAGCACCTTCATGAGGTAGACATCATGAGGATGCCAGGTCTTGACAATGTACGCCACCGGCCGGCCCCACTTGTCCTTGATGCGGGGATGCAACTCGATCCGGTTGGCAATTTGCGGCACCTGGTTGGCCATGAAACTGATCGACAGGCCGCGGCCGAACTCGTGATCCAGGAAATCCACCAGTCCCTGGCCGCACAGGTCGGTGTCGTACATGAACCCTTTCCACAACGTGTCCAAGTCCTGGCTGCCGTGGGTGCGGAACAGCGACAGCGGGAGGGATTGATCCGAGGTGTTGTTATAAATCGCCCCCCCGGCCCACAAGCCCTCCGATCGGAGGAAATCGTCCACCGCACAACAATCGGTGGCCCAGTCGGCGTCAAGCGCCTTGGACTTGTCGTATCGCCCCGGCATGAGGGCCCGAGCGCCGCCGAAGCAGTGCGTGAGGAAATACTTCCCGAGAAGCGGATTGTGGTTGATACGGCGATCGAAGTCCGGGCTCATCGCCGCGGAGAGCATCAGCAGGCGTACCGACTCGATGGCGGAACAGGCGACGACGACAAGGCCGGCCTCGACGTGGCGTTCCCGCCCCGCCGGGTCGCGGTAGCAGACTCGCGTGACGCGAGGGCCGTCACTGACCAGGTGGGTCACGACGCAGTTGGGCCGCAACTCAAAGTTGGGTAGTTGGATCACGGGGCGAAGCAGCGAGACCCATGTGTTGGACTTCAGCCCGAGGGGGTCGCCATAGCGGTTGACGTAGCTGCACTTGGCCGTCTCGGGGTCGGCCGGCGCCATGCGGCCGCTGGGCTCATGATTGCGGGTGATCACCGCGAGCGGCGTGCGGTAAGGCTTGATGTTGGACCCGAGTCGACGGCCCAGTTCCTCCATCCCTTCCTTCGCGAAACGGCTGATCGGGTTGGGGGACAACGGAGGCTGGTAGTTGTCCTCGCTGAACGGCTTCATCTGGTTCTGGCTCGTGCCGTTGAGCCCGACCAACTTCTCGGCCATGCAATAGTAGGGCTCCAGTTCCTCGTAACGGATCGGCCAGTCGCGAGCCTCGCGCCGCACCTCGCCATCGGGGTCGTGGCGCAGATCGGTTCGCCCCCCGTTGAAGCTTCGCAACCGCAGGTCGGTCGGCGTGAATCGAAGAGAGACGCCGCCGTAGAGTTGTGTCCCACCACCGACAACCTGAGCGGTGTATCCCTCGATCGTGGCGTAATCCCGGTCGTCTGGACCGCGGTAGATGTGGGGCTCGTCGTTGAGGTCGGGCTCGACGTGGCTGGAATAGTAGGACTCGCCAAAGTTGGCGGTGCCGGGAACGTTGAGGATCTTTTCGGGCCCGTCGGCCACAATCTCGTCGCGTCGGAAGTCGCTGCGGCGGCCGTGGGACTCGTCGTGAGTGCCAAAGAGCGGCCCCTTTTCCATCACCAGCACCGATCGGCCGGCCCGGGCCAGAACGTGAGCGATGGGGGCGCCGCCCGCCCCGCTACCAATGATAACAACATCGAACCGCGTGTTCATCCGCCCTCGTCCCTTCGTGTCAATCGATGTTCATATTCCTGTCATCGCGGCCAGTGCGTCAGTAGAGTCGCAGGGAAGCCGCCCCTTTTCACTTCAGCGTCGAACGATCTTCAAGGGTATCAAGGTATGAGGGCTGCTGAAGTGGGCGAGGGCTTCCCAACCTCTGGCGGACGTCCTTCGCATACCGCGGCTGAAAACAAGACTCATCGCGATCGCGCGATTCGGAGTTCACATCCCCTGGAATCGTAGCCTGCCGCAGAGGCCGAGAAAAGCGGATTCTTCCTCGCCCCAGGTTTGGGGTGCTCTTCGTCCAGGTGACATTGCGCCTGAGGCCCTCGGTTGCAGGGAGTGCGGACGCAGGCCAGTCGCTTGCCCGGCTTTCCCCAGGGGAATACACTCAAGCCTTGAACACAATTCCCCTTTGAACACTCGCCAAGCGGAGTCTCTCCCATGGGTTTCCAGCAGACGAAGACGCACAAGAACGGCAAGGGCTCCTACCACCAGATCGGCCTGGTTCGCGGCCAGTTCGGCAATGTGGACTTCGCCAAGTGGGTCCCCTTCCTTCAGCAATCCGGCTTTGATGGCTGGGAGGAAGCGAGCTGGGAACTCGATCTTCGCCGTTGCGATACCGACGAGGGCGCCGCGGTGTACGCGAAGGAGCGAGTCGATCTCGCCAGGAAGCATTCGCTCGAAATCTTCACGGTGGCGACGCACCTTCAAGGCCAGGTGCTTGGTGACGAGCCGAGTGCCAAGACGTTGAACTTCTGCAACCCCAAGGGCGAGGCCCGCGGTGCCTACCGCGAGTGGCGCAAGGCCGGGAACAACCCGCCGCGCACCGATCCGTACTACGTGCCGACGGAAGTCGGGAATCTCGTCCACGCCGAGGCCAGGAAGGACCTCGAGGCCTGCGTCCGCTATGCCGGGCACCTCAGCAAGCTGCAAGATCGCAAGGTCGCATTGCCGGGCTTCGTGGGTTCGCCTGCGAATTGTTGGAGTCACTGGTTTCTCTTCCCGCCCCTGCCTTCGGAGCTCGATGGCTACAAGCTCCCCGATGTGCGCGACCTGTCGCTGGAGTTGCTCGTCGAGCGATTCGGGCCGGTGTGGGATCTCTGCAAGACGTACGGCATCACGTTCGACCTCGAATGCCATCCGTCCGAGCGGGCCATGGGCGATATCGAGAGTGCGAACGATTACATCAACCACATGTGCAAGGCGGGCTACGAAGGCGTCGTCGGCTTCAACCTCGACGGCTCGCACATGGAATGGCAGAACGTGAGCGTGATCCAGTTCATCCGTGAGTTCGCGAAGTTTATCCACTGCGCTCACGTGAAGGGCGTGTGGGTGGCTCGCGAGCACTGCCGGGCCGGTCGGCTTGGTGGGCATCGCCCGATGGGCCACTGGACCAACGGCTGGAACTTCGTGACCGCCGGCACCGGCCGCGACGCGAACAGCCTCGAAGACATCTTCATCGAGCTCAATCGTGTCGGCTTCGACGGGGCCGTGTCGATCGAGTGGGAAGACAACGACGCCGACCAGTTCGCCGGCGCCAGGGCCGCCCTCGCGAACTGTCACAAGGCGGACCTTCCCCCCAGCGGCATGAAGCACGACGAGATGCTCAAGGGATGAGCGATGTGGTGTGATATCGGGGAGTTTCTGTGGATCTCGGGTGGTGAACGGTGCCGCATCCAACGGATGAGGAACTGAAAGCGTATGCTGAGAGGCTCCCTGAAATTTATCGGGACGTCATGGGTGCATTCCCCGGCCGTGAGCCAACCCGTCGACGCGGGGATGAACACTGGCAAGATTTTCCGTCCTGGCTTCTGGCTTCAATCGATTTTCCTGGTTCCCGTGAAATCTCCCAGAAACTCTGCGGGTCGTGCGAATAGAATGCATGGCGACGCCCCGACTGGTCGCATGGATCGGTCGAAAGGGTTGGCGTTCCGCCGCTGGTGTGGTGAAATAAGGTTATGAACGCGATCCCGCAACGCCTTGCGATCTCCCGGCACCTGCTGCCAACGCGAGGGCTTTTCACGGTCTTCTTCGCCGCCGGCCTCCTGGGCCTGGAATTTCTCGGTCGCTACGCCAGCACCGACATTCACGACCTCGTCGGTGCGATGGCCCTGGTGCTCCTGAGCATGAGCCTGGTTCTGCGTCATCGCAAATCGCCCCTACCCTGGCTGAGGACGATCAGCAGTTGGGGCCGCTCTGCGCTTGGTGGGCTTTTGAAGCTTCGCTACGAGTTTGGCATCGACCTCCGCGGGACGCCTCCGGTGCCGCGAAAGACGCCTCGGCTGGTGAAGTCCGTCGTGCTCGGGCTGATCGCGTGGGGCGTTCTCTCCACGGCAGCCTGGGCGGTGTTCCCCAACGGCTGGCGGACAATCGGCGTCCACTCGCTTTATGTGGTCTATCTCGCGGTGCTGATCGCACTTTGGGCCTCGCTGCTCACCTGCTTCTGTATTGGCTTCTTCGTTCCGATTACCCTGCTGGATCTCTGCCTGAAAAGCTGGCTGGGCGAGACGGATCGCCGGGGCGCGATCGTCGCGGCGGTGGTGGGTTATGCGGTGCTGATCGCGTTGATCGCCTGTGCCGTGCCAGCGTCCGCGATCCTAATTCTCTGCCTGGTGGTGGCGGTCGTGGCGGGGTTCGTTTACCTGCCGCGCGGCCACGATGGCATCGCCGCACTCTGGCGAGCCCGGCCGAACATGCCGATCTACGCCGTGCCGTTGCGTCGTGTGATGGCGGCGAGCGTGGGACTTGTCGCCCTGCTCATGTTCAACATCCTCATGATGTCCTGCGGCGGTCGACTCTTCGGCGCGGCTCCGGAAGTCGACGCGATGCCCATCACCAGCATCCTGGGAGCCATGACCGCCTGGGCCATGCCCCTCTTGCTGGCCGTCGGCGGCTTTTACCTCTTCAACGCCCATCGCCACGATCCCGCTCGCCGAACGAAGCCGATCCTCCGCATCCGGGGCACACCCTCCGCTCAGGATCTTCGCACCGCCACTCGCCTCGCGTCCCGCTGGGGCTGGATTGTTCGCACAGGTCCGGCCCGCCGCGAGGATGGCGACGTCACCATCGAACTCGTTCCCCAGGAACGCTCCGAAGCCACCGACTTCGACCCGCGCTGGCCGTTGAAGGTGAGCCTGGCCGATCTGGAATTGAACGACGTGAGGTTCCGCCTCGAACGCCGCGATGAAATCCAGCTTCGCCGACACTTCTTCCGGGGACTTTCAAAGCTCTTCAAGCGAGCGGCTCCATTCAAGGGCCCCAGCGGCGGCGGGCTGTGGTTCGCACCGCACTGGTGGTTCTTTGAAGGCCTCACTCGTGAAGACAGCGACTCCAGCGCGGACGATCCTTCCAGTGCGAAAACCATCGGCCCGCCCTATCACCGCGTCTTCCTGTCGCGAAGTCGGCAGCACTTGCACCGGGTGTTCCGTGCCACTCAGGTGGACATGGTGTTCATCGAGGACGGTGTCTCGCCTCGGAAGGTGGACAAGGTGTTGCGAGCCCTGATGGAACTTTACGACGTTCACGGCGGCAAGGAGCGAGCGGATGAGATGCATTTCCGAGGCATGCCGAAGATCCGCGTGATGATCCACGACTATGAGCCGGGCAATCCGTTCGAGTCCAACTCGTATTACGAACCGAAGTTTGACGATCTGAGCCGGGTGCGCGTGATGCACATCTTCCGCGATCGCGGCGGCCATGAGGAACACATCGAGCCGCCCGCGGATTTCTCGTGGACGCCAGCCCCCGTTGGCATGTTGAGTTGACGGCTTCTGCCAACGGCGGAGGCGTTGATGCATCTGCTTTGCATAGACGTCACCGACAGTCAAAGTGTCCCGTCTTTTTTCAGGACGCGGGGCACTTCCCGGAGGATCGATCCACGAACCCTTTCCTGAGTCAAGTTGCGGTTGAAGGCACGAGGGGCTTCCGACAATCGAGAGACGCTTCAGAACTGCTTGAAGGAAGCTTATGGCTGTCAAGCATCCCCCAGGATCCGAGAACTTCGAACCGCGCCAGACCTCTGACACATCCTTTTTCTGCATCCCTTGCTTCTCGCACTCTGAACTCTGTGTCCTCAGTGATTCTGTGGTAAGGGCTGGCGCATCAACAATTGTCGGGATTTCCGTTTCCACCCACGTCAATTGATCCAGAATCATCGACGCTTTTTTGGTCGGTGACCGGACGTGATTCCAGTCACCGCTCGATTCGGTAATCGATTGTGGTAATGATGTTAGACTCGAGAAGGAAGTGATTCCAGCTTTCGACATGATTCCACCAAGGGGTGGGAGGGTCGGCGCTGGAATCAACCGTGTGCGACGAGTCGGCTCGCTCATTGCCCGGACAGTGGTTGATACCTTGACCCTAAGCTTCCGACTTCTGCTTGCCCAATCAATTCCCGTCGATCTCTTTGAGCAGTTTCAGGGCGTGGTCCACGCCGTCGCGCCGATCGCGTAAATCCAGGCGTTCCGGGGCGCGTGTCCAGAGCCATTCGAGGTGGGCTTGTGCCTCCGCGTACTGCTCATCCGCTTCGAGTCGAAGTGCAAGGCGATCTCGAAGTGCCGCGGAGTTGGGGTTGGCCTCGAAAGCACGGCGCCAGACGTTGAGCGCCGCGGTCCAGTCGCGAAGCTCCTCGCACGCCTGGCCCCAGGCCTGCCAGTCGCCGGGATCGGTCGGCGGCGGGCCGGCGGCGTAACGGGCGTTCGCAGCGCGAAGCAGCACCGCTCGCTCGGGTGGCGCCACCGACGCATCCGGGAACATCAGGTCCGCGGCCAGCAGCCACAACCCGGGATCGTCCGGCAGCACCTCGCTTCGCAGTTCCTCCACGGGCAGCGAAACGCCATCCGGAGGCAACGGCTTGGACGTCGCGCGGAGGATCAAACCCAACACCGAGCGCGATCGCGACAGGGCTTCCTTCCAGGACGACCATGCCAACTTGCGATCGCCCCGCGCCAGGGCATCCGCGCCGCTGAGGTAGCGAATCTCTGCATCCGAGGGGGCGGCCTGTTTCGCGCGTTCGTAGTATTGCTCGGGAGCATCCGAGGAGGCGAACGCCGCCGACAGCGAGCCGAGCCGAAGCTGGGGGCCCGGCAGCGTCGGGCAGAGATTTCGAGCCTTCCGGGCCGCACGCAAGGCCGGCACCACGTGAGACTCGATCAACTCCGGCGGCGGCGTTTCCGGAGCCAGGAAGTAAGTCGCCGCCGGCCCCGCCGCCGCGCCGGCGGCACGGTTCGCTCGATCCAGTGCATCCGCCAACCGGGCACCGGAAAGGTCGTTCCACAGCGTGGGGTCGTCCGGCCTTACCCGCGTCGCGCTTTCAATGCGATCCGCCGCCAGCTTCAGACGCTCGGGGTTGTCGAAGTCCACCGCCGCTGCGACCGCGTAATTCCCCCAGCGTGCCACCATCCACGATTTCCAGGCCTGCAACAGCAGGAAACTCGTCGCCAACAGGGCACAAGCCAGCACCGTGATCGCCAGCGACCCCGACAGCCTCATCGAAGGTGAGGGCTCCTTTGACCCGGGGCTCGTGGCGAGCGGCGCCAGCGGTTCGGAGTTCCCTTCTCCGCGTTCGTGGCTTCCCTTCGGTGCGTCCACACTGCGGCTACGCCGTCGCGATCGATTTCGGCGCCGCTCCTTCGTCGTGACGAGGTCTTCGCGTGTTCCCATGGCGAACGCCGCTGTCACTGTGGCGATCAACGCCACGGCGGGGATGTGCATGCCGAAGTCGACGGCGCTGTGAATCGAAACCTCGGCCAGCCCAAAAAACGCTCCAAGCAGCCAGGGCCCGCCCATGCGATGCGAGAAGCGGATATAGCCCAGTGCCGTGGCACTCAAGGCACCGAACACGATGAGCAGCGTCAGGCCCAGGCGAATGATGCCGCCTTCAAGAAGGGCTTCGAGGTAGTCGTTATGGGCGTTGACATAGTACATGAACGCGATGTCCTTGCGGGCTCGCGTCAGCACTTCCAGGTGGATGGTTGAACCGGCCCCGGCTCCCACGAGCGGGAACTTGGGAATCGCCGTGGCGAGATCCTTCCAGAGCGGAATGCGGTCGCCGCTGGCGACCTGCGAGCCCTGCCAGAGTGTGTCAAGCCGCTGCTCCACGGGCTTCCAGCCGAACCACGCGCCCAGGCCGACCACAATGGACAGCAAGAAAAGAACGATCAGACTTCCACCGGATCGTCGAGTTCCTTCGCCATCCAGGGGCCGAGCACACCGGGAGACGAGGAACGTCAAAGCCCCGGCGCCGAAGACCGCCAGCAGGCCGCCGCGAGAGAGGCTGAACGGCACGCTCGCGAGCATCAGCCCCAGGCCACCCAGCAGGAACACCGACTTCGGCGATCGCAACCGTTCGAGGGCATGGGAGAACGCATCGCCCCAGCCGCGTCGTGAAGTGGAGTAGGGCGAGTCGCGGTCCTGCTTCTGCCAGTCCTGAAGCAGCAGGGCAAGCCCCAGGCCGATGCAGAAACTCAGATAGTAAGGGTAATGGTTCTTACACACGAACGGCCCGAAGACGCCGCCCTGTGTGGGGAACGACCAGTACACGACCGTGCGAGGTGACGAGAAAAACTGCATCAAGGCGAGCGTCGCCAGCAGAATGCCGTTCGCGAAGGCGACCCAGGCGAGCCGTTGAGCCGAGTCCCGAGTGAAGACGAAGTTCCTGGCGATGGCGTAGACCAGGAACACGGCCGCGAAGAGGATGAGCGAATCTCGCGTGCGAGACGCATCGATGGTGAGCGGCAACATGCTGGGCCGGGCCGAGGCGGCAGGCTCGCCGGGCAAGCGTTCTTCCTGGGCAGGGCGGAACGAGTGGTGGTACTCGAGCCGCGTGGGCGAAAGAACCCCCACGACCGACTCGGGGAGGGGGACTGTCTGAAACGCGGTAAAGACGACCAGGCCGAAGAGCCCCAGCGAGATGGCATCCCAGCGGAACGTGACTTCACGGGTCAAGACGACATGCGCCAGCCAGAGGCCGACGAGGACGGCCACGCCAAGGAGAAGTCCAAAAGTCCAGGAGGGTTCTACGCCGCCGAAGGGATACGGCGAAAGGGCAACGAGCAATAGAATTACCGCCTCCGCGACGTGCCGAAGGATCCCGGCATAGCGGAGGCGGTCATCAGTTTGATGGTTCATATCGCCAGCCGAAGAAGGCGGCGGGGACTATTTAGCGCTTCGGACGGCCGCCACCGCTGGTCGGGACGATGACGGAGCCATCGCCCGTTTCCTGCCAGTTGGTCTTGGTGATCGCAACCGCCGCACCCGCGTCGATTCGGCTGACGTCACCCGTCGAGGTGAACGAAGCCGAGGAAGCCGGGCCGGCCACCGACTGCGAAGGAGCCGAGAAAAGGACTGCGCCGAGCGCCAGGGTCATCACCGGAAGAGCGAGCACGGTAAGAATTCGACGCATGAGGCACCTCTGGAGGTAAAAGATTCTTCTGGCCAGTCCCACGCATCATATCCCGAGATTCCGCCCAAGCCATCCCAAATCCGGTATTTCCCCATCCCTTCTCGGCTTATTCACGATGAGCAGGAACCATCCAGCTGTATTCCCCGGAGCCACGCTTCAACGCCGCCTGGATCTCATCCAGGTGAACGTAATAGCCTCTCCCACCCTGCGTTGCGGCACAGATGCCGATGACGTTACCCTGGGGATCGAGCAGCGGACCGCCCGAACGACCGGGGCGCGAGCGGCGCCCCATTTCCCAAAAGAATGTGACGCCCGGTGATTCCAGCTTGGAACGGACAAGGCGTTTCGCGAGGACGGAATCGATCTCAAATGTCGGAGCGATCCCTCGCGCGGCCCCCACGGTATAAGTGGTGACGGGAAACTCTTTCGGCCTTTGACGGGGGGCCGCCAGGGACAGCAACCCCGGGTCGCGCGAGCCCACCTGGCAACGGACCAGGGCCAGGTCGACATCGTTTGGCCATTTCTGCACCACGCGGGCTTCTTCCGCACGCCAGGCCGGCTTCGGCCAGCTGTCCCGTGTATAAAACTCGATCCCGGCCGCATCGAAGGGGACGACGTGCGCCGCCGTCAGCACGTAGAGGAATCCCTCCCGCTTGCCAATGACGACTCCGGAGCCGTTGCCCTTGGTCGTCTGAATCACGGGGCACGCCTCGATCGCGTTCCACTGCTGTTTCACAGGGAACGACAAGGCCGCGATGATCGGCATTTCAGGGATTGGCAGCAGAAGAGCCAGGGCGAACACAGGCGGCTCCAGAAATGAATGGACCGCTCCACGAGTCCGGGACTCAAGGAGCGGCCTGAGTGACATTAGCTCGCCGCCACAACCTCGGCGGCAGGTTCGCCGGCCTTGCTCGGCTCGAGCACGATCTTCTTCTCACCGGGCGTTTCGGACTCGCCCACCTTCACCAGGATGGTGTCGAGGCCGTGGAAGCTGCCACGGAGCAGTTCCTCGGCGAGCACATCTTCGAGATGCTGCTCGATCGCCCGACGCAAGGGTCGGGCGCCGAACTCGAGGCTCGAGCCCTTCTCGATGACGAATTCCTTGGCTTCCTCCGACACGATCAGGATCAAGCCCTTCTCCTTGAGCCGCTTCTCAACCTTCGACAACTCCATGTCGACAATCTGCTTGAGGTCGATCTTGGTCAACTGGCGGAAGACGATGACGTCGTCGAGCCGGTTAAGAAACTCAGGGCGGAAGTTCCGCTCCATCTCCGTCTTCAACTTCTTCTTCATATCCGAATAGCCCGCATCCGCATCCTTCGAGGCGTAGCGGCTGAGTCCGAAGTCGTCCTTGGAGATAATCTGCTCGGCGCCGATGTTCGTGGTCATGATGAGCATGGTGTTCTTGAAGTCGATCACCCGCCCCACGTTGTCCGTCAGTCGGCCTTCTTCCATGATCTGGAGCAGCATGTTCCAGACGTCCGGGTGGGCCTTCTCGATTTCGTCGAGCAGCACCACGGAGTAAGGCTTGCGGCGGATCTTCTCGGTCAGCTGGCCGCCTTCCTCATAGCCAATATAGCCCGGAGGGGCGCCGACGAGCCGGGAGACGTTGTGCTTCTCCATGTACTCGGACATGTCCAGTTGGACGATGTTATTCTCATCGCCGAACATGAACTTGGCGAGTTGCTTGGCGAGCAACGTCTTACCGACGCCGGTCGGTCCCGCGAAGATGAAGCTGCCGATGGGGCGCTTCGGATCCTTCAGGCCGCTGCGGCTCTTGCGGACGGCCTTGGCGATGGCGTGGATCGCCTCGTCCTGGCTGACGACGGTGCCGTGCAGTTCGTCTTCCATCTTGAGGAGACGCTTCGTTTCGTCCTCGCCGACCTTCTTCAGCGGCACGCCGGTCATCTTGCTGACGACCTCTGCCACCACTTCCTCGTCGACGACGCCGTCCGTTTCCTTGGCCTTCTAGCGCCATTCCTTGGTGATGGACTCCTTCTTCTTCTTGAGCTTGTCGGCCTG
>Ga0105049_10001231_pt1 | contig 30115 bp, 26 predicted proteins | sample MAT06_FD_78087 | JGI IMG/M metagenome (GOLD analysis project Ga0105049, IMG submission 78087) | Freshwater microbial communities from Lake Fryxell liftoff mats and glacier meltwater in Antarctica - MAT-06 | ecosystem: Environmental > Aquatic > Freshwater > Ice > Liftoff microbial mat | place... | reverse complement strand
GACGATGTGCTCAGCTTCGCACGTGATCGCCGTGCGCGCGCTCTGACCCCCGCGTGAGCGCAAGGAAGTCGTCGGCCAGGCCGCTCACGCAGCGATCTGCCGCCGCGGCGAAACCGAAGCCCAACACACGCATTGTGCTTCGGACGCGGTTCGCACAGCTCAAGGGGACCGCACTCAAATCGCATGCGGCGGCGGTGTACGACGAGCTGGCGCGTCTCTATCCCACCGCGCACTGCGAGCTGAATCATCGCAACGCCTACGAGCTGACCGTCGCCACCATCCTCAGCGCGCAGTGCACCGACAAGCGCGTGAACATGGTGACGCCGGCACTGTTCGAGGCCTATCCCACGTCAGCGGCGCTGGCCGTCGCGTCGTTGGACGCGGTGGAGGAGCTGGTCAGGACAACCGGCTTCTTTCGCGCCAAGGCGAAGAGCCTCGTCGGGATGGCGCAGACCGTGATGGCGAAGCACGGCGGCGAGATCCCGGCTTCGATGGAAGATCTGGTCGTACTGCCAGGCGTGGGTCGGAAGACGGCCAATGTGGTACTGGGCAACGCATTCGGCATCAATGACGGGGTGGTGGTCGACACACACGTCGGCCGACTCTCGAACCGGCTCGGCTTCACGAAAGCGACCGACGCCGTCAGGATCGAACGGGCGCTGATCCCGCTTTTTGCGCGGGACTCGTGGACACAGCTGTCACATCTGCTGATCTGGCACGGCAGGCAGGTCTGCGATGCCCGATCTCCCAGGTGCGGCGTCTGTACCCTCCGCCCCCGCTGTCCATCGGCGCCCATTCACCAATAGCAACTTTCGATGGTCACTTTCGCCTGAAAACGGGTAGATTGATGGTTGTGCGCCGCGGCTCAGATTGCCTGCGGCTGCCTTCACCCAAGCACTCAGGAGTTACCGTGGCAAAGACCGTCACGTTCGAAACCAACAAGGGCACGATCATCGCCGAGCTGTTCGAAGCCGAGGCGCCCCTGGCGGCTGGCAACTTTGAAAAGCTTGCCAATGAGAAGTTTTACGATGGCGTGAAGTTCCACCGCGTGATCCCTGAGTTCGTGGTGCAGGGCGGCGATCCGAAGTCGCGCGACCTGCCGAACGGCGACCCACAGATCGGCACCGGCGGCCCCGGGTACACGATTCTCTGTGAGACGGCGGGGAATCCGCACAAGCACAAGCCGGGAGCGCTGTCGATGGCGCACGCCGGAAAGAACACCGGCGGCAGTCAGTTCTTCATGGTGTTGAGCGAAGCCAACACGCGCCACTTGAACGGCGTGCACACGGTGTTCGGTCAGGTCACCTCGGGGTTGGATGTGGTGAACACGATCGCTGCCAACGATGTGATGAACACCGTTCGCGTTTCGTAACGGTTCGGCCATTTCACGACCGGGACGGAATGATGCCCGGTCGCACATTCTTCGGGATTCTGTCATGAGCGGTTCGCATTCTGCGGCTCCGAGCGACCGAAAGGCCGCCTTCGCCGGCCTGATCATCGGCGTCGTGGCCGTGTTCGTCATTCTGTTGGGAGTTGTATTGGTGACCAACGCCAGGTTTGCCGGTCACGAAGGGGAGAAGGGCGCGGCCGAGGCAATCAAGTAAGATTGCCGTGAGATTCTGCCCCAGGGTCAACGTCGCAATCGGAGGCGCGCGGCTCGGCCGCAACGCTGCGACCCTGGGGTGCGTAACGGAGGCAACACTCACCCGTTGCCATGCCGCGTTCATCGCTGACACTCGTTCCATCGCACACTTTGGTTCCGGCCGCGGTCCCGCGGGGAGCCATGTCGCGTAAGGCGATCCGTGGAGCGGGCGGGTCTGTTGCCGACGCACAGGCGGATGCCGCTGCGCTCGCTCTGTCTCGCGAGCAGGAGCGACAGTTCGTCCTCGCGGCACAGCAGGGCGACACGTCGGCGTTCGCACAGCTCGTGCGCCGACATCAGCAGCGGGCGTACGCAGTGGCGCGGGCGGTGCTGTTGTCTCACGAGGATGCCGAGGATGCCGTGCAGGAAGGGTTTCTGCATGCACATCGCGCTCTGAGTCGGTTCCGGCCCGATCAGCCGTTCGGCGCGTGGTTGCATCGGATCATCAGCAATGCGGCGCTCGATCTGGCGCGCCGCCGGAAGGTGCGGGATACGGATGAATTGGTCGACACTCACGCCAGTCCATTTCGTGATCCCGCAGAAGCGGTCGAGCTGCACGATCGTCTCGGGAGCGCGCTGTCACAGTTACCCGACCGGCAGCGGTCGGTGTTGGTGCTTCACGACGTTGAGGGGTACAAGCACGCTGAGATCGGCGCGATGCTCGGAATTCCCGAGGGGACCGCACGATCCGATTTGCACCATGCCAGAGCGGCAATGCGGACCATTCTCGGAACGCTTCGCCGACCGGCCTGATGGTCACACCAATGAATGCCGACGATTTCGACCGCGACCCAGCGGTCACCTTGCAGCTTCGCTCGTTCCTGCGCCCACCGGCTGATGCGGCGTATTGGGATGGCCTCGAGACGCGTATCATGGAGCGGGTTCTTGCCGACGGAACGTCGTCGATGAGCGAGCCATCCCCATCGGGGAGCCTGTCGACGGTCGGCGGCTGGTGGGAGCCGTTTGCGCAGTGGACTCGCATCGGCAGCGTGGTCGCCGCAGCGGCTTTGGCCATGACGGTCTGGGGGGTTTGGCATACTTCCGGCGCCGATGACGATCGACTCGCCTATGAGGCTGCCGTAGAGGCGCTCTCCGTACCGCTCGACTCCGTGGGCCGACCGATGACCGACGCCCCGCGAGAGAAGACCGTGCCTGATCTGTTCCGCTACTGATGACAGACGCGGTTTACCGGACGAAGGCGCAGGCAGTGTTTTTCCTGCTTGGGGCGGTGCTGGTCGGTGGTGCGCTTGGGTTTACGGCGAACCGGACGATGGGGCGGCGCGAGCCGATGCCCGACCACCAGAGCTCTCGAGCTCAATTGGCCGATCGCCTTTCGCTGGACCCGGAGCAGCGCCGGATGCTGGACTCGGTCCTGGATGCGCGTAACGAGCGGATGAAGGCACTGCTGCAACCGGTGCGGCCGCAGATGGACTCGATCCGGTTCGCCGCCCGGGCCGTGATTCGCGGCCGTCTCAACGCCGAGCAACGGGTGAAGTGGGATCGGGTGCTGGTGGAGATGGGCAGCGACAGCGCCCGAAGCGACGGTCGCTGATCTGCGGCGTCAGTCTGGCGCGTCTGCCGTGGTCGGCACTCACAGCCACTACCCCTGAAAACTGGTACGTATAGCTTCCATTCGTTACGCCAAGCAGGGCGCGGCGCGCCGCCTGGCCCGACTCTTGGGCGGCGTTGTTCGTTGGGGCGTTCGACTGTATCTGCAGCCAAATGCCATTTCCGTTTCGCTGCGTTCCGCTCGTCGGATCGTGGCATTCCGTATGACAGAACCACAACCTTTGCCTCCGGCGTCGCCGGTCTCGGAATCGTCCGACACCGCTGCTGACCCAGTGCAGTCGACCAGTCCCCCGCCCGCTGACAGTACGTCGGGGGCTCCGGCGTCTCCGCCCGTGGTACCCGCGTCGGCGTCCACTCCGCCGCCGTCGATGATGACCACCGCGGCGCATACCGTCATCGCCGAAAGCAATGACCACCACGTTGGTGAGCCGGCGACGGGGAAGAAGCTGGCCCTGTTGACGTTGACCGCACTCGGCGTGGTATACGGCGACATCGGTACCAGTCCGCTGTATGCGCTCAAGGAGTGCTTCAATGGCGCGCACGGTGTGGAGCCCACACCGGCCAATGTGATCGGCGTGCTGTCGATGATCGTCTGGTCGCTGATCTGCGTGGTGAGCGTGAAGTACATCGGCTTCATTCTGCGAGCCGACAACCGCGGTGAAGGGGGCATACTGGCGCTGCTGGCACTGCTGCTGCAGAAGACTGGTGGCGTGCTGGGCGACGAGAAGAAGAAGAAACGTGTCATCTGGCTGGCGCTGTTTGGCGCCGCGCTCCTCTACGGCGACGGCATCATCACGCCAGCCGTATCCGTGCTCGGCGCGGTGGAAGGTGTCTCGGTGATTGCACCGAGCCTGCAGAAGTTCGTGGTGCCGATCGCCATCGCGCTGCTGCTCGTTGTTTTCGGTGCACAACGCTTCGGGACTGATCGGGTGGGCAAGGCTTTCGGGCCGATCATGCTGGTGTGGTTTACGAGTATCGCAGCGCTCGGCGTTCCACATGTGATTGCACACCCGCAGGTGCTGAAGGCCATCTCGCCGTTCTACGCGTTCAGCTTTGCGTTTGAACATGGCTGGCACGCCTTTGTCCTGTTGGGCGCGGTGGTGTTGTCGGTGACGGGTGCCGAGGCGCTTTATGCCGACATGGGGCACTTTGGTAAACGGCCGATTCGGCTTGCCTGGGCGCTGATGGTGTTCCCGTGTCTGCTGATGAACTACTTCGGGCAGGGCGCGGTGCTGATGAGCGACGTGACTGCGCGCGCCAATCCCTTCTACGTGCTCGCGCCACCGGTGCTGCAGGTACCGCTGCTGATTCTCGCGACGATGGCGGCGATCATCGCCAGTCAGGCATTGATCTCGGGGGCGTTCAGCCTCACGCAGCAGAGCGTTCAACTTGGCTTCACGCCGCGCGTGACGATCGTCCATACGTCGGAGCAGCAGTCGGGGCAGATCTACATCCCTGAGATCAACAACCTCCTGGCGATTGGGACCATCTTCGTGGTGCTCGGCTTCAAATCATCGAGCGCACTGGCGGCGGCGTACGGGATCGCCGTGACCGGCACGATGGCGATCACGACGCTGCTGTTCTATGAAATCTGCGTGTTGCGCTGGAAGTGGCCGAAGTGGCGTGCGATGACACTGGCCGGGTTCTTCCTCTCGATCGACCTCGCATTCCTCGGCGCCAACATTCTGAAGGTATTCCAGGGTGGCTGGGTACCGCTGGTGGTCGCCGCCGGCCTGTTCACGCTGATGACGACGTGGAAGCGTGGGCGTGAAGCATTGGGACAACTCCTCCGCCGCAGCACGTTGCCGACGGATCTGTTTCTATCGGATGTGAAGCGGAAGCAGCCGGTGCGGGTCTCCGGAACCGCGGTGTTCATGACGTCGGATGCGGACGGGATTCCACCGGTGCTGTTGCACCATCTGAAGCACAACAAGGTGCTGCACGAACAGGTGGTGTTGTTGAGCGTCGTCTCCCTGCCGGTACCGTACATCGATTCGGTGAAGCGGGTCTCAGTCGCCGACCTCGGCATGGGATTCTGGCGGTTGCGCGCGAACTACGGCTTCATGCAATCGCCTGAGATGCGCGACATCATGATGAACGCGAAGGCCTCGGGGTTGGTGTGCGCGAACGGATCCACCAGCTACTTCCTCGGGCGGGAACAGCTGTTGCCGAACGGGCCGGCGCGCATGTCGAAGTGGCGAAAGAAGCTCTTTATTCTGATGGTGCGTAACGCGCGCTCGGCGACGGCATTCTTTGGGATTCCGCCCGGTCGCGTGGTGGAACTCGGGACACAAATCGAGCTCTGAGTGGCGTTGTATGGATGGTAGTCCCTCCCTAATTGTGAAGAGGTTCCAGATGCGTGCGTCGTTGTACTCGGTGGCAGTTGCAGCAATGCTTGGCAGCGCAGCGGTGGATGCGGGCGCACAATCGGGGCCGAGCGCGTCGATCGATACGACGCCAAGCCGCCTGATTCCTGCGCGCGTCTCCGCGTTCGAGGGCAAGTTGAGTGTGCCGACGGGATTCACGGTCACGCGTTACGCAACGGTCGCGAATGCCCGCGCGATGATCGTCGCCGCCGACGGGAGCGTCTATGTCAGCACGCCGGGGCGAAACTCGATCGTGCGCCTGGTGGATGTGAATGGCGATGGAGTGGCCGACTCCACGAACGTGGTGCTCAGCGGCCTGGATCGCCCGCACGGCATGGCCTTCCACAAGGGGAAGTTCCACGTCGCCAACACGGGCGGCGTGGTGCGTTATGCGCTGACGGCCGCTGGCGTGCCGACGGGGGCTCCGGAGCAGCTGAATCGCTACGACGCGGGCAGGAATCACTGGACGCGCAGCATCATCTTTGGTGCCGACAACCGGATGTACGTGAGCATCGGCAGCACCTGCAACATCTGCGTCGAGACGGCACAGGAGCGGGCGGCGGTGATGGTCTACGATGAAAATGGGCAGAACGGTCGCGTCTACAGCAGCGGCCTGCGGAATGCGGTTGGAATGGCAATCAATCCAGACACGAAGCAGATCTGGGTGACGCAGCACGAACGCGACAATCTGCAGCCCGATCATCAGGATCTGCCGACCGAAGAGATCAATCTGTTGCAGGACGGCAAGGACTACGGCTGGCCCTATTGCCACGGCACGAAGGTTCCAAACCCTGAGTACAACGACCAGGCGCGCTGCAACAGGACGGAGTCGCCGGCGTTGCGGATGCAGGCACACTCGGCGCCGCTGGGGATGGTATTTCTGAGTCGTGCGACGCAGTTCCCGGCAGAGTGGCGTGGCGATGCGCTGGTGGCATTCCACGGCAGCTGGAATCGCACTGTGCCGACGGGGGCGAAGGTGGTCCGCGTCCGGGTGAAGAACGGCCGTCCGGTGAGCTACGAGGACTTCATCACCGGGTGGCAGGGTGAGACGGGCGCGCGTTGGGGCCGGCCGGTGGATTTCGCTGTGTTGCGCGATGGCAGCGTGCTGGTGAGCGACGACAACGGTGGCGTGATCTTCCGCGTGACGTCGGCACGCTGAGCGTCGAAATGTTTGGTGGATGACGAACGGGGTCGCCTGAGCGATCCGTTCGTCTCCGCCTTGCCGCTACGTATCTTGAGCGCGTCTCATCGCGTCCCGGGACAGTGAGCATCGCGGCGTAGCGCGGGTGAGTGACTCACCGCCCCATCTTGCGCAGCTCCACCAACATGCAGCGGTCCTGCACCACGTCGATCCCTGCTCGCGCGAGCGTCTCGGCAACCTGCTCGTGGCGAATGCCGAGTTGCATCCAGACCAAGCTGGGGTGCACCGCGAGGATGTCATCGAGGTGATCGGGGATGTCGGCGGGTCGCCGGAAGAGCTGCACGATGTCGATCGGAACGGGCACCTCCCGCAGTGAGCGGTAGACTGGCTCACCGAGTTCGGTGACCATTTCGGGGTAATAGACGGGCACGGGGATGATCCGGAAGCCAGCCCGCTGTGCATACTCCGGCACATAAAAGGCTGGGGCGTCAGTCTCGGCAGGCTTGATGCCGACCACGGCGATTGTTTTGAGCGCGTTGAACGCCGCGTGAACGGCCGGGGCGTCGGCGAGAAGGTGGCGGCGCCACGGTTCTGCGGTATTGTCGGCATCCATTCGGCGACTTGCTCCTCAGACTGAAGTGAGATGACGTCACAAAGGGGTGTCGGGACCGCGGAATGTGCGCCGCTCCAGTAAATTCCCCAGTCTCCCGCGGGATTCCTACCCTGCCCCTCCGATCTCGAGCCAGCCTCCCTGCGCACTTCGCGCACGCGGGCGGCTCTCTTACCTATCAATATGCGTTTTCTCGTACTCGGACGCGGCGCGCAGGGCTCTGCCTGTGCCTTTGACCTGCTGCGCAGCGCTGGGGTCAGCGAAGTTCGCCTGGCCGATCTCGATGTGACGTCGCTGCCGACATTCCTGCCAACGCACGATGCACGCCTGGTTCCGGTGTCGCTGGATGTTCGCGATCGCGACGCAGTGCTGGCGGAAATGGGCCGGGTGGACGCGGTGCTGAGTGCGATCCCGTACTACTTCAACGGCACTCTGGCGGCGCTGGCGGTCGAGGCGGGAGTACACTTTGCGGACCTTGGCGGGAATACGGAAATCGTGTTTCAGCAGAAGGCGCTGGATGCTGCGGCGAAAGCGAAGGGTGTGACGATCGTTCCGGATACGGGGCTGGCCCCGGGGATGATCAACGTGCTCGCGGAGCACGGGATTCGGTCGCTGGATACGGTCGAGAGCGTGAAGCTGTTCGTCGGTGGCCTGCCGCAGCATCCGGTGCCGCCGCTGAACTATCAGATCGTGTACTCGATCGAAGGGGTGTTGGACTACTACTCGACGCTGTCGTGGGTGGTTCGCGACGGCAAACGGATGCAGATGACTGCGCTGTCGGAGCTGGAGCCAGTGGAGTTCGTGGCTCCGATCGGCACTCTGGAAGCGTTTCACACGGCGGGCGGCCTTTCGACGATGGCGTGGCGGTACGAGGGAAAAATCCCGACGATGGAGTACAAGACGCTGCGGTATCCGGGGCATGCACAGTTGATGGCGGCGATGCGTGATCTGGGCTTGTACGACTCGGCGCCGGTTGATGTGAAGGGTGTGCAGATGGTCCCGCGTGATCTGTTCATCGCGCAGGTGGGGCCGAAACTTCGGAAAGCGGGCGGCACGGATCTCGTCGTGTTACGCGTCGTCGTGAGTGGCACGAAGGACGGCGTGCCTGCGACGCGCCAGTACGATCTGCTGGACTATTACGACGCCGAACATCAGATCACTGCGATGATGCGGGTTACGGGCTATACGCTATCGATCACAGGTCAGCTGATGGCTTCACGGCAATTGGCGGCGGGGGTTCATACACCCGACGAGTGCTTCCCTGGAGACCGATACATCGCCGAGTTGGCGTCGCGGGGGATCAACGTTCGGGTGAACTGACGTTACAGCTGGAGGCAGGGGGCTCGAGGATGCGGAATCGCTGGACGCATCCACGCTGCATCCAGTGCCGCTGCCTTCAGTACCATCGGTTACAGAACAGCTGGACACAGAACAGCTGGACACAGAACTGCTGGACGCAGAACTGCGGACGCAGAAGGGCGGACGCAGAAGGGCGGACGCAGAAGGGCGGACGCAGAAGAGCCGAGTCTTCGGCGCGTCGGGCGGAGGTCTGTGGGGGTGCGGTGATGCCTTTTTTGGGGGAACTGCGCTCCCGGCGATGCTCCGATTCCGATGCACTTTACCACAGCATTTGCAGTTGACTGAGTGAGTATTTCCGCAGAGCGACCGTTCGAGGAGACGCAGTTCTGCGTCTGCTTTTCTGCGTCTGCTTTTCTGCGTCTGCTTTTCTGCGTCTGCTTTTCTGCGTCAGTTCTTCTGCGACATGCTGTTCATCGTCATGCTGTTTACTGTCATGCTGTTCACTGTCATGCTGTTGAGCGTCACTGCGACTCGCTCAGCGAGACCAGTTGGCGAGGGTAATGCCGATGGCGTCGATCGCTTCGCGGGCACGCCAGCGGTCGCGGCCATTGTAGAGGGTTGCGAAGGCGAGGAGCTCGCCGTTTCGTGCGGTCACGTAGCCGGCCAGTGCGATGACGTCGTTGGTGGTGCCGGTCTTGGCGTGGAGGTTGGTCTGCGCAGTGGTACCGGACATGCGCCGCCGCAGTGTACCGCTCTCCCCGGCAAGCGGGAGCGATGAATGGAGCAGCGGTCCCCAGGAAGCCTTGTCCGCCCAGCTGAGGAGCTGGACCATGGCTCGGGGCGAAATGTTGTCGAGTTGGGAGAGCCCGCTGCCGTCGCTTGAATGGATGGCGTCGGCGCGGATGCCGGCGTTGCGCTGAAGCAGGGATCGGAGCGCGGTATCGGAGTTGAAAGCGCTGCCGACGGTGTGACGGTCTGCGCCACGCCCCGCAGCACGAAAGACGTGCTCCGCGATCGGATTGACCGACTCACGATTCATGACGGTGAGCAACGTCTCGAGTGGGGCAGACTCCCACGATGTCAGAAGGGTCGCACCAGCGGGTGTTCTCCCGACTGAACCAGCGTCACTTACTCTTACACCATTGCGACGTAATGCAGCCACGAATGCGCCAGTCGTGAAAGAAGATGGGTCTTCGACTATGTAGGAGTACGAGCGTTCATTTCCGTCTGCGCCGATGCTTCCCGAGACAGTGATTCCGGTACTGGTCTTCGCGAGCCGCAGTGAGGCGCCCTTCCCGGCGGTGGTCCGGACGTTCGCTCGAAGAGGGATCGCGGTCGAAGCCGGTTCCAGGACAACGACGGCCGCCTGACCGCGAGCCGCTGGGCGAACGGTGACCCACACCAGATTCTCGTTCAGCGACAGAGCCGAGACGCGACCGGCGTACGAATCCTGCAGAATTCTGCGGTGCCACCCATCGGGGATGCTTCGCGCTTCGAAGGCGGAAGCGTCGCCGATGACGCGTCCCGCCACCTCTCGTACCCCAGCCTTCACAACGCGCATGGCGAGCGAATCCATCGCTGCATCGGGCCTTCCGCCAAAGAACCGAGAGGAGAGCGAAGGATCTCCATCGCCGCGCAGTATCAAATCACCATCGACTCTTCCATCGCGCACTTTGCCATAAACCAGGACCTCCGTGCGAAAACGGAAATTGCCGCCGAGTTCCTGCAATGCCAGCACCGACGTCAATATCTTCTGTGTCGAGGCCGGGATGTGCGGGACGTCGGCGTTGATCGAGAAGAGTGTGTCACCATGGGTGAGTGATACAACCATCACTCCCCAGGATCCGCTGCGGATGGATGTCGCAGCGAGCGTACCGAGGTCGGCTCGAAGATCATCGAGCCCGAGCGGCGAACGTGCTTCCAGCTTTGATGGCGAAGGACCGGCCCGTCGTACGGCGCTTTTTCTCGGTGACGGGCGTGCGCTTCGGTTCTTTCCCGCCGATGTGCCAGCGCGGGCCAGCGGGCGGGTGCTCACCTTCACTGCTCGACCGCTCGAAGCCTTTGTGCGAGGCTTCTGTGCGTCGACGGGCCAAGCGACTGCGGCCGTGAGGAGGAGCAGCGCCACGGAGCGAATGGCGGTTGGGAATCGCGACTGAAAAGGCACGCGCTAGACTTTGAGGAAGATGTTCCGGCGCCAGAGCGCCCAGAGGATCACGAACCAGATCGTGACGAACGAGAGCGCGTAGGCGAGCGAGGCGGCCCTTGGTTCCAGTATCGGCGCGAAGATGCTTCGGTAGACGAGAGAGGAGACCGATTCGGGGCCATCGGGCGTCTGCACCTTCCAGAGCGTCACCGTAATCCTCGCCATGAGACCCGAGCCGAGGAAGGCGATCATCGGATTCGTGCCATAAATGACGAAGAAGCGTGTCCAGCGTTTCCAGCCGCGCACGTCGATCATCCACATACAGGTGGCGAGGGTGACCAGAGCGAGTCCCGCCGTAAAGACGACATAGCTGCTCGTCCAGAGGCTTTTGTTGATCGGAAAAACCCAGTGCCACATGAGCCCGATCATCATCAGCAGCGCGCCGGCGGCGAACATCCCGTTCAATCGCTCCGGCAGCGGCTTTGGCGCACCGATCCAGCGGCCGGCGAGCTGCCCGATCATCATCGTGCCGACAGCGGGCAGGGTGCTGAGGAGTCCTTCGGGGTCCCACGTCTTTGCCGAGGCCCAGAGATGATTGGTGCCGAACACCAATCGATCGAACCAGGCGCTCAGGACAGCATCAGGCTGATCGAGCAGTTGCCACCCCGGCACGCCGCGGTCAGGCACGGTGACCAGCGTCATGAGCGCCCAATAGCCGAGCAGAATGCCGGCGAGTGCGATCAGGTGCTGCTTCCAGGTGCCTCGTATGGTCAGCAGTGCGCCGACGACGTAGGCGACGCCGATGCGCTGGAGCACGCCCATGATGCGGAGGTGCTCCAGACGGTACACCACCCGATCCAGAAACGTCGGAGCCGGCATGGCGTCGATTGCGCCCCACCAGAAGCCCGGGAACCAGGCGAGGAAGAGTCCGAAGAGAAAGATCAGCGTGCCGCGCCGAAGAATCTGGCCAATGATCGCCCTTTCGCCGTCGCCGCGAGCTCGGCGTTGTGTCAGCGACAGATGCGCTGTGACGCCAACGATGAACAGGAAAAACGGGAAGATCAGATCGGTGGGCGTCCATCCGTTCCATTTCGCATGTTCGAGCGGCTCGAAGATGTGGTCCCAGTCGCCCGGATTGTTGACCAGCAGCATGCCGGCGACGGTCATGCCGCGAAACACGTCCAGCGACAGCAGCCGTTCGCGTGGGCCGCTGGGTGCTGCGGCAGTCGCCGGCGGCGTGGTGTCGCGCGCTGGGACGCGCCTCGATTCAATGAGCGTGAGGGTGGGGGTGGCCACGCGTCAGCGGCCGCTGGCGGCTGCCAGTCCGCCGCGCGAGCCCTGCGCTTCGGCGGCGCCATCGCCACCCCTGCCCTGCCGCTGCCATCGAAAGAACACGACGGTCATGACACCGTAGAAAAAGAGGCCACCCGGGATCCACATGATCAGCCCACCGATCAACTGATCCATCTTCGGCGTGATTCCCCAGATTCGAGGGCTCGACGCGTAGAGCGGGTAGAGTACCGTGTCGGCCATCGCGATGTAAATCGCCACGACGCTCATGGGAAGCGTCATGAGAAAGCAGTAGAGCATCTGGCCAGGATAGCTGAGGCGCGGCAGCTCGGGGAGTGGGCTCATGAACGGCCACCACATCAGGACACTCGCGATCAGAAACGTGACGTGTTGCAGGATGTGCACGTTGTGATGCAGCAGCGCGAGGTTGTAGAGCGCCGGGATATGCCAGAACGCGAGTGTGACGTTGAAAATTGCAAACGCCATGACGCCGGAAGTGATTCGCGGTGCGAGCCAGCGTACCACCGGCCATTGCAGCGCAGGGCGCAACATCCATCCGGCCGTGCCGGCGATCAGGAGCGGCGGCACGATCAGCTCCATGATCAGGTGCTGCACCATGTGGCCGCTGAACAGATAGAAGTCGCTCAGGTCGTGGAGCGGGCCGTTGAGGATCAGGAACAGCAGGACCAGGCCGCCGACGAAGGCGATGCGTTGCGCCGCTGACGGCCCGACGCCTTCAGCAGCGCGGGCACGCCAGAAGTAGAGCCACCCGAGCGCGGTCAGCCCAATGACCGTACTCGGGTGGATTGTCCATGCATCCAGCGCCAGCGTCTGCGCTGGGTGCAGCAGTAATGCGAGCGGAATCACGGCCCGCCGCTGAGACTGATCGCGGCCTTGCCGAACAGGAACATGAGCCCGACCAGCGTGACGATCGCAATCGCGAGCGGTCCGACGAACAGGTTTCGGAACAGCTTGTGGTCGTACTTGAGGTGCATGTAGACCGCGCACACCACGCCGAACTTCACGGCCGACATCAAGATCATGCTCGGTACGTAGATGGCGGATGACTCCCACGGCTTGATGTAGTAGGCCGAGATCTCGACGATGGTGACGATCGTCAGGAACAGCGCCGTCCAGAGGTAGGTCTTGGCGGTTGGATGATGCGCATGGGCGTCGTCGTGCGCCGCGTCGTTGTCGTGTGCCATGGGGTCGTGGCTCACTTGATGAGGTAGAGAAGGACGAAGATGACGATCCAGACGACGTCGACGAAGTGCCAGTACAGCGCGCAGAGATCAACGGTGGTCGCGTCGTTCGGTGTCAGTCCGCGCTTCTTGTCGATTGCCGCCAGCGTGCAGAGCCAGAGCACCCCGACCGTGACGTGGGCGCCGTGGAATCCGGTGAGCACGAAGAAGCTGCTGCTGAAGAGGTTCGTCGTGAGCCCCAGCCCTTCGTGCACGAAGCTGGTGAACTCGTACGCCTGACACATCAGGAAGACGATCCCGAGGACGGAGGTCGAGACCAGCCAGAAGAACGAATTGCCTTCCAGCTTCTGCCAGAACCCGGTGCGCTTCACGTGGCGATTCACCACCGCATTGTGGGACAGCACCATCGCCAGCGACGACATCAGCAGGACGAATGTCGAGAAGCTGGTGACGGGGATGTTGAGGATGGCATTGAACGTCTGGCCGGTTGCCGGATCGGTCCACGCTTCGTGTGGATACGGGCCGACGCGCGAGCGTCCCTTGTAAATCAGATAGGTCGAGATGAGCGACACGAAGAGCATGCACTCTGAGCCGATGAAGGCCCAGATGGCGATCTTGCGATTGTCGAGTCCCGTGGTGGTGTAGTGGTGACCGTGCGCGTTCGAATCGGCGCCGGTGGTCTCGAGTGCGGTGGCGCTCATCCTAGTGTGACTCCTCGAGCGGCGAGGTGAGCCAGGCGTACAGGCTCACGATCAGCATGGTTGCACCACCGCCGACGACGGTGACGAAGGCGATGAAGTTGACATGCTTGAGCGTCATGCCGCCGAGCATGGTGCAGAGGCCGATGGCGGCCATCACGGGCTTGAAGGTGTTCGACGGCATCGGAATACCGAGTTCACGCGCGGTCGGCACATGTTCGTCGCGCGATTCGTGCCCTTCATGATGTTCGCGGGAGAGATCATGTCCATCGGTCACGTCCCAGAGCGGATAACGGCTGGTGACGTTGGGCAGCACGGCGAAGTTGTACTCCGGCGGCGGCGACGGGATGGACCACTCGAGCGTCGCGGCGCCCCAGGGATCACGTCCGGCGCGCGGTCCGCTGCGCAGCGAGCTGAAGAAGTTGTAGATGAAGATCAGGGTGGACACGATGATGATCGCGGTCCCGATGGAGCTCATCATGTTGAAGAGATCCCAGCCCTGGTTCGCATCGTAGGTGTAGATGCGGCGCGGCATGCCGAGCAATCCGGAGAGATGCATCGGCCCGAACGTGAGGTTCATGCCGATCATGTTGATCCAGAAGTGCCACTTGCCGAGCGTTTCATTCATCATGCGGCCGAACATCTTCGGGAAGTAATGATAGATGCCGGCGAAGATGCCCATGATCGAGCCACCGAACAGCACGTAATGGAAGTGCGCGACCACGTAGTAGGTGTCGGTCTGCTGCAGGTCGGTTGGCGGCGAGGCGTGTGTCACACCTGAGAGACCGCCGATGGTGAACATCGCGACCAGCCCGACGGCGAAGCACATCGACGTGGTGAACTGCAGCTTGCCGCCCCACATGGTGCTCATCCAGTTGAAGATCTTGACGCCGGTGGGAATGGCGATGAGCAACGTAGTGAGGCTGAACACCGAGTCGGCAATGGGACCCATGCCCACCGAGAACATGTGGTGGGCCCAGACGCCGAAGCCAAGGAAGCCGATCAGGATGCCGGAGTACACCATGACGGCGTAGCCGAACAACGGCTTCCGGCTGAAGGTCGGCAGCACTTCGCTGACGAGTCCGAACGCAGGCAGAATCAGGATGTAGACCTCGGGGTGCCCGAAGATCCAGAACAGATGCTGCCACAGCAGGGGGTCGGCGCCGGCGGTGAGCGTGTAAAAGTTCGTGCCGAAGAATCGATCGAACTGCAGGAACACCAGCGCGACCGTGATCACCGGGAAGGCCAGCACGACGAGGAACTGCACGACAAAACTCATCCACGTGAACATCGGCATCCGCATCAGGTGCATCCCCGGTGCGCGCATGTTGATGATGGTCGTGATGAAGTTGAAGCCGGCGGCGAGGGAGCTGATGCCGAGGATCTGGAGGCCGAGCACCCAGAAGTCGATGTTCAGGCCCGGGTTGTACGCCATCGTGGTGATTGGGGCGTAGCCGAACCATCCGCCGTTCGGCGCCAAACCGGCGAAGATCGGCAACGTGATGAAGATGCCGCCGAGCAGATAAACCCAGTAGCTGAAGGCGTTGAGGCGCGGGAAGGCCACGTCACGGGCGCCGATCTGCAGCGGGATCAGAAAGTTGAAGAACGCCGCCGACAGCGGCATGATGGCGAGGAAGACCATCGTGGTGCCGTGCATGGTGAAGAGCTGGTTGTACAGCTCTGCACTCACCAGCGACTGGTTCGGTGCCGCCAGCTGCGCGCGGATGACCGCCGCTTCAAGCCCACCGAAGATGAAGAAGAAGAGCGACGTGAACAGATACAGCACACCGATCCGCTTGTGATCGGTTGTCGTGATCCAGCTCCAGACGCCTGATTTGCCAGCGTAGGTGGAGGTGGTGGGTGCAGCCGGCGCGTAGGTCGGCGGCGCAACAGTCGTGGCCATGACGTCGATGCTCCGGGCGCGGGTTACTTGAGAGCCTGCAGATAGGCGGCGACGTCAGCGATCTGCTGATCGGAGAGCCCACCCATCGTGACCTTGGCCTTGATGGCCGGATTGTATTCACCGGTGCCGATCGCGGGCATCAGGCTGCCCGGCTTCATGGCTGGCGCGTTCTTGATCCACCGCACCATGTTCTCGGTGTTGTTCTCGAACAGCGCACCGGCGATGGTGTAGCGCGATCCGACGTGTGTGAGGTTCGGACCAATCACGCCGGCGCTCATCGGGTTGCCACTCACCTTATGACAGCCGATGCACGAGGAGCGTGAATAGACCTTCTGCCCACGCTCGGCATCACCGACGAGTCCGACCGCGAAGCTGATGCTTGCCGGGGGCCTGGCGGTTGGCATGGTGGACGGATCGAGCTTTTCGCGCGGGAAGATGAAGCCAACCGGTGCCGGCGTGGCCGCGTTGGCCAGAGCAGCGCCGACCTGACCGCTTCTGGTTGTCGCGGTGCCGACTGGTGCGGCGGGCGCCGCTGCAGGCGCAACCGGTACAACGGCGCCGTACACCGCTGGTGCCTTCTGATGTGCGGCCCAGCTCGCAAACTGTTCCGGCGAGACGGTGAAGGCGCGGAACTTCATGTTCGCATGGCTCTCGCCACAATATTCAGTACACGCCCCGTTGAGCGCCTTGAGCGCCATCGAATCGCGCGGTGTCATCCAGAGATAGTTCGTACGGTTCGAGATCAGGTCTCGCTTGCCACCGAGGCGCGGGATCCAGAACGAGTGCAACACATCGCTGGTGTTGAGCTTGAAGTTCACTGCGCGACCCACCGGCAGATAGAGCTCGTTGGCCGTGGTGATACCGTACTCGGGGTACCGGAACTCCCACCACCACTGATGGCCGATCACCTCAACCTGCAGCGCGCCCGCCGGTGCCTTGGCCTGCGTCATGAAGATCGTCTTGACGGTGGGCACGGCGATGAACGCGAGGATCACGGCCGGGATCGCGGTCCACGCGATCTCGAGCGCGGTGTTGCCGTGCACATGCTTCGGCTCCGGCGAGTCCGGACGCGCCTTGAACTTGAAGATGATGTACAGGATTCCGACTTCAACAATCACGAACACCACCGTGGCCCAGAAGAGCAACTGATCCCAGAGATGGGTGGTCGCTTCATTCAGGTCGGTGGTGTAGTTGAAGGTCGTATTGGGATATTGCTGCGCGCCGGCGGTGGCAGCGAAGGTGACGATCAACAGCGCGGCGAGTGCGAGTGGCGCGGCGGATCGGAGCGTTACAGCACCGGGGAGGAACCGGCGCATCAATGAAAAGCTGGCCATGCCCAAGTCTTGGGAAAGGGCGAGGGGCGTTTACAAACGTCCCGGGAGGAGCTTGTCGAGCAGGGATGTGAACAGCCCAGCGCGGCAGGCAGGGGGCCGGCGTTCGGCACCCGCAAAGACGAATATCGTCCGGTCAGTCGCAACAACCACAGCCCCTACCAGGCCGTAGGACCATCCTGCCGGTCAGCCGCAACCGAAGCACGAGAGGTCAAGTGTCGACAAATCTAGACGACTCCTACAAAGTTAAGGAACAGAGGTTAGCTGCCGCTATCGGAATCATTGGTCCAACGTGGGGCGTTCATCATGGACGGCGTGCTTGGCGGTCGTGGCCGTGACCGCCAGCTCGATACCCGATTTGAGCTGGCCGATCCGTTCCCGGAGCATCCGGAGTCTGACCTGCTCGGCGGCACCGCCTCGGGTTGCAACGAGAATGAGGTCGCTCGAGATGTCGGCGAGTAGCTGGAACTGGCTCCGCAGCATGCCGACGAGGGGGGTGGCGGCCCGCTTGATCTGCTGCGGGAAGGCGTTGGCCGGCTGCCCCGACCTGATGGCGATGGCGTACTTCTCCACGAGCCCGTGAACGGACTGGGCGATGGATGTGGCCGAGGCGAGGCTCTGGAGCTTGGCCTGCCCGGGGCCGTCGACGGTGGGTTTTGCCATCCGGACAATCTATGCGCCGAGCGCGCCAGCTCCGAGCCGACCTCGGCCGCTCGACGCATATTCCATGAATGTCAGATCGCGCTCCAATCCGCCAACCAGCGGCATTCGCTTACCCCTCACCAGCCAGCAGCGCACCGATACCGCGCTGTCCGGCGTGCTGGTCAGCGCCGTACCTGGGATCGGCGCGCAAGGTTCGGCGCGGGTGGCGCGTGCAGGCGGCCGAGATCTCCGCCGCGACCGGCACGACGGTCTCGATTGCGAGCACGGTCTATCCGTGCAGCAATCCGCCGTGTGACGTGGCGATCGTGGTGCGGACCGCCCTGACTGGTGGCTATCTGCCAAGCGATGTCGAGGAGGGGCTGCTGCGCGACGAGGATGCGAAGCGCTTCAGCGCAGGCCGCACGAAGCGCGATGGCGTTTGGCGCGACGCCACGGGTGATCCAAGGACGGCTCCGGTGCAGCGGGACCTGTTTGCGACTTGAACGGTAAGCGCCGACGTGTCGGGTTCAGGTGCTGAAGCCGAGTGCAGCGGCAGCATCGCTGAATCGTTCCAGTCTGGTCAGACTGGTCAACTCGCCGGCTCCTTATTCGCGCCCCGTCACCGCCCCGCCATCGCCTCCGGCCGCAGCACATCATCCAGCTGCTCGCGGGTCAACCAGCCACGTTCCAACACGATCTCCGTCACGCCGCGCCCCGACGCGAGCGCCTCCTTCGCGACATCGCTGGCCTTCTCATAGCCGATCACCGGCAGCAGCGCGGTCACGACGCCAATCGAATGCTCGACGTAGTAGCGCATCCGATCCGCGTTCGCCGTGATCCCGACGATGCACTTCACCTCGAGCACCATGATGGCCTGCGTCAGCTCGTGAATACCGCCGAGCAGCTTGTACGCGATGATCGGCTCGAAGACGTTCAGTTGCAGCTGTCCCGCTTCGGCGGCCATGGTGACGGTGACGTCACCACCGATGATGTTGAAGCAGACCTGATTCACGACTTCCGGAATGACGGGATTGACCTTCCCAGGCATGATGCTGCTACCGGGTTGCATGGCCGGAAGGTTGATCTCGCCGAAGCCGGCGCGGGGGCCGGACGACAACAGCCGAAGATCGTTGCAGATCTTGGACAGCTTGGTGGCGGTGCGTTTCAGGACGCCGCTGAGCTGCACGAAGGCGCCGGTGTCGCTGGTCGCTTCGATCAGATCGGGGGCGGTGATCATCGCGAGCCCGGTCACATCGGAAAGGTGCTGGCGTACGGAGGCGGTAAACTCTTCCGACGCGGTGATGCCGGTGCCGATGGCGGTGGCACCCATGTTCATCTCGCGCATCAGCGCCTGCGCTTCACCGAGACGATCAACGTCTTCCATCAGGGTGTGTGCCCACGCCTTGAACTCGCGGCCAAGCGTCATCGGCACGGCGTCCTGCAACTGCGTCCGCCCCATCTTGATCAGATCGCGGAACTCGGCGGCTTTGAGATCCATCGCAGCGCACAGAGACCGCAATGCGTCACGCAATCCGTCGAGCGCGGTGTGCAATGCGATGCGAATCGCCGTCGGATAGACGTCGTTCGTGCTCTGGCTGCGATTCACATGTTCGTTCGGGTGCACGACATCGTACGCGCCACGATGCCGACCGAGGATCTCGAGGGCGCGATTGGCAATCACTTCATTGGCGTTCATGTTGGTGCTGGTGCCGGCACCGCCCTGAATCATGTCGACGATGAAGTGTTCGTGATGGCGTCCGGCGCGCAGCTCCTCGCCGGCCTTGACGATCGCATCGGCGACGTGGTCGCTCAACAGCCCCAGCCCGCGATTCGCCTGCGCAGCGGCGATCTTGACCGCCGCCAGCGCCGAAATCAGCTCGGGGAATTCACGGAGCGGCACGCCAGTGATCGGAAAATTTTCGGCGGCCCGCAATGTTTGCACCCCGTAGAGCGCCTCCTCCGGAACCTCGCGTTCACCGAGCAGATCGTGTTCGGTCCGCATGCGCTGGCTGCCAAAGCCGAGGGTGCGACCGCGGCCCACCAACGTGGCGTCAGCCTGGCGAAGGCGCGTGGCAATTGCGCGCGCGGCGCGATTGACGAGACCCGCGTAGAGATGCGGGTTGTCCTTCACCACCTCGGCCAGCTTCTCCTTGGTGAGTATGAGCAGTTCGCCTGCGATCACGGCACGGGCAGTGGTGCCGTGCCTGGTATCATCGAGGAGCAGCCCCTCGCCGATCGCCTCGCCGGGGCCCATCGTCACCAGGCGTGTCGTGCGACCGCCGGCCGTCTTCTCGATCGCAACGCCGCCGGTGACCACCAGCGCGAACATCGCGCGCTCATCGCCTTCGTTGAAGAACACATCATCGGTCGCGAAGGAGAGCGGCTCGACAGCGTGGGCCAACCGCCAGAGCTGCGCATCGGGAAGGCCGGCCACGAACGGCAGGGCCTTGAGCTGCGTCAGAATCGCATTTTTCATTGGTGGAACCTACGCCTCGGCACACGGCGAGGCGAGATCAGCGGTGCCGATTACCGGGGTAGCGGCGTTCCCGCTTGCCAGTCGGCCGCAGCAAGCGCGTCGATCAGCGCGAGAACCGCGTCTCGCTGATCGTGCACACCGAGGAGGAGCAGGTCACCGTGGCGTGCCCATGCGAGTGCGGCGCGCACGGCATCGAGATCGCTGGCCGACCCGATCAGACGTTCCTCAGCAACGCCGAGCGACCGGAGGGCGGAGAGCAACACATCGCTGATGGTGCCGGCAGCGCGACCGCGGAGGAAGCGCGGCATCTCCTTGGCGATGAAGAGATCGATGATCCCACTGTCAACGGCAGCTTTGGCGATCTCGAAGAGCGCCTGATCGTCGCGATCACCGCCGGTTCCGAGTGCAATCGCCCGACGGGTGGCGCGCAGACCCGACGTGGCGTGTATCAGCGCCGCGACGCTCTGCGGGTTGTGAGCGTAGTCGATCACGACGGTGACGCCACCCACCTCGCGCACCATCAGGCGGCCCATGTTATCGCCTGGTTGTGCGCCAAACCGTTGCAAGGCGTCGAACGCTGCCGGGCCAAGCGCGAGCTCGTGGGCGATGGCGCGTGCAATGGCCGCGTTGAGCAGGTTGTGGGTGGCAGTTCCGCCGAGCGTCGCCGGGATCTGAGCCAGATCCGCCTGCGTGGGATCGTCGTCGGAGAGCACGACGCCCACACTGCGTCCGGGTCGGCGACGGACCGCCGCCTCGAGCACCGGAATCGATGCGTTGTAGACCAGCGTGCCGCGCTCCCCGACCGCACGTGCGACGACGAGCTTCACGTCGGCGAGGGCGGCGAGATCCGTGATGCCGTACTCGCCGAAGTGATCGGCGGAGATCGTGACCACCGCAGCGACAGCGGCGTGCTGCAGTGCAAGCCCGCGGCGCAGGATCCCTCCCCGTGCCGTTTCGAGGACGGCGAGTGTGACGGACGGGTCGCGCAACACACGTCGTGCACCGGCAGGACCGGAGTAGTCACCCGCTTCCACCTGTGCGTCACCAATCCAGACACCGTCGGTGCACGTGTAGCCCACGGTGTGCCCCGCCGCACGTGCCATTGCGGCGACCATGCGCACGACCGTCGTCTTTCCATTGGAGCCGGTGACGAGCACGATGGGAATGTCGCGGACCGCCGACCAGTTGATGGTGTCGATCGATGGCACCGCATCGAGCGGCCACTCCAACGCGCCCGCGCCCGTGCCGACCGTAATCGACGCTTCATCGAATGTCACATTGAGGCGCCGACGAGCCGCCTCGAACCAGAGGTCGACGACCGGTCGGCTTCCGTCAGGTGCGCGCTGCATTTCGGCGACGGAGACGGCGGAGATCGCGGCGAGATCGTGCGCGCCTTCGTCAGGCTGCTGCGTGCCGAACACGGCGAATTCCGCGAACAGCCACGCCGACTCCGTGACCTCGGTCGCCGTCATCAGCTGATCGATCGGCGCCGAGAGAAAGAGGCTTGCGCCGCCAGCGTAGAGGCGTTGCGTCGTGTGTGCATCCGGCCAGTCGAGCGCGGCCGCGATCGTGCGCACACGCGAGTGCCACGCGCTGAGCAGCGCGGCGTTGCGTTCAGTGGCGATGTCGTCGAGCGAGACATCGAGAACTGCACCGAGCCCCGCATGTTGCAGGTTGGGGCCCATCAGGCGTCGTGACGCCACGATCGTCGGTGATGCGAAACCCGGCTCGAGGTCCGGTTCGCGCGGGGGCCGCGACATTCCTGCTACTCCGTTTCGCGGTGCTTAATCGTTGGCCTCGCGGGCCAGATAGACGCCGCGATCGTCGCGAAGGAGTGCGCTTGTGGCGCCGCCCTCTTCGGGGCCGGTCTGGCTCCTGACTGACGGACGCTCACGCATCGGAGGCGGACGACGGTCGTCGGCGAGTTCAATTTCGTCGGGGGCGATGGTCTGCGGAACCGGCGTCTTTGCCGAGATCATCGGTGCGGACGCCGTATCCGACTTGAACTGCACGATCTGCTTCCAGCCGCGCGCCAGCGCATCGGCGAAGATCAGCACCAGATCGCCCGGCAGTGCGCGACGCAGCGCGCTTTCGATCGACTCCTGCTCATCGATCACGATCTCGACACGATCGGCGCTCACGCCATGCGCGATCAACGCCGCTTCGAGCATCTTCGGCACTTCGTCGTCGCCACGGCCGCGGCGGGAATCGTCGCGGCGACAGATGTAGTGATCGAACATTCCCTCTGCCGCAACCTGGCCGATGGCGACGATGTCCTGATCGCGCCGATCGCCGGGGGCGGCGAGCACACAGATGCGCCGTCCCTTCACGTCGAGGCGATTGGCCAGCTGCACGAGCTGCTCCACCGCATCGGCGTTGTGTCCGTAGTCGAACAGCACGCGGAACGGGTGCTGGTCGTACACGTTCAACCGGCCGGGCGCCTGGAAGAAGCTGGTGTCGAAGGTGCGGAGGCCGTGGCGGATGTCTTCCAGTCGCACGCCCATGGCGAAGGCCATCGCGGCCGCGAACATCGCGTTCTGCACATTGTGCAGCGCCTTCCCTTCGATGGTGGCGGGGATCAGGTGGGTCCAGAGCAGCGGAATGTGCGCGCCGTGATCGTAGATGGTGATCATCGAGCCGTTGATGCCATTCTCGAGCGCGATGGCGCGGCCACCGGCGCGGATGTGCTCGCGCACCAACTCGTGATCGGGGTTCAACGTCACGTAGCAGACGTGCCTGGCGTCGGTGTACGCTGCCATCCGCAGTGTGAGCGGATCGTCGGCGTTGAGCACGGCGGTATCGCGCGCGATCTCCACCACGGTGCGCTTGATCTCGGCCAGCTGCTCCAGCGTATCGATACCCTTCTGGCCCAGATGATCGGGGCGCACGTTGAGCACCGCACCGACATCGACGTACCGCGTGGCCATCCCGGCACGGAGCAGCCCACCACGCGCCGTCTCGAGCACCGCCACGTCCACCATCGGATCGCTGAGCACGATGCGGGCAGCGGTGGGGCCGGTCATGTCACCCACGACGGTACGCTGACCGTCCACATACACACCATCGGTGGTCGTGAGGCCCACACGCTTGCCCGACAGTTTGTGGATGTGCGCCAGCATGCGCGATGTGGTGGTCTTGCCGTTGGTGCCCGTGATAGCGGCGATCGGGATCGTGACGGGTCGGCCGGCGGGGAACAGCATGTCGATGGTCTTGCCGGCGACATCGCGCGGACGACCGTCGCTCGGCGCCATGTGCATGCGAAAACCCGGCGCGGCGTTCACTTCGCAGATCGCGCCACCGATCTCCTTGTAACTCTGCGTGATGTCGGGCGTGAGGAAGTCGACGCCACCGATATCGAGGCCGATCGCCTTGATCGCGCGCACCGCCATCTCGGCATTGTCGGGGTGCACGAGATCGGTCATGTCACACGCGGTGCCACCGGTGCTCAGGTTGGCCGTCAGACGCAGATACACCACTTCGTCCCTCGCCGGCACGGACTGCGCCGTCATGCCCAGCTTCTCGAGCAATCCGGTGGCCTGCTCATCGAGCTCGATGCGCGTCAACACCTTCTCGTGGCCGATTCCGCGCCGTGGATCGGCATTCACGATCGCGATCAACTGCTCGATGGTGTGCTCTCCGTCGCCGATCACATGCCCCGGCTCGCGCCTGGACACCGCGACCAGCTCACCGTCGATCACCACCATGCGGTGATCGTACCCGGTGATGAACGTCTCGACGATCACACTGCGTGAGTGTTCCGCGGCGCGTGCAAAGGCGGCGCGAATCTCATCCTTGTCGGTCAGGTTGATCGAGACGCCGCGACCGTGATTGCCGTTGTACGGCTTGAGCACCACCGGAAATCCGATCCGTTCGGCGGCATTCACCGCACGCTCGGCGGTCTGCACCAGACGCTGCTTGGGCACCGGGAGACCGAGGTTCGCGAGGATCTTGTTGGTCTCCTCCTTGTCGCTCGCCAGTTCCACGGCGATGTGCGAAGTGCGACCGGTGATCGTCGCCTGAATCCGCTGCTGATGCACACCGTAGCCGAGCTGGATCAGCGATTGCTCATTAAGCCGAATCCACGGAATACCGCGCTTTTCTGCAGCGTGCACGATCGATGCCGTGCTCGGACCCAGAGCGCGGCGCTGCGCGTAGCGAATGAAGGTGTCACGCGCGGCATCCCAGTCGAAGCTGGGGTCCACATGGTCGGGCCTGAGCGCCGCCGGGAGAAGCGAATGCAGCAGGTTGAGCGATAGCTCGGCGGCCTCGATACCCACATCTTCCTGCTCGTACTCGAAGGCGACGTCGTAGACGCCCTCGCGGCCGGCCGATCGCGTCTTGCCAAACGTGACTGCGATTCCGGCTGTGTTCTGCATCTCGATCACGACGTGTTCCAACACGTGGCCGAGCCAGGTTCCTTCATCCTCCGTCATCCGTCGGATGAATCCGCCCGGTTCGCCGTAGCTGCATCCATGCTCCTTCAAACCGGGCAGGCGTTCCACCAGCGCATCGATGAATTCGTGTCCCAATCGCAGTGTCGGCCAGGCTTCCAGGACACCGAGATCCACCTCCAGCCGAATGACCGGAAAGTGAGCGTAGTGGCTTGGGCCGACGTAGACGTTGCGATCGAGAATCTTCATGCGATGCGATCTGGCTGGAGAGTCAGCACGTTGCTGCCGTGCGCCTTTCGGGTGCGAAGGTCGAAGCCTGCACCCTCGGCAAGCTGGTGCATCCGGATACCGATCAGTGTGATCGCATCGAGCGGCTCTGCATCGTGCACCGACGAGAACTCGACGTCGCGTGTGTCCACCACTGTGACAGCGCCAGTTCCCATCACCGTGATTTCATCGTCGGGGCTGATGAAGGCGGCGGTATCTTCGTCCACGCCGAGTCCCACAAACGATGGGTTGTACGAGAGCGCCGTCAACAGACGCCCAAGTCGGTCGCGCTGACGGAAGTGCTGATCGATGATGATGTCGCGCGTGAGCCCGAAGCCCGGCGCCATGGTGACCATCCCGGCGCGCGGCGTGGGCCCCTCTTCACCGCCGGCGATCATGTACGCCGACATCACCGCCGCGCCGGCGCTCGTGCCGGCAACCGGCATCCCGGCGAAGAATCGATCATGGAGAATCTTCGCGGCGGGAGTGCCGCCGATGATGGTCGTCAGGCGCAGCTGATTCCCGCCGGTGATGAACACGCCGTCGGCGTCTTCGAGTTGCGAGATCCAGTCGCGATCATCGCAGTCGGAGCGTCGCCGGAAGTTCAGGGCGCGTGCGTATTTCACACCGTGCTTGGCGAACTGCTTTTCATACCACGCGCCCATGTCCGACTCTTCGGATGCGGTAGGCAGCACGGCAATCACCGGATTGCTTCGTCCGCAGAGCTCGATGAAACGTGTCAGGATGCTGGTATCGGTGAGCTTGCCACCGATCGGGATCAGCCAGCCTTTACGGGATGGGGAGGGCGCCATGGTCGCAAGGTACGGGAATTGGGCAGGATCAGCGAGCCGAAACAGCAGTCGAGCGATGGAGTGTCGGCTCTCGGGTGGCCTGAAATCGGCGTTCCGTCGCCTCCGGTGGTGCCGACGGCGTTCGGGGCGTAGCCTTCCGCGCCATGACGACACACGGCGGCATGACCCTCCTGCTGAATTGCGACCTCTTCACCCCACGGCGACTCGGCCACCAGCACGCGCTGCTCGGCGGCGGGAGAATCCTCTGGATGGGAACCGATAAACCGGCGTTTCCCGGTTACCTCGGTGTCACCGAGATCGATCTGGAGGGGCAGGCGGTCATCCCCGGGCTGATCGACGCCCATTGCCATATCACAGGCGGCGGGGGGGAGGCCGGGCCGTCGTCGAAGGTCGCGGCGCCGCTGGCCGAGTCGTATCGGGCTGCCGGGGTGACGACAGTGGTCGGGGTGCTGGGGACGGACGACGTGACCCGGAGCACCGCTGAGCTGGTAGCCGCGGCGCGCGCGCTGGATGCGCAGGGGATCAATGCGTTCTGCCACACCGGTGGCTACCACCTGCCGCTGACGACGCTCACCGGATCGGTGCGCAGCGACATCGTGCACATCGACCGGATCATCGGCGTCGGCGAAGTCGCCATTTCGGATCATCGCTCCAGCCAACCAACACTGCAGGAGCTGCTGCGCATTGCGTCCGACGCGCACGTGGCCGGGCTGATGACCGGAAAGGCCGGCATTCTGCACCTGCATGTAGGCGATGGGCCGCGCGGACTGGAGCTGATTCGCGAGGCGTTGCGTATGTCGGAAATTCCGGCGCGGGTATTCAACCCGACGCATGTGAACCGACGGAAGGCGCTGTTCGCCGAGGCGATCGACCTCGCGACGAACTTCGGCTGTTCGGTGGACATCACCGCGTTTCCGGTGGCGGATGGCGAGGATGCGTGGAGCGCGGCGGATGCGCTGGAGCGGTACTGGGAGTCCGGCGCGCCGGCCGATCGCGTGACGGTGAGTTCCGACGGTGGCGGCTGTCTGCCGGTATTCGATGCCGACGGTCAGGTGGTGTCGTACGACGTGGGTGATTGTGCCGCCTTACTCGACACGGTGCGGGTACTGTTGCGTCGCGGGCATGCGTTGGAAAAAGTTCTGCCGCCGTTTACGTCGAATGTGGCGGCGTTGCTGCGAATGGACGATGTGGGGGGGGTGAGCGTGGGGCGCCGGAGTGATGTGGTGAGTCTGGATGGCGTCACGCTGGCGCTTCGGAAATAGGCGCCGACACGGTGCGGAAGATCCGAGGTCGAGCGGGGGCACCACCGCATGCGGTAGCCCACCACAAACGTGGGGTGGGACAACGCTTTGCCGGCCTTCGCGATCGCGGTGCGGGAGGGCTGGCGGCGTTTCTCGCGATCCTCGGACCGGGGCTGCTCGCCGGCCTGTCCGACGACGATCCCGCCGGCATCACCACCTACTCGGTGCTCGGCGCAGACTTCGGCTATCTGCTGCTGTGGATCATCCCCGCCTCGACTGTCTTGCTGGTGCAGTTTCATCTGATCGCGGTGCGTATCGGCGCGGTGACGGGCAAAGGGTTCGTGGCGGTGATTCGCCATTCGTGGGGCAAGGGGTGGGGGTACGCGGCTGTTATCGGGTTGCTGTTCGCCAACTTCGGGACGATCTGCGCCGAGTACGCGGGTGTGTCGGCCGCCGGCTCGTTGATCGGCGTGCCGCCGTGGATCAGCGCGCCGCTGGCGGGCATCGTGATCGCGCTGGTGGTGGTCCTCGGCTCGTTTCACCGGGTGGAGCGCGTGCTGCTGATCATCTCATCCACTCTGGCGCTGTACATCGTGGATGGCGTGCTCGCGGCGCCGGATTGGTCAGAGGTGTGGCGCAGTTCACTCGTCCCTCGCATGCCGACCAGCAACGCCGGTTGGGTGGTGCTCGCAGCCGTCCTTGGCACGACGCTCGCGCCGTGGGGACTGGCGTTCATCCAGTCGTATGCCGTGGACAAGAAGATCACCGTCCAACAGTTACGGCTGGAGCGGGTGGATGTGCTGATCGGCTCGATCCTCACCGGTGTGATCGGGCTGGCGATCGCGGTTGCCTGCGCGGCGACGCTGCACAAGGCTGGCGTGCACATCACAGACGCGGGTGATGCGGCGCTGGCGCTCAAACCCCTGGCCGGTCGGTTCGCGACGGTCCTGTTTGGCGCAGGGCTGCTCGGCGCGTCGCTGCTCGCCGCCGCCATCGTGCCGATCGCCACTGCGTATTCAATCGCTGAAGGGACGGGTGAGCCGGCGTCGCTGGACCTCGATTCGCATCACTTCCAATGGTTTTACGCGGCATTCATCGGGCTTACGATCGCAGCCGTCAGTGTGGTTTCGCTGCCGGGCCTTCCGCTGATTCCGCTGATCTACTCCAGCCAGGTGGTGAACGCCGTGCTGCTCCCGCTGCATGTGGTCGCCCTTGCGCTCATCTCCCGCAGCGAACGGATCATGGGAGAGTACCGCGCCACCACGATGTCGCAGATGGCGGCATGGGGGAGTATCGTGCTGATTCTGGCGTGTGTTGGCGCGTTGGTGGTCAGCTGGTTCTGAGGGCGTGCGTGGGAGGTGATACGTTTCGCCAGCGCTCGACGGAAGAGTCTCGGCGCCGCTTTCCATTCACCGGGTTCTCCTGACACGTGTTCGACATCGTTCTGTTTCAGCCTGAGATTCCGCCGAACACCGGGAACGTCATTCGCCTCTGCGCGAACACCGGCGCGCGGTTGCACCTGGTCGAGCCGCTCGGCTTCAACTTCGAGGATCGCCAGCTGGAACGGGCGGGCCTGGACTACCGCGACCTCGCTGACGTGAAGATCCATCGCGACTGGACGGCGTGCGAGGCGGCGCTCGGTGCCGATCGACGCATCTTTGCGCTCTCCGCGCGTGGCACCACGCGCTACACTGCGGTTTCGTTCGCGCCGAATGACGTTCTCCTGTTCGGGCCCGAGTCGACTGGCCTGACCGACGCGATGCTGACGTCGTTCCCGGAAGCGTATCGTGTGCGATTGCCGATGCTGGCGGCGCGGCGTAGCCTGAACCTCTCCAACACCGTCGCAATCGTGGTGTACGAGGCGTGGCGTCAGCTGGGATTCGAGGGCGGGGTGTAGCGGAGGTCCGTGCGGTCGCAAATTGTGGCATGCAGTCTGCCGGCGTTTTCACCTTGGCCTTCTCGGAATTATGACACTTCGTCGAACGATGCTCCTGCTGATGGCTGCGCCATGTGCACTCCCGGCCCAGAGCGCCTTGGTCGTGGTCGTCAGAAACGACACCATGATGATCGAGAAGTTCACACATACGGCGACGCGGTTGGACGCAGAGCTGGCAACCAAGGGCGGCCGGCAGGTGCTCGCTTCGACCATCGGTGCCGACGGGCGACTCGGCACGATGTCCCTGCAGGTCTTCGCGCCGAACGCGAGAAGCGATGCTCCAGTGCTTGCAGCAGCGCAGGTGACACTGCGTGGCGATACCGCGGTGGTGACGACGCAGCAGGCCAGCGGTGCCCCGGTTCCCACGCAACGCATTTCGTCGAGGGCGAACGCGCAGCCTGTCTTGAACACGTCCTTCTCGCAGTGGGAAGTACTGATCGCTGCGGCACGGCGCGCGCGGGTTTCAACTGCCACCGAAACCGCGTTCTTTGCGAACGGAGTGACCGCCGACATCGCGTTCGACAACCTCCTGACCGATTCCGTGACTGCCTCGACGGGAAAGGTTGTCTCGTGGTACGTGACCGACAGCAGCGGGCGCGTGCTCCGCGCCGGAATCCCATCGCAGTCGCTCCGTGTGACGCGCGTGGACGGGATCGCGGTCTCGAAGCTTGGATTCGCGAAGCCGGATTACTCGCCGCCGGCCGACGCACCGTACACGGCTGAATCGGTCACCGTGCCGACGACGATGGGGCATACGTTGGGTGGCACATTCACGGAGCCCAGCGCTGGCGGCAGCGTCTGGCCGGTGGTGATCAGCATCACAGGCAGCGGCGCCCAGGATCGGGACGAGTACATCAGCGTCGTGCCGAAGGGATATCGACTCTTCCGGCAGCTGGCGGACACCCTCGGGCGACGCGGCGTCGCGATGCTCCGCCTGGACGATCGCGGATACGGCGCGTCTGGCGGAAACTTCGCGACAGCCACCAGCCGGGATTTCGCCGACGATATCCGTGCCGCAGTCAAGTACCTGCGTACGCGCAGCGATATAGACTCGAAGAAGATTTATCTCGTCGGGCATAGCGAGGGGGGCATGATCGCGCCGATGGTGGCCGCTGATGAGCCGGGCGTGGCGGGGATCGTGCTGATGGCGGGCACT
>Ga0105049_10001229_pt1 | contig 30125 bp, 19 predicted proteins | sample MAT06_FD_78087 | JGI IMG/M metagenome (GOLD analysis project Ga0105049, IMG submission 78087) | Freshwater microbial communities from Lake Fryxell liftoff mats and glacier meltwater in Antarctica - MAT-06 | ecosystem: Environmental > Aquatic > Freshwater > Ice > Liftoff microbial mat | place... | reverse complement strand
GCGAAGGCCATCAGTCCAGGCTTCGCCATCCTTGCGAAGGCCATCAGTCCAGGCTTCGCCATCCTTGCGAAGGCCATCAGTCCAGGCTTCGCCATCCTTGCGAAGGCCATCGTCTCTGTCGCGATCCTGACCGGCTTCGTGATGCCCGATGTGGCATACGCGGATGACAACGACGACGGGGACCTGGTCGTGCTCGATGGGGGCTTCGCTCAGGTGAGCCTCATCGGTCTACTCCAGACGCAGATCGTGCCGTGGCAGGGCGACGACGCGCTCATCGTGAGCGGTGACCAGGCGGACACGGCGGGTGCACGCATCCGGCGGGCACGCTTTGGCGTAAAGGGCTGGGCCTGGGGTGAGGTCGACTTCGAGCTGTCGCTGCAAGCGGCCACGGGCGGCACGGACATCCTCGATGCGTGGGTCGGCTATCGCGGGCTCACCGGCATCAGCTTCATCGTCGGTGCACGCAAGGTGCCGTTCTCGCGCTTCGCGCTGATGGGCGCGGGCGATGGCGCACTGGCCGACCGGCCGCTCGGGGTGCGGGCGCTGGCACCGTTCCGGCAGGTGGGCCTGACGATCGAAGGCGACGTCGGCAACGGCATCCTGCGTTGGGCGCTCGGCGCGTACAACGGCTTCTCGCGCTCGCAGAGCTTCAACGAAGGCTATCGCGAGACGACCGCGCTCGAAGGCAACCGCTTCACGCGCCTCGCCTATGTCGGGCGCGCCGAGCTGGCACCGCTCGGCCCGGTGGGGGACGGCATGCCCGACTTCGCGCGCGGCGGCTTTCGCCTGGGCGTCGGCGGCAGCGTCTACTATGATCCCGGCAAGACGGTCGAGACGCTCGGCTACGAGATCGACCTCATCATCAAGTCGAGCGGCTTCCACTTTGCCGCCGAATTCCTGAGCGACTCGGCTGAGCCGAGCGACCAACCGACGACCGACCCGGTCGTGCCGACCGCAATCGACCGCATGGCGTTCATAGCCGAGGCCGGCTACCTGCTCATCGGCGAAGAGCTCGGCATCACAGCCCGCTTCGAGCTGCTCGACGACAACACCGCGGCTGACAACAACGGTGACCAGATCGCCGTCACCGGCGGCCTGCAGTACTACCTGCATCGCCAGCACCTCAAGGCCCAGCTCGAATACACGCATCGTTTGGAGCTCGAAGGGGTGGCGCTCGACAACGACTCGCTCCTGCTCCAGGTGCAGTTCGAGCTATGAGCACTCATCTGCAGGCTCGCCTGGTGGTGATCGGCCCCGCCCTGGTCGCAGTGCTCATGGCTTCAGGCTTCGGCTGCCAGGACGCCGAGCCGTTCGCGCGCGCGTTCCGCGCCACCTCGCCCGACCAGCTGATCGGTGGCGATGTCGCGATGGCGCGGGTCGGCGACTTCATCCTCGAAAACGACCGCATCCGGGTCGCCGTGCTCGACAAGGAGAGCTCGCCTGCGCCGGGTGTCTTCGGCGGCACGCTCGTCGATGCCGACCTGCAGCGCCCACAAGCACAATTCCGCAACGGTGTCGGCAGGGACCAGCTGGCCGAGGTGATCCCGGTCGTGAACCTCCTGTGGCCGCGGCCGGGCGAAGGCGAGGTTACGATCATCAACGACGGGTCTGACGGCAATGCGGCGATCGTCCGGGTCGCGGGCGACGCCGGCGTGTTCCTCGAAGCGCTGTCGATCCTGCGGTCAGATCTGCTGGCGCGCCTGTTCCCCGGGGTCGACTTCGACTTCCGGATCGAGACCGACTACATCTTGGAACCCGGCAAGCCATACGTGCGCATCAAGAGCACCGCCTATCGCATCGGCGAGGACGTGCCGGCCCCGACGGGCGAGGCGCTCGAGCTGCCGTCGGTCGATGCGACGGTCGCGATCTTCACGGCGATCCTCGGGGACCAAGCCCTGAACCTGAAGCCTGGCGTGATGGCTGGCGACTTCCTGTTCTTCGGCGCGAAGAACGACATCTTCGCGCCCGGCATGGGCTTCGACGAGGAGAAGCCGATCTTCGACGCCCTCTTCGAGGGACGCGACACGTTCACATACCCGCTGACGTTCGACTACATGGCGGCCGCGGGTGGCGACGTATCCTATGGATATTTCAACACTAAAACCGAAGGACAGGGCGACGCGAAGGTGCTCGTGCCGATCATCACGAGCTCATCGACGGGCTTTGTGACCTCGGCCAACAACTGCTCGACCGGGCCCGAGGACGACGCCACCTGCGACCGCTTCGCGGCCTGGACCTGGGAGCGCTACTTCGTCGTCGGCAAGGGCGACATCGCCTCGGTCGCGGACGAGGTTTTCAAGGCGCGCGGCCTCGCGACCGGCACGCTGCGTGGCGTGGTGCGCGATGCGCAGGGCGGTCCGCTCGCGAACGCGACGGTGTCGGTGATGCGTGACCCCGACCCGAACCAGACCTGGACTGACATCGACGCGGTCGCCGAGGCGAACCTGCGCAGCCCGCTCGGTCAGCCCGGTTTGATGAGCCAGATTGCGGCCGATGTCGGTCTCGACCCGATCGAGGACGGCGACTTCGAGGCGACCTTGCCGCCCGGCGACTACCTCGTCTTCGCGCAGAACCCGGCGCGCACGGCGACCGGGGTGATGCAGCGCGTGAAGCTCGTCGCGGGTGAGACGGTCGTGCTTGCGCCAATTGTGCCGCAGCCGGCGAAGGTGCGGCTGCGCGTGGTCGATCAGGGCAATGCGCTGATGGATGCGAAGGTGTCGTTCGTGCCGATCCTGGCCGATGGCACGCGCGTCGACAACGACGGCCTGCGGCGTCCGTGGCTTGGCGAGGGGCGCCTCGGCAATGGCGTGAAGCACTTCGCGGTGGTGATCTCCCAGGAGCTCGAGACCGAGCTCGAGCCGGGGCGGTACGCGGTCGTCGCGAGCCACGGCCCGGAGTGGTCTATCGCCGAGAAGGAGATCACCGTCGCTAGCGGGCAGTCGATTCCACTGTCGCTGATGCTCGAGCACGAGGTCGACACGACCGGCTGGATCTCGGGTGACTTCCATCTGCACGCCGAGGCGAGCTTCGACTCGGGCATGGTCTTCGAGGAGCGGATCCGGCGCATCTTGATCGAAGGCGTCGACCTCGCGGTCGCGACCGACCACGATATCATCGCCGACTACGGCCCGGCGCTGCGCAACCTCGGGGCGCAGAACCGGCTCACGACCGGCATCGGGGTCGAGCTGTCGACCCTCGAGCTCGGGCACTTCATCGCGTTCCCGCTGGCGTTCGACCAGTCGATCATCCCCGACCATGGCGCGCCCGACTGGACCTGCCTCGATGGGCCGCGGATCATGTCGCTCCTGTCGGACATGATCGCGGATCCGAAAGGGGGCGTTCGCATCATGGCCCACCCGCGCGACGGCTTCATCGGGCACATCTCGCAGATTGGCCTCGATGGCGTCGCCGAGGGTCGTGCCTTGTCGCTCCTCGAAGCATCGAACGTGCTCCTCGCGGAGACGAGCTGCGATATCGACGCGATGGAGGTCTTCAACTCGAAGCGCTTCGACCTCATCCGCTCGCCTACGAACTCGGAGGTGATCGTCTACAACCGTTGCTACGGGCGCATCGACGCGGCGACCGACGCGAACGGGCTGGATGCAGCCTGTCCCGAGCTCTCGCCCGGCTCCGCGTTGGCGACCTGCCCCGCGGGCGAGCGCCTCTCGGAGTGCAAGCAGCGTCATCGCCGGCGGCTGGCGTTCCTTTCGGCGCGCGACATCCTCATCCGCACGCCGGAGGAGCAGCTCGCGATCTGGGACCACACCCCGACCAGCGACGACGGCGACTTCTGCACGCCGGCCGACTACCCCGACGCGATCCCGGCCGCGATCGCCTCGCTGCCGTGCGTCGATCATCCCGGAACGTACGACGATTGGATGCGCTGGTTGTCGAAGGGGCTCAACGTCACCATCACCGGCGCCTCCGACTCGCATGGCAGCGATCGCGAGCCGGGCGCGCCGCGCACCTGGGTGCGTCAGGACAAGGAGGCCGGGCATATCGACGTCGGCGAAGCGGCGCGCGCCGTGCGTGACCATCGTGCGCTCGCGAGCTATGGCCCGTTCGTCGAGGCGACGGTCGCTGGCAAGGAGCCCGGGCAGGTCGCGACAGTGTCGGGCGCGATGTTCGACCTGAAGCTCGATGTGCGAACGGCGAGCTGGTTTGGCGTCGACCGGATCGAAATCTATGTCGCTGGCCTGCTCGAGAAGGTCATCGAGCTGACGCACGGGCCCGAGGTCGTACGGGACTTCGACGGCGTGGTGTCGCTGCCCGTGCCGGCCGAGGACAGCTTCGTGTCGGTGATTGCGCTCGGCACGCGCGAGGACAACCTCATGCGCAAGGTGCTCTTCGACGTGCCCTTCGGCGAGCTGCAGCTGCCGCGCGTGGCGTCGCTCGCGTTCGGGTCGATCCCCGCCTTTGCGTTGCTGCTGACGCCGACGCCGGCGGTGCCGGACTTCTTCCCGGTGTTCCCGATGGCGGCGACCAACGCGATCCTGCTCGATGTCGATGGCGACGGCACCTGGAAGCCGAGCGGTCCCCTGCCGAGCTTCTGCGCGCGCCCATGCACCGAGGCGACCAAAGCCGAGGTCTGCGTCGGGCGCGAGACCTGCCTGCCCAACGGCTTCTGCGGGCTACCGATCGAAGGTCAGTGCCTCACCGGGCCACCCGGCACCGAGTGGTCGATTCTAACGGGTGAATGACGTCGGAGGGTTCAACTCTCGGCTCCCAACGCGTTCTCAGGGAGCTCCTCGACGCGTGCGGTGGGGAGCCACGACTGGTCGGGCATCGGGGCCGGTGCAACGTAGGGCGTGCCGTCGTAGCGCACGCGCTTGCCGGGCGAGATGAAGGCGCGCCACGCGTAGAGGGCGATCGAGGGCTGGTCGAGGTTTGGGTGGATGTTCGGTGCGAGCTCTTTGTTGTGGGCTTCGCGGAGCAGGCTCCAGTGCAGGTTCGGGTGCATGTGATGGATGCCGTGAAAGCCGTTGTTGAACGTGAGCCAGCCGAAGAAGCGACCGACGAAGTTGCGTGAGTGGTTCCAGGGCGAGGTCTCGTCGCTGCCGTCATGCTGGAGGAAGTTGATGGCGATGATGCCCCAGGCAGCCCAGAGGTGCGGCACGTACCAGTAGAGCAGGGCCTTTCTCCAATCGAGGAGGAACAGCGTGACCGTCACGGCGATGAGCGTCACCGCCTCGACCGCGAACTGCCGGAACCAACGCGGCCGCTGCTTGCGCATGACCTTGGCGAACGCGAAGTCGCCCTTGGTCACGGCGCCGCCGACCGTTGGCACGAACGCCAGCAGGTTCATCAGGTTCCAGCGGTAGGCGACCTTGGTCGTGCGCATCACGTCGCGGTCCTGCTGCATGTACATGTGGTGCGACAGGTTGTGGCCCGAGACGTAGCTCGACACCGGGTGCCCGTAGGTCTGCGTCAGCACGACCTGGAAGACCTTGTTGAGCCCGCGGCTCTTGAAGATCGCGCAGTGGATCGTGTTGTGGGTGATGACCGCGCAGAGCCACGACAGGCTCGAGAGCACGACGATGAGCGGGGCCGCGACGTACCACTGGCCCGGGTCCCACAGCCAGAGGAGCGCGACCAGGGCGAAGTAGGCCGCCACGAACGCGAGAGTGCGACGATCGGCTTTGTAGCGCAGCATTTCGAGCCCTTCCGTGGCGATAAGCTGGCATTCGCGGTCGGCCCGGGGTCAAGGACCTGCACCCGCGACAGCGAGGCCTCTTCCTAGCCCGCGCATCCCTGCGAACCTAGCAACTTTGGGTCAATTGCGGGTCAATCTCAACGAAGTCGCACACTCAGACGTGGTTCAACGCGGCGCTGGCACGCGTGTGAGCACCTGTTCGAGCACGCCATGGGTCGTGAGCCCTTCGACCTCGGCGCCCGGGGCGAGCACCACGCGATGGCGCATGGCCGGTTGGAACAGCTCCTTCACGTCATCAGGGATGACGAACGCGCGGCCGCGCAAGACCGCCAACGCGCGTGACGCGGTCGCCAACATCGCCGCCGCGCGCGGCGAGGCGCCATGCAATAGCGCCGGATGCTGGCGTGTCTCGCGCACGAGGTCGACGATGTAGTCCGCGACCTCGTCGGCCAGCTGCAGCGCCGAGACGGTCTTGCGCACGGCCGCGAGCGTCTCGAGGTTCGTCAGCTTCTCGAGCCCGAACTGGTCGAGCTTCGGCATCGCGGAGCGGTTGCCGTGCAGGCGCACGATGCGCCGCTCCTCCTCGCGGGTCGGCCACGGCACGATGACCTTCAGGAGAAAGCGATCGAGCTGCGCCTCGGGCAGCGGATAGGTGCCCTCCTGTTCGATCGGGTTCTGGGTCGCGACGACCATGAAGCCCGACGACAGCGTGTGGGTCGTGCCGTCGAGTGTCACGGCGCGCTCCTGCATCGCCTGCAGGAGCGCCGACTGCGTCTTCGGCGGGGTCCGGTTGATCTCATCGGCCAGCAGGAAGTCCGTGAAGATAGGCCCCTTCGTGAGGCTGAACGCGTTCGTCTGGAAGTTGTAGAGGTTGGTCCCGAGCACGTCGCCCGGCATCAGATCCGGCGTGAACTGCACCCGGTTGAACTGCAGATCGAGCGACGCCGCGAAGGCGCGCGCGAGCAACGTCTTGGCCGTGCCGGGCGGGCCTTCGAGGAGGATGTGTCCCTCCGACAGGAGCGCCACGAAGAGCGCGTCGACGACCTCGTCCTGGCCGACCACGACGCGCGCGATCTGCGCCTTGAGCCCTGCCACGAGATCACGAATCGCCGAGATGTCCATGTCCATCGGTTAGCTCTTTCCTGAAGGAGAAGATTCGGCGCGCCAGCTCGCGCGCGCGATGCTCGTCACGGGCGCCGCCGCGATCGGCCAGCGCCGCGACATCGCGTGCCAGGACGCGCAGGTCGGTCTTGTTGCCACGGCGCAAGGCGAGCGTCGCGAGCTGTTCGATGCGCGCAGACTCTGACGCCTCGGGCGGGATCCCATAGGTGCGCGACAGCGCGCGCAGCGTCGTCTCGAAGTAGCGCTTGGCGCCGTAGCCCGCGTGACGCCCGAGCGCAAGCAACGTCGCCGTGTTGTCGAGCAGCGTCTGCTTGCCCGAAGGCACCCGCGGCGGGCGCGCCTCGGGCTTGCCGAAGCGGGCCATCGCCGCCCACAGCGCCAACGCCAGGAGCCCCGCGAGGTGCAACGTCAAGAGCACCAACGGGAACCCGAACAGCTCCTGCCAGATGGTCTCGGCCTTCTCGAAGCCGTGGTTGACCTCGTCCAGCACGACCTCGTCGGCGCCGAGCACCTCGCTCACGATCGCGACCGCTATCGCGGCGTGGTCACCCAGGCCGATGCCCATCGTGTTGACGATATCGGGGTCACTCAAGAGATAGACGTTGGTGCTGCGCACGCGCGCGAGCAATGTCCGCGAACCTTCGACGATGCCATCGACAGTGATGATCGGCTCGAGGTCGTCGTGGTCGGGCAGCAGCTGATACGGGCTGAGTGCCAGGTGCCAGCCGCTCTCGCGGCCGCGCACGGAGACGGTGCCGGCCTCTGTGTCGCCGCGGGCGATCGACAGCGCGCCAAGGTAGACTACCGCCTCGGCCTCGACGAGCCCGCCGCTCACCGCGCTGAGCGACTCGGTCACGCGATAGGCCGACAGGAGCTCGATGCGATTGGCCCAACGATCATCGTCGTTGCGCTCGACCACGGTCCACTTCGGTAGGGCGACGATCATCGGGACCTCGTCCTCGACGACGGTTCGCGTGATCGATCGCAGGTGCCCGAGGTCTTCGCTCGTGTCGGTCGGCTCGAGCACCAGCAGGGGCCGCTCGGGGCTCGCCTTCTCGGCCGAACGGTGGCGGCTCACTGCGACATCGACGCCGAGGCGCTGCAGGATCGCGACGTAGGCGCGATGCCCAACCGCCGAATACGAGAACGCGTTCGGGTCGGCCGTCTCCTGCGTCGGCTCCGTGCGGGCCGTGATCACCGACAGGAGCAGCGTCGCCAGCAGCGACAGGATGCCGATACCCACAATCCAGCGCACCGCGCGCGGCGTGAACGTACGCCCGGTCGCTTCACTCAGTCGCTCGGGCTGTTCCGGACCTGCTGGCCGAATGGGCGCCCCGGTGGGCACGCGCGCGGTGGTCGGGCTAGTCGTCAAGCGCACCACCCAGTCGTTGGTGCAACGTGACGAAGGACGACTCGCAGCGCGAGAAGTCGCCTTGGTCGACCGCCAACCCGCCGAACAACGACACCTCGACCGTCATCACGAGATCTTTGAACGCACGCCGCGTCTCGGACGTGAGCGGCGCACGCGTCAGCACCTCGCGGCTCGTGAACGCTGGCTCGAGGCTGAAGTTCGCGAGCGCGTGCAGATACCCGAGCGCGCCCTCGAGCAGGACGTGAACCGCCTCTTCGAAGCGACCTTCGGCCGCGAGTTGTCGGGCCCGGGCGAGGCTTGCCGGCAGCCGCTCGAGAGCTATCTGGCCGAGGTCGAACGCTGCGTCGCCAGGAGCTGCGGCCTTCTTCTTCTTTGGCCGTCGTCGCCGCTGGCTCGCGTAACGCATGCCTTCGCGCACTGCCACCGCAAGCACGGCCGCGCCAAAGACCCCGAGCAGCACCCATAGGAGCGCTTCGGACACGCCCGACGCCGCGCTCGGCTTGAAGTCGCTCGGGCTGAAGTCCGGGAGCTCGAACGGCTCCTGCTGGGGCTTCTCGATGGGCAGCGATCCGTCGGGCCGGGTGCGCTGGAAACGCGGGTCCGACAGGACCTCTTCGACCTCCTCGCGCACCCGCGCGTCGTCGGGCCGCATCGGTTCGGCCGCGGTCGCCGCGCTCGCCTGCAGCACGCACGCAATGACGATCGCTAGCCGTCTACCCACCGGCAAGCGCGTCCATCTTGCGGGCGAGCCCGAGGTCGGTGGCGGTGACCTGCGGTGGCTTCACGTCGTGGGTCTGGAGGGCTACGCGCACGGTCTTGTAGACGTTGAACCACTCCGGATGGTGGCCTAGCTTCTCGGCCTCGAGCGCCACCCGCGTCATCCAGCCGAACGCCTCGACAAAGTCGGCGAAGACGAATTCCTTATGCAGCTTGCCACCTTCGTGGCGCCAATCGGAAAGCTCGACGAGGGCTTGAGCGAGCGCTTCAGGCGTGGGAATGACGTGACTCACAGGACCTCCGCGAACGCCTCGTGGGTTGTCCGGCGCACACGCAGCGCGCCCGACCACACGAAGGCCCAAAGGGGACCATGAAGCCGTTCGCACGGCAAGGGGCATGGGCATGGGCGATCTGGGCAAGCGACTCGAAGGCAAGGTGGCGTTGATCTCGGGCGGTACACGCGGCATCGGCCTCGCGATGGCGCGGGCGATGCTGGCTCAGGGGGCGGACGTGATGATCGCCTCGCGTAAGCCCGACGGTGTCGCCGCCGCCGTGCGAGAGCTCGAGGCCGAGCGGCCCGAAGGCGGCGGTTGGGGGCGTCTGCGAGGCCGACCTGCCCACATCGGCGAAGCGGCCGCGTGCGCCGCGCTCGTGAGCGTCACCGAGGCCGAGCTCGGGGTGATCGACGTGCTCGTCAACAACGCCGGCACCAACCCATTCTTCGGGCCGTTCCTCCAGATCTCCGAAGCCGCCTTCGACAAGACCTTCGAGGTCAACCTGAAGGGCGCCTGGCGCCTGTCGGTGGCGGTCGCGAAGAAGCTCATGGCCGAGAAGCGCCCAGGCGCCATCATCAACGTCGCGAGCGTGCTCGGCCAGCGCGCCGCCCCGCTCCAGGGCGCCTACGCCATGACCAAGGCGGCGCTCATCTCGATGACCCAGACGCTCGCCATCGAGCTTGGCACGGCCGGCATCCGCGTCAACGCGATCGCCCCCGGCCTCATCGATACCAAGCTCGCCGCCGCCATCACCGGCAGCGAGCCGATCCAGAAGATGTTCCTCGAACGCACCGGACTACGCCGCATTGGCAAGCCCGACGATGTCGCCCCGCTCGCGGTCTTCCTCGCCTCGGACGAGTCAGCGTACATCACCGGCGCGACCTTCCCGGTCGACGGGGGCTACCTCGCGACCTGACCGCGGGTTGCGGAACGCGTCGGAATGCCTCGCGCGAGCGGCCCGTTCGCCCCGCATGGTCCCGCACGCAATCACCGTCGTCGTCGCTTCATTGCTGGCTTTCATCGCGCTCGCACAGGCCTCACCGGGACGTGCACAAGACGTCCCACTCGAGCCCTATCCACTCGACGACCTCGGTCGGCAGGTCGAGGTCACGGGTCCGATGCGTTGCCCGGTCGTGCCGCTCGAACCCCACGCGGGGGAGGCCGTGCGCTGGAAGACCCCACTCAAGGTGCACCCCGCGTTCGCAGCCCGGCTCATGGCCTTTGAGGCGGTTGTCGTGACGGTCGCGGCGCGCGTCTATGGGCGCGCTCCTAGCCGCATCACCCACCTCGGCAGCTTCAACTGCCGGCGCATCCGCCGCTACCCGGATCTCCTCTCCGAGCACGGCCTCGGCAACGCAGTCGACGTCGCGGGCTTCGAGTTCCCAGCACTCGCTCGCACCGACGCAAAGGCGAGCCCACTGCCCGCCGCGCTCAAGCGCGCCTTCAAGGTCACGGTCCTCGACCATTGGAACAGCAGCGCCAAAGAAGGCACCGCCCGCGCCCTGCACAGCCGCTTCCTGCACGAGCTGACCGAGGCGCTCGAAGCGCGCCCCGACATCTTCCGGGTGATGCTCGGTCCGGCCTATCCGGGTCACGCCAACCACTTCCACTTCGATTGTGCGCCGTATCGGCTCGTGGTCTTGTAGCCCTGCTGATGTCGAAGACCGCGCCCGGCCCCGCGCTCGCCCGCCTCCTCGAGGTCGCCTCCGCGTCCCTCTTCGGCGTCCTCGCCACACCCGTTGCACACGCCCGCCTCTACGACCGCGAACCACCGCGCATCGAGCTCGGGGTCGAACTCTCGTTCCCGCTCTACGACGCCGACGACAGCTTCGCGGACCTGACCCCCACCGCCCTCTTCGGCGTCGCCGCTGGGGTCTACGTCGCGCCCGATCTGCGCGCCGGTTTCGTGCTACGCGCGGCGATCTCCGACCCGCACGCCGAGCACTACGAGGTCCTCTCGGACCTGACCTGGTCGTGGGTCGACGAGCCGCGCCTGCCAGATCCACCCGCCCTCCGCGTCGCGCTCTCGCTCTCGCTCGGCTGGCACTTCAGCGAGCTCGTCGGCTCCGACTTCGTGCTCACCGACCAGGGTCTTACCGCATCGTTGGGAGGCGAGCTCGGGCTCGTCCTGTTCGAGGACGTCTCGCTCTCGCTCGGGCTCGCGGTCGTCAGCGCCTCGGCCTCCAACACCAGCCTCGAAGCGTGGTCCCCGAAGCTCAGGCTCGGCGTCTCCCTCGCGACCCTCTTCTAGACATCCCTACTGCTTGCCCTCTTAGCGGCCAAGCTTTCTCGGCCGACAAGACCTACGGATCTTCCGAGGGCGGGTCATCCTGCACGGGTTTCTCGGGCGTGCTCGGAACCAGCTCGAGCCGCAGCATCTTCGTGTGCTGCGCGTCTCCGACATCGAATCCGGTGGGCGTGTGCCCCTCGAGCATCACCCACACATGCTTCACCGCGCCCGGCTTCCACGTCAGCGTGAGCGGCGTCCTACCGACGAGCGCGCCATCGACAAGCACCGACGCGCCCGCCGGTACGGTCGACAACAGTGCGCGGTAGAGCGACGGATCGTCCGGCGCATTGCCCTCGCCCGGCTGGTCGGCCTTCGCCGTCTTCGCCGCTTTTGCGAGCTTCTCGGCCTCGACCTTCTTCGCCTCGGCCGCGAGTCGCGCCGCTTTGCGCGCCTCGATTTCGGCCGTCTTCTTGTCCGCGAGAAGCTTTTGCTCGCGCTCGACCGCCTCGACCTTTTTCTTCCAAGCTGCGTCGCGCGCCGCACGCGCCTCGGCCTCGGCCTTCTTCGCCTCGGCCTCTTTGCGCTCGCGCTCGACCCGCGCCTTTGCCCCCGCCTCGGCTTTGATCCGGACCTGCGCCTCGGCCGCTGCGACCTCTTCGGCCCGCTTTTCGGACCACGTCTTCTGCTGTCTCGGCTCCGTCTTGCTCGCCTCGACCGGCGCCTTCACCGCCTTGGTCTCAGCATCGACCCGAGCCTTCGTGTCCGCCTCGACCCGGGCCTGCGCCGCGGCCACGCGTTTGGCCTTGGCGTCCGCCACACGCCTGGCCTCCACCTCACGGGCCCGCGCCTCGGCCTCGCGCTTCGCGTTCGCCTCGGCTTCACGCTTCGCCTTGCGGTCTGCAATCTGGTCGGCTCTGACCCTCGCCTCGGCCGCCTGCGCGTCGGCCTGGGCTTTCAGCGCCAGCGCCTTCGCATCGGCCCGCGCCTTGGCTTCAGCAGCCTTCGCAGCGGCCAACGCCTTGGCCCCGGCGGCCTTGATCTCGGCCGGCGTCCTGGCCACCGCGAGCTTGCCGTCACCGTCCTCGGGCCCGACCGCATCGAGCGTCAATGGCGCTTCCGCGACCGCCTTGGCCAGCGCGGCCGCCTTCGCCGCCTCCTCGGCTTCGCGCGCAATACGGCTCGCCTCGGCCCGCGCCAGCTCGTCTGCGCGCGCCTTGGCCGCCGCCTTCAGCGCGATCTCCGCATCATGCCGGGCCTGCTCGTCAGCCACCGCGCGTTCCGCCGCCGCCCGGTCCACGTCCTCACGCGTCTGCACCGCCCTCTGTTCGAGCCCGACCGACTCGCGCCTGCCGCCCTCATCCGACATCACCCACATCGTGACGCCGACAGCGCTCGCGACGAGGGCCAGCGCGCCCGCGACGAGCCACCAACCTTGTCGCCGCGGTCGCACATAGCGCACCACCGGGCGCGCGATCGGCGCCACGGGCTCGATGTCCTGGATCGCCAACGTCGGCCGCGTCGCGTCCTTCTGGGTGGCGGGCCACGTCCCCACATCCAGGAGTCCGCTCAAGGCCGGATCGGGGCGGGCGGATTCGCGCGTTGGCGACTCTGACTGAGGCGCGTCCCATTCGAGGTTGCCTAGCCGGGTCTGCCCGATCGGGCTTGCCTTCTCGATCGCCTCCCGTGCCGCTTCGAGCGCCTCGCGTGCCAAGGTCGCCGTGTCGTACCGATTCCATGGTTTCTTCTCGAGGCAGCGGGCGACAAACTCCGCCAGCGGCGGCTCGGCGATACTCGCCTTCAAGAGGTGCAGCCCACTGCCGCCCGACGTCGGCAACGCCATCGGGGCCGACCCCGGTTCACCACGCTTGTCACTTGCCGGCAGCGCGATCGGGCTCGCGGCCGCCTCGAACTTTTTGTCGACGACGAACGGCAACGGTGAGCTCACCGCCACCGGCACCGCGCTCCGCATCGCCCCCGCGTTCGCCTGCCAGGCCGCGTTGGCGGCACCAAGGGTCTTGCCGGTAAGGGTCTCGAACAGGATCGCGCCGACCGAGTAGATGTCCGCGTGCCGCGTCACGGCCCGTGCCCGCGCCTGTTCCGGGGCGCGATAGGCCGCACCGCGCGCCAGCATCAGGCCTTCATCGAACTGCGCATCCGGCCCGCGCAACAAGTCCGCGAGCCCCGTGTCCGTCACGACCACGCGCCCGTCAGCCGCAAACCTCACCCGCGCCGGCGCCAGATCGTGATGCACCGCGCCCCGTGCATGGGCGGCCTCGAGCGCCGCGAGCAGTGCCAGCCCGATCTCCATCGCGCGTTCACTCGCGACAGGCCCCTTGGCAATCACATCTTCAAGCGTGAGGCCTGCGACATGCTCGCTGACGATCGCCAGGGCGCCGCCCTCGGTGAGGCCGCAGGCGACGATTCTTGCGATGTTCGGATGGTGGATCCGGCCGAGCGCCTGAGCCGTCGCCAACATGCGCACGCCATCGCTCGTTGCGTCTGTTCCGCCCGCAGCCAAGGGCACCACGGCTATCCGCACCGCGGTCTCTCCGGCCCGACCCTGATAGTACGTGACCGCGCCATCGTGCTCGCTCGTCGCGCCGAGCACGAACCGCCCGAGCAACGTCGTACCCGGTGCGAGGTCCACGAGCTCTTTCGCCTCCATCGGCACAGTCGCAAAGCTGTCTACCGGGCACAGAAGCCCCGTGCCCACGCTGCCACACTGGGGACAGACGCGCTGTAGAGTGGACCGCATCGGGAGGCGATGCATGATGTTGGGGACCTGTGGGTTCAGGGCAGTCGCTGGTGCGACGGGTGGGAGTCGCGAGCGCGACGCTTTTGGCGTAACCCCGCCGCGCCTCCCAAGTCAACCTTCCGCGCCTGTTCAGCGGTCCGGATCAGGGTTCGGCTTCGACCTCGACGATACGAGAAAGTCCTACGCACTCGCTCGGCTCGATCGCCTGTTCGACCACACAGCGGCTCTTGCCCATGGCGTCGACCGCCTCGGCCAGCGAGCGCGCCTCGGTCGCGGTGAGATGGGTGCGCGTCACCCGGTCGGGCACAGCGACCACATCCTTGCCGAGCCAGGTCCACCGGATCTCGAGCATCGTCGCCTCGTCCGGGCTCTCGTTCTCGCGCGGATCGAGCGTCACCGTCGCCTCGCACATCGCCTCGTGACGCACATAGCGGCACTTCGCCGGGTCGACCGCTGGCCCGCCGGCACATCCCACAATTCCCGCGGCCATGAGCCCGAGCGCGGCGAAGCGCATGCGACACGGCCACGCCCAGGTGAATCTGCCGGATGCGCCGCTCATACGCTGATCGACTGCGAGCGAAAGGCACTCTTGGACAGCTTGACGTTCACCACCGAGACCTTGCCCCCATCGGCCGCGGCGAACGCGCGTTCTAGCGCCGGCACGAGCCCGCTGGTCGTATCGACCCACTCACCGTGACCGCCGTAGCACTCGCTGATCTTCTCATAGCGCGTGTAGTCGAGCTTGGTCGCGACGAGCCGCTTGTCGCCATAGAAGTCGCGCTGGCCGCGCAGGATCTGGGTCCAGCCGGCATCGTTGCCGATGATCGCGACGATCGGCAGGCCCTGCCGTTGCATCGCCTCGAGCTCCATCGCGTGTAGCCCAAATGACCCATCCCCGAACATGACGATGACCCGCGCCCCCGGCCGCGCGACCTTCGCCGCCAGCGCGTAGCCGGGCCCGACGCCCAGCGTGCCGAGCGGGCCCGGGTCCATCCAGGTCGACACCCCGAACGGCTTCATTACATAGGCCGCGGTCCCGACGAAGTCGCCGCCGTCGCCGATGACGATGTCGCCCGGGCGCACGAAGCGATCGACCTCAGCACACACGCGCAGCGGATTGGGCGGATCGTCCGGCCCCGCGCCGTCGTCGATTTCAACCGTCATCTTGGCCCACTTGGCGGCCTCGTCTTTCCGTACCGCCTCGTTCCAGGCGGCCCTCGCCGCGCCCCCGCCGAGCGTCGTCAGCGCCTCCAGCACGAGGCCCGAGTCCGACACCAGCCCGACCTCGACGCCGCGCGTTCGATTGCGCCCGATCTCGTCGCCGTCGAGATCGACCTGCACGATCTTGGCGTCCTTGTGGATGACCGGTGCCGCGAGGTTCAACATCAATGTGCCAGCGGTGCCCGACTGCGAGCCGGCGACGATCTTCTCGGACTGGCCGTAGCTCATGCGGAAGTCGAACGGCGTGCCGAAGACGAGCACCAGGTCCGCGTTCTTGAGCGCGTACTTGCGCGAGCGATTGAGGAAGTGCGGCCCCTCCGAATCGATGAGCCCACGCGCCATGCCGTTGACGAACGTCGGGATCCCGGTCGCGGTCATGAACGCCGCCACCGTCTCGACCGGGTCCTTGGACCAGCGCACCTGCGAACCGACGACCGCCACCGGCCGCTCCGCCTTTGCGACCAGCTCCAACGCACGCGCCAGCTCCACCGGGTCGGGTGCCATCCGCGCCTTCGTTCGGTAGCTCACCGGCATCGCGACCTTCTCGAGGTCGACCATCTCCATCAGCACATCGAGCGGCAGCTCCAGGAACACCGGCCCCGGCACCCCGCTCTGGGCCTTCCTGAGAGCGATCGTGATGTACTCACCCAGCCGCCGCGTCTCGGTCACGGTCGTCGCCCACTTGCAGATGGGGCGCATCAGCTCGACGTGATCCATGTCCTGGAGCGAGCCCATGTCGCGGAACACCCGCGGCCCGGCCCCGCCCAGAACGACCATCGGCACCCCCGAGCGGCGCGCGGTCGCAACCGCGGTCACGGCATCGGTCAGCCCCGGGCCCGCCGTCACCGCGACCACCCCCGGCTTGCCCGTGAGGCGCGCCCAGCCGTCGGCCGCATGCCCCGCCGTCTGCTCGTGGCGCACGTCGACGACGCGGATACCTTCGTCGAGGCAGCCATCGTAGATGGCCGCGATGTGCCCACCGCACAACGTGAACAGCGCGTCGATCCCCTCACGCGCCAAGGTCTTCGCAATCAGCCGACCACCGTGCACCATCTGCGGCATGAACACCTCCGGTCGCGCATCCTCCATGGGAGGCGCTTCCGGCGCAAGGGTCGGCGCTCGTGTTCGCTCGTGTTCTGGCCGCAGACGCTCCGGTCCGCCTTGGTCGGGCGCCGCTCCTCCCGGTCGCGCGACCCTTGCGGAGAGCATGGGGCACAAGGGCGAGCTCCAGGTCGTCGCGGCATCCCGACCGAAGGCGGCCGGTCGCCAAGCGCTCAGCCCGGAGGCTTAAAAAGGTGAGGACGCGTGTAGGCCGTCACTCCTCTACGCGTCCTCGGGGCTTGCTTCCAGCCGGGTGCGGGCCCGGAGAGCAAGAAATGCTGGGCCGATGCAATGGCAAGTGCCGTGCCATCAGGGCGCTGCCATCCAACCCCCCGATCTCAGGTGAACCAGCGCTGGGCGCCTGGGGTCGTCTGACCCCAAGCACCGCACCGTTTCTGGGTTCCAGCTCCCAGATCTTGTGTGCGTGGGGCCTCGTGACCCCACCAGCTTGAAGGGCAACCGGGCCCCGTGGTGCGCTATCGCCTTCGCTGGCCATGACGACGACTTCAGCTTCGACCTCGACGCGCGCACGAGACCCTGTGCCTTGGCACCATCGTCAAGAAGTGCGCGGCCGACGGCTCGCAGTACAGCGAGTTCGACTGCGCGGACAGCGGGCTCATCTGCGGTGATGGCAAGTGCGTCGTGCCCGGCGCCTGCGGCAATGGCGCCTGCGGCAATGGCGCCTGCGAGGCCAACGAGACCCCGGCCAGTTGCGCCCAGGACTGCGGCAGCAACTGCGTTCCCAACAGCGTCGCCTGCCAGGGCAACAACCTCGTCACCTGCGACGGCACGGGCGACGAGGAGACGACCGTCGACTGCGCCGACCAGGGCCTCGTGTGTGCGCGCGGCGAGTGCAAGCCGGCCGGCGTCTGCGGCAACGGTCTGTGCGAGTCCGGCGAAGACGCGAGCTGCGCCAGCGACTGCGCCGCGGTCTGCGGCAATCGCGTCTGCGAGAACGGCGAGAGCACCGCCTGCCCCGAGGATTGCTGCGTCTGCGGAGACCACAACTGCGGCGCCGGTGAGCTCGCGACCTGCCCCCAGGATTGCGGCATCTGCATCCCAAGCGGACGCCTCTGCCTTGGCGACCTGTTGCGCGTCTGCAACGCGAACGGCACGGCCTACGATGACATCGACTGCCGCGCGTTCGATCAGAAGTGCGCCGTCGGCACCTGCCTCGAGCCCGACCTGTGCGGCAACGGCGCGTGCGAAACCGGCGAGGACGCGACGAGCTGTGGCAGCGACTGCACGACCGTCTGTGGCGACAGCCAGTGCGACCCCGGCGAGACGTTCACGAGCTGCTCGACCGACTGCCAGCCGGCCTGCGGCAACGGCTCGTGCGAAGGCAACGAGGACTTCGCGGGCTGCCCGCTCGACTGCCTCGCGACCTGCGGCAACGGCGCCTGTAACGGCGGCGAGGACCGCGAAACCTGCCCGCGCGACTGCGGCTTCTGCGGCAATCACGTCTGCGAGGACGGCGCCGAATCAGGCAGCCTGTTCCCGCCCGAGCCGCTGACGACGTGCCTGCCGGACTGCGTGAGCTCAGCCTGCCAAGAAGACGGCGACTGCGATGACGGCATCAGTTGCACGGTCGGCGACTGCGACAACGGCACCTGCCGCTACGAGGCGAGCGACGCGCTGTGCGGCGCGAACGCGAAGTGCATCAAGTTCTCGGGCTGCTGCGAAGACGCCGACCACGACGGCTTCGCCTCGGCGACCTGCGGTGGCAGCGATTGCGACGATGACGCGCCGCTCGTCTACCCGGGCGCGTTCGATCCGTGCGGCGGCGGCGACCGCAACTGCAATTTTCCGCATCGCCCCCCGCGGAAGCCCGCCAAGAAGATCACCGCGACCCCTTCGTTCAAGACCGCGCTCGAAGTGATCTTCGACGGTGAGCACTTCTGGCCGCCTGGAACGGCGTGCCCGAGGCCAATAAAGAGCTCCAGTACGCGCTCATCGGTAAGGACGGCAACATCATCGGCGCCATCCGCACGGTCGCCGACGAGGAGGCCTACGGCAACCATCCGGCGTTGGCCTGGGACCCCAACAACCAACAGCTCGCGATCGCTTTCCCGTCGTACGGTCGCCCGATCGAAGGTGACGAGACGCCTATCCGCTTCCTCGTCGACAGCGCCGGCGCCCCAACGGCCACGTCCTTGGACCTGCGTGGGCCTTCCAACGACTCCTATGGGGACCTCGACATGGTGTGGTCGGGCGGGCACTTCGTCGTCAGCTCCTACGGCGGCTATTTCTGTAATGGCGGGTTCAATGCCACGTGCACACTCGCCTGGTGGGATGTCACCGAGGGCACCAACGTGTCGCAACCGTGGGGTCGGATCGCCGCTGCCAAGGACCTCGTGGTCGTCGGCAATCAGGTCGTCGGCCTCATCGCGCCCGGCTTTACGACCGCGCCGACGACGTTCTCGCGGCTCGCGAAGGTGACGTCGGCAGCAGCCCCGGCACCTATACGGACATCGCCATCGGGTCGCCGAGCGCTGAAGGCACCTGCTCGTTGGCGCATGATGGCGAGAACCTGGTGCACGTCTGCAACTACCAGGACAAGGTCTATTACAACCGCCTCGCCGCCAACGGCGCGGAGCTCTCGAGTGCCGTCCTGCGTGACCAGAAGCTCGTGCCGAGCGACATCGCGGTTGCACCCAACGGGCTCGCCGCCGGCGACACGCCGAAGGTCGCGGTGGTCGGCCAGGACGTCTCGGGCAATATCGTCTTCTTCGTGCGCGACGCCTCCGGTGCCGCGGTCGTCGAGCCGGCCACGGTCGGCGGCGGGGCCAACGCCAAAGACGCGCGCGTGTTCTGGGATGGGGACGCGTTTCAGGTGTTCTGGCTCGCGCCGTCGGGGGCCATCGAGCAGCTCTTCAAGACGACGGTCACCTGCCAGTAGCCTGCAACGAGCTCCGCGTGCTCCGCGTGCCTGCGGATTGCCTTCTCAATGCCTGAGGATTACGGTCTTCGCCGCAGTGAGAAGGTCTGCTTCAGTTCGAGGTTGCCATGAGACCCAGCGCGAGACTCCTACCTCCACATCGTCCCACCCGCAGGGCATCGGCGTCGGCCATGGCACCGCGTCGCGCAGCAGCTTGCAGATGAAGGGGGCGCTCACAGGCAAGGGCTTTGACAAGCAGGTCCAGATGCTGACCCCGCGCGCGCCCGTGCAACGCGACGTGGCCCCGGCCCCCGATGCCCAGGCAGAGACCCCGAGCGCGGGCCGGGCGCAGACCAACGACTTGCACCCCGAAGAAGGCGCCGGCAAGCCCCCGGCCGCTCCGCTGGACGACGCCGCGGCGGTGACGCTCACGGTGCAGAACGAGTTCGAGGATCCCTTGGGCAAGAAGACGGACCGCACGACCGTCGGCGTCGGCGAGAACAACTGGATCTCGGCGTCCGCGCCCGGCGGCACGTGGACCTCCAGCGGCGGCACCGGCAAGCTCGACCAGGGCGACTACAAGTGGACCGCACCCGGGGCGGCCGCCAGCGTCACGGTGACGTACACGCTCAACAGCAAGGCGACGACGCTGACCATCAACGTGGTCGCGCCGACGGGCACGATCACCGGCAAGAAGACGGGCGAGGTTGCGATTGCCGGCGGGAAGGTCGGATCCGGCATGAAGCTCGACCTGAGCATGAACCCGCTCACTGTGAGCTTCAGCAACCTCGGATGGCTTGAGGAGCAGGGCGCGATCAGTGGGACCGGCAGCATGCAGAACGCACAGCCGACGATCGCCCACAACCCCGCCTGGTTGAAGATGGGGACCAACGGCAATAACGAAATCGCCGATCAGGCCGACATGAACTGGAGTCAGAAGGTGCCCGGCACCGCGACCTACGAGATCAAGGAGAAGTACCGCGTCGGCACGGGCGGCTCGCCGACGCAGTACGCGGTCTTGAACCAGGAGTTCGAGATCTTCGACACGGAAGGCACCGCGCAGGTGCGCAAGGCGGGCGAGAGTTCGAACAAACGCAAGCCCTGACCCTCGTCGCCTGCTCCACTTCTGCTACGACTTGCGCGTCTCGACCCACGCCGAGAACAAGTGGTCCATGCAGGCCACCGGGCTTCCCAACCAGGAGTCTCTCCTGGTCCAAAGACCACAAACCGCCGTTCGAGAACACGACCGAGCGTCGCGCGGACTACACGATGCGCCAAGTCCACATCGAGACCAAGTCGCTCTCCACCGCCCAAGCGGTGGGCTCCTTACGGACCGCCCTCGCTGGCCGGCTCGGAACCGCGATCACCGCGGCCGACGCATCGGTCGCTTCGGGACTGCCATTGATGGACGCCGAGCAGGCCCTGCTGGCGTTGAGCGCTCAGCATTCGTGCCGGGTCAGCGTCAGCGATGACGGGGTCCTCGTGGTCCGCTTCTCGGACCTCACCGTGCGGCGTGAGCGCGGCCCGCTGGGACGCCTCGTCGCCAAGGCTCGGGCGTGGCTGCAGCGGCACCGCGACCGCGTGCTTGCGGCCTTCACGATGACGGTCTTCCCGGTGCTGGCCCTGATGGGGATGGCCGGCGCCTTGGCGCTCGTCAAAGGCATCGAAGCCGGCGGCTTGGCCAACCATGACTGGGCGACCCTCCCGCTCATGGTGCTGGGGGCCGGCGCGGCCCTCTTCTGGCTCTTTGCCATCCTCGCCGTGGTCTTCATCGGCATGTTGAGCTACCTGTCGCTCGCCTTGCTCCTGAGCCCCATCTCGTTCTTCGGGCGGCCCGCCTTCGACGCGGCGTATGCGGCCGAGCTCGAGCTTGGAAACCACCTGCTGGTCAGCGCCGTCGCGTCGGCCATTGCGGTCGCGCTCGGGGTCGTGGCCACGGGATACCTCCTTGGCTTCTGGAAGAAGGTCTTTGCCGGCGAGTCGGCGAAGTGGGCGCCGCGCTTCTGGCGCGACGTCGGCGGCTTCTTCTTTGGGCCGCCGCGAGAGCACAGCGACGCCCTCGCCGATGAGCGGTTGCTCGTCGCCCGGATCCGTGAGCTCGATGGGGTCGTGACGACCGCTGACCTGATGGGACTCTTCGGGTGGACCCCGGACAAAGCCGACTCTCAGATCGTGCGCGTGATGATGGACTACGGCGGGGACGTGATGGTCACCGAGGAGGGCGCCGTCCTGTGGGTCTTTCCGGCTATCGCCCTGCAGAGCATGGGCCCGACCGACACGCGCAGCACCTACGGACAGGCTGTCTTTCGCGTCGCGATATCACGAAAATCGAGATTCTTTGGCTGCCGCCTCTGGGTCGCCATCGCCTCGCTCGTACTGCTCCTGCCGGCCGCCCTCGGCCCGCTCGTCCACCCATGGCTGATCCTCTTGCCGGCCCCCTCCGAGATGTTCGTCTGGCACGGTCCGTCCGACCTGGCCGACCCGGGCATGCAGGCGCTAGGGGCCTGGCCAGCGCTCATCATCCTGGCCGGATTGCTCGCGCGAGTCCCCACCTGGCTCGCCCGTCGCTGGGGCACACGATCGGTTCCGCGTGAGCTCGAGCTCATGCGGATGGCCTGCGATTCGCCGTCAGGGAGCTGGGTTGCGGTCGGGCCAGGCGACACGGCCCTCATCGCGCGGCTCGAGGGCGACCTCAGTGACAGCCGCACCGTCGCTGGGCGCACCGAGCACCTGGTCGTGTTCCCGAAGATCGCGATGGCCTTTGCCGAGGCGAAGGCGGTGCGCAGCGCTGGCGCTCGGGCGCTCGAAGAGACGCAGCTTTGATGGGTTCTTCTATCAGTTCGTCGGCACGATGCGGGTCATCACGGCTCTCCTGATGAGCCAGCGCCGCTGTCGTCGGATGCAGCGCCCGCGGATGCAGCGCGTGCGGATGCAGCGCCCGACGGGGTCGCACTGAAGCGCACTGAAGCCCTGCGCGTTGCAAGTCCTGACGCGCTGCGTTACGGTGCCAGGTGGCGGGTCGTTTCCCGGATGCATGGGCGGGTCAGCGATCAGTCGTGGAGGACCCCGATGCGTCAGCGACATGACCAGGACAACGCACCGCGCGCGGACTTCGCGAGCCCTCCCGAGGAACCGAACGGACTGCCACCGGCCTGGGGTCTCTACGCGCCGCGGCACGAGCACGACGCCTGCGGCATCGGGTTTGTCGCTCATATAAAGGGTGACAAGTCCCACGACATCGTCGAGCAGGGGCTCGAAATCCTGTTGCGCATGGCCCATCGCGGCGCCTGCGGCTGCGACCCGGAGACGGGCGACGGGGCCGGCATCCTGCTGCAGCTGCCGCACCGCTTCTTCAAGCGCGAGGGACTGCTGCACGGTTGGGAGATCCCGCGCCGCCGTCGTTACGGCGTCGGCATGGTGTTCCTGCCGCAAGACCCGCGACAACGTCAGGCATGCGAGGACATCTTCAACGAGGTCGTCGCCGAAGAAGGTCAGAAGGTCATCGGCTGGCGCGACGTACCGGTCGACCCCAACGTCGTGGGCTGGCTCGCGCGCGAGACGCTGCCGTCCATCCGGCAAATCTACGTCGGCTGTCGGCGCGTCGTGCCGTCCGCGCTCGAACGCAAGCTCTACACCATTCGCAAGCTCACCGAGAATCGCATCCGCGAGCGTGGGGTCGACCCGGATGCGCGCTTCCACGTCGCGTCCCTGTCTTCCGAGACGATCGTCTACAAAGGGCTCCTGCTGCCCGACCAGTTGCCGCGCTTCTACGCGGACCTCTCGGACCCCGAGCTCGTGTCGGCGCTGGCGGTCGTGCACTCGCGCTTCTCGACCAATACATTTCCGACCTGGGACCGCGCGCAGCCGTGTCGCTATATCGCGCACAATGGTGAAATCAATACATTACAGGGGAACCGCAATTGGATGCGGGCGCGCTCGGCGGGGCTCCAGTCGGCGAAGTTCGGCGGCCCGCTGTCGCGACTGTTCCCGATCATCAATACGAATGGCTCGGACTCAGCGCAGTTCGACAACATGCTAGAGCTCTTGCACCTGGCGGGGCGCCCGCTCGACCACGCGATGATGATGATGATCCCGGAGGCGCACGAAGGCATTACCGATGGCTCGATCACACCCCAGCGCAAAGCCTACTACGAGTACGCCTCGAACCTGATGGAGCCCTGGGATGGACCGGCCGCGATGGTCTTCACCGACGGGCACCTCGTCGGCGCGACGCTCGACCGCAACGGCCTGCGACCCGCGCGTTGGATCGTCACGACCGACGACCGCGTGATCCTCTCGTCCGAGGTCGGCGTGCTCGACGTGCCGCCCGCCGAGATCCGCCAGAAAGGCCGACTCCAGCCGGGCCGCATGCTGCTCGTCGACACGCAGGAGCAGCGCATCATCGACGACCAGGAGGCGAAGAACGACGTCGCCAATCGTTGGCCTTATGCCAAATGGCTCAACGCCAATGTCGACAATCTCGACCGCTTTCCGGCCGCGCCGCCCGTCCCGCCGACCGAAGGCGAGTGGCTCGTGCGGCTCCAGCGTGCCTTCGGCTACAGCGACGAGGATCTGCGCATCGTCGTAGGCCCGATGGCGCTCTCTGGTGAGGAGCCGAACGGCTCGATGGGCAGCGATGTGCCGCTGGCGGTCTTGTCGGACCAGGCGCCGCCGCTGTTCGACTACTTCCATCAGCTGTTCGCGCAGGTGACCAACCCGCCGATCGACCCTATCCGCGAGGCGCTCGTGATGACGCTCGCGACGACGATCGGACCGGACGGCAATACGTTCGAAGAGACGCCTGAACAGTGCCACCGGATTGCCATCAAATCGCCGATCCTGACCAATCCGGATCTGGCGAAATTGCGCCATCCCAATGTCGGCGCGTTCGAGCCAACGACGCTCGACATGGTCTACGACCGGTCGATCGGCCTCGAGACCGCGGTCGCCCAGCTCTGCAAGGCGGCGGTCGACGCGATCGACGAGGGCTACAATATCCTCGTATTGTCGGACCGCAAGGTCGACAGCAAGCGCCTGCCGATCCCGTCCTTGTTGGCCGTCTCGGCCGTGCATCAGCACCTCGTGCGCGAGGGCATCCGCTTTCAGACGGGCCTCGTGGCCGAGACCGCCGACGCGCGCTCGGTGCATCACATCGCGTGCCTCTTCGGCTTTGGCGCGGGCTCGGTCAACCCCTGGCTGGCGCTCGATACGGCGCGTGACCTGGCGCTGCGTGGCGAGATTGCCGTCACCCCCGAGAAGGCGGAGTATCACCTCATCAAGGCGCTCGAAAAAGGCGTCCTGAAGATCATGTCGAAGATGGGCATCTCGACCCTGCAGTCCTATCGCGGGGCGCAGATCTTCGAGGCGGTCGGGCTCGACCAGGGACTCATCGCGCGCCACTTCACCGGGACCGCGTCACGCCTCTCGGGTGTTGGTCTGGCAGAGCTCGGGCGCGAAGTTCAAGAGCGACACAATCGAGGTTTCGCGGCGAGCCTGAGCGGGGTCGATGCGATCGACGAGACGTCCGAGCTGCCGACCGGCGGCATCTACCAGTGGCGCCGCCGCGGTGAGCGGCACAAGTGGAATCCGGCGACGATCGCCAAGCTGCAGCACGCGACCTCGCATGCATCGCCGACGTCGTGGGACGAGTACTCGCGGCTCTGCAACGAAGAGGACCGCGGGCGCTCGACCCTGCGTGGATTGCTCGAATTCGTCACGCATCCCGAAGACGCCATTCCGCTCGACGAGGTCGAGTCGGCAACCGATATCGTCAAGCGCTTCGCGACGGGCGCCATGTCGTTCGGGTCGATCTCGGCCGAAGCGCACGAGACGCTCGCCATCGCGATGAACAGCATCGGCGGCAAATCGAACTCAGGCGAAGGCGGCGAAGAAGCGCGCCGTTACGTGCGCGAGGTCCCTGGCGAAGAACGCCGGAGCCGCATCCATCAGGTCGCGTCGGGTCGCTTCGGCGTCAACGCCGAGTACCTCGTCAATGCCGATGAATTGCAGATCAAGATGGCCCAGGGCGCCAAGCCCGGCGAAGGTGGCCAGCTCCCGGGGCACAAGGTCGATGAGCGCATTGCCAAGGTGCGCTTCTCGACACCGGGCGTGACGCTCATCTCGCCGCCGCCGCATCACGACATCTATTCGATAGAAGACCTCGCCCAGCTCATCTTCGATCTCAAGTGTGTCAATCACGATGCGCGCATCTCGATGAAGCTCGTCGCCGAGGTCGGGGTCGGCACGGTCGCCGCGGGCGTCGCCAAGGCGGGCGCCGGGCACGTCGTCATCGCCGGCAATACTGGCGGCACGGGCGCCTCGCCGGTGTCGTCGATCCTGCACGCGGGCCTGCCGTGGGAGCTGGGCCTGGCCGAGACGCAGGAAGTGCTGGTGCAAAATGACCTGCGCTCGCGCATCCGCGTGCAGGTCGACGGTGGGCTCCGCACCGGGCGCGACGTGGTCGTGGGCGCGCTGCTCGGCGCCGAAGAATTCGGCTTTTCGACCGCACCGTTGGTCGTGACCGGCTGCGTGATGCTGCGAAAGTGCCATCTCAATACCTGCTCGGTCGGGATTGCGACCCAGGATCCGGACCTGCGCAAGCACTTCACGGGGCAGCCCGAGCACGTCGTGCGCTTCTTCTTCTTCGTCGCCGAAGAGGTGCGCAAGCTCATGGCCGAGCTCGGCGTGCGCCGCTTCGATGATCTGATCGGCAGGAAAGACCGCCTGCGCCAGGTCGCCAAGCCCAACCACTGGAAGGCAGCCCGCCTCGACCTGTCGCCGATGTTGATGATGGCCAACGTGAAGGCCTCGGTGCCGCGCCGCCAGATGCGCGCCCAGACCGGCAGCCTCGAAGGTCACCTCGACAAGGTGATCGTGCAGCAGGTGCGCGACACCATCGAAGGTGGACCGCGCAGCGACATCGCGATGAAGATCAAGAACACCGACCGCGCGGTCGGTGCGCACCTGTCGGGGGAAATCGCGCGCCGACAGGGTGCCCGCGGCCTCGTCGACGACGCGGTGACGGTGCGCTTCAAGGGGCCGGCCGGGCAGAGCTTCGGCGCATGGCTCGCCAAGGGTGTCACTTTCAACCTCGAAGGCGAGGCCAACGACGGGGTCGGCAAGGGCCTCTCGGGCGGGCGCATCGCCATCCGCCATCACAGCGACAGCACGTTCAAGGCCGAGGACAACATCCTCATCGGCAACGTCGCGGCCTATGGCGCGACCTCCGGCGAGCTGTACGTCGCGGGCTGCGCGGGCGAACGCTTCGCGGTGCGTAACTCGGGCGCGCGCGCGGTCGTCGAAGGTGTCGGCGACCATGGCTGCGAGTACATGACGGGCGGCGCGGTAGTCGTGCTCGGCACGACCGGGCGCAACTTCGCGGCCGGCATGTCGGGCGGTGTCGCCTACGTGTTCGACGCGGACCGGTCATTCTCCAACCGCTGCAACATGGGCATGGTCGAGCACGAGTCACTCGTCGACGAGACCGATCTCTGGATGGTCTACACGATGATCGAAGACCATGTGCGCATGACCGGCTCGGCGCTCGGGCGGCGCATGCTGGAGAATTGGGAGATGACCGTCGCGCGCTTCGTGAAGGTCATGCCGATCGAATATCGCAAAGTCCTTCAGCAGAAGCGGGCGTCGACGCGTCCGGTGATGCCCGAGGCGCTCAAGATGGTGCAGGGATGACTCTTGGGGCCGCCGAGCGGCGGCAGCCGGGGGTCGCGTCGAAGGCGCAGGGGGCCTGATGGGTAAAGTTACCGGGTTCAAAGAGTGGGGTCGCGAGCTCCCGAAGAAGCGCGAGAAATCCGCGCGCGTCGGCGACTTCCGCGAATTCCTGGGCGCCTTCGACGGCGACAAGGCCAAGGCGCAGGGCGGCCGCTGCATGGACTGCGGGGTGCCGTTCTGCATGCAGGGCTGTCCGCTCGGCAATCGCATCCCCGACTGGAACGACCTCGTGTTCCGCGGGCGCTGGAAGGAGGCGTTCGTCGCGCTCGACTCGACCAACAACTTCCCCGAGTTCACCGGCCGCCTGTGTCCGGCGCCGTGCGAAGCCGCCTGCGTCCTGAACGTGAATCAGGACCCGGTCACCATCGAGCAAATCGAGAAAGAGATTGTCGAGCGCGCGTTTGCCGAGGGTTGGATTACCCCGCGTCCGCCGCGCACGCGCAGCGGCAAGAAGGTCGCGGTCATCGGCTCGGGCCCAGCCGGGCTCGCCGCGGCGCAGCAGCTCAATCGCGCCGGTCACAGCGTGACGGTGTTCGAGAAGAGCGACCGCATCGGCGGGCTCCTGCGTTATGGGATCCCCGACTTCAAGATGGAGAAGCAGGTCATCGACCGGCGCCTCGACGTGATGGTGGCCGAGGGCGTGCAGTTCCGGACCAGCAGCGAGATCGGACGCGACGTGAGCTGGTCGGAGATCCGCGTCACGCACGATGCCGTGGTCGTGGCGATCGGCGCCGAGTCACCGCGTGAGCTCGAGGTACCCGGGCGAGAGCTCGCCGGCGTGCACCTCGCGATGACCTATCTCAGCCAGCAGAATCGCATCGTGTCGGGCGACGTGGTGGCGGATCAGATCCACGCGGGCGGCAAACGCGTCGTCATTCTCGGCGGCGGTGACACCGGCAGTGACTGCCTCGGAACCGCCCACCGTCAGGGGGCGGCCCAGGTGACGCAGCTCGAGCTGATGCCGGCGCCGCCCGACGTGCGTCTGTCGCAGAATCCGTGGCCCGAATGGCCGGTCATCTACCGGACCTCGTCCTCACAAGAAGAAGGCGGCGAGCGACAGTTCGCACTGCAGACCTCGCACCTGTCCGGCAAGGACGGGCGCCTGCACGCGTTGCATGCGGCGCATGTGCGGCCCGAGGTCGTCAATGGCCGCATGACGCTCGTGCGCGAGGCGGGCGGCGAGCTCACGATCCCGTGCGACCTCGTGATCCTCGCGATGGGCTTCGTGTCGCCAGTCGCCAAGGGCCTCGCGGCGGAGCTCGGCTTGGCGCTCGACGGGCGTGGCAACGTGAAGGTCGACGCGAGCTACCGCACCTCGGTGCCAGGCATCTATGCCGCGGGCGACGCGCGCAAGGGCGCAAGCCTCATCGTGTGGGCCATTGCCGATGGCCGCGAGGCGGCGCGTGTGGTCGATGGCGACCTGCGGGGCAGCACATCGCAGCTGCCAACGCGCGGCATCGACCAGCCGTTCGAGGCGCGCTGACGGTGCCGCTGCTCGCACGCCATCCGCCGACCCCACATCCGTTCCGCATCTATGCCCATCGCGGTGCCTGCGCCGAGCTGCCCGAGAACACCTTGCCTGCCTTCGCGCGGGCGCTCGACCTCGGCTGCGACGCGCTCGAGACCGACGTACACCTCACCCGCGACGGGCACATCGTAGTGCATCACGACCGCACCGGACACCGCACGGCGGGGATTGCGCGGGCGATCGCCGCGACCCCTCTCGCCGACATCCAACGCTGGGATGCGGGCCGCGGCATCACGCTTGGCGGTCGCGGCTTCGCGCAACAGGGCTACTCGATTCCGACCCTGGCGGAGCTCTTACGCAGCTTTCCGGCGGTGCCGATCAACGTCGACATCAAGGCTCACGGCAAGGTCGCAGCCGCCGCCGTCGTGGCGCTGATCGACAGGCTTGGCGAGTCTCACCGTGTCACATTGACGAGCGTCGACGACGCGACCTGCCGCGCGTTGCGTGCCTTGCGTTACCCGGGCGCGGTCGGGCTCGGCAAGCTGCAGGGCCTGTTCGCGGTCAGCGCGCCGAATTTCCTCCTGCGCCGCTTCCGCCCCGACCATCCCGGCGGGAGTGCCCTGCAGATCCCCTGGAAGTTCCGCGGCCGCCGCTTCGACCGCGCCGAGGTCGTCGCGCGCGCCCGTGCGCTGGGCGTGCGCCTCGACTACTGGACCATCGACGACGCGCACATCGCGCGCCACATCGTGGCACTCGGCGCCGACGGCATCATGACCAACGACCCGGCCGCGGTCGTGGGTCCGGTGCGCTTGGCGCGCGCGACAGTGCGTCGCGATTGAGGCTTCGGTCTGACTGATCAGAAGATCGACCCCTCGTGGGCGTGCGACGACGCGGAGGATTGCAGCGAGGCGCGCGACGAAGTCGGCTGTGTCCCGTTCGCATGGCGACGACGAAGAAGGCTGCCCGGGCGCCACGCCCTGAGCATCGAACGCATCGACTCACGGCAAGAGATCTCGCGCAGGGTGGCGGCTCTGGTCGTGAGTTCGCCATCGAGGCGCTGGCGGCCCGAATCGCCGTGCCTTCGCTCGTTTTCATGGGCGTTGCGTCGCAACAATGCTCGTCGACCCTGCCTTGGTGAGCATTGCGGGACGGCGTCACCCGCGCTCACACCCCGTCGACGACCCTTTTGCCGCGGCGAAATACGAATTTCCCCCTCGGTAGCTGGCATTGTGCTTCGGCGAAACGCCCGTAGAGGGTGGGGTCGGGAGCATGTTGCCGCGGCGACATCGGAGCTACCCCGCACTTCCGCGCAGTGGGGCAAAAATGGCGGCGCCGAAGGTCTGGCCCGGGTCAGGTCACGTTTACGCAGGGCCGTCGTGCAGGGCCGTCGCGAACTTCTCGATGACCATGCGTTTGGCGAGCTTGGCACGCAGATTGAAAGGGCCGCCGCCCAGCATGTCCGCGATGGGCAGGAAGGTGCCGGGTTTCTTGAGCTCGAGGGTCGTACCGAGCGCGTCACCGACGGCGAGACCGACCCTGCAGCCACGGTAGCGATCGAGCAGCTTTACGGGCGCCCGCCAAGACAGACATCGTCGCCAGTCTTGG
>Ga0105049_10001228_pt1 | contig 30125 bp, 25 predicted proteins | sample MAT06_FD_78087 | JGI IMG/M metagenome (GOLD analysis project Ga0105049, IMG submission 78087) | Freshwater microbial communities from Lake Fryxell liftoff mats and glacier meltwater in Antarctica - MAT-06 | ecosystem: Environmental > Aquatic > Freshwater > Ice > Liftoff microbial mat | place... | reverse complement strand
GTCCGCGAACACCGTCCGGGTCGGCGCGCCGCGCGCCCGGGCCAGTTCGACCACGTCGGTGAGATAGTATTCGCCCTTGGCATTGTCGTTGCGGACCTCGTCCAGCAGTTCGAACAGCAGGGTCGAGGGGGCTGCCATGACGCCGGAGTTGCAGGCGGTCACCTTGAGCTGGTCGGGCGAGGCCTCGCGGTGTTCGACGATGGCCTCAAGGCCGCCGTCGGCGTCGATCAGCAGACGGCCATAGCCGGTCGGGTCACGCGCCTCGAACCCGACCACGGTCACGCCTTCGCGGGTCCCGAACACCGGCTCGATGTCGGCGGCCTTCAACAGCGGCACATCGCCATAGGTGATCACCACCTGGCCGACGAAGCCGGCCATGGCTGCCTCTGCGGCCCGAACGGCATGGCCGGTGCCGATGGGCGGGTCCTGCACGGCGATGGCGGCCTCACCCAGCCGCTTGACCACATGGGTCCGCACCTCGGGCGAGTGATTGCCGACGACCACCACGATGCGCTCGCAGCCCAGCGCTTCGGCCGCGTCGATGGCGTGATCCAGCATCGCGCGGCCGCCGACGCGGTGCAGCACCTTGGGGAGGGGCGACTTCATGCGCGTGCCCTGTCCGGCGGCGAGAATGATGGCGGCCCTCCTTTGAACGGGATGGGGCTGGGTATGGCTGGTCATGAATCGGTCCGGAGGCTAGTCACGCCCGTGGTCTAGCCCATCGGGGCGGTCAACGGGAGAGACGGGTGACAGAGCGCGATCTGGAAGGCTGGACCATCGTCTTCGATCTGGACGGGACGTTGGTGGAGACCGCACCCGACCTGATCGGCACGCTGAACCGGCTGCTGGCCCAGCACGACCTGCCGGCGGTACCGCTGGAATCGGCACGCAATCTGATCGGCCATGGCGCGATCGCCCTGCTCAAGCGCGGTTTCGAGGCCGCGGGCGCGGCGTGGGACGAGGCCGCCTCTCCGGTCCTGCTGAAGGCCTTTCTGGCCGACTACCTCGACCATATCGCGGACGGCAGCACCGCCTATCCCGGCGCGGTGGAGGCGCTGGACGCCCTCAGCGCGCGCGGGGCCATACTGTGCGTCGCCACAAACAAGCCGACCGACCTGGCGGTGGCTTTGTTCGACGCCATCGGCCTGACCAGCCGGTTCGCCGCGATTTGCGGGCCGCAGTCGGTATCCGCCAGAAAGCCCGACGCCGCCCATATCCGCGAGACGGTGCTCAAGGCGGGCGGCGACCCGGCCCAGGCGATCATGGTGGGCGACAGCATCACAGACCTTGATGCCGCCCGTGCCACGGGCGTGCCCTGCATCCTCACAACATTCGGCTATACCGACACCCCCGCCGCGGACCTTGGCGCGGACGCGGTGATCGCGCATTTCGACGCCCTGCCCGGGGTGATCGACCGCATGATCGGCTGAATCCGCAGCACGGAATCTGATCAGGTCGACGGTTTTCGCCGGGCCAGCGGCTGGAGGCGGCCGTAGGTCAGGGTGCGCCAGAGCCACTCCGCGGGACCGAACCGGAACACCGAAAGCCACAGGACGCTGAACACACAGAGGCCCGCGAAGACGGCCAGGGCGAACAGGTTCATCCCCGCCATCGTCAGCCACTCCGGATCGTTGATGCGGCCCAGCCCCCAACCGTACCAGACGAAGACGCCGATGGCGTTCGAGGCGAGGTATCCCGTCAGCGCCATCCGTCCCATCGGGGCGAAGGCCGTGGTCAGCCAGCGCCCTCCCCGGCTGATGTACAGCGTCAACATCGCCAGATAGGCGAACGCCAGGATGGGCAGGCCCATATAGGCCGCTGTGACGACGCCGTAGCCGATACCGTCCATGGGAATACCCAGCCGCCGCGTGGCGTGGGCAACACTCAGAACGAGCCCCAACGGCAAGGCGACCCACAGGATGCGGCGCAGCAGGGGCCGATGGCGCTCGATGTCCTCGAACACACGCCGGCGCGCGGTCCAGAGCCCCAGCATAAACAACCCGAGCACGCCGAGATCATAGACGATGACGGGGCCGGTCTCGCCGGTCTGGTGCTCGAGGTAGTAACGCAGGTTGGCCCCGACAAAGGCCAGATAGTCCCCGCCGGAATAGGCGGGCATCATCGCCGGGAACCGGGCTTCGGCTGCGCCAACTGTGAGACCTGCGAGGTTGGGCAGGGGCGCGCCCGTCACGGCCTCGATCACGCCGGCGATGACCGGGGGCAGGATGATCAGTCCCAGTCCAAGGACGAGAAGTGCCCGCTGCCCGGCGTCGCGGAACAGCATCAGCACCATGCCGAGAACGGCATAGACGATCAGGATGTCGCCCCAATAGAGAAAGGCGAGGTTGCCGATACCGATCGCCAGAAGGATCAGGACCCGCCTCAGGTAGAGCGTGCCAAACCCGCCTCCGCGCGCCTGGGCCCGCTGCATCAGGAGTCCGAAGCCGACGCCGAACAGGAAGGCGAAGGCCGAACGCGCCTTGCCTTGCAGCAAGACCAGATCGAACAGGCCGAAGGCGAGATCGGCGGGCTGGGCCGCTGCCATGACCGCCTGTCCCTTGAAGACCATGACCATGGCGGTGAGGTTCATGACGATGACGCCGAAAAGCGCGATCGCCCTGAGGGTGTCGATGACCAACAGGCGTTCGGCCGTTGGCACCATGGGCACGCCCTCTGGAAGACCCGCTGTGTCCGTCATTTCGCCTACCCCCGTCATGCGAAGTCAGGATGCCGCGCCACCGCAGCCCTGTCGATGGCATTGAGTCCTTGCCTGACGCAGACGCGCGGGCTATGCCGCCGCTCCCCGATTGATGGATGCGTAGCTCAGCGGGAGAGCACCTCGTTCACACCGAGGGGGTCACAGGTTCAATCCCTGTCGCATCCACCATTTCTTTCAGGGGCTTGGCGATCCGGGCAGGTTCTGCGTGCCCCCCCCCGGAAATCCCCTTGGAAACGGCACTCGGCCGTGACCTGATCGGGTGTCAGGTCAGGGGCAGGACCAGCAGGGGTGTCGGATCGGTCGTCACGCCAATCCCATCTCCGACTGCGGGGGGCTGGCCCGTGACGTGGATGGACAGGGTGTGCGATCCAATGGTGGCGCGAACGACATGGAACGCTCCGGAGAAGCCCACCGACACGACGCGCGCCGGAAGGCCCGCTTCGGGTTTGGTAAGCCGGATGTCGGTCGGACGCGCGCCCATCAACGCCGCTCCATCGGGCAGCAAAGTAGAGTTTTGGCCCAGCACGGACGTGGCCAGACCCTGTCGGACCTCTGCCTCGACCAGATTGATCGGGCCCAACAGCCGGGCGGCGGCGACGGAGGTCGGGCGGGTATAGAGTTCGCGCGGCGTCCCCGTCTGGATGACGCGACCGGCCTCCATCAGGGCCAGGTCGTCGGCCATGATCATGGCGTCCTCGGCGTCGTGGGTGACGACGATGGCCGAGGCCCCGCTGTCGCGCAGGGCCTGGACCAGGTCGTCGCGCACCTCGGCCCGCAAGGCTCCGTCCAGACTGGAGAAGGGTTCGTCGAGCAGGACGACCGCGGGATCGCGGGCCAGGGCGCGGGCCAGGGCGACGCGCTGCTGCTCGCCGCCAGACAGGGTGTGGGGGAAGGCCCGACCGCGGTCGGCCAGACGCATGCGGTCCAGCAGGGCTGCCACGGTAGCATCGCGGTCGGTGCGTCCCTTGAGGCCAAAGCCGACGTTCTGCGCCACCGTCAGGTGGGGGAACAGGGCGAAGTCCTGGAACACCATGCCGACGCGGCGGGCCTCGGGCGGTACGCTCCGCCCGGGGGTCGAGACGATCTGGCCGTCGATGGTGATGGTGCCGGCGTCTATGGCTTCCAGGCCGCTTATGGCGCGCAGCAACGTGCTCTTGCCCGAGCCGGATGCGCCGAGCAGGCCCAGGATGCGACCCCGTGACAGGCTCAGGTCGGCGCGGTCCACCGCGAGCTTGCGGCCAAAGGCGCGGCTGATGCCCGAGACCGTGACGATGGCGTCAGTCGTGGCCATGCAGGTCTCCGGGGCGCGAGGCGGTGATCTTGCGCGTCAGCCAGATCACGGCGGGAAGGGTCAGGGCGACGATCATCAGGCTGGGCCAGCCTGCATTGGGCAGCCGTTCGTCGCGGGCATAGTTGTCGGCGATCACGGCCAGGGTGTCGACGTTGAACGGCCTCAGGATCAGCGTCGCCGGCAGTTCCTTGACCACATCGATGAAGACCACCAGCGTCGCGGTCAGCAGGGCGCCGAACGCGATGGGCAGGCGCACCGACAGCGCGGCCCCGGCCTCGCTGCGGCCCAGGGTTCGGGCGGCGGCGACCATTGAGGGGGTGACGCGGGTCAGACCGGCCTCGACCGGCTCCAGCGCCGCCGCCATAAGCCGGGCGGCATAGGCGTAGATCAGGAGGGCCAGCCCGGCGCCCAGGCCCGAAACGGCACCGGGAATGGTCTGCCAGACGACGGAGGCGGGCACCAGAAGGCCGATGGCCATGACCGCGCCGGGAGTCGCATAGCCCAGGCTGCTGATCCGGGCGGTCACCGGCATGCGCTCGGCGGACAGGGCCAGACAGGTCGCCAGGACGACGGTGGCGATGGCCCCGCCGAAGCCCAGGCCCAGGCTGGTGGCGGCGGCGCGGGCCAGACGGCTCCAGTCCGGGCTGATGTCGATGGCGTTGAAGGCCAGCCAGCCGACCGGAAGAAACAGGCCGAGCGTCAGCAGGCCGAGACAGAAGCCAAAGGCGAGCAGGCCACGCCCGCCATTCAGTGGCGTGGGTTCGATCGGACGCCAGCGGGCGCGGGCGGCTTCGTCGGTGCGGCCCCGGCGACTGAGACGTTCGATCCAGAGCAGGACGGCGGCGGCGGCGAGCAGCGGCAGGGCCAGACGCGCGGCGGATTCCAGCGAGCCATAGACGAACCACGACCGCACCACGCCGGTGGTCAGGGTCTGGACGCTGAGAAACTGCACCGCCCCGAAATCGGCCAGGGTCTCCATGACCGCCAGGGCGACGCCGGCGGCCAGGGCCGGGCGCAGCAGGGGCAGAGCGACGCGGAACAGCGCCTGGGTCGGGGAGCAACCCAGACTGCGGGCCGCCTCTATGGCCTGGGCCGACTGGTTCACCAGAGCCGCGCGAAGGGTCAGGTAGACATAAGGATAGAAGGCCAGCGACAGGACGAAGGCCGCGCCTGGCAGGCTGCGCATCTGTGGTCCCCAGTCGATGCCGGGCACGGCGCGCATCCAGGTCCGAAGATCGCCCGCGACGTCGAACAGGTCGGCATAGGCATAGGCTACGGCAAAGGCGGGCGCGGCCAACGGCAGGGCCAGGGCCCAGGCGAACACCGACCGGCCCGGAAACCGGTGCATCACCACCAGCCAGGCCGAGACCGACCCCAGCACGGCCGTGGCGATGGCGACCATCACGGCCAGGGCCGCAGAGGTCAGGGCGTAGCGGATCAGGTCAGAGGCCGCGATGTCGGCCTGTCCGTCGCCGAACGCTGCGGCGATCACGCCGATCAGGGGCGCGATAGCGACGGCGGCGGCCAGCCAGGCCAGCAGCGGCAACAACGAAGGCGCGCAGACGCGAACCGCGCGCGCGGCGTGGGTCGTCGAGGCGGTGTCGGGGCCTATCGCCAGCCTGCCGCGCTCATCAGGCTCTGAGCCTCGGCCTGACGCGGACCATAGGTCGCGACCGACATCGGATGGGCGGTGAAGTCGGCATAGGCATCAGTCGGGGGGGGAGCGGGTACGTTCGGGCTGGCGGGGTATTCGTTATTGCCCGCCGAGACCATGGTCTGGGCCTCGGGCGTGGCCAGGAATTCCAGCAGCCGGACGGCATTCGCCCGGTTCGGGGCATTGGCGGCGACGCCACCGCCCGAAATGTTGACGTGCGAGCCCTGGCCGTCCAGCGACGGGAAGGCCAGTTTGACCTTCGCGGTCACGGCCCGATCAGCCGCGTCTTCGCCATTGGCCATGCGGATATAGTAGTAGCTGTTGGTCAGGGCGATCTGGCAGACCCCGGCATTGACGGCGCGGATCTGGTCGCGGTCGCCGCCTTCCGGGGGGCGGGCCATGTTGGCGACGATGCCACGCGTCCATTGTGCGGTCTTCTCGGGGCCCCAGGCCTCGATCAGCGCCCCGACCAGCGACAGGTTGTAGACGTGGTCGGCCGAACGCACGCACAGGCGACCGCGGAAGCGGGGCGAGGCGATGTCCTCATAGGTGTCGACGTCGGCTGGCTGAACCTTGGTGGAATCATAGGCGATGATGCGGGCACGGCGGTTCAGGCCGAACCAGCGGCCCCCGGGGTCGCGCAGGTTGGCCGGGATGGCGGCGTTCAGTGCCGGGGACGTCGTGGGTTGGAGCAGATTGGCGTTCTGCGCGCGCCACAAGGCCCCGGCATCGGCGGTCACGAACAGGTCGGCGGGGCTGGCCGCACCTTCGCTGGTCATGCGAGCGATCAGCTGGTCGGCATTGCCCTCGATGGTGTTGACGCGGATGCCGGTCTGTTCGGTGAACCGCGCATACACGGCCTTGTCGGCGTCGTAGTGGCGCGCGGTATAGAGATTGACCACCCCGGCATCGGCCTTGTCCGGCGTGGTCGAGCCGTTCTGACCGCAGGCGGCGACGAGCGCAGCCATGGCAACGGAGAATATGACATTGGTTCGCATCTGCATGTTGGTGTCTTTCCGTTGATCGCGGACGGAGTCAAGGGACAGGGTTGGCAAGCGCGGTCGCAGGGGGCATTTGAATGGACTTTAGGCCGTGCTTCCGCCTTGATCAGGGCGCAAACGCCCCGCCCTTCGTCGGCCCGCCTCAAAAGGGCATAGCTGGCGTGCGCCACCCTGGTGCCTTACGGACGTCTTCATGCCCTTCCCCGCCAGTCACCCCGCGCTTGACCGCGCCCTTACTGAACGCGGCTATGCCGAGCCCACGCCGGTTCAATCCGCTGTTCTGGACGCCGGGCCGAACGAAGACGGGTCCGGCCGCGACCTGCTGGTTTCGGCCCAGACCGGTTCGGGCAAAACCGTCGCCTTCGGTCTGGCGCTGGCCCCGACCCTGCTGGGCGAGGCCGAGAAATTCGCCGAATTCGGTGCGCCCGTGGCCCTGGTCATCGCCCCGACCCGCGAACTGGCGCTGCAGGTCTCCAACGAGTTGCAATGGCTGTACGACCAGACCGGGGCGCGCATCGTCTCCTGCGTCGGCGGCATGGATCCCAAGGTCGAGCGTCGGGCGCTGGAGCGGGGCTGCCACATCGTGGTCGGCACGCCGGGCCGTTTGCGCGACCATCTGGAACGCGGATCGCTGGACCTTTCGACGCTCAAGGCCGTCGTACTGGATGAAGCCGATGAGATGCTGGACATGGGCTTCCATGAAGACCTGACCTTCATCCTCAACACCGCACCGGCCGAGCGACGGACGCTGATGTTCTCGGCGACGCTGGCGCGCGACATCGTGCAACTGGCCAAGACCTATCAGAAGAACGCGTTGCGGATCGACACGGTCGCCGGCAACGCGTCGCACGCCGATATCGAGTACAAGGCCATTCGCGTCGCCCCGAACGAGGTCGAACTCGCGGTCGTCAATGTGCTGCGCTATTTCGAGGCTCCCGGCGCGCTGGTGTTCGCCAACACCCGCGAGCGGGTCAAACACCTGACCTCGTCGCTCCGGGAACGCGGTTTCTCGGTCGTCGGCCTGTCCGGCGAACTGACCCAGAGCCAGCGGTCCGAAGCGCTGCAAGCGCTGCGCGACGGACATGCCCGCGTCTGCGTCGCCACCGACGTCGCCGCGCGCGGCCTCGACCTGCCGGACCTCGGTCTGGTGATCCACGCCGAGATTCCGGTCAACAAGGCCGGCCTGCTGCACCGTTCGGGCCGCACCGGCCGGGCCGGCAAGAAGGGTGTCTCGGTTCTGCTGGTCAGCTATACGCGCCGCCGCAAGGTCGAACTGATGCTTCAATCGGCCTCGATCAAGGCGGAGTGGTCGGGACCGCCGTCGGCGGACGAAATCCTCGAGAAGGATCGCCAGCGCATGCTGACCGATCCGATCCTGATCGCCCCGGCGGATGAGGATCAGCTGGAGATGGGCCGCCAGTTGCTGCAGCGCTCTTCGCCCGAACAGGTCGCGGCCGCCTTGATCCGCCTGTACCGCCAGAAACTGCCGCCGCCCGAGGACGTCTATGACGACGACCGCATGAAGCGTCAGCAGGAGACGGGCAAGAACGACAAGGGTCAGGCCGATGTTCCGTACACGGACTTTGCCCGTGGCGGCGACATGACCTGGTATCGCATCAACATCGGCCGTGACAAGAATGCCGACCCGAAATGGCTGATGCCGACCATCTGCCGGCTGGGGCATGTGACCAAGCGCGATATTGGCTCGATCAAGATCTTCGAGCGGGAGACCAAGTTCGAGATCACCCTGGAGATGAAGGCCCGATTCGAAGCCGCCATTGCCCTGGGGCTGGAAGAAGGCGTCAAGATCGATCTCGCCGTGGCCCCGGGGCCAGGCGAGAAGCCGGTCAACCGCTGGGACAAGAAGCCCGCGGGCGATCGCCCGACCGGCGACCGTCCCGAGCGCAAGCCGTGGGTCAAGCGCGAGGACGGCGACAAGCCGGCATGGAAGCCGCGCGAGGGCGAGGGTGCCAAAAAGTCGTGGGTGAAACGGGACGACGCCGCTCCGGCGGAAGGCAAGAAGCCTTGGGTCAAGCGTGACGACAGCGCCGCTCCGGCCGAGAAGAAGCCGTGGAAAGCGCGCGAGGACAGCGGCGACAAGCCCGCGCGGAAGCCCCGCGAAGATCGTCCCGAAGGCGACAAGAAACCTTGGGTGAAGCGGGAAGACTCCGCTGCGCCCGCCGCTGAGGGCAAGAAGCCCTGGGTCAAGCGCACGCCGAGCGATCCGACGCCTCCGGGCAAGAAGCCGTGGGTGAAGAAGCCCCAGGTCGAGGGCAAGACACCCTGGACCCCTCGCTCTGACGCCGAGGCTGCTCCGGCCGCCGCCGGCGACAAGCCGTGGAAGGGCAAGCCCAAAGGTGGCGATCGTCCGTGGGCGGCCAAGGATGCGCGCGGCAAGCCGGCCGTAGCCAAGCCGCCCTCCAAGTCCAAGGGGCCACGCTAGCCAAGGCACGAGCAGGATCAGGAATTTATTCCTTTTCCCGCCTTGACGACCGCCGGGATCGTCCCATTTCCCGGGGTGGTGCGGTACGTTGGCCTCGCCGGGGTCTTTGAAAATCGAACGACGGACGTGGCGACTTCAGCGGCGTCCGGTGGGAAAATTTCCGATAATCTGGCACTGTTTGATCTGGACCAGCCTGCCCAAGGCTCCTTAATGAACGGAGTCTCAACGTCTTTTTGACTTTGTCGGGTTGGCACTGTTGGCACTCCGAATTTCCAGAACAGTGCCACCGATCGGCTCGAGGGACTGAATATCGATCCGGCCTGGCGCTCGATCGGGTCAGCGAAACTCAAGCCCCGGAAAATGGCCGGCCACAGTGTGTTGCATCGCACAAGCGGGTCGCCATAGATGGCGGAATGCCCGCACCGGCCTCGCTCACCGTCGACCTGAACGCCCTCGCCGCAAACTTTCACTCGCTGGAGGTCGCTGCCGGCGTAGCCGTGCACCCGGTGGTCAAGGCCGACAGCTATGGTCTCGGCGCGGCGGCCTGCTCCGGCCGGCTGATGGCCGAGGGCGCGCGGACCTTCTTCGTGGCCCGGACCGGCGAGGGCGAGCGACTGCGCGCCGCTCTGGGCGAGGTGCCGGCCATCTATGTGCTGGACGGCTGTCTGACCGGGCGGGCGCGGCGGCTCAGAGCCGCGAGCCTTCGACCGGTCCTCAACACCGGTGCCCAGCGGACCGAATGGCAGACGGCGGGCGGCGGGCCGTGCGGTCTTCAGATCGACACCGGCATGAACCGGCTGGGGTTCCGGCCCGAGGATGCGCCCGCGCCGTTCGAGGGTCTGGATCTGGTCCTGAGCCATCTGGCCTGCGCCGACGATCCGGCCGAGCCGATGAACGCGCGTCAGAGGGACGCCTTCGCGGCGGCGGCGGGACGCTACCCCGGGATGGTTTGGTCGTTCGCCAATTCCGGGGGCGCGTTCCTGGGTCCCGACTACGCCTTCGACGCCTTGAGACCCGGCATCTGCCTTTACGGCGGCGGACCGGAGGGTCGGCCCGACCCCCGCATCCGGCCGGTGGCGACGCTGGAGGCCGAGGTCTTGCAAGTGCGCGAGGTCCCGGCGGGCGAAAGCGTCGGCTATTCGCGTGGGTTCGTCGCCAACGTCCCGACGCGGATCGCGACCTGTGCGACCGGCTATGCCGACGGCGTGCTGCGCAGCTACAGCCCGCGCGGGCTGATCTTCGTCGCGGGCCAGATGCGTCCCATTGTCGGCCGGGTGTCGATGGACGTCTGCGCCGTCGATGTCAGCGGGCTGGATGTCGCCGTCGGCGACCGGGTCGAACTTTTGGGCCCCAACCGGATGCTGGACGACGCCGCCCTTGCGGCGGGCACGATCGCCTATGAGCTGCTGACCTCGGTCACGGCGCGGGTACCGCGCGTGTACGTGGGCTAGAGCGAAATCGGTCTTGATGGACGCAGTCCATCAAGGCTCAGATTTCGCTCCAGATTGATTCTGGACCATTTTTTGGGTTCAGGTCGATTCGACCTGAAACAAAAATGGTCTAGCGCCTCAGCGTGCGTCCCGAACCACCGCCCCGCCCTTGATGACGACGGACACTGTCTCCAGCGCCCGTTCGTCCGCCAGCGGGTCGCCGGACACCGCGATCAGGTCGCCGTAGCGGCCGGCGACGATGGCCCCGACGTCGCTCTCGCGGCCCAGCGCCTGCGCCGCGTTCCAGGTGGCGGCGCGGATCGCCTCGGCCGGGGTCATGCCGTACTCGACCATCACGGCGAACTGTTTCGCGTTCTGCCCATGCGGATAGATGGCCGCATCGCTGCCGAAGACCATTCGGGCCCCCGCCCGGTGCGCGGCGCGGAAATTGTCGCGTTGCAACTGGCCGATCTCGCGGTCCTTGCGCAGATTGTCCTCGGTCGTACCGAACTCCGTCCCGGTCGCCTGGGTGAAGTCGGTGTTGTAGATGTCCATCGACAGCCAGGTGCCGTGCTGGACCGCCAGGCGGATACCCTCGGCGTCGATCAGCGACGCGTGTTCGATGGTGTCGATCCCGGCGCGGATGGCGTCCCGGATGCCCGCGGCACCGTGAGCGTGGGCGGCGACCTTCAAGCCCCACATGTGCGCTTCGTCGGCGACAGCGGTGAGTTCGGCCAGGGTCATCTGCTGCTGACCGGGCTCGGTATTGCGCGAGAAGACCCCGCCGGTGGCGCAGACCTTGATCACCTGGGCCCCGTACTTGCGTACCTCGCGCACCGCATGGCGGGCGGCCTCGACCCCGTCGGTGTTGAGCGGACTGGCCCGGGCGAAGGAATACGGCAGGCCGGTGCTGTCGCAGTGCCCGCCGGTGGCACCGAACGAGGCACCGGCGGGGATGACGCGCGGTCCCGCCACGAAGCCGCCGTCGATGGCCTGACGAAGGGCGACATCGGCGAAGGCAGGCCCGCCGACATTGCGCACGGTAGTGAAACCGGCGTTCAGCGTCGCCAACGCATTCGGGACCTGAAGCACCGCGCCGAAGTCGTCGGCATAGTCGAGCTCGTTCCAGCCCGACACATAGGGCGTCGACGCCAGATGCACGTGCATGTCGATCAGGCCGGGGAGCAGGGTCAGGCCGGGCAGATCGAGGCGGCGGGCATCGGCGGGCAGGCCGGCGGGGACGGCGGTTCCGACGGACGTGATGCGGCCGTCCGTGACGACGACCACGGGATTGTCGACATATCGGCCGCGCTCGACATCGACCATTCGGGCGGCCGTGACCACAAGCGTGTCAGCGTGGGCGGCGGCCACGACGCCGAGCGTGAGCGTGAGCGCGATGGCGGCGGCGGCCAGACGGTGCAGCATGAGTGTTCTCCTGTGATGGCAAAGCTCGCATGGCGAGGGCGGCATGGGCAACCGGCTGGAATGGCGTCAATTCCGGACGTACCGCGCCCCACACCCCCTGCCCCGCCGCGCGAGACTCCTGTAAGTCGGTCTCATGGCAAGAGACAGCGCGATCTATGTTTGTCAGTCCTGCGGGGCGGTCCACGGCAAGTGGTCCGGACAATGCGGCGCGTGCGGTCAGTGGAACTCGATCGTCGAGGAGAGCCGCGCGGCACCGCCCGGGGCGATGAAGCCGGCGACCAGCGCGGCGGCGCGCGGGCGCGGGGTTCAATTCGAGGGCCTGCAGTCCGAGACGCCCGAGCCGCCCCGCATCATCACCGGCGTGACCGAGTTCGACCGGGTCTGCGGCGGCGGCGTCGTGCCGGGCTCGGCCATATTGCTGAGCGGCGATCCGGGTGTGGGCAAATCGACCCTGCTGCTGGACGTGGCCGGGCGTGCGGCCCTGTCGGGGCGGCGTGTGGCCTATATCTCGGGCGAGGAGGCGGTCGAGCAGATCCGGGCGCGCGCCCGGCGGATGGGGCTGGACAAGGCCCCGGTCGAACTGGCCTCGGCCACGGCGCTGCGGGACATCCTCGGGACGCTGAAACGCGAGAAATTCGACATCGTCATCGTCGATTCGATCCAGACGCTGTGGTCCGACGCGCATGAGGCGGGGCCGGGGTCGGTGACCCAGGTGCGGGCCTGCGCCGGGGAGATGGTGCGGCTGGCCAAGTCGCAGGGCGTGGCCGTGGTGCTGGTCGGGCACGTCACCAAGGACGGTCAGGTCGCCGGACCCCGCGTGGTCGAGCATATGGTCGACGCCGTGCTGAGTTTCGAAGGCGAGCGCGGCTATCCGTTCCGCATTCTGAGGGCCGGCAAGAACCGCTTCGGTGCCACCGACGAGATCGGCGTGTTCGAAATGGGCGACGCAGGCCTGCGCGAGGTGGCCAATCCGTCGGCGCTGTTTCTCGGCGAGGGCAAGGACCGGGCCCCGGGCGCGGCCGTGTTCGCGGGCATCGAGGGCTCGCGGCCCGTGCTGGTCGAGATGCAGGCGCTGGTGTCCAAATCGGCCTATGGCACGCCGCGCCGCGCGGTTGTCGGCTGGGATACCGGGCGGCTGGCGATGGTGCTGGCGGTGCTGGAGGCGCGCTGTGGCTTCGGCTTCGGCGATCAGGACGTCTATCTGAACGTGGCCGGGGGCCTGCGTATCAACGAGCCGGCGGCCGATCTGGCGGCGGCGGCGGCGCTGATCAGTTCGGCGACCGACTCACCCTTGCCCCAGGGCTGCGTCGTGTTCGGCGAGATCAGCCTGTCGGGCGAGGTCCGGGCCGTCGGCCGGGCCGAGGCGCGGCTGCGGGAGGCGCAGAAGCTGGGCTTCGACCAGGCCCTGACGCCGCCGCTTACGGTCAAGGACAAGGGGGTCAAGGTGACGGCTGTCAGTCGGCTGACGGAAGCGGTCGAACGAATCTCGCAAAACCGCTACTGAAGTCGAACCGTCTTCAATTCGAGCGCCCATGACCGGTTTCGACGTTCTCGCCTTTCTGGTCATCCTCGCCTCGGCCGCGGCCGGCTGGGTGCGCGGAGGCACGCGCGAGGTCATTACCCTGCTGAGCTTCGTGCTGGCGGCCTTCATCGCCCTGGTGGCCCTGCCGCTGACGGCGCCGCTGGGGCGGGGGCTGGTCAATCCGGACTGGGCCGGAACGATCGCAGCGGCCGTCATCTCCTTCCTCGTGATCTATTTCGGCATCCGCCTGTTCGGCTCGATCCTGTCGAAGCGGGCGCAGGCCCATCCGCAGCTGGGAAGCATCGACCGGTTCGCCGGCATCTTCGTCGGCGCGGCGCGGTCGCTGGTGCTGCTGGGGGCAATCCATCTGGTTATCGTTGCGGCCCTGCCGGGCGAGAAGACGCCGCGCTGGCTCAATGAGGCGGCCCTGCGGCCGGTTACGGCGAGCGCGGCGCGGATGATCCAGATCGTGTTGCCGGGCATCGGGCGGGGTGCCGACGCGCTGTCGCCGCTTGTCACTTCGTCCGTGAGCAAAGGGTTTTCCGACGAGAAAGCCTTGCCCCCGCCCCAAACAGACAATACTTCGCGGCCGTCCGCCGCACGCTAGCGTTCCCTGCTTCATCGGAGCCCCACGATGAGCCGCCTTGAGCATTCCATCGCCGACCCGGTCGTTCACCGGGATCATTATCGCGACGCCGACGACGATCGTCCGCGCCTTGAATGCGGCGTCTGCGGCGTCTGGGGGGCCGAGAAGGACGCCGCGTCGGCCGTCGTCGCCCTGGGCCTGCACGCCCTGCAGCACCGGGGTCAGGAAGCCTGCGGCATGGCCAGCGTGAACGAGACGCGCTTCCATACTGAACGCCACATGGGATTGGTCGGCGAGGCGTTTGGCGGAGCGAACCTGTCGACACGGATGCCGGGGACGGCGGCCGTGGGCCACACCCGCTATTCCACCGCCGGCGGCAGTTTCCTGCGCAACATCCAGCCGATGTTCGCCGATCTGGACCAAGGCGGCATCGCCATCGCCCACAACGGCAACCTGACCAATTTTCTTTATCTGCGGAACCAGCTGGTCGGCGAAGGGGCCATCTTCCAGTCAACCTCGGACTCGGAAGTCATCCTTCACCTGATCGCGCGGTCGCGGAAGGCCAAGATCGTCGACCGCTTCATCGACGCCATCGGCCGAATCGAGGGCGGCTATGCCCTGGTCTGCGCTACCCGGTCCAAGCTGATCGGCGCGCGGGATCCGCTGGGTATCCGTCCGCTGGTGCTGGGCCGTCTGGGCGATGCCTGGGTGCTGGCATCCGAGACCTGCGCCCTGGACACCATCGGCGCGACCTTCGAGCGCGATGTCGAGCACGGCGAAGTGGTCGTGATCGACCACGAAGGGCTCAAGTCGCTGAAACCCTTCCCGACCCGCGGGGCCCGGCCCTGCCTGTTCGAGTACGTCTATTTCTCGCGCCCCGACAGCGTGGTGAACGGGCGCTCGGTCTATGGCGTGCGCAAGCGGATGGGCATGAAGCTGGCTCGCGAGCATGCGGTCGAGGCCGATGTGGTGGTGCCGGTGCCCGACTCGGGCGTGCCGGCGGCGCTGGGCTATGCCCAGGAGAGCGGCATTCCTTACGAGATGGGGATCATCCGCAGCCACTATCTGGGCCGCACCTTTATCCAGCCCAACCAGGGAGCCCGCCAGAAGGGGGTGCGGATGAAGCACAGCCCCAACCGCTCGGTGCTGGAGGGCAAGAGGGTGGTCCTGATCGACGATTCCATCGTGCGCGGTACGACCTCGGTGAAGCTGGTCCGTGCCGTGCGCGCCGCGGGGGCCACCGAGGTGCATCTGCGCTCGGCCAGCCCGCCGATCCTGTGGCCGGATTTCTATGGCATCGACATGCCCGAACGGGACCAGCTGATCGCCGCCAATATGACGCTGGAGGAGATGCGGGCCCACCTCGAGGTCGACTCGCTCGGCTTCCTGTCGGTCGACGGCCTGTACGATGCCATGGAGGCGGGTCCGCGCGATCCTCACAATCCGCAGTTTACTGACCATTATTTCACCGGCGAATACCCGACCCGCCTGCTGGATCGCGAGATCGAGGAAGGCGGGCGCGAGGTGGCGGCGCGGCAACTTTCGCTGCTGGTCAGCGCTTAATCGTCAATCCGTTCCCTCAGAGGCGTCGTATGGTTCAGCTCGGCTATTTCACCGTCGACACCCTCGACATCGAGAAGGCGAGAGCCTTCTATTCGGCCCTGTTCGGCTGGACCTACGACGCGGCGGCGTCGGGCCCGACCTACGCCCATGTCGCCGGCAGCGATCCGGCGTTCGGTTTCACCAAGGCGGAGCGGCCCGGGCAGTTTCCCCATCTGTATTTCCGCGTCGATGACGTCGACGCCCTGTGCCGGCGAGTGACGGAACTGGGCGGCAAGGCCGCGGCTCCGTCCGACGGGTCGACGGGCCGGTCGGTCGTGGTCAGCGACGACCAAGGCGTGAGTTTCAGCCTGTGGCAACCGGGGCCTCGCTTCTGACTTTCGCGGCGCGGACGGGCGGGCTATCAGGCCCGGAATGACCGACCTTCCCCTCAAAGACCGTATCGCCCTTGTCGTGGGGGCCTCGCGCGGTATCGGCTATGAGAGCGCCCTGGCGTTGGCGAAGGCCGGAGCGCACGTGATCGCCACGGCGCGCACCGTGGGCGGACTTGAAGAGCTGGACGACGCCATTTATGCGGCCACCGGAAAGCACGCGACCCTGATTCCGTTCGATCTGGTGGATGGTGGCGCGATCGACCGGCTGGGCGGGGCCATCTACGAGCGGTTCGGGCGGCTGGACGTCTGGGTGCAGGCGGCGGCGACCATGGGGGCCTCAGGCCTGACGCCGGTCAGCCATGCCGACCCGCGGGTCTGGGCCAAGGTCGAAAAGACCAATTTCACCGCCGTTTATCGCCTGATCCGGTCGCTGGAGCCGTTGCTAAAGGTGTCCGACGCAGGCCGCGCCGTCTATCTGACCACCAGCGTCGCCGCCGCGCCCAAGGCCTTCTGGGGCATGTACGCCGCCTCCAAGGCCGGAGCCGAAGCCCTGATCAAATGCTGGGCGGACGAGATCGAATCCACGCCGGTGCGCGTCGCCCTTCTCGATCCGGGCCGGATGCGCACGGCGATGCGGGCCCAGGCGTATCCGGGCGAGGACCCCGAGGAAGTCATCCATCCGGCGGCCATCGGGCCGCTGATGGTCGAGCTGGCGCGCGGCGATCTGGAGCCGCCACTGGAGGTGAAGTTCAAGGACTGGGCGAGCGAGCCGAATGTGGCGGCGCTGATCTAGGCGGTATGAGGGGCGCCGGTCGACCCGATCCGGGCCCCGAACCAACCTGCCGCCACGACCAGCACGACCCCTGCGACCGCCATCCATACGGGATGAGGGATCAGGAACAGGTTAGCGGCCGTCGCGCACAGAAACAGGGCGGCCGCGACCCAACCCGGCCATACGCCCCGACGGGCGAAACGGGCCGCAAAGGCCGCGCCAGCCAAGGCGGCGGCGGTCCAGGTTGCCAGCATGGCGATGAACACGACGGTCGGCAGGCCCGCGACATAGGTCTGCATCGCCGCGCGGTCGTTCATATCTGTCGGAGGCGGTCCCGCAGATGCGGCCAGCGTCTGGGACAGCATATCGCCGAGAATAACGATGGCGAAGGCGATGACCACGCCACCGATGATCGAAAGCACGAGTCTGAGCATCTGCAACCCTCTCGAGGCACCGCAAAGCTAGCAGCGCCCCCGGGCGCACGTCAAATATCCACGTTCGCGACAACCGACCTACTTCTTCGGCAGATGCTTCTGCCCGGTCCGCACGCGGCCCGACCGCGACACCTGCCTCGCCCCGCCGCGCGCGCCCTTCTGGACGGCCACCGACGAGCCGGCCTTCTTCGACGCACTGGCCTTCAGTCCGGCGATGGGTTTCAGCCTGGTCTTGCCGGCTTTCTTTTGCTCCAGCGCCTTGCCGGGCAGGTTGGACAGCATCTCGGCGCGCTCGGCCTTCTTGATGACCTTGCGCGGCGCGGTCTTGGCGTCGCCCTTGTAGCGTTCAGGGCCCGATTTGGAACCGCCGGGCGCATAGGGGTTTTCGCTGCCCGACTTAACCAGCAGGCGGATCGGCGTGCCCGGCAGGTCGAATGACTCACGCAGGTTGTTGACCAGATAGCGTTTGTACTGCTCCGGCATGGCCTCGGCCCGGCTGGCCATCAGCACGAAGGTCGGCGGGCGGGCCTTGGTCTGAGCCATGTATTTGGGCTTGATCCGCTTGCCGTCGACGGCGGGGGGCGGATGCCTCTGGGTGGCCATGGCCAGCCAGTCGTTGAGGTCCTTGGTCTTGACCTTGACCGACCATGTGGCGTGGGCCTGAAGCACGGCGGGCATCAGGCGCTCGACGCCGCGGCCGCTATGCGACGACAGGGCCACGAACGGCGAGCCCTTCAGCTGGGGCAGCTTGTCCTCGGCCATCTGGGTCAGTTTGGCCAGCCTGGCCTGGGGCTCGGTTTCGAGGTCCCATTTGGCGGCGACATAAACCAGGGCCCGGCCCTCGCGCTCGACCAGATCGGCCAGCTGCAGGTCCTGGGTGTCAAAGGCGTCGTCCTTGTCCATGACCAGCACGACCACCTCGGCGAAGGTGATGGTGCGGATGGTGTCGGCGACCGACAGCTTCTCCAGCTTCTCCTGGACCCGGGCCTTGCGGCGCATGCCGGCGGTGTCGACCAGGCGGATGTTCTGGCCTTCGTATTCCCAGTCGACCGAGATGGAGTCACGGGTGATGCCGGCCTCGGGCCCGGTCAGCAGGCGGTCCTCGCCGATCAGACGGTTAATCAGGGTGGACTTGCCGGCGTTGGGGCGGCCGATGATGGCGATGCGGATCGGCTTGTTGGGCTCGTCGACCTCTTCGATGAAGATGTCGGCGCTGGCGGCGACCACGGCGGCATACAGATCAGCCATGCCCTCGCCGTGCTCGGCAGAGATAGCGACGGGTTCGCCGAAGCCCAGCGACCAGGCCTCGCCGATGCCGCCGCCGCTCTCGCGGCTCTCGGACTTGTTGGCCAGCAGGATGACGGGCTTGTGCTGTTTGCGCAGGCGGTCGGCGAAGATCTGGTCCAGCGAGGTGACGCCTTCGCGGGCGTCCACCATGAACAGGATCAGGTCGCCGTCTTCCAGCGCCGCCTCGGTCTGTTCGCGCATGCGGGATTCGAGGCTGCCGTCGGTGACGTCCTCATAACCCGCCGTGTCGATCAGCGTCAGGTCCATGTCGCCGATGTTGCCGTCGGCATAGCGACGGTCGCGGGTCACGCCCGGGCGGTCATCGACCAGCGCGAGGCGTTTGCCGACGAGTCGGTTGAACAATGTCGACTTGCCCACATTGGGGCGGCCGACGATGGCGACCTTGAGAGCCATGTCGGCCTTCTAACGCAGTTTGTTGTCCGACGTCAGCGAATGCTGACGAGGTCGCCCTTGTCGCTCAGAACATACAGGGCGCCGTTGTAGGCGGCGGGAGCCAGGTAGATCGGCCCGGCACCCAGTTTGAGCGAAGCCGTCTGGGCACCGGTCTTGGGATCGAAGGCGACCAGTTCGCCGTCCGAGTTGGTCAGGACCAGACGGTTGGATGCCAGCAATGGACCCGACCACTCCGGCCGCACCGTGCGGTCGAAGAAGCCCAGCAGGCCGCCTTCCTGACGCACGCGGCCCTCGTTCAGGTTGCGGCTCCAGTAGATCTGGCCGGTGTCGCGATTGATGACGGTCAGTTCTCCGTCCTTGGACACGACATAGACGACGTCGCCCACCGGCAGCGGCGCGTTGACCCCCGCGATCGGCAAGGGCGACCATTTGGGCTGTCCCGTGCGGATGTCCAGGGCGGACAGCAGACCCGAGTGGCTGATCGCATACACGACGCCCCGGCTGATGACCGGACGTCCGGCGATGTCGCGGATTTCCGAAAGCGCGCTGGTTCGGCTGGTGCGCGACAGAACCTGCTGCCAGACCGATTGGCCGGTCGCGGCGCGAAGGGCCACGACCTCGCCGGAGGAGAACGGGGCAACGACGGTGTCGCCGGTCACCGCCGGGCTGGAGGCGCGCATGATGCGGGCCGGCTCGGGGATGCCGCGGTAGGACCAGTCCTGTGCGCCGGTCGTGGTATCGAAGGCCTGGATCTGGTTCTCGACGTCAACGACGAACACGCGACTGCCCGAGACGGTCGGGGCACCGTGGATCGGCACATCGACCGGCGTGGTCCAGAGCACCGCGCCCGTGGCCTGGTCCAGGGCGGTGACGATGCGATAGCCCGATGAGACGAACACCTTGCCGCCGCCCACGGCGACGCCGCCGCCGAAGCCGCCGCCGGTTGTTCCGCCCGTACCGCCGATGCCGAAGAAGCCGCGGCGGCCGCCTTCGCGTTCATCCGGCCTGATATTGACCTTCCAGGCCTGGGCGCCCGTCCCGGAGTCGAGCGCCGAGACCGTGGCCTCGCCATCCAGCACGAAGACGCGGCCGTTGTCGGCCACGACGGGCGCCATGACCTGACGCGTGCGCGAAGAGCCCGCGCCGACGCCGCGGCGCCAGGCAACGGTGAAACCCGGTGCGGCGATGACGTGTTCAACCGAGTTATCGGCGTTGCCGCCGGGCTGGCTCCAGGCCGTCGCGGCCTGGGGACCCGGGAGGAAGAAGTCACGGCCCGAAAGAGCCGCCGACGGGGCGAGCTGCTGTTCAAACTCCAGCACAGAAATCCGCTGCCCCGCGGTGGCCGTCGCCTGCGGCTCCTTAGAGCCCCCGAGTCCGAACGGCAGGGCGTTGCGCACCGTACCGCACGAGGCAAGGGAGACGGCCAGACCGCCCAGCAGAGCGACTTTGAGTACGCGATTCATGGCGGACGTCCTGGAAACGGGGATCACGGGCGAGCCGGAGCGGAGGCGGGCGCGGCGGGAGCAGGCGCGGCGGACTGGACGGCACCGGCCGGACGGGCCGGGGCCACGGGCAGATTGCGCTGTGCCTCGACGATCTTCTTCAGATCGGCGGCGGAGCCGGAATCGATGGCCGCGATCGAGAGATCGGCACGCTGGCTGACCACATCCGGCGTATCAAGACCATTCTTGAGCAGGACCAGCGCTTCCCGCGCCGGTGCGACCTGACCGTTCTGCAGCCTCGCCATGGCGAGAGCCTCGAGCGCGAAAACGCTGAACGGACGGTCGTCCCTGGTCAACGGCGTCAGTCGGGCTTCGATCTGGGCAACGGTCTCGGTATCCATGGCCAGCCAGGCACCTTTCAGCGCGGCGGCGTCAGCCAATAGCGGATCCCGCGACGCTTTGGCGGCGTCGTCCAACAGGCGGATTGCGTCGGGAATCCGGTTGGCCTCGACGGCAATACCGGCGCGCTGCATCAGGGCCATGGCCTTGTAGGCTCCGTTGCCGTCCTTGGCGGCTTGGGTAAAGGCGGCGTCGGCGCCGACCGGATTGCTGGCCTGGAGCGATTGCATGCCGCGGTCGTAGGCGATCGACGCCTTGTCGGCCTTGGACGTCTGCAGGCTGTCCCAGCCCCAGAACGCCAGCGCCGCGATCAGGGCGACCAGAATAACGCCGCCGGCGACGGGCAGCCAGGTGCGGGCCAGCCGCTTGTAGCGCTCGGAGCGAAGCTCCTCCTCGACCTGCTCGAAGACATCAACCACGGATACGTCGCCCCCAGAAAACGGCACCCAGGCCGCTGAAATTCAATCCGGCCGGACCCTAGAGTGTCGGCCTGCCCGCCGCAACGCACGGCTTAGGACGTGGCGGGCTTTTTCGAGAAGTAGGTCTCGACTTCGGCAGGAAAACGGCGGGCTTTCACGTCGGCGGCATAGGCGGCCACCGCCCGGTCGATTTCGCCGCGCATATCCGCATAGCGGCGGACGAATTTCGGCGTCCAGTCGAACAGGCCCAGCATATCCGGCGTGACCAGGATCTGGCCGTCGCAGGCGGAAGAAGCTCCAATGCCGATGGTCGGTTTGTCGACCGCAGCGGTGATGTCGCGGGCTAGCCCCTCGGCGACGCCTTCGATGACGATCGAGAACGCGCCTGCGTCAGCGGTAGCCTCGGCTTCCGTCATGACGCGGAGACGTTCCTCTGACGTCCGGCCCTTGGCCTTGAACGCGCCGTCCGTCAGCACGGCCTGGGGCCGCAGGCCGACGTGGCCCATCACCGGGATGCCGCGCTGGACCAGATAGGCGATGGTTTCGGCGACGGTGGGCCCGCTTTCCAGCTTCACGCCCTGGGCACCGGTCTCCTTCATCACCCGGGCGCAGTTTTCGTAGGCCAGTTCCTTGCCGCCCTCATAGCTGCCGAACGGCATGTCGATGACCACCATGGCCTTCTTCGAGCCGCGCATGACGGCCTGACCATGAAGAATCATCATCTCCAGAGTGACGCCGACGGTATTGGGCAGGCCATGTACCACCATGCCGACGCTGTCGCCGACCAGCAGCAGGTCGCAATGGTCATCGAGAAGGGCGGCCGTGGGCGCATCATAGGCCGTCAGGCAGACGATGGGCTCGCCGCCCTTTCGCGACCGGATGTCGGGCGCGGCGAGACGCCGGGCGGTTTCCTGCTTCTGGCTGGACATGGCGGGGCTCCTGTTCGGAGACCTAGATAGCGAGGAGGTCCCTCCCCGTCATCCCCGGCGGGAATGACGGGTGCCGGGTTACATCTCCTGCGAAAGCTTCATCACCCCGGCCGCGGCCAGGACGATCAGGGCACCGGCGGCGATCCAGAACAGCTGCATCCCGCCCATTGAGCCGAGCTCCAGATTACCCAGGCCAAACTGGTCCAGACCCCCCTGGATCGTGCTCTGGATATCCAGCGAGGTGGAGCGGATGCCCTGGCCCAAGGCGTCGCCGGCGACTACGCCGTCGCCGGCAGCCAGACCCAGATTCACGCTCATGGTCTCGCGGATCGCCACGACGCCACCAATCACGCCGGCGAGCCCCAACGCAAAGACACGGACGCGGGAACCCTTCTGCAGGCGTTGCTCGACCTGCGCGTTGAACAGGGCCGCATCGCGCAGAAGCGGAGTGCGCGCGAACAGGCGTTCGATTTCGGGATCGAACTCGTCAGCCGACATGCTGCGTTCCTCCCAAGGACTGCGCGGATTGCGGCTGTAGCCGCGCACGGAGTTTATCCAGACCACGTTTGACATGAGACTTTACCGTGCCGAGTGGCAAATTCAGGGCGGCGGCGATCTCGGGATGCGCCATGCCCGCCCCGTGACAAAGGGAGACACACAGTCGTTCGGGCTCACTGAGCCCCTTGAGCGCCTCGTCGAGATCCATCAGGCCCGCCTGATCGACTGTGGGGGCGACACCTTTCTGTTCGACTTCAGCGATATAGCGAGCTTCCTTGGCGACTCGCTTGATGTAGAGGCGAGCCGCGATCCGCTTGACCCAGGCGGCGAAGGTGCCCTCGCCGCGAAACTCGGCGCAGCGCTCAAACGCCTGGATGAAGGCGTCCTGGGCGATGTCGTCGGCCAAGGTGGCTTGCGCCCCCATCCGCCGCAGCAGACCGCGCACCGCCGAACCATGGCGGCGCACCAGCTCGCCGAACTCGCGCCGTCCGCCCGCCGCCGCAAGGGCGGCGAGTTCGACGTCGTGTCGGTCGATCGGAGGTTGGGTCATCATTTGTCCCCCGTCCGACCCGGCTCAGTCCTTGTTCTTGTTGAAGAAGCTCAGGACCAGGTAGGCGAGACCGATAGTCGTCGGAATGGCGGCCATACCCAGACCCCCGTCCGAAACGTGGACGCTCCAGTTGTCGCCGCCCCAAGATCCGCCGTTGATCAGCGAGAAGGCGGCGATGCCGACGCCGACCGCCAGCCAGATGATACCGCGGCGGATGTCGCGGGTCCGTGACGGCAGGTTCTTGGTGACATCCTTGGTCAGGGCGTCGAGAACCTCGGGCGGCAGTGGCTGGCCCTTGTCGATGGCGCGGCGAACCGTTTCCTGTGTTTCGCGGCGTTCGCGGAACTTCAGATAAACCGGACCGAAGAAAATGGCGGTGATGGTGCCGAAAATCGCCAGAACGGCCACCAGCCCAGTGAAGTCTTCCATGTGGGTATCCCCTCTCTTGTCAGACCGGAGCGTGATGCCTCGGCCTTCTGACCACAAGAGGCGGTGAAGGGCGTCCATGGATGCGGCCCCCCGGGTGAAACTTTCGTAAGGTGAATCAGACTCGGCTGAACCTGCGCGACAGCGAAAGCGCCAGGGCAGCGACGGCGCTGACCGGCACCCCGGCGAGGGCGGCGGCGGCGGGAACCAGGGCGGTCAACTCCATGATCTTCACACCTCAAGCGCCGGACACCGCGTCCGCGCTTTCGCAGGGTAGTCGGCGCCGAGCGCGCCAGCGGATGCAGACGGCGGGATGTTTTCGTCGGCCGACGTCGTTTGCCGGTTGTCGGGCAACCCATCATGCCGCCTCGCGTTCGGTGGCGGACACCCAGGCCCGCTGCCGACGGAGAGAACCATGGTTCAGATCACCTATCGCATCGTCGAACATGACGGAGGCTGGGCCTATCAGTCGGGCGGGACCTATTCCGAGACCTATCCAACCCATGACTCCGCGCGGGCGGCCGCGGTCGCCGTTGCGCGCGAGCAGAAGGTGCCGGACGAGGACGCCCTGATCGAATACGCTGACGTCTCGGGCCGCTGGATCACCGAACGCGCCGACGGCCGCGACCGGCCCGAGGCCGACGTCGAGGGCTGACCCCCCTCCCCCGTCAGACCACCAGGGCGGCGTAGAGTTCCGGCGTGAATCCCACCAGGGTGCGGTCCCCGAGATCCAGCACCGGCCGCTTGATCATCGACGGCTGGGCCAGCATCAGGGCGACGGCCCTGTCCGCGTCCAGACCCGCCTTGTCGGCGTCGGGCAAGGCGCGGAAGGTCGTGCCGGCGCGATTAAGGATCGTCTCCCAGCCGTGCTCGGCAACCCAGCCCTCCAGCCGTGCGCGGTCGATCCCCACCTTCTTGTAGTCGTGAAAGCGATGGGCCACGCCGTGCTGGTCCAGCCAGACGCGGGCCTTTTTGACGGTGTCGCAGTTGGGGATGCCGTAGAGGGTCGCCATCGTTCCTTGTTCCCGTTCGCAGCTCCGGCCAACGCCCGGACTCTACCCCGGTTTCGCCAAAGGACGGAAAGTCATCTCGGCATCCTACGTCGGCGGTGCCCTTGACCCCGTCCTCGTGCTCGCCTTTCCTACCTCCGGCGCGACTGGAGACAGCGGCCGCGCGACGCTGGGGGCGCTGATCGAGTCCGGCCTGATGTTGATCGAACATCCGGCCGACGGTCTGTTTTTTCGATCCCTGTCCGGCCAGGTGGTGCGGATGGAGGTGGGAAAGTCTTCGGCGACGCGACGCTGACGGTCGGCAAGCCGATCAGCGCCCCCGGGCCGTCGCAGACGCCGGGCCGACGATGAGGCACGACTGCTCCGGGGCGGGACCCCGATCGAACGAAGCGAGCCCTCGGTCTTCTGATCCCGGACGACCGTCGCCAAGGCCGAGCCACGGTTCAGCGGCCATTTCCGGGAGCGGTCAGGCGACCGCTCCCGGAAGCGGGGTCAGAAGCGCGCGGTCAAGCTGACCGAGGCACTTGAGCCCAGTTCATAGGCGTTGATCCGAATCTTGTTCCCCAGTTCCTGGAACTCATCGTAATCGGTGCTGAGAAGGTTGCGCAGTTCCAGCGCGAAACCGTAGTCGCGACCCGCATAGTCGAAATCCTTGCGGTAGACGAAGTCCAGGAACACGCCCGGGTCCTGGATATAGTCCGGTTCACGTGACCCGGCGGCGCCGGCACCACGCGCGGTGATCCGCTCGCTGACATAGTTGACGATGATCGTGGCCTGAGAGCGAGCCGTATCGTCTTCCCAACCCAGTTGCAGGTTGGCGACATGCTCGGACTGACCCTGAAGCTGGCTACCGTCCTGAATGAAGAACGCCGCCGATTCGGGCGCACCGCCCCCGCCGAGGGTCCGGACCCTGTCGCCTGCTTCGACTGTCACTTCGGATTTCGAGTAGGTGTAGTTCGCCTGAACAAGCCAGCGCTTGTTGGCGATGAAGGACGAGCCGTAGTCCGGGAACTCGAAGTATTTCTTCACCTCGGCCTCGGCACCATAAACCGTGGCACGCGGGGCGTTCAGGAAGGACTGCTGGCGCTGGTCGCCGGACAGGACGACGACCGACTCGACCGGCTTGTCCAGGTCCTTGTAGAAGACGCCGCCTGTTACATACTGCTGGCGGGCAAAATACCACTCGTAGCGCGCGTCGAGGTTCAGGATTTCGGTGTCGACCAGGAACGGATTACCGGTGAACTCGCGGTCCGATTCCGGATCGATGTAGGACTGCGGTGCCAGTTCGCGGAACTGCGGGCGACCGATGGTCTGTGACGCGCCAACGCGAAGTTGCTGGTCCTCGGCAAAGTTCCAGGTCGCCGTGAACGATGGCAGGTAATACTGTTCTTCAATTTCGGTCGGAACGAAGGGTGCCGCGCCGCCGAACAGGTCACGGGTGGTGACCCGCTGCTGACCGTCCTCGAACCGCACGCCGAAGGTGGTGCGAACCAGAGGAATGATTTCCGCATCGACCATGCCGTAGACGGCGCCGACCTTGAGCTCGGCGCCATAGGCCCCGGCGCCGTTGGTGCCAGCGACCTGACGCAGCTCAATGGTGGTCGGATTGATGTTGAAGTCCGAGTACAGGTAGTCGACCCGGGACTCGCGCTGCTCGGTGGTCAACGCACTGACCGGCGACAGCTGGAGATCCTGGCGGGTGGCGTCCCGACTGCTGTCGGAATAGGCTACGCCGAAGCTGAATACGGCGTCCCGAACATCCGACAGCGGCAGGGTGTAGCTGACGTCGGCCCCTCCGGACACGACATCCTCGTCCAACTCGCTGAAAGAAATCAGGTTGTTGTTGTGGATAAAGTCGCCTGCGGCGTTTACGCCGTACTGGAACCGCGTTTCGTACGGCGCGTCGCGTGACGTCTTGGCATAGCCCGCGCGCCAGTCGAACTCGAGCGCGCCGGCCATGAAGTCATGCTCGCCGGTCAACTGGGTCGAGAACAGCTGGCGCACGAAGAATTCGGTGAAGTCGTCGCGAATGACATTGCCGCCGGCCGCGAAGTCAGGACCGGCACTGATCCGGGCTTCCTTGGTGGTGCTTCGGACGTAAAAATTGGTCCATTTCAGCTCGTGGTTTTCTCCAGTCAGTGACAACCCGGTGAGCAGGTTGAGCTGGAGGTCATTCTGGTTCGATTCAAAGGCCTTGCTGGTCACCGGGACGATCACGGCACCTGAGAACTGGCCTTCTTCCTGGAAACCGCGACGCGTGGTCCAGCTGTTGCCATAGCCGGCCACGGCAATCAGGCCCAGGGTGCCGAGACTGCTGTCGCTGGACAGACCGCCCGCGAGATCGAAACCGAAATTCACCGGAGTGGTCTCGCGCTGCAGCAAGCGAAGCGGCGCGTTCACCAGGGCGTGCCCCATGCGCTGGAGTTCAGCCGTGGTGAAATTCGCCCGGTTAATCTGCCGGCCGGCACCAAACGCAATGGCGATCGGGCCGGGGACCTCGCGCGTGCCATCGTCAAAGCCGGTGAAGTCGGTGCGCGAGCCGAAATAGATCAGGCTTTCGTCGCCGGTAGTCTCGCTGTTGCCCCCGACTGAGGACGAGAAGGTGAAGAACGGCTTGCGCGGAGCGTCCACGGTCCGCAGGTCGATCACGCCACCGCCGAATTCGCCCGGGAAATTAGCCGAATAAGTCTTCTGAACGGTTACGCTTTCCAGCACGCTCGCCGGAAACAAATCCAGCGGAACCACACGCTGGAGCGGTTCCGGGCTGGGCAGGGGCGAGCCGTTCAACAGGGCCGACGAGTAGCGTTCGCCCAGGCCGCGGACGTAGATGAACCGCCCTTCGACGATGCTCAAACCCGTCACCCGGGCCAGCGCGTTCGCGGCGTTGGCGTCACCCGTCCGTTCGAGATCCTCGGATGTCAGGAATGCCGCGACTTCAGAACTTTCGCGGTTCGGCTGAGGAATGAAGCGCCCCAGAACGACGACCTCGTCCAGCTGCGACGCGTCCTCCTCCTGAGGTGCCGCCTCGGACTCAGCCTGGACGGCCGGGATCTGCGGGGTCGGAGAGGGAGTCTGAGCGAACGCCAGTCCCGGCGCGATCAGCGCGCTGGTGGCCAGCAGGACCCCGCTGAGGGTCAAAGAAACTGTCTTCATGATCTGCGCCTTGAAGGGGTTCAACGGAATACGCGAAGGCCGGCGGCGGCCCCGAAGGGCAGCCGCCGCGCATCCGTCATCAGCAGGTCGCGCCGGCGGTCAGGCCGCAGGTCCAGCCCGTGTACCAGGTATCCGCCGCGTTCCGGACGGCACCGATATAGGTTGTGTTCTCGAAGAACGCGCTGACCGCAGTGGCACTGGTCGGAACCACGGCGGTCTCATTGGCGCCGTTGATGAAGGTCAGCACCTGGTTGGTCAGGCTCGTACCGGACGGAGCCGTCATGGTGGAGGTCCCGGCCGCCGTATTGTTCGTGCCAGCGGTGAAGGCCGCCGCCGACAGGACGGCGTTGGCCGGGCGGTACGAGAGGCTGCAGGACATAAACACCGAATTGAAGGTCACGCCGCTGGTGGCGGTGTCCGCATCGGCGATGGCCAGGCAGCCGGCCAGAGACGGCGCGACGCTGGTGAATACCGAGTTGATGATCGTCGCATCGGTGCCGGTGTCGAAATGGGCCACGGTGTGGGCGTCTGTCGGCGAGGCGCGGCCGACCAGGGTCCAGTTGGAGATCAGCGGCCGCGAGACATAGCGCGCGGCCAGGGGCGTCGCCGCCGGAGCGGACGAGAACTCAAAGCCGGCGCTGCGGCTGGTTGCGTTCGGCGCGCGCTGGGTCACGATGCCGAATTGGGCACCACCGCGCCAGCCCGTGTCAGTGTCCAGCCCGTCGTCGTCGGCGCCGGTGATGACGATTCGGCGCAGGTTGACGTTGCCGCCGAAGATTTCGATGCCGTCGTCGGAGCTGTTGTGAACCTGGACGAACTCGACCGTGGTGCCCGAACCGACGCCGGCCATGGTCAGACCCTGCAATTCGTTGCCCGGCGAGATTTCGAAGCCCGAGAACTTGATCTGGACGAACCGGATACGGCCCGAGTTGTCAGTCGACGTATTGCCGCCGAACGAGGCGCTGGTACCCTCGACCGTGCCCGTGCAGGTCACCGGCACGACCAGCGGGAAGACCGAACAGTTGGCCTGCGGCGCTCGGCCGGCTATGACGAGACCGCCCCATTGGCCCTGCGAGTTGATGTCGGTAGTGCCTTCGACGTTCTGGCGGCTGGTGAAGATGATCGGATTGGTCGCCGTGCCTTCAGCAAAGATCTGCGAACCGCGGTTGACGAGGAGATAGTCCGAGCCGCTGGAGGCGAACACGCGAACACCGGGATCGATGGTCAGAATGCCCTGCACGCTGCCGACGATCGGAGCGGCCGGATCCAGACCGCGGTCCGTACCGACTTCAGTGCGACCGCTGATGGAATATATTGTGCCGGCGCGAACCGCCAGGGTCAGGGCACCCGAGACGGTCGAGGGCAGCTGACAGGCGCGCAAAGTGCCGCCAGCGACCAGGCCGACGTTGGCCAGTCCGGTCGGGCAATCAACAGCGGGCGTGCCGGGTGCGGGAGGCGCGGGCGTCGTGGGCGGCGCGGTGCCGCCGCCGCCGAAGTCGCCTTCACCGGGGGACGCGACTTCCGCCGAACCGCATGCGGCCAAGGTCAGGGCGCTGGCGGAAACCGCGAGCAGGGTCGTCAATCGAAAGCGGGTCATCGTTTTCACCGTGTTGTGCAAAAGAAATTCACGGCAGAGGTCGTCCGGGGTCCACGACCCCCGACGCGATGACTGCATCGCTCCCTGCCCAGCTCAATGCTTAGGGCCGGGATATGACATCACCCACGCCGGAAGGTGACGGTTCCGGGGCGCTTGTGTGAAGTTGTCTTCGCGGTTCTGTGACAAGCCGTCCTGACACGGCAGAACTTTCACAGAGGTCGACGATGGCGCGCCTGCCCCGCGTTCTGCAGGTGCCCAAACGTCCGTGATCCCGATGCGCGGGGTGTTCTCAGCGGGCTCGGTCGCCAAGTTTGAATTGACCATCGAACCTTGACCCCATGAGCGCAGTCCTTCGAATGATCCCGGCGCGGGCTATTCCCACTCGATCGTGCCGGGCGGCTTGGACGTGACATCATAGACGACACGGTTGACGCCGCGGACCTCGTTGACGATCCGCGTGGCGCATTTGCCGAGGACGGCCCACGGGAATTCGAAGAAGTCGGCGGTCATGCCGTCGGTCGAGGTGACGGCGCGCAGGGCCAGCACCTTCTCATAGGTTCGGGCGTCGCCCATGACGCCGACGGTCTTGACCGGCAGCAGGACGGCGAAGGCCTGCCAGATGCTGTCGTAGAGGCCGGCCTTGCGGATTTCGTCGAGATAGATGGCATCGGCCTGTTGCAGGGTCTCGACGGCCTCCTGCGTGATCTCGCCGGGGATGCGGATGGCCAGACCCGGGCCCGGGAAGGGATGGCGTCCGACGAAGGCATCGGTCAGGCCCAGTTCGCGGCCC
>Ga0105049_10001227_pt1 | contig 30128 bp, 27 predicted proteins | sample MAT06_FD_78087 | JGI IMG/M metagenome (GOLD analysis project Ga0105049, IMG submission 78087) | Freshwater microbial communities from Lake Fryxell liftoff mats and glacier meltwater in Antarctica - MAT-06 | ecosystem: Environmental > Aquatic > Freshwater > Ice > Liftoff microbial mat | place... | reverse complement strand
CGGGTGATTTCAATGGCTTCGTCTGGCGAGAGGGGCGGGAGGATGCCGGGGAGGGCCTTGGCCATCATGCTTTTGCCGGTGCCGGCGGGTCCGAGCATGAGGAGGTTGTGGGCGCCGGCGGCGGCGACGACGATGGCGCGTTTGACGGCTTCCTGACCGCGGACGTCGGCGAAGTCGATCTCGGCGTTGGCGGAGCCGAGCATGGCGGCGATGTCGAGGGGTGGTTGGATCTGCGGTTCGAGTTGGCCGGTGAGGATGCCGACGAGTTCGGTGAGGGTGGCGACGCCGATGGCTTCGACGCCTGAAACGACGGCGGCTTCGGGGGCGTTGGCGCTTGGGACGATGACGCCGCGGAGGCCTTGGGCCTTGGCGAGGGCGGCCATGGCGATGACGCCGCGGATGGGGCGGACGCGTCCGTCGAGGGCGAGCTCGCCGGCGATGAGGTAATGGCGCAGGTCGAGGGGTTCGAGGGCGGGGGCTCGAACGGCGTCGAGGAGATGATCAAGGCTCTCGGCGGCGTCGAGATTGGTGCCGGTTGGGGCAGAGGCGGGGAGCGGCACGGCGCGGGTCACGGGGCGCGTGGCGCGTGGCTTGGTGCGGCGCGGGGTGTCGTCGCGGATGACGCCGGTGCAGACGAGCGAGCCGATGGCGATGGCGAGGTCGTAGGCGGGGCCTTCCTTGCGGACGTCAGCGGGGGCGAGGTTGACGACGGTGCGGCCCTGAGGCGCGGCGTAGCCGCAGTTGCCCAGGGCGGAGCGGACGCGTTCGATGGACTCTTTGATGGCGGCGTCTGGGAGGCCGACGATGACGGTGATGGCCCGTTCGAGCGCGGCAGTGTCGTCGTGGTCGACCTCGACCTCGCAGGGGAGGGCGTCGATGCCGGTGAGCAGGAAGGATTGGACGCGGGCGAGCATCGCCGGACAGCATACCGAACGTATTGCGGACGGCAAGGGGGAAGGTGAAGAAGGCAAGAGGCAAGAGGCAGGAGGCGGGAGGCAAGAGAGCCGAGAAAGACCTTCCGGACGGGCGGGCCACTTGACGGTCGTGCTACTTGCTGGGCGCGACGTTGCAGTTGGTGGGGGAGGCGGTTTCGAGGAGGTAGTCGGTGATGGAGGCGGAGAGGTCCACTTGGTTGAAGGTGCAGTCGCGGTTGAAGTCGGCGGCATAGCCGAGCGTGCTATAGGGGCGGGGGCGTCGAGGCAGGGGGCGCTGCTGGTGGCGGTGAGGCCGGTGGGTGTGGACTCGTGTAAGAACGCGGCGAGGAAGGCGGCGAGGTCGGCTTTGGAGAGGAGGCCGACTTGGTCGAAGTCGAGGCGGCAGACGCGTTCGGGAGAGAGTGAGATGATGCGGTTGGCGTCGAAGGGGCCGGTGAAGATTTGGGTGCGGTCGGCGAGGGAGCCGCCGCGGGGCCAGCTGAACTGGATGCGATCGACGGTGGTTTTGGAGCCGAGGCCGAAGGGGAGGCGAGAGTCTTCGGTGACGCCGAAGCTGGAGCCGGCGATGAGGGTGCCTTCGAGCTTGATCTTGGACCAGTGGTTGGCCGACGCGGCGAAGTTGCGAAAGACGCTGACGGAGCGGGTGGGCTGAGGACGCCGCGGTTGTTGCGGTAGTGGGTGCCTGTGGAGGCGTCGGTGATGGCGAGGTCGAGCCAACCGTCGCCGTCGTAGTCGCCGACGGCGATGCCCATGAGGCGGGTCCGAGGAAGTTCATGCCGCTTTGAGAGGGAGGTGAGGGGGGTGAGCCGAAGGGTTCGGTTGGATCCGGGGACGTTTTTGAGGACGAGTCCGACGGCGTTGTTGAGCAGGGCGACGTGGTCTTCCCACCCGTCGCGGTCAAGGTCGGTGACGCCGATGGAGCCGCGGGCGTTGCCGAGGGCGCTGGGCATCTGGACTCCTGCAATTGGGCCAGCGCGCGGCGATCGGGCTGGTGAACGGGGTGGGGCGTCGAGCGGTGGGGACCAGTGAGGACGCCGAAGGCCTCAGGACAGGCGATCGGTGGGGAAGGCGGCGGAAGTGCTTGATCGCCGTGATTTGCACGCTTGAGAGATGCGGGAATCGTCGGTTGGTAAGGGGCGTTGGTGGCCGGGGCGGACCGTAGTTAAAACTGGGGTGTATACGGATGTCTACAAAATGCGGCGAAAAGACTTGACGGATCCGGGATTTCGATTAGGTTATAGCACGTGTCGTGTGGGCTGCGGGCTCCGTGGGCTCGCGGTCCTGGTGAGAGTGTCCCGGTCGGGGGGATTTCGAGGAAGGAGCTTGTGATGTTGCGTAGTACTTCTCTTATTGGGGTGTCGGTCTGCGCGCTCTTGGCGTTGGTCGGTAGCGCTTCGGCGTCAGTAACGTTCCAACTGGTCAAGATCATCGATACCGCGGCACTGGGCGGCCAGCGGCCTGGATCGGTCGCGGCCCGCGGGAACCACTTGTACTTCGGCGGTCTCTTCGGCGGGGCGCGGCTGCATCATGTGACCGATCCCATGGGCGCGGCGAATCTGTCGTCGGTTTTCGGCGGGATCAACAATGCCGCGACCAACGGCGGGCTTGGCTCGGCCGGGGGGACCACCAACGGCTACACCAACATGCACACCGACGGGCGCACGCTCGTCGCCTCCACCGAGAACGGCGGCGGGACGCGCGATGTGCTCCAGTCCTACTCCTTTGGGACCACCAACTTGAACTTCGGTGCCAACTCCGGTCCGGCTTCGCTCAACACTCAGACGGGCCGGCTTGATGGCGCGGCCGTCGACCCGGTGACGGGCAAGATCATGACCGTCGGCTTCGGCGGCGATGCGCAGAACTTCTACGACCCCGCGACGGGCGCGGCGGTGAGCGTCCCCGCGGCCAACATCCTTTTCTTCCCCGGCGTGGGCACGGGTTGGAAGGACGTGGCGTATGACCAGGAGACGGGCGATCTTTATCTGCGGTCGGTGGGCGGGATCGCGCGGGGCCGGCGGGTGGCCGACGGCGAGTTTCAGACGCTGACGGGCGGCGCGGGCGTGCAGACGATCGCCAACAACTTCGATGACTTCGCCTCGGCGATCAACGTCGAGTTCATCCCGGCGTCGGCGGCGGGACAGGACATCGTGATCGGCAACGGCCGCGGCTTCGGCGGCACCACGTTTGCCGAGAAGATCCGCGTCTATGACTCGACCCCCCCTCTGCTGGGCAACAACGCCATCGACACGCTGGTGGCAACGACGTTTGTGGGTCTGGACGGCGTGACGCCGTTCTCGACTACGAGCGCTGATTCTGGGATCTACGACTTCTCGTGGGATCCGGCCAACCGCGTGCTGTGGGTGAGCGATTTCTCGGCGCAGGCGATTTATGGGTTTGCTGTGCCGGCCCCGAGCGCGGGGATGCTGTTGGCGGGCGCGGGCTTGCTGGCGGCGCGTCGTCGGCGTTGATTGGTTGTAGACTGGTGCGTATCACAAGAGACCGCGGGGCGATGCGCCCCGCGGTTTTTTAGTTGGTCGCGCGCCGATGGATTGGGGCGCGACACTGGAATAAGCGCATGCCCTTCATCGAGACCGAACGGCTTTTGTTGATCCCGTTCACCTTCGACATGATGGCCCTTGGGGTCAAGGCGGTTTCGTCGGAGTACGGCGTCGCGCCCGATTGGCCCAACGCGAACCTGGCAGAGGCGTTGCCGGTGATCGCGGCGGAGGTGGCGCGAAACAAGACGCTGGAGCGGTGGAACCGGCTGATAGTGATGCGCACGACGCGCGCAGTGGTGGGCGAGGTGGGGTTCAAGGCGTTGCCGGATGAGCGCGGGCGCGTGGAGATCGGTTACGGCGTGGCGGCGTCGCACCGGCGGCTGGGGCTGGCGACGGAGGCCGTGGTGGGGATGTGCGAGTGGGGACTGGCGCAGGCGGGCGTGCGCGTGGTGCGTGCGGAGTGTCTGAGCGACAACATCGGGTCGATCGGCGTGCTGCGGCGGGCGGGCTTTGCGGAGATCGGTCGGCGCGGGGAGTTGATCGAGTGGGCGCTGGCGGAGTGAGGCTGGTGCGGATTTGCTTTGAATTGCTCGCATTGGGAGAACGGGGAAAGACTCGACGCGGAGCGCGGCAGGGATCCGGGATGAGACCGCCCGGCTGGAGCCGGGGGCTATGTGTGGGTCGGGGCGGGAGGATGGGTATTAGTCGCCGAGTTCTTCGCGGATGGCGTCGGCGAGGTCGTCGGCGGTGATGCGGACAGCGGGCTTGATCTCGGGGTCGCGCTCGATCGACGCGACGGCGCGGCTCACGGCTCGCAGCGCGGCTTTGGCGACGATCCCGGCGACTTGGGCGCCGCTGGCGCCGGGGCTGCGACGGGCGAGGTCGAGGGCGTCGATACCGGGGGCGAGCGGCTTTTCGCGGAGATGGACCTTGTAGATTTCGGCGCGGGCGGCCTCGTCGGGGTTGGGGATCTCGATGATGCGGTCGAAGCGGCCGGGGCGGATGACGGCGGGGTCGAGCATGTCGAGGCGGTTGGTGGCGCCGAGGACGAGGACTCCGCGGAGGTCTTCGACGCCGTCCATCTCGGCGAGGAACTGCGACATGACACGTTCGCCGACGCCGGAGCCGTCGGTCTGGCTGCCGCGGCGCGGGAGGAGCGCGTCGAGCTCATCGAAGAAGATGATGCACGGGGCGGCTTGGCGGGCCTTTTTGAAGACTTCGCGCATGCCCTTCTCGCTTTCGCCCACGAACTTGTTGAGGAGTTCGGGTCCTTTGACGCTGATGAAGTTGGCGTGGCCCTGCGTGGCGGCGGCCTTGGCGAGGAGGGTTTTGCCCACGCCCGGCGGGCCGGCGAGGAGGATGCCCTTGGGGGGCTTGACGCCGGCTTGCTCGAAGATGGCGGCGTGTTTGAGGGGCCATTCGAGGGCTTCGCGGAGGCGGGCCTTGGTGTCGTGGAGCCCGCCGATGTCGTCCCATTGGACGCTGGGGACTTCGACGAAGACCTCGCGGACAGCGGAGGGCTCGACCTCGTTGAAGCCGGCGAGGAAGTGGTCCATGGTGACTTCGAGCCGCGCGAGTTGCTCGTAGGGGATCGCGGCCTTGGCGAAGTCGATGTCCTTGATGATGGTGCGGAGGCAGGCCATGGCGGCTTCGCGGCAGACGGCTTCGAGATCCGCGCCGACGCAGCCGTGGGTGATGTCGGCGATGTGGTCGAGGTTGACGTCGGCGGCGAGGGGCATGCCGCGCGAGTGGATGTCGAGGATGTGGCGGCGGCCGTGGCGATCGGGGATGGGGATCGTGATCTCGCGGTCGAAGCGGCCTGGTCGGCGGAGCGCGGAGTCGATGTTGTTGGGGAGGTTGGTGGCGGCGATGACGACGACATTCTGGCGTTTGTTGAGGCCGTCCATGAGCGTGAGGAGCTGCGCGACGACGCGCTTCTCGACCTCGCCCTGGGTGCTGGCGCGTTTGGGGGCGATGGAGTCGATCTCGTCGATGAAGATGATCGACGGGCCCTTGCGGGTGGCCTCGTCCCATATTTTGCGGAGGTTGGCCTCGCTCTCGCCATAGTTTTTGTGGATGATCTCGGGCCCGGAGACGACGAAGAAGTTGGCGTCGGTTTCCTGGGCGATGGTGCGTGCGATGAGGGTTTTGCCGCAGCCCGGGGGGCCGTGGAGGAGGACGCCTTTGGGCGGGTCGATGCCGAGGCGCTCGAAGACTTCGGGGTAGCGGAGCGGGAGCTCGATCATCTCGCGGATGCGTTGCATCTGGCCCTTGAGGCCCCCGATGTCTTCGTATGAAAGACGGCTGGGGGAGGCGGCGGGGCGCTGGCCCTGGGCCGGGGCGTTTTTGGTGGCGATGAGCAGGCGGGTCTGCGGGGTGATGACGACGGGGCCGGAGGGCAGGGTTTTTTCGACGGTGAAGTCGGCCGAGCGGGCGCCGAAGAGGGCGGCGCGGATGCGGTCGCCGGCGAGGACGGGCAGGCCGTCGAGGAGCGAGCCGATGTACGCGAGGTCGCGATCGGCGGGGGCGGAGCCTGTGGGCGCGAGGGTGACGGTTTCGGCAGGGGCGCAGGTGACGGCGCGGAGCGTGACCTTGTCATCGAGGCCGGCCTTGGCGTTGTCGCGGACGAGGCCGTCGATCTGGACTGCGGATTTGCCGCGGTCGTCTTTGAATGCGGGCATGGCCTTGCAGATGGTTGGGCGCTTGCCCTCGATCATGACGGGGTCGCCGATGCGGATGCCCAGGTGTTTGAGGTCGTCCGGGTCGAGCCTGGCGAAGGCGCGGCCGACGTCTTTGGAGAGCGCCTCGGCGACGCGGAGCGTGAGCGTGTCAGGGGCGGTCTTGGTGGGGGACTGGGGCATGGTCACACCTGGCTTTGGGACACGGATGGAAAGGCAAGCCACAGATTTCACAGCGGGGGCACCGATGGGAGAGAGGCTGGAGTGAGGTAGGAGGACTGTTGATGGATTCCTTGGCGTTACCGGGGCGATTAGGGGGTCATACTCCGGTTTTGACTGGTTGCACCTAAGAACAAGGTATACCCGTGGCTACAAACAGGCGGAACAAAGAGCGTGGAAGTACCGGACTGAAGGCCCATTTCCATCCGTGTGATCTGTGTCCATCCGTGTCCTCGATCTGTGGGGTGGTTTGGGACCTGTGACTAATGAGCCTTGCTGAAGCGGAGCTCGAAGACGCCGTTATTGCAGGTGGTCTTCATGCTGGCGTGTTCGAAGGCCTGGGGCAGGAGGACTTCCTTGCGGTAGCGTTTCTGGCCGTTCTCGGCGGCGATGGTGAGGATGTCGCCGGCGACTTCGAAGGTGGCGTGCTCGACGCTGATGCCGGGCATCTCGGCGATGACCAGGACGTGGTCGTCTTCCTCGAAGAGATCGGTGAGGGGTTCGCGGACTTCGGCGACGACGCCCTCGGCGAGCTTGGCGGCGGCGTGCTGTTTGGCTTGGGGGTGGATATTGCCGAAGGGTTCGACGCGGAGGTCGCGGCCGCCGTTGAGGGTGCGGACGTTAACGCCATAGTGGAAGTTGACGTCGCGGCCGTCTTTGGTTTTCAACTCGCCGGTGTTGCGAAGCTCCTGGCCTTTTTCGGCGAGTTCGCTCAGCGTGCCGAGGAGGTTGGAAAGCCCGCCGAGGAAGCCCTCGAAGCCGAGGCCACTTGGGCGATCGGCGGGGACGGCGTCATCAGCGTTCGGCGGCGTGGGGTTGGGTTTCTTGGGGCTCTGGCCGGGGCGGCGGGGCGGGATGCTGCTGGGCATGGGCGGACTCCTGAAGGATTATCGGGCCGCGGCGATGGCGGAGGCGGCGGGGTTGGTCGGCGGTGGCGTGGTCACATCCACAACTTGTATCGACGGATCGACGAGCCGTCTGACGTTGTGCATCGCGCCGATGAAGAGGACTCCGGTGGCAGCCTCGGGGAGCGTGGCGGCGATGCGGTCGGCCATGAAGCGGTCGCGGCGTTCCAGTAGCGTGCGGGCGCGGTCGGCGTGACGCGGGTCGACTGCCTGGCCGGGTGGTCGGTCGAGCTGGGCACGCGCGAGATCGAGCTCGCGCTTGAGCAGTTCGGGCGATTCGGTGCCCATGAGCACGCCGCCGCGCTCGATGAGGGTGCGGAGGAGGCGGTGGTTGGGCGAGCCCTTGGCGGCGACTTCGCTGACGATGGCCAGCTCGTGGCCACAGACGGGCAGGCCGTCTTGGTAGAGGTGGACGCCGGCCCACGTAGGTTGCGATTCGGCCCAGGCGTGGAGGCGGAGCCAGAAGTCGTTGACGATGGCCTGTCGGCGTGCCCAGGCGTGAGGGCCCTGGGCCTTTTCTGTGGCTTCACGCGCGCGAGCCGCGAGGTCGCCCAGATCTGCCTCGGCGTGGACAATCGGGACGTAGAGCAAACGTCGCGGCATGCAAGTTGGTTATCGGTTGGGTTGATGTCGCGCTGAAGCGGCCCGGATTGCGGGTGTGCTGCGCGGGTGGGGCTGTGCGGCGCTACGGACGGGCGCGGGCCCACGGCGGGGGCTCGGGGCGCGGGCCGTCGGTGGAGTCTGCGGGAGTCGACAGCGTTGCGGGGGCATCGATGATGTCGGACGCGGTCCTCGGCATCGCCCGCGGTGCCGGTGATTCGTCGGTCGGCAGTGCGGCCGCGATGGGCTTGGTCTCCAGCAATCGCTCCAGCGCGGCGAGGCGCTCCTGCATCTTGACGATCGCGTCCTCGGCGAGCAGCGCCGTGCCCGTCGTCGCTATGGGAAGCGGCGTGGGCTCGGCCTTGGGAGCGAAGACGGGGTTGTTGACCCACCAATCCATGCCCATCTCGCGGGCCTTGTCGACGGAGCAGATCACGAGCCGAATCTGGATCGAGAGCAGCTCGATGTCGACGAGTTTGACCTTGATGTCGCCCGCGATGACGATGCCCTTGTCGAGCACGCGCTCGAGCAGGTCGGCCACGGTCGTCGAGTTGAGTGAGGTCGCTGGACCTCGATTGGCGGCCATGGGAGTGTGCGGGTGTCGGGGGTGGGGGACGTTAAAGGAGCTTGCCGAGGGGTCCGAGGTCGAGGTTGAGGTCTGCTTCTTCGAGGCCGAACTCGCGGCGGAGTCGGTCGATCTCGCGGGCTTGAGCGAGGAGCGTGCGGCCCACGTCGTCGATCTGCTTATCGGTCAATGAGCCGGCCTCGATTCGTCGCAGGGCCTGGCGTTCGAGGAGTTCGTGAAGCAGCTTGACCAGGGTGACGACGAGCTGGCCGAGGCCGCGTTTGACGTTTTCCGGGTCGAGGCTGAGGCGGCGTTGCGACGGGGTTTGGTCTGGCAGGGGAGCCGCCTGGCCCTGGAGCAACGACCGAAGCTGCGTGAGCTCGGTGAGCGCGGCGGAGAGATCCGACACGCCCAAGGACGCGGCGGGCTGAGCGAGTTGGTCGCTGTGCAGCGCTTGGGCGTGGGTGGTCATGGGCGCGCGGCCCCTTGAGCGCCGAGGTGAATGGCCGGTGGGCGCGAAACGGGGTTGATCATGGAGCGGGCTGTCTCGACGGAGGCCAGGAGGACGTTCAATCCCACATAGACCAGATCAACGTCGGCCACGCTGATGGTGATCTCGCCCTTGACGACCACGCCTTTATTGAGGACGCGGTCGATGGCCTCGCAGAGGGTGATGTGCTGTTCGGGGGCCTCGGGGCGCGGGCGGCGTCGTGCCGCACGCGGCGGGGCTGGCTTGGGCTCGCGCAGCGGCTCGGTCTGGAGCGTGGGGCGGGGCTCGGGATGGAGTGACGCGTTGGCCATGCCATGGGGTTATCGGCTGATGAGGCGGGTGTGTTGACCGAGAACCCGGAGGAACGCTCAGGCGGCGGCGCGGGCGCAGCCAAATAGCGCCAGGCCCAGCGACGTGAGTTCTTCGACGCCGCGCGGCTCGCCCACGCGGTACACCAGCACCTGCGGCGTGCGGCGCAGGTGATCCGCGAACGCCTTGCGAACCGTGGCCTCGCGCAGACGCACGGCGTCGGCCAGAATCCCACGCCCGGGGGGGAGGGCCTGATTGAGCAACACCAGCGGCACGCGGACCTTGAGCCGATCGCAGGCCTCGACGAGGTCTTTGGACTCTGCGAGCGCGAGGTCGGTGAGGATCGAGACGGGAATGACGGCGGCCTGCGGGCCGGTGAGTAGCGCGCGGAGCGACTTGATGCCGCGGGAGATCTCGATGAGTCGGGCCTGGAACTTGGGCAGGCGGAAGGTGCGCTCGTATTTTAGGAACACCGCGAAGACGGCCTGGAGCCAATGGTCTATCAGTTCGGGGAGTTCGAGGAGCCGCAGAAGGTGGCCGGTGGGCGCGGTGTCGAGGATGACGATGTCGTGCTCTTCGCGTCGGAGCGTGTCGACTACACGGAGGAGGGCCATGACTTCATCGAGCCCGGGCGGGGCAAGGTCGAGGAGGCGCTCCATGACGTCGCGGTCGTAGGCGAGGTCGATCGATTGCAGAAGGCCGTCGAGGAACTCTTCGAGCTCTTCGGAATAGGCGTCGCGGAAGGCTTCAAACTCGGCGCCGGCATCGAGTTCGATCGCTTCGAGCCGCGATGCAACGGCGGTGGCCTCGGGGCCCAGCGTGGCACCCAGCGCGTCGGCGAGGGAATGGGCCGGGTCGGTGGAGACGATGAGAACGCGGCGGTCGGTCTGGTCCGCCAGCGCCAGGGCGGCGGCGGCGGAGAGGGTGGTTTTGCCGGTGCCGCCTTTACCGGCGAAGAACATGATGCGGAGCTTGGCGAGGGCGGCGAGATCGGCGTGGCCGAGGGTGCGTGTGGGGGCGTCCGCAGCGGCTGGCGGGGCCGCGTCGGTGCCCTTCATGAAGCTGGCGAGCTGGGCGGGCGGGATGAAGTGATCGAAGAAGCGCGCGAGGCGATCGGCTCCTTCGACCTCGTCGCCCAGAAGCGGCGCGCCCCAGAGCGTGCGGGCGGTGATGGCCTTGGGCAACGCGGCGAGCATGGCGGATTGCCGCGTGCGCCAGGCGGAGAGCGTGGCGTCGGCGTCGGGCGGGATGACGCGGTTGACGATGATCTCGTCGGCGCGGATCTGCATCGAGCCGAGTTGCTCGAGCAGGTCCATCGTTTCGAGCACGCTGAGCCGCTCGGCGAGCATGACGGGAACGAAGCGGCATTGCTGGTGGTCGGCCAACAACTCGGCGAGCGTGTCGAAACGAGCGGCGAGGGCTTGAAGGAAGAGCGTGAGGTCATCGTCGCCGAGGCTGGGGCCGCCGAAGGTTTCCTTCATGAAGCGGTGCTTGGCGAGCAGCGCGTCGAGGACGCCGAGCCAGTTGGAGAGGAAGTCGGGCATCGCCAGGAGGCGGAGCGTGTGGCCCGTGGGGGCGGTGTCGGCGATGATGGTGTCGTAGCGTGATTCGTCGAGCCAATCGGCGAGTTGGAGGAAGGCCATCAGCTCGTCGAGGCCGGGGACGGAGAGCTTGAGGAAGCGGTCGATGTCCTCGCCGTCGAGGAACGTGCCGAGCTTGGCGATCTCACGGAGACGGTCTTCGTGCTGAGCCATGAACTCGCGGTGCTTGGCGGCGGCGTCGAGCTCGACCACCTGCAAGTTCTCGGGCGGCGTCGCGCCGGCGATGGCGTCGTTGACCGAATGGGCCGGGTCGGTCGAGACCAGGACGTAGCGGCGCGTGGGGTTGGCTTTGGCGAGGGAGAAGGCGGTGGCGGTGGCGCAGGTGGTCTTGCCGACGCCGCCCTTGCCGCCGAAGAGGAGCAGGCGAACAGGCTGGGTGAGGAAGCTGGGGGTCATGGCGTGGGCGGCTCGCGGTGGTCGGTGGGGGCGGATTCGTCTACGGCTTGGTTTTTGGCTTGGTCAACGGCTTCTTCGTCTTCGGCATCCTCGTTGGAGTCGTCATCTTCCGAATCGTCTTCATCGGAGTCGTCGTCGTCGGAGTCGTCTTCTTCTTCGTCGCCCTGCGCGTCGGCATCGGCCTCGGCTTCTGCCGGCTCGCCACGGATGGCGTCGAGTCGCGCCAGCACCTCGGCCTCGGCTTCGTCGAACTGCTCAGTGGTGATCTGGCCGGTTTCAAGCTGCATGTAGAGCGTGGAAAGCCGAGTGGTCAGGCGGTCGGCTTCGCCCTCCTGCTCCTGCTGAGCGGCGTTCTGCAGCTCGCGCACGATCCACATGAACCCCTTCATCGGCGAGAGCAGGATGTCGTCGATGACGAACATGGGCGGGCTCCGCGGGCTCAACGCCCGGCTTGGGGACTCAGGCGTCGGCGCTCTCGGGCACCGACAGATCCATGCGGACGAAGGAGTGCGGGGCCCACGGGCCCGAGAAATCAAAGCGGAAGCGATCGTCGAAGCCGTGAGCCGCGGCGTGGACGGCGGCCTCGAAGTCGGGCAGACGCGGGCGGTCGACCAGGCAGGCCATGCCGAGCACGTCGGCGTCGGCGCGGGGCGCGTTCTCGACGATCTCGAACGCGATCGGATCAATATGCTGGCGAACGGCGGCGTTGTGGGCGTCGCGCTCCTGGTCGCGGAGCTGCTCGAAGAGACGACCGGCGCGCATCTTGGCGTCGTGGGCGCCCGAGTCGACGACGGTGTCGCGGGCGTCGCGGAGGTCGCGGTGGCGCTCGACAAAGTCGAGGAAGATATTGGGCACGTCCCACGCAACGCGGAGTGTCATCTCGACGCGGTCGCGGACGCGGGCGAGCTGCTCGGCGAGCGCGTCGGCGTGGGCGACGAGGATCGACTTGAGGTCGGCGGTGGAGCCGGGGACGACGCCGAAGACGACGGGGAGGATCGTGCGCTGCTTCATCAACTCGCGGAGGACGTTCTGGTGGGCGGCGAGCAGACGGCGCTCGGGGCGCAGTCGGCCCGGCGGGGCGTCGCTGATCACCGCGACGATCCCGGCGTGAGTGACGGTGCGCAGCGGCTTCTCGGCGATGCCCACAGCGGGCAGCAGCAGGTCTTCGGTGTCGGCCAAGGCGTACAGATAGGGCATGGCGGGCTCGCGACCGATGGGGAGAGATGAGCGGGTGTGGGGAGGCCGGAGGAGTCGGCGGTGATCCGTGATCCGTCAGTGTCAAGCCGCCTGGCGTTGGTCGGGCATGGCCGCTGGCGTCTTGGGTTCGGCCGGTGCGGCGGGGGTGTTGATCGACATGGGGAACGAGGCGGGGCGGACGGAGCGGACGCCGCCGTCGAGGGTTTTGATATCGAGCAGCGCGCGGCAGGTGGGGCATTTGACGAAGCCCTCGTAGTCGTCGTAGGACTTGCCGACGTCGAAACGGTGGCCGCAACTGATGCAGTTGATGTGCATGGTGACTCCGGAAGAACCGGGGCTGGAGGCCCCGGCGTGTGGCAGGCGAACGAGGGTCGATAAACGATGACCGCGGCGGGCTAGTACTTGTGCATGAGCGGGGTGCCGGTGCGGGCGGCGGTTTTGATGGTGCTATTCGGGCCGGTGATGGTCTTGGGTCCGGGGATAAAGCCAGCGATCAGCGAGAGGAGCGACTGGACCTCCGCATCGATCTGCGCGACGCGCGAGTCGCAGCGGGTCACGCGGTCCATGGCGGCCTTGCGCTCCTGCTCGCGGCGGTGCTTCTCCATCTCGAGGCAGCACAGACGCATGTGCATCTTGTACTTGATCTCGCGCGAGGAGGCCGACTTGCCCGTCCAGGTCCGGATGTCGGTAGAACCTTTGATAGTGGTCTTTGTGGCGGCCATGGGATGGTCCTTGTCACACGGGCGAACGGCGAATCAGGATCGGGTTGTCGCGCGGGCTTTGGAGCGGGCGCGCTCGGCGGGCACGCCGCCGGGGGGCGGGATGGGGATGTCGAAGCTTTGGGCGGCGAAGCGCGGGGCGTCGAACACTTCGCGGAGCAGGTGGTCCATCTGATCGGACGAGAGGCGTTCCTCGACTCCGGCGGCGGTGCCATAGTCGGCGTTGAAGACGTCGAGGGCGATGGCGCGGAAGAACGGGTCGTCGGGGTGCGCGACGGCGTTCTTGTTGGCGATGATCCGTCCCAGCGCGATGCAGGCGCGGATGGTGGGGCGGTGCCGCGATGGTCCGAGCCCGCGGAGGACGCGGGCGATGTCGACGATGTACGCGGCCTGGTCATCGGGGATCCCGCTCTTGGCCGCGGTGATGTCCTGCTCGGTCTGGGAGTCGTAGTGGTCGACGTGGATAGTGATCAGTCGGTCGAGGAGGGCGTCCTGGGTTTTGTGAGTGCCGGCGTATTCCTCGGGGTTTGATGTGAAGATGGCGCGGAACATGGGGTGAACGCGGAGGTAGCCGTCGCCGCCGCCGGTCTTGGGGAGGTTGAGGATGCGCTCTTCGAGAATCGAGAGCAGCGTGTTGTTGGCCTCGGGGCGGGTGCGGTTGAACTCGTCGTAGATGAGCGTGTGGCCGTGCTCGCAGGCGGTGGTCAGACGGTTGTCGATCCAGTTGACGGCGACTTTTTCTTCTGTCTTGAGGACTGAGGAGATGTAGTTGTCAACGAGTGTGGACTTGCGATAGCCGGCGTCTTTGCCGACGAGATCGCCGGAGCCGAACTCGTCGTTGCCGTGGATGAGGCTGACCTGGCGGCCGAGCTGAGCGGCGATGTGGAAGGCGAGCGTGGTCTTGCCGGTGCCTGCGGGCCCCGCGAGGTGGACGGGGTAGCCGACTTCCAGATAGGCCAGGGCGCGCTGGGTGAGCTCGGCGACGCGTGGAGTGATGACGAACGACGGGCTCGGCTCCAAGAGCAGGGCTCTGCGGGGGCCGGACTCGGGAGCCTTGGCGGATGGTTCAGTCAGCATGTCTCGGGTATCGGACACGGCGCTGGTGCGCTGTAGTCGACTCGCGCGGATTGCATCGACTGAATGGATGAACAGCGACTCGTTGGTTGAGCAACCGTCACCCTTGATCGACCTGGCTCACGAAACCACACGCACAGGGGGGCGGGTCGCGTCGAGTTGCCCCACGTTCGGCGCAAGCCGCGGCGCAAGCTTCTGTCGGTTGGCACGGAGTGTTGCGGCTATCTAAGGCTTCAAGGCGACGGACGGTCACGGGATGCGGCGCGCGGTGAACGCGGCCTTCCGCGCCGTGCGCGCCGGGTCGGGCTGCGCGACCGGGGCTGGCGGCTGGGCCGGGGCCGGCGGGCGCTCCACCTCGGCGCGGGCCTGTTGGGCCTTGGCCTTGAGCTGCTCGATCGAGTTGCGCAGCGGCTCGCGCGGCGGGGTCTTGGCCGGTGCTGCGGCTGCGCGGCGGGTCGTCGGGCTGGTGATGGGGCGGAGATTGGGCGCAGTCTGCGCGGCCTTGCCCGTCCGCTCGGCGCGGAAGCGCTGGAGCATCTGCGCGACCTGGCTCTTCACTTCGCTCACGTACTCGCGGCGCGATTGAGCGTCTTGCTTGGCACCCGCCTCGCGTTCGCGGCGGAGATCCTCCGAGAGCGCCGCGACTTCCTCGCGCATCCCCTCGGCCCATGCGAACAGATCCTGTGCGAAGGCTTGTCGGGCCTCGGCCGCGGGTCGGCTGCGATCGGCCAGTTGCGTGCGAAAGCTCGCTTGCATCTTGGCTGCCTGAGACTTCACATCGGCAACCCAGGCGGAGACGTGGCCCAGGAACTCCTGACGAGAGGCCAGGTCTTCGTCGCAGGCCTCGAGTCGCGCTTCGCGCAGCTGCGGCAAGAGGTCGGCGACCTGCTTCTTCACGTCATCAACCCAGTCGCCGATCTGCCCGACGAACTGCTCGCGGCCCTGAGCGTCTGTGCGGGCCTGCACGGCGGCCTCCTGGGCAAACTTCTCGATCATCTTGCCGACCTCGCCGCGGAGACCTGTGACCCAGGAGCCGAGGTCGCCCAGGAGTTTCTGGCGCGCGACGTGAGGCGCGGCGGGGCGCGGGGTTGGCTGTACACTGTTGCGGCGCGGGTGGCTCATGATCGTGGCTCCCGAAGAGAAACGTTGCCTCATCGGCAAGTTTGAGGGGCGTGTTGAGATGACCGGGCGGGAACAGAAACGGGCGGGCCGCCAGGCCCGCCCGTCTGGGATGAGATGTGAAGCCGTGCCCGAGTGTTAGTTCGGGTTGGCGGCGGTCGCCGTCAGGCCGATGGCCTCGGCGTACTTGAGGTAGGTCTCGACCGACGCGATGACCACGCGGGCCTCGATGGAGAGGAGCTCGATGCCGACGAGCGACACCTTCACGAAGGCATCGATCACGATGCCCTTGTCGAGGATGCGGTCAACGACTTCGGCCAGGGAAGAGGAATCGGTGGACTTCTGAACCTTCGCCATACAAGCCTCCTTACGTTGCAACTCCCGCGGCAACGACCACGTTGCCCGCAGATCAGCCGCGGGCGAACGAACCCGGGCCGTGGATTCCAAGATGTCACCGGGCATGTCACCCGCACAGCAGAGGAGTGAACCCCTGCACCAGCGGACCATCGACACAAGCCCCGGCGAACTTGGCGTGCTGAGCAACTTCGCTCGATCGTGGCCAGTCGGGCGTGCCTTTTGAAGTGGCGGTACGGGCTGTGAGGGAGCCAACACGCGCGACCCACCTGCGCGTGGGGCCCGTAGCCGACGCGAAGCACGCGACAACTCGTTGGATGTGGTCAAGTGCGCGCGGCCGGCGTCCGAACCTTACCAGCGCACGCCGGTGTGAACATTCGCGGTGGTTTGTGTGACGCCCATCATCTCTAAAGATCATTCCAGAGTCCGTGCATCCACGCGCGGCCGAAACAGGGAATCCACTGCTTGTCATCGCTTCGTCCTGAGCTTGAGTCCTTCACCGACCGCGCGGACGCGCTGCTGCGCCAGGTGGACGAGGCCCTGCGTGATCCCTCTATTGAACTCAGCGCGGGGCTCGATCGGGCCGCAGGTTTGCTCAATGAGCTGGCGCAGCAGGCGGGGGCGACGGGTGCCGAGGAGGCGGAGCTCATGAGCTCCTTGATCGCTTCGGCTGCCCAGGGAGTCGTAAGACGCGGGCTCGCATCAGACGATGCACTGCTCGCGCTGCGGGAGGGCCTCGAATCGCTCGGTTCGTTGGTCGTCGAGCTCTCGCGCGGCGGCATGCCCGAGATCGACGACGCACTCATCGGCCGACTCGATCTACTCGCTGCCCAGTCCGACGCGATCAACGACGAACTGATCGTCGAGCCGATCTTGCAGGCCGATGGAGTGGCCGACGGCGGCTCGATTGTCGACGCAGAGACAGAGATCGAGGCCGAAGCGATTACCGAAGCCGATGAAGAAGTGCCCTCGCTGTCAACCGTGATCGATCCGATTTGCGAACCCGCGCCCGAGCCTGCGGAGTCGTTTGTAGATCCGGCGGAGTTGGAACCGCTGCTGCAGGCGACGATCGAGCCCACGGCGGCGTTGGCGTTCGAGTCCGTGATCGTATCGGTGACCGAGGAGGCCACTGAAGAAGCGCCCGCACCCGAGGCCGCTCTTGAATCACTGGCCGAGGGATCCGCCACGGATGCACCGGCGACTGGAGCGCTCACGATCGACGTCCGGGCCGAGATGGCGCCCTTGGTCGATGCACCGCCAATCGCTGTCGAGCTGATCCAAGCTTCTGCGGAAGCGTTTCCATCGGCACCGTCCGACTCGGAGGGCTCGGGCGTAACGTCGGATCCGTGGACGGAGTGGCCGGAGCTGGATGGCCCAATTGACGCTCAGGCTGACTCCGTGGCACCAGCCACGATTGAGCCTGCTGACTTGAAGGACGAGCCGACAGCGACCGTCGCGCCCGACGCGCCTGACGCGCCAGTGCAAGCGGCAAACGAGATCTTGGCCGAACCCGTGGCGGGTGCCGCGACGCCGGTTGACTCGGTACACGAACTACCTGCCGCTCTTCACGAGTCCGCGACGGTGACGGCGTTGAGCCGAGCGTTGCAGACGATCAAGGACCTCGCGGTAGAGATGCACGGGCCTTCGGCGGACGCCGCGGGCGACGCGATCGTCGAGCCGGCCGCCTCCGAGCTTCGCGAACCGACAGCAGAGATCGCTGAGCCGATTGCCGCGCTAGAGCCAACGCAGGCTATCGCAGCTCCGTCCGCGGGGACGCCTGTAGAACCTGCGATGATCGCGCCAGCGAGCGTGGCACCGATCGAACAAGTGCCGCAGCTGCCGGAGCGTGTCGCAAGCGACCCCATGCAGCCGCAGGTTCTGGACATTGGGGCGATGACCGGCGAGATCGGCGGACCGCAGTCGCTGACGGCCGAGGACATGGCGGCGATGATGGGGGCGACCCCGGGCGAGGATGACTGGGGCACCACGCCGCTTGCGCTCACGCCCGACAAAGCCGAGCTGCTGACGTTCATGGTCAATGACCTCAAGGACGCGGCGGCGGCGATCGATCCCGTGGCCAACGAGGCGGCCAGCATGACGTCGCGTTCTGACGCGGCGGAGAACCTGTCGCGGCTTGCCGAGACCATCGCCAAGACAAGCGGGTACTTCGATTTCCGCAGTTTGAAGAAGCTCGTCGCGCTTCTGCAAGAGATTGCGATGCGGATGTGCGACGTGTCCGAGTCGCATGTGCCAGAGTTGCTGATGCGGGTTCGCGCAATCGCTTCGCTGATCGGGCAGCACGCTGTGGGCCTCGAAGTTGGGATGGAGACCAACTGGCCTCTCAAGACGCTCGAGGATCGCATCGAGCGGATCATGAGCGGCGAACCTGTGGACCCCGCGTTCACGGCCTGGCACCGCTGGGATGTCGAGCGCGTGTTGGAACTCGACAAGGTGGTCGAGGGCGTGGAGCCGCTGCCCGAGCCGGGCTCGGCACCCGCGGGTTCCGTGGCCGCTCCGCCGCCGCCACCGCCTCCGCCGCCACCGCAGCTGGACGCAGCGAAAGCCGATGGTTCCGTCGAGTCGAGCGGGCCGGTCATCCGCGTCGACGCGTCGACGATCGACAAGATCCTCGAGATGATCGGTCAGTTGGTACAGACCAAGAACCGGCTTCTCTCGCAGGGCGCGGGCCTGCGGGGCCTGGGCCTGGCGGCCGAGCGGGCCGAGGCGCTGACCAGCACGATCGACGAGGTCGATCGGCTGACGGGCCAGTTGCAGCTGGCGATCATGCACACCAGGCAGCAGCCGCTGTCGAAGCTGTTTGAGCGATACCCGCGCGTGATCCGCGACATCGCCAACTTGTCGGACAAGAAGATCGAGCTGAAGATCATCGGGGCCGACACGCGCGTCGAGAAGACGGTCTTCGAGGCGTTGGGCGAGCCGCTCACGGTGCTGCTGCGTTTCGCCGCGTCCAAGAGCCTCGAAACGCCCGCCGAACGACTGGCGGCCAATAAGCCCGAGGTTGGCCAGATCACCCTCTCGGCCGAGAGCCAGGGCAACCAGGTGCTGATCACGCTCAGCGACGACGGGCAAGGCCTCGACGGCGAGCGGATCGCCGCGGAAGCGGTGCAGGCCGGGATGATCGATGCCGAATCGGTCGATCGGCTCAGCGCAGATGAGATCCTCGCGCTGGTCTGTCAAGAGGGCTATCCCGGCGGGTCTCTGTCGGGGCTGGCGTCGCAAGTCGCCGAGAAACTCGGGGGCACACTGCGCGTCCGCGGGAAGAAGGGCCGGGGGATCACGTTCCAGATGAGCGTGCCGCTCAAGTCGGCCATCATCCCCGCCGTGATGGTGGGCGTGGGGAGCGCGATCTACGCCATCCCGCTGCAGTCCGTCACCGAGATTGTCCGGCCCGACGAGCAGATGCTCAGCTCGGTTCGCGGGCAGCTCTGCTTGCGGCTGCGCGAACAGGTAATCGGCGTGGTCGACATGCACGCGTTGCTGGGCGAGGCCCGAGAAGCACATGCCGAGACCGGTGGCCCGCACCGCGAGTCGCGCTGCGCCGTCATGGTCACTGTGGGCGATGAGCGGGGCGCCCTGATGGTCGACCGCATCATCGGCAAACAGGAGATCGTCATCAAGCCACTGGATGTCGGGCAGACGAACGCCGGCCAGGCGGCGGGGCCGATCTCCGGGGCCACCATCCGCGACGACGGCCGCGTGAGCCTGATCCTCGATGTAAAGCGCGTGCTCGAATCGGCCTGATCCGCGCACAGGCGCGCCTCGCCATCACGCGATCGCCCATGCCGATCGCCCAGGCTCCGGCAGCGGCGGTGTTCGCCCCGCGAGCCGCACGTCCGCCAGCCAGATGAGCGTGGCGAAGCGAGCGTGCCGTTTGGCCAACCAGAACGCGGGCGAGCCCACAATCGCTTGGTTGTGCTCACGTCGCAGCGCCGAAACGAGCCGCGGCGTGAGATCCTCGAACATCGCCACTCGGACTACGACAGCCCGGGCCGTGAAAGCCACCGACCCCGTGGCGCGGAAGTAGATCGCGTCCCCCTCGCTCACGCGCCCGAACGGCACCCGCCGTGATGACGCCAGCCGCGCCTCGACGGTCTTTCGGCCGGCCAGCATGTGCTCGATGTACGCCGGGAGGACGATGGCGGCGTGGAGCCGCTTGGCCAGCGCCGGTGGCCGCGAATCTGGTCGAGCCACGAGGCGTCCAGGCGCACAGCCGGTTCGAAGGCCGGCATGGTTCGCGGCGGTGGTCATGTCGCGCCGGGAGCTGCGTTGCCGGCTGGGTCACGGATGAACCGCTCGTGCTGGTCGGCGGGCCGCGTGATCTGGGCCCGTGGGTCGTCAAGGCGCTCCAGCGTCGCCGTCGAGCTACGCCCCTGCACCATCTGGGCTCTCACGACGCGTCCGCCCGAGGCGATGACGAACGCCGCTCCGGGGATCTCGTCGAGGTTGTACTGAGCGCCCTTCACCAACACGTCGGGCGCGATCCGCTCGATCACGCTCGCGGGTGTGTCTTCCTCGAACACCACCACCGCGTCGACATCTTCGAACGCCCCGAGCATGGCCGCACGGTCGTTCTGATCGAAGACAGGCCGGTTGGGGCCTTTGTACTGCCGCACTTTTTCGTCGCAGTTGATGGCGACGATGAGGAAGTCGCCGTGGCTCCGCGCCTCGCGGAGCAACGCGACGTGCCCGGCGTGCGGGACGTCAAACACGCCATTGGTGAAGACGATCTTCTTGCCTCGGGCCCGGGCCGCGGCCACCTCGACGGCCAGCTCGCCAACGGTGCGGAGCTTGCCGCGTGTCGAGCGCTCGCGTAGCAGCACGTCGGCGTGGATCCGCTCCAGCGGGATCGGCACGACGCCGAACTCTTCCACTTCGAGCCCCGCGGCGGCATTGGCGAACCGCACGGCGTCGAACCACCCGATGCCGTTGGCCCGCGCCGCGGCCAGCGCCGCCAGCACCATGTCGCCCGCGCCCGTCACGTCATAGACCCGCCGCGCCACCGTCGGCACCACGCGGGCCTCGCCCTCGCGCTCCAAGAGCAACGCGCCGTGCCGATCCAGCGTGATCACCGCCGCCTCCAGCCCCAGCTGCGACATGAGCCGCTCGGCCACTTGGCCATATTGCTCGGGCGGGCCTTCGTCGCTGAGCTTGAGCCCGGTCGCCTTGGCCGCCTCGATGCGGTTGGGCGTGATCGTGCTGGCACCGGCGTACTTGCTGTAATCCGCGATCGACGCGGGATCGACCATCACCGGCACGCCCGCCTTCTTGGCCCGCTCGATCACCGCCCCGCACAATGCTGGCGTGCACACGCCCTTGCCGTAGTCCTCCAGACAAACGACGTCGGCCCCCACCAGCGCCCGCTCGAAAGCCGCGACCAGCTTGGCGACCACCGCTTCGCCGATCGGGTCCGACGATTCATAATCCAAGCGGAACATCTTCTGTGCGTGGCGGTGCTGGGCCAGGCCGATGAGGTTCTTCTTGACGGTCGTGGGCCGCGACGCGTCGGCCACAAGCCCGGTCGCGTCCACGCCCGAGCGCTGCAGAAGCTCGCCGAGGCGCACGCCGTAGAAGTCATCGCCACGCACGCCGACCGTCCGCACCCGCCCGCGTAGCGCCAACAGATCGAGCGCTACGTTGGCCGATCCGCCGGGTCGCTCTTCGGTGCGCTGGACATGCAGGACAGGCACCGGCGCGTCGTTGCACAGCCGCTCCGCGTGGCCGTACACCAACTGGTCGAGCATGAGGTCGCCTACTACCACGGCGGTAAAGGGCTTCCAAGCGGCAAGGCGATCAAGCAGGGTCGGCATGTGGAGAGAGTTTAGGTTCCCGTCGGACCCGGCGCGGCCGCGGCGGCTTTCCCCAGCGCCTCCGCCACCATCCGGGCCAGCTCCTGCTCCCCGCGATCAAACCGCAGCCGCAGCACGGGCCGCAACACCGGACAGGGCCAGGCGACCGCGGCCTGCGAAAGCTTGGTCCAATCCTTGCCCGTGACGACGATCGCCTCGGCCCGGATGCGCCGCGCCGCCGTCATCATCCGCTCCACCGTGGCCGGGGCGAAGGGGTCGTGGTCGCGCAGTACCATCTGTTCGCGCACTTCGCCGGCGCGCTGTGCCGCCTGCACGAAGGGCCAGGGGTTGCCGATGGCGCATGCAACCATCAGCCGCTTTCCCTTGAGCCATTCCACCGGCCCCACGGCGTCGTCGCCCGGAACGCCTCGCGGCACGCCCTCCAGCCCCCCCCACTCGTGCCGCACCACCGCTGTCGGCCCGCGCCCGATCAAGCCGCGCACTTGCGCCACGAGCCGATCGACCACGCTTGGAGCCACGGCCTCGGCGTGCGTGAGCACCACCGCCTGCGCGCGCCGCAGCGACGCCACCGGCTCGCGCAGCCAGCCCGCCGGAAGCAGTCGATCGGCGAACGGGTTCCGCGTGGCGTCGATCAACACGACGTCAACGTCGCGGTGCAAGCGGCGATGCTGGAAGCCGTCGTCGAGCACCACGGCATCAAACGCCCCCGGCTCGCCCGCCAGCCGCTCCGCTATCGCCGCGGCCCGATCCGGGTTGACCAGGATCGGGACGCCCGGCAAGATGGCCGCGTATTCGCGGGCCTCATCGGAGCCACCCGCCGCGGCCCCCGTGGGCATGTAGCCGCGCATCGCGACGGCGGGCTTGAGCCCGCGGGCCGCCAGCGCCCGCACCAGCCACGCCACGATCGGCGTCTTGCCCGTGCCGCCCACGCTGAGGTTCCCGACGCTCGCGACCGGAACGGCGGCCCGCTGCACGCCCGCGCCGCGATCAAACGCCGCGTTACGCTGGCCCACCACCAGCGCATAAAACGGCTCGCCCAGCCGCCCCAGGATCGCCCCTATCGGGCCCGGCACCGGTCGCGGACTGTCGAGCATCACAGGGCTTCTCCGCCGCGGGCCCCGAGTGCCTGCCGAGCCTGCCGCGCCAGCTCCTCGCGCTCGGCTCGGTGCAGCCGAACGTTGTTGACGATGTCGAGGATGGCCAGCGCGAGCACGAGCCCGAGCATCACGATGACCGCGATCCACGCAAGCGCGAACGCTCGCGGCACTGCCGGGCTGACGACCCCCGTCGCGAACGCCAGCACGGGCACCAGGACCAGCATGAACAGCCCGTTCACAATGCGGATGCGCCGGCGGCTCGCGGGTATGTCGGCCCCTTGCAGCCGCAGAGTGTGCCACGCCACGACGCCCATCGTGAGCCCCGCCAGCGGAACAACCAACCACCAGGGCAACATGGAGCCAGCGGCGAGCATCACGCCGGGGCCTCCGCCGCACCCGCCGCCACAAACTCCGCCAGCCAAGGTGCCAGCCGCCGCATCGGCAGGCCCATCACCGTGCCCGGGTCGCCTTGCCAGGAGATCGGCCAACCGGCCTCGACTTGCTCGCACAGGTTGTACGCCCCGGCCTTGCCGGCCCAGCGCCCGCTGGCAACGTACGCCTCGATGCGCTCGGGGCCGATGACGCCCACGTCGACGGCCGCACGATCGACCATCAGCCGCCGCTTGCCCGCGCCCGAGTCAAGCAGCGCCACGCCTGTGAGCACCTCGTGCCGCCGATCCTCCAACCGCTCGATGATCGTGCGGGCGTGCCCGGCGTCGCGCGGCTGCCCGATCAGTTCATCCTCTAGCGCCACCACCGTGTCGGCGCCCAGGATCACCGCCGGCTCCGCCACGCCGTTCGCCCGCCAAGCCTCCAGCCCGGCCCGCGCTTTGAGATACGCCAGCGCCACCACCCACGCCGCGGCGGATTTTCCGCGCGCGTCAAGCCGCCCGTCATCCACGCCCGCATCGAGCACCTCGAAGCGCACCCCCGCCTCGCGCAGCATCCGCCGGCGGCGCGGCGACTTGCTGGCCAACAGCAGACGAGGCTCGATCAACAGACCATTCAACGTCATGCCCACATCGTATCGGCTCGGCCCGCGGGACACCCCGGCCGGGCCACAACCCGCCCCCTGGGCCTACGCTCGCGCCATGCGAGTGCACCTGGTTCAAACTGATATCGCCTGGGAAAACCGGCCCGAAAACTATCGCCGTGTCACCGCCGCGCTCGACGGCGCGGGCGTCCGGCCCGGCTCGTTCGTGCTACTGCCGGAGATGTTCGACACCGGGTTCTCCTTCAACCTCCCCGTCACGGCCGACCGCGACGACGCCACACTCAGCTTCCTCCGCGATACGGCCAAACGCCTGAGCGTCACGCTGCAAGGGGCCCGCACCGTCATCGGGCCCGACGGCCGGGGGCGGAATCAGGCGCCCATCATCGCCCCCGACGGCTCCCTCCTGGCCGCCTTCGACAAGATCCACCCGTTCTCCTTCGGCAAAGAGACCGAGTTCTTCACCGGCGGCGACCGCGTCCTCACCTTCCCCTGCGGCGACACCACCATCTGCCCTGCGATCTGCTACGACCTGCGCTTCCCCGAGCTCTTCCGCCGCGGCATGACGATGGGGGCCGAGGTCTTCGCGCTGGGAGCCAACTGGCCCGCCCCGCGGAAGCTCCATCGACGCGCGCTCGGCGTCGCCCGCGCCATCGAGAACCAAGCCTTCATGCTCTGCGTCAACCGCTGCGGCCACGACCCCAACGCCCAATACGAAGGCGGCACCTACGCCGTCGATCCCAAGGGTGAAGTTCTGGGCGAGCTCGGCGACCAGCCCGGCGTCCTCACCCTCGACCTCGACCTGGCCGCACTGCGCGACTGGCGCGCCAGGTTCCCCGCGTGGAAAGACGCGCGGCTGCTCTGAGCGCTGCGGCGCCGCTCACACGCGCACGGGCTTGCCCAGCGCCTTGAGCTTCTCGCGGGCGAAGGTCATGTGGTGCTCGACGTGGTGCGTGTACAGCTTTACGAACTCGCCCAGCGTGACGAGCCCGCGCTGGTTGTGAACGCCGGGCCGCGCGAACGCGGCCTCGGGGAGCCGTCGCAGGAACTCCGCCGTGTGCTCGCGGTTGATGCGGAACAGTTCCACCACCGTGCGGATGTTCTGGTGCTCGTAACCCAGCTTCGCGGCGAAGGCGTCCTCGTCGTATGAGAGGAGCAGCGGCTTCTCCTCCGCCACCACGCGCTTCATGCGGTGCGTCGCGATCAGATCGCTGTCGAGAAGGTGGGACACCAGCGTCTGCAGCGACCACTTGCCGGAAACGGGCGTGGCCATCAGGTCGGCGTGCGAGAGCCCGTCGATCAACTTGGCGGGAACCGTGCCGCCCGCGGCGAACTTCTCGACTTCATCTTGCCACGACATGGATCGCTCCGATTCGTTGACGGGCGCGAAGCCCGAGAATACTCAGATAACCAAACTGCTCCGAGCGTAGACGCATCGCGCGATGATCGCGCCGATCCCTTCGCCTCAGCCCCCGCCCGCCGTGCGTTCGACCTCTTCGAGGCTTGTTTGCCCGCGAGCCGCGAGTTGCCAGCCGTGCTGGATGAGGGTCATGAAGAGGCCCTTCTCGATGACCTTCTTCATCGCGCCGATCGACGGGTCCTTCAGGATCACGTCGCGGAGTTCGTCGGTGAAATCGAGCAGCTCGTAGATCGCCCGGCGGCCGCGATAGCCCGTCTTCAGGCACGCGTTGCAACCCACGGCCTCCATCACCTCGTTCTTCCCCTCGATCCACTTGCCCATCCGCGTCGACTGCCCCGGCGTCACGCGGACGGGCCGCTTGCAGTTCTCGCAGAGCATGCGGATGAGCCGCTGCGCCAGCACGACATCTAGCGCGTTGGCCACCAGATACGGCTCCACCTTCAGGTCCAAGAGCCGGAACACGCTGGTGATCGTGTCCTTGGCGTGAACGGTGGAAAACACAACGTGCCCGGTGATCGCGGCCTGCATCGCCGTCCGGGCCGTTTCTTCGTCGCGGATCTCGCCCACCAGGATCACATCAGGGTCCTGCCGCAACACGCTGCGCAGGAGGCCCCCGAAGGTGTTGCCCCTGTTCTCCTCGACGGGGATCTGCGTGACGCCCTCGAGCTGATACTCGACGGGATCCTCGATCGTGATGACGTTGGTCGTCTCGCGGTCGATCTCGCGGAGAGCGTTGTAGAGCGTCGTCGTCTTGCCCGAGCCCGTGGGCCCGCACGACAGCAGCAGCCCGTTCTCCTTCTGGCAGCTCTTCTTCACCCGCTCGAACATGTACGGCGGCAAGCCCAGTTCCGACAGGTTCCGCGGCGCGTTGCCGGGGTCGAGCACCCGCAGCACCAGCTTCTGCCCGTGCACGCTGGGCGTGAACGAGACGCGGTAGTCGACGCGCTTGGTCTTGAATCGGGCCGAGAAGTGCCCGTCGAGCACCGCGTCCTTGTGCGACATCTGCATGTTGCAAGCGACCTTGATCAGCCCCTGCATGAACTCGCCCACCTTGGAGGGCAGGTCGGCGATCCCGATCATCTGCCCGTCGACCCGCATCCGCACGTTGAACCCGTTCCGCTTGGGCTCGATGTGCAGGTCCGTCGCCCGGCCCTTTGACGCCACCAGCAACAGCAGCCGGGCCGCCTGCGGCCCCTCCCCGTCACCCGCCAGCGCACCCGACGACTTGTCGCGCGCGTCGACCAGACCCACCGGGTCGTCTGCCCCCTCACCCTTGGGGGGAAGCGCGCTCACGATCCCCCGCAACTCCTCGCGCCAGGAGGTATCCGAGTCGATCGTCCGCGACCGCACCTCGGCCCGGGCCTCACCGATCGACTGCTCCACCTCCACCATGAAGCTGTGCCCCCCCACCTTGATGGTGTCCCCGGCCTTGAGGGACGTGGAACCCACCACTTTGGTGTGGTTGATCCGGGTGCCGTTCCGCGAGCCGAGATCGCGGACGGTAAATCCGCCGTCCGCATCCGCCTCGATCACGCAGTGATACCGGCTGGCCATCTCGTCGCTGAGCGGCAGCACGTTGTCGGGATTCCGACCGATCGTGACCGGTTTTTTGCTGAGGGGCACCAAAAACCCTCGGCCATCGCTGGATGTTAAGACGTAACTAGCCATGAGTGCGGGCGGCCTCCTGAGCTGCCATGATACCCGTTCGGCCACCCCCGTAAATGCATCGCTCCAACCCCGAGAAGGCCCCTGCGGCCCACCCCCCTCTACACTCCCTGCCCATGATCGACCCCAAGCAACTGCGTGAAAACCCTACCAAGTTCAAGGACGGGGCTGCGCGCAAGAACATCGAGGTCCAGTTCGAGCGGCTTCTGCGCCTCGACGAGGACTATCGCGCCGCCCTCACCCAGCGCGAGAACCTCCGCGCCGAACAGAAAAAGCTCGAGAAGGACTCCGGCCCCCAGATCGGCAAGCTCAAGGGGGCCCTTGCGAAGGCCACTCCCGACGAGAAACCGGCCATCGAAGCCCAGCTCAAGGACCTGCTCGACAAGCCCGCCGCCCTCAAGGTCCAGATCGCCGAGCTTGACACGATCACCCAGCGTTTCGAGCCCGAGCTCAACGCCCTGATGCTCACCGTCCCTCAGCCGCCCGATTCTGACGTGCCCGTCGGCTCCGGGGCCGACGACAACGTCGAGGTCTCCCGCTGGCACCCGCCCGGCTTCGACACCCACAAATCGTTCGAATCCCAGCGCGGCTTCAAGCCCCGCTCCCACATCGAGCTCATCGAAAAGCTTGGCCTGTGCGACTTCGGCCGCGGCGTCCGCATGTCGGGCACCCGCTCCTACGTCCTCACAGGAGCCGGCATGCTTCTGCACCAGGCCTGTCTGCGTTACGCCTTTGACTACATGGTCCATCAGCAGGGCTTCACGCCGCTGTCGGTGCCCGTTCTGGTGCGCGAGGAGTGCATGATCGGCACCGGCTTCTTCCCCGCGGGACGCGAGCAGGCCTACCACATCCCCGAAAGCCAGCGGCAACACGCTGACGCCACCGGCCACGACGCCCGCCACGCACGCGGCAGCGACCTCTACCTCACCGGCACCGGCGAGGTCGGCCTCATGGGCGTCCATCAGGACGAGATCCTCGACGAGTCGCGCCTGCCGCTGAAATACGTCACCGTCTCCACCTGCTTCCGCCGCGAGGCCGGGGCTGCTGGCAAGGACACCGCGGGGCTATACCGCGTCCACGTCTTCGACAAGGTGGAACAGGTCGTCATCAGCCGCGCCGACGAAGCCGAGAGCCGCGCGTGGCACAAAAAGATGATCGGCTACGTCGAGACCATCCTGCAATCGCTGGAGCTCCCCTACCGCCTGCTGCAATGCTGCACGGGCGACCTTGGCCCCAAGAACGCCGACATGGTGGACGTCGAATGCTGGATGCCGGGCCGCTCTCTTCACGCCAGCGAGAGCACCCCGGCCACGCTCGGCGCCTTCGGCGAGACCCACTCCGCCTCGCGGCTCTATGACTTCCAGTGCCGCCGCCTCAACATGCGCTACCGCGCCGGCGGCGAGAGCGGCAAAGGCACGACCACCTTCTGCCACTCGCTCAACAACACCGTCGCCGCCAGCCCCCGGCTGATGATCCCGATCCTGGAAAACTATCAGCAAGCCGACGGCAGCGTGGTGGTGCCCAAGGTGCTCAGGGCGTATATGGGTGGGGTGGAGAAGATTGGGTAGGGCTGGGGGATAGTGCCTTTAAGGCAATCGGATGGCGGCGTTGTTTCGAGAGCCAATCGTCTTATCTCGGCGTCCCGATTCAGTCGGCCTATTGGCGTCCGCGAGCGCCGCAGCCATTTGCATACCCGGAAAAGTCCATTCCGGTCGTGTCGTGCAGATTGAATCGAAACGTCCCGCCGGCGCGGTGGCCAACACGAGCCCGGCCGAGCTTGATCCTCCGCCTATCCGCTTCAGGTTGGCGTCGCCGAGAACTCCGAAAGGAGCTTCATAAGTGCATTGTGGTCCACGGGTTTGACGAGATGGGCGTTGAACCCGGCCTCTTTGGACTTGCGCCTGTCTTCATCCTTACCCCATCCGGTGAGGGCGATCAGCAAGACGCGCGGACCATCCGGCTGTGCGCGGATCTGGCGGCAGACGTTGTAGCCGTTGAGTGTGGGCAGGCCAATGTCGAGCAGCACGACTTCAGGCAGGAAGGTCAGTGCTACGGCGACCGCTTCGGCACCGTCGGAGGCCGTGTGCGTCTGGTGGCCGGTGAGATTCAACAACGCCGCGAGCGAAGAGGCCGAGTCTTGATTGTCATCGACGACGAGGATGCGGAGGCTGCTTTTGCCGGTTGGCTTGCTGTCGATCAACGCGGGCCGGGGCGATTGTGGCTGTTCAACCATGACCGGCAGGCGGACGACAAACTCGCTGCCATGCCCAAGACCGGCACTATGAGCGTGCACCGTGCCTCGGTGCATCTCGACGAGACTCTTGACCAGGGTCAGCCCGATGCCGAGTCCGCTGACCGAGCGCTCAAGCGATGTGTCGATCTGAACGAACATCTCGAATATGCGCGGAAGTTCTTCGGTTGCGATGCCGATCCCGTTGTCCTTCAAACGGATGACCGCCAGATCGCCATCGCGGTCTACGGTGAGCAGCATCTGGCCGCCCTTGGGGGTGTATTTGCACGCGTTGCTGAGCAGGTTTCCTAGCACCTGAGCCAGCCGGGTAGGGTCGGCGTTGAGGTAGATGGGCTCGCGCGCGAGCGTGACGATCAGCGAGTGTCTCATGCTCTGGTACTGAGCACGTGCGGCCTCGACGGCGTGGTGGATGGCGCTGGCCAGCTCGGTCGGGGCTTTGCGGAGCGCGATCTTTCCCCGGCTGATGCGGCTGACATCGAGGAGGTCGTCGACGAGGCGGACCATCTGGCTGACCTGGCGATCCATCATGGCGGACGCCGAGCGGATAGCTTCGTCCTCGGGTCGCGGGACCTCGCGGCTGGCTGTGAGCCGCATGATCTGCAGCGCGTTGCGCATGGGGGCGAGGGGGTTTCGGAGTTCGTGCGCCAGCATGGCCAGGAACTCGTCCTTGCGGCGGTCGGCCTCCTGCAGGGATTGTTCGTAGCGTTTGCGTTCGGTCACATCGCGGGCGGCAGCGAAAACGCCGCGGAGCTTTCGTTCGCGGTCGTGGAATGTGGTAGCGTTGTAGGAGACCACGGTCTCCTTGCCGTCTCTGGCGCGGGCCGTGAGTTCGTAGTCGGTGACCTTGCCCTCGCTCAACACAAGTTTGATGGCCGCGTCGGCGCGTTCGGGGTCCGTGAAGTAGTCCTTGAACGGCGCACCGATCAGTTCGTCGCGGGTCGATCCGGTGAGCGCCTCCGTCTGCTTGTTGACATCGGTGATGATCCCGCGCGGGTCGGTGGTCATGAGCGCGTCGATGTTCGATTCGATGAGCGAACGGGTGTAGAACTGTTGATCGCGGACTGCCTGATCGAGAAGCATCCGCTCGGCTTCAACCTGCTTGCGCGCGGTGTTGTCGGTGCCGATCAGAAGGTAGCCGATGATGGTGCCTTGATCGTCGCGCAGCGCCGTGACGGACACGACGGCCGGGAAGCGGGTGCCGTCCTTGCGGATGTAGG
>Ga0105049_10001225_pt1 | contig 30162 bp, 23 predicted proteins | sample MAT06_FD_78087 | JGI IMG/M metagenome (GOLD analysis project Ga0105049, IMG submission 78087) | Freshwater microbial communities from Lake Fryxell liftoff mats and glacier meltwater in Antarctica - MAT-06 | ecosystem: Environmental > Aquatic > Freshwater > Ice > Liftoff microbial mat | place... | reverse complement strand
TTCTTAATTTTACTCTGCGAAATTGACAGTTTTGATTGCTGCTGTGCTTACACAAAATGGATCAAATTTTACATATTTCCAATACTCGAGCACAACACGTTTTTTTTGTAAGACCTATTTTGACGGTGAGATTGTCAATTGAATTATTGAAAATTGGGGCCTCATACGAATGCATTTCAAGCGTTTACGAAATATCCATGATTACTGGTAGAACCAAATGTCATCCAAAGCTTTTTTTGAAGGTATAATTGAGAAAAGGTGTCTTGTAGCAAAATTGTCGAGGGTCTTTTGAGTATGATGAAGGTGATGACTAGACAACTTGATCCGAAAATTCTTTTGAAGTGTATATTAATGTAAATGTGTGTAACGTCAGGTGTTTGTTAAATGAGTATGTTTAGTAAAAATTCTACCACCATGAAATATTTATATGCTCTATGTTTTTTTCTTAGTACGGTAAGCTTGGCGATTGGACAGGGCAATGGCCCCCTCGATACTACCTTCGCGAACAATGGTGAGTTTTCTATTTCTTACGGCAATTCCAATGAGGCTATGAGCGGGGTGGCGCTGCTTGACGATGGTCGAATCATTTCAGCCGGTGCTTCAGAAATTAGTTGGAAAGAAGGCGTCCGCGTCGCTATGCTTCTTCCTGATGGTAATCTGGATGTGAGCTTCGGTACAGACGGAGTGCTAGAGTTGCCGGAGTCTGATTTCGGGTACAATTATTCAGTCTATGCCTTTGCAGTGCCCGATGGAGATATCATGATAATCACTGGTGGATTGTCATCTGGTTTCTCTGACCGCGCTGTAGTTTGGAAGTTCAGCTCGGATGGGGTGTTCGATCTCGATTTCGGCACTGATGGCATTCTCACGATCCCGGAGTTCAGTCTGTATTGGTTTTCAATGACTCCATTCATGGATGCAGACGGAAAGATTTATATTACAGGCATAGACAATGAGCATCCGCTGGACGCTCCAGGTCTTGCTTTGATTGACCCAAATGGAGCAGTGGATTTTGATTTTGCGCTTGAAGCAAGGTTCCTGCTCCAAGGGGAGTATCTGAGCGCGCATTGGAAGATGCGCCGAATGATGGATGGAGGATGGATGCTGTTTGGTTATTGTTACGATGCAGATTTAAATCGTCACTTCCGCATGGTTATGGCCACCGGAGAAGGAGAAATTGACAGCGGATTTGGAAATGATGGTCTTTTGACCAACGACATACCGTTCAGCGATGTGATGGGATTGAATGATGGTTCAGTGCTGATTCTTAATTCCGATGTTTCGGGAGATTTATTTCGATTGACCCCTCAGGGAAATCTGGATTTGGAGTTTGGCAACGCTGGTTATGTGGATTTACCCAGCGAGTTCGATTATCAAAGGCTACACCGGGATTTAGATGGAAATATCTTGGTGTGGGGATCGAATTCTGAGCAGGATGACTTCCGATATTTTTTTAGCCGACTCGATTCGTCAGGTATTCCATACAGCGAAAATTCGGGTAGTCCAGATGGCGAGATTCTTCGGTTTTTATATCCACCATCACTCGGACAACTGGTGAATCAGCCGGATGGAAAAATACTATTGTCCAGCCGTTCGCCGATCAATGAAGTCCCTGGTGTCAAGGCCTACATTGCGAGAATTGATCCGCAGTTGATCGTGGGAATTCAGACATCCGACAATGAGGCAAATACCTTGTTGGTGAGTCCTAATCCGTGCATAGTGGGTGAACGTATCACACTGGAAGGACCCACAAACTGGGCGCATGAAGCGGGCAGTGTAAAATTGTATTCTATGGTTTCAGGACAGTGGATCGATGTCAGACACTTCATAGATTCCGACATAAACAAGCTTTCGTTTGATCTCCCTGAATTTTCAGGCGGTGTGTACTTCATTCAAGTCGAAACTACCGATAAAGTCATGCAAGTCCGACTGGTTGTTGTGGATTAGGAGGACAACGCAGAAACGATAAATCTGCGTCTTTACTTATCCCCATAAATCATCTCTCCTTTCGTAAGCCAAGACAACCCGAAGGCCCACACTGCGATAGCTTCAAAGACAAAAGTGCCACAGATGTATTCGTACCATTCGCTTTTGAGCCAAAAGCCAAACACAAGCATCATCAGAATGGAAGCCCAGATGATGAAACCACATGATTTGTAAATCGTATTTCGGTGCGACTTGGGTGTTCCCTGAATGATCGCTTTATCCGTCTTCGTGAATTGAACGAGCGACATGTGCCCAAGTAAGCTGAGGAAAATTGCGGCGGCGACAAGATGCAAGATGCCCCGCAGTTCATTCGCTGGAATAGTAATAATCACACCATGTTGAAAACGCTCCCATTCTTCAGGGTCAAGAGTGGAAGTGGGTAATATCAATAGGAGCAGAGCGCTTACACCTGCTAGTAAAGAAATGAGGAAATCCGTTTTATCATATCCCTTGTAAGTGATTAGAAAAACACCCAAGGTGCCCAAGATGATGTAAAAGAAACTGGATGCGAAGGTGTAATAGAAGTGACTTACAGACGGCATAATTACCCAGCTTTCTGATCCAATGGATGCCACAAGAGGGAGGAGGATAGGGAGCAGTATGCCAAGTAAGCCGATTAGGCTACGCAGGGAGTTGGGCGAAGCTACCCATGTCGCACTTCCATCGTGGTAGTCGGGGAGGAGGTGGGATATTTTCGAGTTCATCACTACTACCTTTTATTCAATAAATGGCGCAGTTGAATGGAAGGGCCAGATTCAATCCGACAGAGAATTTTTCTTTATCTGATTTGTTCTTGAAAAGCGAACCGGTATAATCGTTCCATCGTGCCTGTAGCTCCACATTTATATGCTTGTCCTTGCTTTTTCCTCGCAGAACAACCGGCAGCCACAAGGTAAAGTTGCTGCTCTGAAAGTTCTCAAATATTCGCTCGAATTGGGCATTAATTCCAATTGATTTGTTGAAGGGGATCTCGAAATTACCGATTTGAAGAGTTGGAAGGAAGTACGTGAACTGCCCCGCAAACCTGAGAGCTATTTTTTCTGCACATTGGCCGATGTAAATCAATTCTTCATCTAGTTCAATAGTCTGCAAAGTGTCGCCAGTTAGTTGCGAATAATACTGATTGTAATCCGCTTGCATAAGTGTCTTTTGTCGAATACTATTGGTGTTTTACATTCCAATTGTAACATTCAAATATAAGAGACCATACTTATGCGAATCACGCATATAATTGACCGAAACATTTAGCTCGCCATATGGTGGATTCAAACCGGTAATGCAATTTTTTGATCTTCCGAAATTAGTTTATTGAGGGCAAATTTGGGTGTTTTGTAGCCCAGAGTTTCTCTTGGCCTTCCGATCAGAGCTTCCTGAGCCCATTCGAGTCTGTTAGCTTTCATATCCGTGAAGTCTGTTCCTTTAGGAAAGAACTGCCTAATCAGCCATTAGTGTTTTCGTTGGTTCCCCTGTGCCATGGACTATGTGAATCACAGAAAAACACTTTCATTCCTTTGGAGATTGTACACTTTGCATTTTCAGCCATTCCCTTTCCACGATTATAGGTTAATGTTTTTCGCAGACTTTCGGGAGTTCGCGAAGTTTCTATGCGAAGGCCTTACCCACTGTTTTGGCGTCTTTCGCTTCTAACTAAACCAAGAGTAAATATCGCGTTTGGCGCTCGACAATTGTTTCAATGGCCGACCTGTAATCTTTGCCCATATCAGGTCTCCTGCCCAGTGCCTAGAACGGTGCGATCAGCCACTTTCGCTGGACGTTGGTCTATGGAAATCACGTTACTAATTACTCCACGCTTTGCGGTCAAGCCCTTTCGATTCTGTTGCCGAGGCTTTCTATGCCGCTAGCAAGAGATCATTTCCTCCTTCGATTCCCCCCGCCCCTGAAGGTAGATGAACTGATAGGTTGTTTCGTGACTCATATTCGTATTCGTGTCCACCTCAAGCCAATTGGAGATTTATTTTGGGGACCAAAATAGCAGAAGCTTCAGTAAAACTCGCGCCTTTAATTCATCGTCTGCCTCCAACCTCAACTCTTTTCTATGCGCATCCCGCTGCCTTTCCCTGGCCTTTGAATGGGCCGCTAAGCCGCGCTAGGTGACCCCGTTACCATTTCGCTTAATCTCTCGGGCTATCGTGAATACCGGACGATCGAGCAAGGCTCCAAACTTTGAACGTGAATAGTTGGCTCAAGAAGAATACTGATGTACTCTCAATCTTCAGCGCTTAGTAGTGCATATGCACTCATTTTGCAATGTATTACGTACTACGTACTTTGCACTGGCAGCTTCATCCGAAGTAACCAATACGTTTCTTTGGAACGAATTTTTGTAGCGCAGTTTCAATTTGCTTTTGCAAATGTTCAACACGATTTGCAATAGGAGTTTTGAGAAAGCATAAAGAAGACCGCGACAACACCAACCTGATGGATCAATATAATGTTGATTTGGGGTGGCGTTGTCACGGGTTTACTTATTTTACTAGTTCATTACATTAGACCAGTTTTACAGCGTCTCTTTTTTGTTTGATGAGATCGTGAGATGCTTTTAAAGTAGCTTTTTGTTTTTCGACAAGTACCCTTAAATCCCCCTGGAGGTAATCATCTTCAAGGGCAGTTGCGTATGCTGTCTGAGCTGCGTCTTCACCATATTCGCATGTGTTTAACAGTGCTTCGCGGTCTTCACCCGTAAAGGTGGCCTTAATGTCCATCCACACGCGGTATATCTTTCCTGGATTGGTTGTACTTTCCACCTTGGGGTCCTCGCCCAGTTTTCTGATTTCAACCGTTAGGGAAGATGCAATCTTCTCACTTTCAAGGGCCATACCTTGAAAAAGCGTTTGCAAATCCGAATCTTTCGTTTCGTCTCCCGCTTTTCCGTAGCCTTCTACTCTGTCGTTGTTGATCATTAGCAAATCATTCAACGTTTCTGATACATTTTCGTTTGTTTCCATGATATTTGTTTGATTATTAAAAAGATTTTAGTTCGAAATTGACTTTAATTTTCTGATTCAGGGTGATCAAGAGTGTTACAATGATCGCGTTTATCTGGTCCTATTTTACCTTCTTCATCTTATCACCATCTAATTGTATTTCTTCACCCTTTTCAAATACAGGCCTGCCCTCCTGAATAATTCTCTGTTACCTTGATCGGCTTTCAAACAGCCTTTCTCGGATATTTCCAATGTCGCCAATGGTATATAGTTAGGAACTTTATTTGGGACATGAGACAATGCTTTTCGCGCCATGGACCAATCGTCCACAGCGCCTTGCACGTTCATTTTATGATATTGGAAATGTGTTTTGAACATTTTTTATTTAGCCTTATTCCTAGCCGAATTATTTTTGGAATCCTTTTTTTTCTTTTCTGGTTTCAATATCACTTTTGTCCAACCTTTATCGCGATTGTCAAAATGGGTGTAAGCATCGGGTGCATCGTCCAAAGAAAGTTCATGAGAAATAATCATAGAAGGTTTTGCTTTACCTGCAGAAATTAATGCGCACAGTTGACGGTTGTATGATTTAACATTTGCCTGTCCGGTAGAAATACTCTGTCCTTTTGTCCAAAATTTCCCGAAGTCAAAATCCATGTGACCTTTTTTCTGAAGGTTTTCTTTTGATTTAGGATCTTTGGAAACAAACACCCCTACCACACCGATCTTTCCTGTTGCTTTTACAGCCTGAACCAGTTCATTCATGGTTATGTTCGATTGCTCAACTCCGTGTTTATCGCAACATTGATAGCCCACACATTCACACCCCTTGTCGGCGCCTATTCCATTAGTTAGTTCTAAAATTTGCTCTACAGCCGAGCCTTTGGAAAAATCCACCGGAATAGCACCATACTTTTCTGCCAACTTAAGTCTGTCTTTATGATTGTCAACAACCATTATTTGGCCGGCTCCTTTGAGCGCTGCAGAATGAGCAGCCATCAATCCTACCGGACCTGCACCGTATATAACCACTGAGTCACCTGGCTGCACACATGCCAATTCAGTGGCGTGGTATCCTGTAGGAAAGATATCGGAGAGCATTACATAGTCATTCTCCTTTTCTTCTGCGTCCTCGGGAAGTATTAGGCAGTTGAAGTCTGCACAAGGCACACGCAAGTATTCCGCCTGTCCTCCTTCATACGGACCCATTCCTGCAAAACCATAAGCTGCACCGGCAGTGCCCGGATTCATTGAGAGGCAGAAACCGGTTAAACCTTTTTCACAGTTCTGACAACGGCCGCAAGCAATGTTGAAAGGCATGCAAACCATATCTCCAACTTTCACATGAACTACCGCTTTCCCTACCTCAACCACTTTTCCTAGGTTTTCGTGTCCGAATATTTTTCCTTTTCCAAAATCTGTTCTGCCTTGATACATGTGAAGGTCAGAACCACAAATGTTAGTGGTCGTAATTTTCACCAGTACATCTGTTGCTTCCTCTATTTTGGCGTCTGGTACTTCCTTTACGCTGACATCGAATGGGCCGTTATATACGATGGCTTTCATTTGTTTTTCATATATTAATGTGTTGAATTGGAATATCGTTCTGTATTTTGGAAAGGAGTGGCCGTGATGGTGCTAATTAAATAGGTCTAAGTGATTAGAGGATTATAAGTTTCGATTAATGATTCGTCTTTTGAATTCTCAATACCTGCAAGACCATACCTTAAAAACGTAATTATATCATTATTTAATTTTTCTCTTTCAGTAAAAAATAAGCCATGCGGGGCACCATGGTAAATGACTAATACATTATCTGGAATAAGTCGCGCAGATTCTTTTCCTGTTGGTGTTATGGGAACTGTCCTGTCTTCATCACCATGAATTATTAGTGTGGGCACATCTATGGCGCGCATTTCATTTCTAAAATCAGTTGTCGCAAATGCTTTTGCACATTCTTGTGTCGCACGGGATGATGCCACTGAGCACAGCATGTGGTAGTATTCTAACAATGGCTTGCTTAAGGGGCTGTTCAACAGGCTTATTCCAAAAAATGTCTTGCCAAAATCTTTTAGGAAATCTATTCTGTCTTCCGCCATTTTTTTACTCATGCTGTCAAATACGTCTTGTGACACTCCATCGGGATTAGATTCCGTCTTTAGCATGTAAGGGGTTATGGATGATATCAAAACTACTTTGGAAACGCCTTTCCCAGCATGGCGGCTGAAATAGCGAACTACTTCGCCACCGCCCATTGAGAAACCTATGAGAGTGATGTTTTCTAAATTAAGTTGATCAATCAATGCCTTTAAATCGTCAGTCATTGTGTCGTAGTCATATCCATCCCAAGGTGCGGACGATTTGCCGAAACCTCGCCGGTCATAAGCAATTACACGGTGTCCGCTGTTTACTAAATCGTTTATTTGATATTCCCACATTTCTTTGCTCAATGGCCAACCATGAATAAGGATAACGGGTTCGCCCGTGCCGTAATCGTGGTAGTAAATTCGCACTGGGGTGCCAGTGTGATCTTTGTTAGATTCTATGTAGTTCATTTTGTTTCATTTTGTGATCCTAGAATTGATTATATATCTAAGTTTATTCGTCTAGAACTTTGGAATGCCTGGGACTACTTATTTATGATGAGTTCAGATTTTTTTCACTTTTATCCATAATTCACTTTTATGGGAACATTCTAAAATATTAAAAACACTTATTAACCAGAAATATATTTATTTTTTTGATAGTTTTTCTATATGGTATTTAAATATTGCTTTCAAAAATTGAATAATTATTGGTCTTCTTTTAGGGTAGAAGTTAATTGAAACTATTTTTTCTTGCCGATTCTAGTAAAGATGAAAATAATCACAGCTATAACGATAACTACGAGAAATATACCGACACCCATGCCTGTTTTAAATATATCGCCTATTACTTCGCAACCAGATAAGAACACTGCGGATAAAGGAACAAGGAGAGTGAGAGCAAGTCGTTGGTATTTCATTTTAGGTATTTAAATTTTGATGAGGAAGAGGAAGAATTCTATGAAATACTGCACTTTCTCATTATGGAATTTTCCAATGACTAAAGGGAATCGCGTGTCTTTGCTTTCCAGCTCATTTTTATTTCTTTTACTTATTTGGATGGTGTTGCTTATTTGATGATTTGTGCCGATATGTCTTTAGTTAGTTCAATTATTTCTATCTGAGTAAGATGATTATAACACGTTTGATAATGGACAGACGTAAAACTGTGCGACAAAGTATCAATTTTTAAACATCGCTCTTCTTACATTATCAAGGGCAAATGTTACATAGTACACATATCGTGTGAGCAATGAATTTCTGATTTGATGTGTTCAATTATGCTCTTTGAAAGAGAATCAACAGGAAGCATCAAAGCGATATGAATTGATATTGCTGGAACAGTGCAATGACGAAGGGCATAGTTCTACTGTGAAATAGTGGACATTGGTTTAATCGTTGAAATTTTTGATTCTCGCGAGGGGTTGAAGTCTTCCCATTTTTTTCTACGGTCAAAAGTGGAGGTTTATCTTTTTATGATCTCCTCCCACACTTATTACTATTGAGAAGGAAAGATTTTACACATTGGAAGTTGTTATTCTTCTATTCACATGAACTCTCGTTCAATGAACTATGTGACAGAAAAAAGACAACACGCGGCCGATGGTAGGATGCTTTGGAGACTTCAAACGACCTCACGCCTTACAAATAGGAGGGGAGCCCTCAACTACCTCGCCCCGCCTCCCGCTCAAACTCTCACCCCCAACACGCACACATCATCCACCTGCTCTAGTTCACCCTTCCACTGCATAAAGGCGTGAAGGAGATGTTCCTTTTGGCGACTAAGTTCAAGGTGGGAGACTTCATGGAGGAGAGTGCGAAAGCCGGTGATTTTCAGCTTCTTGCCATTGTCGCCGCCAAACTGATCCTTGTATCCATCGGTGAAAGCATAGAGTAGATCGCCTTCTTCCAATTGAAACGTATGACTGCTAAAGGCATGACCTGTCAATTGCCCGATCGCTTGGTGATCCCCTTCCAGCTCAAAGAGTTGGTTGCCACGAAGCAAGATGAGCTTCTGATTGGCCGAGGAATAGGTCAAAGTCATTTTCTCGGGATCAATGACCCCAATCACGATGTCCATGCCGTCGCGCAGAACGTCCGGACCCGCATCGTTTTGGAGCGCATTCACCACATGCTGATGCAACTGATCCATCACATATCCGGGCGAGTTATCCCTAAAGGTGTCGGTCATCTGATCCAGAAAATTATATCCCAGCACGCCCATGAATGCGCCCGGAACTCCATGTCCGGTGCAATCGCCGAGCGCAAATACCTTGCGACCGACACCATCCGTATCCACGGAATTGACCCAGAAGAAGTCGCCGCTTACAATGTCTTTCGGGATGAACAGCACAAACGACTCGTCAAACACACTCTTCAATTGCTCGGTCGAGGGAAGCAGGCTTTCCTGAATGCGCTGGGCATAGCGGATGCTGCTTACGATTTCTTCGTTTTTGGATTCAATTTCCTGCTTTTGCCTCACCACTTCTTCAGTGCGCTCGGTGACCTTCATCTCCAATTGTTCGTTGCTGTCGGCCTGAATGCGGTTAATTTCCTGCAAGCGCAAAAACGCCTCGTCTTTGAACGCCTTGAATCGATCCACAATCGCGAATGAGAGGAGGATCACCTCCAACGCCGAACCCATCAGGAGTCCATAGTCGGAAAGAAACTCATTTTTTATTATGCCAAAATTGGTTAGGATGAATCCAAAGACGGTGAGTACCAACACGATGAAGGCAAGAAGGAAGAATTTGGCGGGCCTGAATTTTTCGCGATAGACTTTCCAGGCAATCGGGATGATCAGCAGGTTCAGCACCAAAGCGACTCCGTTGACGATGAGGATGGATAGGTCAAATGACGGTCGACTGAAGAGCAGGGCCATGCCCGCATTGACGAGCAGCAAGTAGCCCGTGTAATGGAAAAACCGGTTGAATCCGGGATAGTAGTGTTGGAGTTTCAGGAAAGTCTGCGAAAATCGCATCAAAGCGAAAATGGAGACGCTCGCCATGAAAGGGTTGGTCACATTGGCCAGCCAACTCGAATTCGGCCAGAGGTATTGGAAAGCATGTCCAGAAAGGGATAGTTGGAGAATGAGCAGCGCGAGGTTGTACAACAGGTAGTAAAACGAACTCGCTTCGCGGATCATCAGGTAGATGAAAAGGTTGAAAAGGAGGACGAAGATTACCAGTCCATAATAGCTTCCACGGACCAAGAGATCGCGATCGTCGCGGGCTTCCAATTGCTCCCGTGACCATTTTCTCAGGGGAATTAGAAACTGTTCACCATGAGTGGAAGTTTTGATTAATATTGTTTTAGACTCATTTGATTGAATCTTTACTGGAAGTATAAAATGACGGTGGTCGAAGGCTCGTGACGCGAATTCCTGGTTGTCGCCGCTGAGGTTGAGGATCTTCGGTCCGGCGTCGGTGAGCTCGTAAAACTCGGCCTGATTGAGGAGTGGATTTTTGATTTCGAGATAGGTCAGCCCTGACGGATCGGCGCTGCGCAGGGTAGCGATCAGCCAGGCCGTGCCGCGGTAGAACCCCAGATTGAGATCAACATCGCCGCTTTCTTTCCAAAGTGAGTCATTCTGAGTGAGCACATCCCTGGCAATGAGCGTATTGGTGTCGTCCAAACAATAGAGAATCCCTGAAACGCTCTGATCGGAGGGAGTGGATTGCGAATGCCCAATCGATTGAAAGCCAATGCTGATGAGGACCAGCATTTGGATTCTTAAACGATTCAACGTGATTGACATGGAAAAACGATAGGGCATGAGTGCGCCTTTTTACGCAGAAGTGCCTGAGGAGTTGCGGAAGCGTCGATCGGCCGGGCATAAAAAAGCCCCTGAAGCAGGGGCTTTTCTATTCTATTATGGAAAACAGTGTGTTATCCGAGGTACGACTTGAGGATTTTACTCCGGCTCGTATGCTTCAGTCGACGAATCGCTTTCTCCTTGATCTGACGTACACGCTCGCGCGTAAGGTCAAAACGCTCTCCGATCTCTTCCAGGGTGAGCGGATGCTCTCCGTTCAAACCAAAGTAAAGTCGGATCACATCGGCCTCGCGGCTGGTGAGGGTGCGCAGTGAGCGCTCAATCTCTTTGCGGAGCGACTCATGCAGAAGATCCGTATCGGGAGAAGGAGTGTCGTTGGTCTGCAACACGTCGTACATGGTCGAACTGCTGTCGTCGCCATCCTTCAGTGGGGCGTCCATCGAAACGTGACGTCCACTGTTGCGGAGCGACTGTTTCACCTCGTCCAAGGTCATTTCCAACACCTCAGCCAACTCGGCTGGTGTAGGAGGACGCTCAAACTCTTGCTCCAGTTTGGCGAAGGCTTTATTGATCTTATTGATCGAACCTATCTTATTGAGTGGCAGACGAACAATACGTGATTGTTCAGCCAATGCTTGAAGGATAGATTGACGAATCCACCAGACGGCGTAAGAGATGAATTTGAATCCGCGGGTTTCATCAAATCGCTGGGCGGCTTTGATCAGTCCGAGGTTTCCTTCATTGATTAAGTCGGGGAGACTAAGACCTTGATTTTGATATTGTTTAGATACCGAAACCACGAAGCGGAGATTGGCTTTTGTCAATTTCTCCAGCGCGGCTTGGTCGCCTTGCTTGATCCTTTGGGCCAATTCCACCTCTTCTTCGGCGGTGATCAGGTCTACTCGTCCAATTTCCTGAAGGTACTTATCCAGCGAGGCCGTTTCCCGGTTAGTTACCTGCTTGGTGATTTTTAACTGTCTCATGCGTTAATTGATCCTTTCTGAAATTCGTGTTGTCTCTGAGGGTGATTCCCTATCCCTAACGGATAAAGTGGTTAAATAGGTACACGAATTGTGTGATCCGTATGCCAATTTTTCAAATCCCCTGATCAATTCTGATTCTCAGGCTTAGGAAGAAGAATCTTCCTTGAAAGCTTGAGTTTGCCGGTCTTTGGATCGCGTCCAATCACTTTGAACTTAACCAATTCACCTACTTTCAGTACTTCGTTGACATCTTCAATCCGGCGCCATTCCAATTCACTCACGTGAATCAGTCCGTCCTCACCGGGAAGGATCTCTACAAAAGCGCCGAAAGACTGGATATTCTTTACTGCTCCTTCGTAAATCTCGCCAATCTCAATCTGTGGAGGCCATACAATGCTGCGCACTTTCTTCACTGCGGCATCGAGGCTGTCCTTATTGGCTGAGGAGATCTCCACAATGCCCTTTCCATCTTTCTCGTCGATAGAGATGTTAGCGCCTGTAGTTTTCTGGATTTCCTGAATAATCTTACCACCGGGACCAATTACTGGACCGATCATATCGGTTGGGATTTCGAAGGTCACGATGCGCGGAGCGTGTGGTTTGTAGTCCTCACGTGGCTTGTCGATCGTCTTCATCATCTCGCCGAGAATGTGCAGGCGGCCTTCGCGAGCTTGTGCAAGCGCGTCTTTCACCATCTGCATGCTCAGTCCTTTCACTTTGATGTCCATCTGGCAAGCGGTAATGCCTTTGGTCGTACCGGTTACCTTGAAGTCCATGTCGCCGAGGTGATCTTCATCGCCCAGGATATCGGAAAGAACTGCATATTTCGTATTGCCTTCGTTGGTGATCATACCCATCGCAATTCCGGATACCGGAGAAGTGATTGGTACTCCACCGTCCATCAGTGCAAGCGTTCCGGCGCAAACCGTAGCCATCGACGAGGATCCGTTGGACTCGAGGATGTCTGAAACGATACGGATGGTGTACGGGCAAACTTCAGTCGCTGGAAGCACTGGCTTCAGCGCGCGAAGCGCCAAATTGCCGTGTCCAATTTCCCGACGGCTAGTACCGCGAAGCATACGAGCTTCACCGGTGCTAAATGGAGGGAAGTTATAGTGTAACAGGAACTTATCACTTCTTACTTGAACCACTCCATCAATCGTTTGCTCATCATCCTTGGTACCCAAAGTGAGCGTGGTGAGTGATTGAGTTTCGCCGCGGGTGAAGATGCTCGATCCGTGTGGGCCTGGCAAATAGTCGACTTCGCACCAAATCGGACGGATGGTTTTGGTATCGCGACCGTCGAGGCGGATTCCTTCGTCCATGATCATGTTGCGCATGGCGTCTTTCAGACAGTCATGGCTGAATTTGTTCAGAAGGTATTTCTGCGCCCCTTTTTCCTCGTCGGTATAGCGTGATTCAAATTCGTCTTGGATCTTGGAGAACTTCTCGCTGCGCTCTTTTTTGCCTGACGGAGTAAGTACCGCCTGATAGTATTTCGCATAGCACTCGTCCCACACGAGTTTCTTCAATACCTCGTCTTTCGGCTCATGGTTGTATGTGCGTTTCACGAGGGAAGCGGGTACCTGAGCGGCCAGTTCAACCTGTGCCTGCACCTGAGCGCGGATGGCTGAATGGGCTACTTCGAGAGCAGCGATCATTTCTTCCTCGCTCACTTCTTTCATTTCACCTTCCACCATGATGATGCTGTCGGAGCTACCGGCCACGAGCAACTCGAGGTCAGCCCGTTCCAACTGCTCCCAGGTAGGATTGATGATCAACTTGCCACCTACACGAGCCACACGGACTTCGGAAATAGGGCCGTTAAATGGGATATCAGAAACCGCAATGGCAGCAGAAGCGGCCAAACCAGCAAGGCTGTCCGCCTTGTTTACTTTGTCAGCAGAGATCAAACTCACCATCACTTGCACTTCCGCATGGAAATCATCCGGAAACATCGGGCGAAGGGCGCGGTCGATGAGGCGTGAAGTCAGCGTTTCATCATCGTAAGGACGAGCCTCACGCTTGAAGAATCCGCCCGGAAAACGTCCGGTGGATGCATATTTTTCGCGGTATTCTACCGTAAGGGGGAGAAAATCAATGCCTTCTTTGGCATTTTCGGAAGCCACTACAGTGGCCAGCAGCATCGTGTCGCCCTGACGCACAACCACAGAGCCATTGGCCTGTTTCGCGAGCTTTCCTGTTTCAATCGTGATTGGATCACGGCCATCGCCGAAGTCGATGGTCTTTGTTTTCAATTCGTAGTTCATTTTTTTCTCTTCTTCTTCTTAGTTGCGTCTATATGTGTAGAAACACAAAAAGGCAATTGTGTTCAATTGCCTCCTTTGCTCACTTTCGTGCGAGTTGCTTATTTACGAAGATCAAGTTCTTTCACGATTGCCCGGTAACGCATAATCTCGTATTTCTGGAGATAGTCCAGAAGAGCGCGACGCTTACCAACCAATGCGATCAAAGAACGCTGGGTGTTAAAGTCCTTCTTGTTGGCCTTGAGGTGGGTCGTAAGGTGATTGATACGGTGAGAGAACAAAGCGATTTGTCCTTCCGAGGTGCCAGTATCAGTGGCAGATTTGCCATGCTTGGCAAAGATTTCTTTTTTTACTTCTGTAGTAAGGTACATTCCAATACTGTTGTAAGTGATTATTATGTAGTCCTTTAAGATATAATGCCGAAGCAAAGGTCTTTGTAAGGGGCTGCAAAGATAGTGGCTTTTTAAGAGCACGCAAGTCAGAATGTAAAAATCAAGGTGCGAATCCCTTATTCTTCTGCTGCAGGACTGCTTTCTGGAAGAAACATTTGCAGCGAGAGTCCGATGGTTTTCTTCATTTCCTTCCGGCTTACGATGTAATCCAAAAAGCCGTGATCCAATACAAACTCCGCGCTCTGAAATCCTGTCGGAAGATCTTTACCGATGGTTTCTTTCACTACGCGCGGACCGGCAAACCCGATCAGCGACTTCGGCTCGGCAATATTCAAATCGCCCAGCATGGCAAATGAAGCGGTAACACCACCCGTAGTTGGATCGGTAAGAACAGAAATGTAGGGGAGATGGATATCAGCTAATTGGGTGAGCTTGGCGGAGGTTTTAGCCATCTGCATGAGCGAATAGCCGGCTTCCATCATGCGGGCTCCGCCTGATTTGGAAATGCAGATAAAGGCACACTTTTCCTTGATCGCGCGATCAACGCCTCGGGCATATTTTTCTCCTACCACAGAGCCCATGGAGCCTCCGATAAAGCCAAAGTCCATGCAGGCAATGACCACAGGGACTCCTTCTATTTTACCAAAACCAACACGTAGCGCATCTTCCAATCCCGTTTTCTCAATGGTATTCTTGATGCGATCCTTGTAGTTCTTGGTATCTACAAACTCAAGTGGATCAGCACTGGTAAGGCCGGCAGCTACTTCAACGCTTTCTCCTTCATCGAAGAGCAGGTGAAAATATTCTTCCGATCCAATGCGATCGTGGTGTTCACATTTACTGCACACCCAGCTATTTGCCGCGTGCTCTTCGGTGGTCATTACGTTTTTGCACTCAGAGCATTTGTACCAGAGTCCTTCCGGAATCTCCTTCTTCTCTTTGCTCTTGGTCGTAACTCCCTGCTTGATGCGTTTGAACCAACTCATGTGTACCTGATCAGGTTTTGAGAATTCGAAATAAACTATTTCAGGCGAATCTCTACATCGAGATTCTTCTTTTCATCTAAGAAGTCTTTCATTGGAAATTCCAGCGTCACTTCATTGTCGCCTTTGTTCCAAGTGGCTGCGTCGCCTTTTACCTTCTTGATTTTCTTGTCAAAAGTCAATTTCAATTTGAAGCTCACCATTTCGGCCATTGAAGCAGCGTCGTCAGAACTCATGTCGCCCAAACCGGAGCGATTTAGCTTCATCTTCAGTGTTTTGCCTTTTTGAGTAAAGGTGTAAATGCCAGTTGAACTTTCGTTGTTTTCGGCAGACCTTGTCATCGCCTCATTGAGCGACTTCACGCCGTTGAAATCAAAACCTGTGAAAAGCACATTGTTCTCGTAGGTCGAACGTACGTTGGTAATTCCCTCCACTTCCGCATAGCCCTGACTCATTTCTGCAAGAGATTCTTCGGTAAAAATGGTATCGGTACCCATGTCTTCACCGCTCATTCCGGCCATCGAACTTAAATCGAAGCGGAGCTGATAACTGCCCGTGAAGTCGTTTTTGAAGTGGTAATTCTGCTCAATGACACATGAACTCAACAGGAGCGCAACGGCAAGGGTTGCAAGAATAGGTCGGAATGTTTTTTTCATAATGGAAGTGGGCAAAGGTAATGGCAGAGGTAGAATCACACCACATTCTCAGCGCAACACTGCAATAAATCCTGTTCGCCGGATAGGCTGTCCTTGAAAGTCAATGGCTTTCACGAGGTAAGTATAGGCGTCATCGCCCATCAAGTCCCTCGGAATCCAAGGCTCCAGTGTTTTGGTGAAAAATATTTGATCGCCGAACCGATTGTAAACTGTCACTTCAACGTTGGAAATGTTGCGCCCAATGACTTCCCAACTTTCATTCAATCCATCGCCATTGGGGGTCACCGAGGTCGGAATGTACAATCCCCAATCGCAGGTGTACGTGTCTGCAACCACTTCAGCCGAAATCGTCCCACAGATATTGGTTGCAGTCACCACATATTCCCCAGCTTCGGTTACTCTTATCATTGAGGTAGAATCGCCGGTGGACCAGATATAGGTAGTGCCATCCGTTTCGAGCACTTCCAAATACAACCAACGGCTGTCGCAGAAGCTGGTATCAGCGGGCAGAACAACCACCGGAAGAGCCTGCCAGCCTATGGCGATAGAGGCAGTGCTCAGGCAGCCCTGATTGTCTGCAAACGCGGAATACGTGCCGGGTTCGTCCACTTCAATGCTTTCAGCCGTTTCCCCGGTAATCCAAATGGCAGCTATGCCTGAGGTGAGCGTGGCTGTGCTTCCTTCGCAAATGAACTCAGGGCCTTCGAGCACCAGCACAGGGTATGCAATTATCTCAACCAAGGTGGAGTCGCTCACCGAACAGCCGCTCAGAGTGTGAGTAAAGACATAGTTGCCAGAAGAAGTCACCACGTAGAAATCTGAAAAGCTGCCATCCTGCCATTGACCGGAAACGCCAGCTTGAAGGGTGATTTCATCTCCTTCACAGAGCGATTCGGTATCCGCAAAGTTGAGATTAGGGAGGTTCACCAGCGTGATTTCAACATCATCTGAAGCGGTGCAATTGAAGTAAGCCACTTCTGCGGAAATGCTTCCGGTGCCAATGCCCTCGAGAGTTTGCCCCGAGCTGCCATCCGACCACAAGATGCTTTCCCAGCCATCGCCGGCATCGAGGGTTACCGACTCGCCCGGACAAAGAACATGATCTTGTCCGAGGTCAAAAGGTGGTATGGGGTTCACAGTGATCAGCAGAGTGTCGGACGTCACGCAGCCCACGCCTGCGGAGTCAATAGTCAAGACAATGGTCTCCGTGATGGGATCGGGACCCGAATTGGGAAGCGAATAGGAGGGATTGCTGATACTCTGACTGCTCAGTCCGGCTGCATTTGACCAGAGGTATGAATACCCTGGAATTGCGGGTAATCCGATGCCGGTGACCGTCTCGGAGCCACAGATAGTGAGGTCTGTGCCCAGCTCGGCCTCCTGAGAAAGCATGTAGTTATGACATCCGGTGAGGGAAACATCGTCCAACCCGAAGTCGTTGCCTCCGCCTTGAGATTGGGTGTTGACAATGCAAATCTCCACCGAAGTTAGATCCTGACTGTTCCACTGCACGGTGTAGGATTGCCAGCCGCCGGAGCAAATGAGCGAGTCGCCAATCCATTCGCCATTGAACGAAGCATGCAGCAACGCCAGCGGGTGAGGGTTGGGATTATTGGTGATATCACGTCCCCAGAAGCTAAAGGTGTAATCCGTTTGCGGCTGCACGGTGATTGTCTGGCACCATACTTCTGACGTCGACAAACCGGCGCCGTTTGCAATGAAGAAATTTCCGGTGGGCGGATTGGTGTGATCGGTCCCGAGAAAATCGCTGTGAAAGAAAATGGCATTCACGCCAACCGCGTAGGTTCCTTCCGGGCACAACGGACAGAAAAAGCCGCTGCCGAGATTGAGGCTGGTGGTGAACCCCGTATTTCCCGAGGAAAAATTACCGTTGGTCACCAGTTGCACCGGAAACTGGCACAACCCACATTGGGCAGAGGCGGTTACCCCAATCCCCAAGCTGGTTAAAAGAATCACCATTAACCTGAAGGCCAGTATCTGTTTAACCATGAGTAAGGGTTGCTAATTCCGGTTGTTTATCGATTTGCTTTCGGTTGACCACAGGATTGGCGTACATCTGAAGGACTATTTCGCGGGCCATTTTGGAGAAATTTTCCCTGGGCAAACTTGTCTTGCGACGATTAATTCCGAGTCCTATCACAATAGATCGAATGTGGTTGCCGAATGCAATCTTTTGAATGTTAGAATACTGGGAGGGAAACTCTTTCGTCCCGTATAGCATGTCGTAGGCGATGTAATTGGTAGGCCACAACTTATAAATACGATGCATTTCCGCATCAATCGCCTGAGTGAGCAAGCGGTATTTCTCATTCTTATTCTGCACTCCGCGGATGGACTCAATAGCCACATTCATCGGAGAGCCCATGGCAATGTTCACGCGTCCTTTATGACCGGTGAGTCCGGTGATCATGCTGTAAAAGTCTTCTCCGCTTTTTTTCTCATACGAACCAAGCGCTTTCAAGTGAATCAGTTCATTCGCCTTGAGCATATCGCACGGATCATATTCATAGCTCACAGCCATGGGCACGATGTGCAAATCGAGCAAGGAATCTTCGATAGGTTTGTCCGAACTCATCGTAAACATTTTCAACAAACCTGTCGCCGTGCGATCATCGCCATCCTTGCTGCGTCCTTCTCGTTGGGCAATCCAGATGCTCGTGTCGGATTGAATGGCCGCGCGGATGTAGTTAGACAGCCTAAGGGAATAGTAGAATATTTCCTTTGCGCTCACATTGCGGTTGACGATGAAATTCTTGTTCATCCGCACCACATCTTCCACCACTTTCATCCGAAGCAGATTGTCGCCGATGGCTATTTCTGTAGTCTTATAGCCTTTTTCGAGCAGACTTACATTGAGTAAGGCAGAATCGAGAATGATATCGCGGTGGTTGCTGAGAAAAATATACCCCTTGGTGCGGGAAAGCGCTTCCATGTTGGTGAAAGTGAGCCCGCTGGTGGTCATTTGAATGACTGATTTGAAGGCAGGACCTGAAATTTCGGACTGAAACTGGTCTACGGTTTTCACCGAACGCAGCATTTTCTGAATGGCTGACTTGCTCAATCCTGGGTAGATCCATTTGATCATTGTGTAAATGGATGGTTCCTGAAGAATGCGCTCGATGGCCGCAGGCAGTTCCTCATCCCGGTAGGGACGAATGTCATCGAACTGATGCACATCGATCGGCGAAGTAGTCATGAGAGTGTTTAGGTGTCGGCGAAGATACGTCTGCAAGCGCGATTGCACACGCGGGCTGCCGGCGATTCGCCCGATCCTGTTCTACCTTCGCCAAATGACATTTTCTGATCTCCGACTGACCCGCCAATTTGTGAATGCCCTCGATGATCTGGGTATTTCCACGCCGACGGAGATTCAGAACAAAGCGATTCCGCCTATACTTGCCGGACAAGATGTGATTGGAATTGCGCAGACAGGAACGGGAAAAACCGCCGCTTACTTGCTGCCGTTGCTTCAGATTATGAAGTTCACCCAAGGCACTGAGCCCCGATGTTTGATTCTTGTTCCCACCAAAGAATTAGTGATTCAGGTGGAGAAGAATTTGGCCGACTTGGCCAAATACACTGATTTGCGTTGGTCGGCGCTCTACGGTGGAATCGGTCCTAAAGCCCAGCAAGCCAAATTGGAGGCTGGAGTGGATATCATTATTGCCACGCCTGGACGCTTTTTGGAGATCTATGCGAAGGGTTCCATTTCTCCCCGCAAGATCAAGCATATCGTATTGGATGAGTGCGACCGAATGATGGACATGGGATTCTGGCCGCAACTTCGAGATGTGCAGGAGAAAATTCCACAGAAAAAACAGCAGTTGTTGTTCTCGGCCACATTTGGCGCAAGAGTGGAGCATATTGCAGATAACTTTTTGTTGTTTCCTACCCGATTGGAGGTGACGCCTCAGGCTACACCTGCAGAAACCGTCACCCAATGGCTTTATGAAGCGCCAAACTTCCGCACCAAATTGAATGTTCTACTGTTTTTATTGAGAGAAGAGGACATCTTTAAGCGAGTGCTTGTTTTTGTAAAAACACGTACGCATGCCAATTTAATTGCAAAAGAATTGGACCAAAAAGCATGGGGCAGTGTGCAGGCGCTTCACAGCAACCGTGGACAGAATGCCCGGATCAATGCAGTGGAATTGTTTCGCTCGGGGGCGGTTCGCATACTCGTAAGCACGGATGTAAGCGCGCGTGGACTCGACATCGACGAAGTCAGCCATGTTTTAAACTTTTCTGTCCCCAGCCACTACGAAGATTACGTGCATCGCATTGGCCGCACGGGAAGGGCATTCCGCACGGGGACGGCTATATCCCTTGTGGATGAGTCGGAAGAATACCACATTCAGAAAATTGAAGGCATCATCCATCAAACGATTGAGCGCCGAGCAGTGCCTGAAGAGGTAGAGATGACTGGCACCCCGTTTCTTGAAAAGCAAGAGCAGCTCAAGGAGATTGATCGTCAAAAACGTCTGGAAGACCCCGAATTTAAGGGCGCGTTCCACGAGAAGAAAGAGCGCAAACCAAAGGCGTCGAAAAAGGCTCCGAAAAAGGAGTCAAAGAAAAATACCCGTCGACGGTAATTTTTTCTACCTTTCCTCCGACTGAAGAGGTAATAATCTCGACAGTTTACCTTAATTAATACTCGTACTCATGGAACGGAATCGCTTTCGGGCATTCCTTGTCGCATGCTTCGTTGGTGTCACTGCCGTTGAAGCAAGCGGGCAGGGTTTTGTCAACGTAACTGCGCAGCAGAGTATATCGGTGAACAATGCTAATGCGTACAATGGTTCCGGGTTGAGTTTTTTCGATTTTAATGGCGATGGATGGGATGATCTTACCCTCTGTGCCCGAAATTCTCCCATTCGGTTTTATCAAAATAATCAAGGTGATTTTGAATTGATTCCAGCGCTTGTGGATGCTCAGGGCGAAGTGAAAAGCGTTACCTGGTGCGATTATGACAATGATGGGGATAATGATCTCCTGGTGGTACGTTTTTCAAGCACCCCTGTTTTTTATCGCAACAATGGCGAGATGGATATGGAGGATATTTCTCAGGAAGTAGGAATTCCGATGGATCCCGGAGCCATGGGCTTCGGTGCGTCATTCGGGGATCTCAATCGCGATGGGTTTCTTGATCTTTATATCTGCAACTACAACTGGCCCAATGGGAGCGGGGCCACCAATTGGGTCTTGATGAATGACGGCATGGGAAAGTTCATCGACGTGTCCGCTCAAACGCCTGCGAGTGATTTAAATCGAAGATCGTTTCAGTGCACCTTTTCGGATGTGAACCGCGATCTGTGGCCTGACTTGTTCGTCGCCAATGATAAATTCACCCGCAATTCATTGTACTTGAATTTGGGAAATGGAGTAATGACTGATGCGACAGTTGAGTTTGCAGCCGGTCACTACATGGAAAGCATGTGCAGCAGTCCGGCGGATTTCGATCGGGATGGGGATCTGGATATTTACGTGTCGAATAGTGGCGGAAATGTGCTTCTCCAAAACAATGGGACGGTGTTCGAGGATATCGCTCCGCAAAATCAAATGACGGTCGATCTTCTTTGCTGGGGCTCCCTTTGGATGGACTATGACAACAACGGATGGGAGGATCTTTATGTGTGTGTTATGGCCCCGCACACCGACAATCGAAATAGATTGTTCGGGAACAATGGCGATGGCTCATTCGACGATCTTGAAATTCAGGGACTGAATGCTGACTTTACAAATGCATACGCGAATGCCCGTGGTGACTGCAACAATGATGGTTTTTCGGATATGGCGGTGGTTGGTTCTTCTTTATTACACAACAGATTGTGGCAGAATCTGGGTATCGGCGGACATTATTTAAAACTCGACCTGCAAGGCGTTCAAAGCAACCGTCAGGGAGTGGGAGTTTGGATAGATATGTACGCCGGCGGTGAACACTCTTCGCACTACACCACCTGCGGTGAAAATTACCTTGCTCAGAATTCAGGAAGTGTCATCCTAGGGCTAGGTGAATTCGAATCTGCAGATAGTTTGGTGCTTTCATGGCCCAGCGGTCAGGTGGATCGGTATGGTGGTCTAGTGGCTGATCAGCGATTGCACCTTGTGGAAGGACAGAGTCAGCAAGTCACGAATAATCTTTTGAACGTATATTCTTTCTGTGCAAACGATAGCGTGTTTCTCGCATTGTCATCTGCCGACTCGGTGCTTTGGAGTGACGGCATAGATGCACCTGAACGATGGATCAGCAACTCAGGAATTTATTGGCTGAATTGGTGGATAGGTGGAATTGAATATAGTTTCGGCGATATTGAAGTGTGGGAGAGTGAAGCACCATCGTGGGATTTTCTGGTGTCAGGCGTTTCCTGCACGGCGGGCACAGATGGCACAATCGTTTTTTCTCCTGAAACAACTGAAATTTATCTCGTATGGGATGCATTTGCAGAGGGAGATTTGAATATGATCGGGGCTGGTGCATACACTGGAACCGTCTGGGATGCGAGCGGGTGTTCGTTTCCGACAACAGTGAATTTGAATGAACCAGAGCCGTTGAGCGTTGAGACATTTATCACGCATCCAAGTTGTTTTGGAAGCAACGATGGAATCATTATTCCGGAAGGTTATGGAGGAACGCCACCCTACACATTCAGTTGGACTGACATGAACCCCGAGCAATTGAATGCGGGCACATACACTTTTCAATGCACCGATGCGAACAATTGTCAAAGTGAGCTGGCAGTCGAATTGGTGGAGCCCATGGAGCTGAACTTCGATGCCGATATCATTTATTCCACCCCTGAGGGCCTGGGATCTATTTGGATTGAACCACTAGGTGGAACCCCGCCGTATACCATTTCCTGGGTTGGTGGGGTTATAGGCAAGAGTGCACAGGGACTAGATGACGGGATTTATTCCTGCATTATCACGGATGCCAATGGATGCAGTTTGGAGGCTGAATTTGCTATTCTCTATTTGGGAAATGAAGAAGCAGAAACACCACATCTGACGGTGTCTCCAAATCCATCACTGCGTTATTTCGAACTCATTGGAAATTTTAAGAGGTTCACCTTGAGCGACGCTTGCGGAAGGGTGTGTCAGGTGACTACAACCGCCATTCAGAAAGGCATTCGAATCGATATGGAGAAGTATGCGGCAGGGATGTATTTCCTTCAGGTGATTGGGCACGATGATGCGTTTCATTCCTTGCGGTTGATCAAGGAATAGCAACGACTTGTTGGTGAGAAAAGGGCAGGGAGCAACAGTCGCACATTATCTTCGGCGACGCAAAGCATAGATCATGAGCAACCTGACTTCGTTTACCGAACATATTCAACAAGGCTATACCTTCAAAGGAGATTATATCTCATTGGGTGTCGCTATTTATGAGGGGCAGCCGCAAGGCGGATGCGAAGTGCGCATTCCACTGAAGACCCTCAATCGACATGGGCTGATTGCGGGAGCCACTGGAACCGGAAAGACAGTTACGCTGCAAATTATTGCAGAGCAAATGGCTCATCACGGGATACCCGTTTTGATGATGGACGTCAAAGGAGATTTGAGTGGAATTGCGGCACACGGTATCATTAATGCAAAGATTGAAGAACGCCATCAGGTTATCGGAATTCCTTATGCTCCATCGGGCTGTACGGTTGAATTGCTTTCGCTTTCGAAAGAGCAGGGCGCGCGACTTCGGGCTACGGTGAGCGAGTTTGGGCCGGTGCTGTTTACCAAAATTCTCGGATTGAATGATACCCAAGGTGGTATTGTCGCTATTGTATTTAAATATGCGGATGATAATAATTTGCCCCTTCTTGATCTGAGGGATTTTAAGCGCATGCTTCAGTTTGTAACGGATGAAGGAAAGGAAGCGGTGGAGAAGGAGTATGGCAAAGTCTCCGAGGCATCAGTGTCGACCATCTTGCGAAAAGTGATTGAACTTGAAACCCAAGGCGCGTCCACTTTCTTCGGGGAGAGGTCTTTTGAGGTGTCGGATCTCACACGGCTCGATCAGCAGGGAAGAGGTGTGGTTTCGATTGTCAGGCTCACTGATATACAGGACAAACCAAAGTTGTTTTCCACCTTTATGTTACAGATGCTCGCGGAGATTTATAGTTCATTCCCTGAGGCCGGCGATTTGGACAAACCTAAGTTGTGCATATTCATTGATGAGGCCCATCTCGTGTTTGAGGAAGCGAGCAAAGCCTTATTGGATCAATTGGAATCGATTATCAAACTCGTGCGATCGAAGGGCATTGGTATTTATTTCTGTACGCAAAATCCAAATGATGTTCCGGATGATGTGCTGGCACAACTCGGATTGAAAGTGCAGCATGCTTTGCGCGCGTTTACCGAAAAGGACCGCAAGGCCATCAAACGCACGGCCGAAAACTATCCCATAAGTGCGTTCTATAAAACGGAAGAACTCCTTACCAGCATCGGAATTGGACAAGCTCTCGTCACCGCGCTGAATGAAAAAGGTGTGCCTACACCACTGGCGGCTGCACACCTGCGGGCACCTATGAGCCGAATGGGTATTCTGCAGCAGGAGGAAATTGATCGCATTGTGAACGCATCCTTTCTTGTGCAGAAATACAAGGATGATTTGGATCGTGAGAGCGCCTATGAAATTCTAGAGGCCAAACTCAAGAACGCGAAGGCGGCATCCGAGGAGGAAGAAGTGGAAGCTCCAAAACCACGCTCAAGACAGAAAGAAGAAAAACCAGAGCCAGGTTTTTTGGACAAGGCTTCGAAAAATACCATGGTGAGACAAGTTGGAAACACAGTGATTCGCGAGCTCGCTCGAGGGTTGTTGGGTGTTCTTGGTCTGGGCGGCGGATCAAAGCGAAAGAGCCGTTTGTTTTGATTGGTCGATAATTTCTAGATTTATTAATTAATGTCGAACGCACTAATTCGTCTATTCGGTGCATATTGCGTGCAGAAGGATGAATTGATTCATCGGTATGATAAGACACACTTTTAACCTTATTATTTTTCTGGGATTCATTTTTGGTGACTGCACACAATGCTTTGCCCAAGAGCCTTCAGTGCCGGAAGGTGGTGTGCTCGTTCTTGAAAGGGTGGTGCTTTATTCTCTTCTTCCATTAGGCATTGTAGTTATTTTCTTGTTTTTTGTTTTCTATCGACAAAAGCGCGAGAGCGACGTTCGGCTTTCGGTGGCGGAGTTGCGCCTCGATGCGCTCAGGGCGCAAATGAATCCACATTTCATATTCAATAGCCTTAATTCCATCTATCTGTATATCGAAGCCAATGAGAAGACGAAGGCAGGTGAATATTTATTGGCATTTTCCAGCTTGATTCGAAAGGTGCTCACATTCAGTAGGAGTGAGTTGATCACCCTTCAAGAAGACAGAGAAGCCATTACACTTTATATCGGCCTGGAGCGCATGAAGAAAGAGTTTGAGGTGTGTTTCCAAATCGACGAAGGGATCGATGAAGAACTGGTGTTAATTCCCCCGCTAATTGCCCAGCCTCTTGTTGAAAATGCGATTGTACATGGATTTAGCGATACCCAAAAAGGTGGTCGAATAAATATTGCCATTCGACGAAATGACCAGTACCTCGAGTATGTGGTGAGTGACAATGGGCGTCCTTCGATAGCCAAAAGCCACCATCCCGGTGAACCTTCTGTGGGGTTGGATATTATTCAGGAACGACTCACTTTATTCAGCGCAAAAAGCGGCTTGCACTGTAGAATCCAAAGCGAAGAATTGCGATCTGAATCCAACGATTATATCGGAAGAAGCGTCACCTTGTACTTACCTTGGGAAACCGAAGTATGAAAATAAATGTAGTCGTTGTCGATGATCATGTGGAGCAGGCGAATCACCTTGCCGAGACTCTGGAAAGGGATTTTCCGGAATTACGAATCATTGGTGTTTATCATTCCGTGGATACTGCGGTGATGGGCCTGAAGAAGGGCGACCCTGATCTGGTATTTCTCGATATTGTATTGGGGGAAGGCACTGGGTTTGACGTGTTGGAGCAGACTGGTGATGCATCGTTCGGGGTGATCTTTACTACATCGCACGATTCGTATATTCTTCGCGCTTTGCAGTTGTCGGCTGTGGACTATCTACTCAAGCCATTTGGTGTGGAATCGATAAAAGCGGCTGTGGAGCGATTCCATGCGAGGAGATCACACGTGTCGAGTCAATTGCCCCAACTTTTATATAATTTGAAGAGCGAAACGTCGCTCCAACGCATTGCATTGCCCACAGTCAATGGGTATCTATTTGCGACCGCAGACGAGATTGTGCGATGTGAGGCGGTGAAATCGTTCACCACTGTTTTTTTAGAAGATAAACGGCAAATTGTGCTCAACCGATCCATCCGCGAATGTGAGGATATGCTTATTCCGATGGGTTTTTGCCGCATCCATCAGAGCCATTTGGTGAATCTCTCCAAAGTTAAAGAATACCGCAAAGGAGATGGAGGCTCGGTTGTGCTCTTGGACGGCCTAGAACTCGATGTAAGTCGGCGCCAGAAAACCGACTTTATTCTCCGCTTACAGCGGATTTAACGCCGGATGCAGGCCAAATCTTACCGCATAAACGGTCTGATGGAATTCCATCGTTTTTTGTTTGAAATCTTTGACAAAATAAAGATAAGCAATGAGTCATATTATTGATTATACCGAAGCCCAGCGATTGATTTATGGATTTTGGAACAGTTTTGTTCAGCCTAAACAAAACAACATTCCGATAGGAGGAAAGCTCCTCTTATCTGCAATGAGAACAAATCACACGGTTAATGCGCTAGAGCCAGGACATGAGGAAGGGTGTCGATTTTGGCATTGTATGGATGCTGAACTGAATAGTTTGCAGAATGCCAAATGGTTCGTGGCTTGCGAATGGATTCAGACCTCCTATTACCAACCAACCTCAGCTGCTATGGGAAATATACTAGCGGCGCCAGATTTGAATGATCTTATTTCTTATCCAATAGGAGAGGTTTCCGTAGCTTCTTTTTTGGAGAATACACTGTTTGCCATATCTACTAACCAATTTCGTGATAAAAGTGAGTTGCTCGCGTGGGTGAAGAGTTTCGTGCACAATTTTCAACTGAATCCTGAGGGAGTAGCGTTTTTTGCGAATAAGAGCGGTACCGAAGAAGTGCAGAAATTTGAAACGCAAGTGGCCGCTGCAAATGGTTCAGTGGTCTATTTCTTTGGGTACGATGATAGGTTGACTGCAAACAATCTTCGCCTAATTCTCTTTTGCGCAGACTCCACAGGGAAACTTCAACTTGCAGATAGTCACATTATCCTCGAGCGGAGCCGGCCCTGATGAGTGTGCATAGTATAGCAAGTGAAGTAAGTGCGTGGAGTCCGCTGCTGCCAGTTGGAATGATCTTTTTTTATTGGAGAAATAGTGAGATAACCTTTCGGATTCTTGGCATCTTCTTGCTCTGGGGTTTTGCAGTGGATATGAAACCATACTATCTACCTGAATCCTTCGATGAATGGTTGTATCGCATTTATGTGCTCTCGGAAATGATGTTTTATGGATGGTTCGTGTTCAGGCTTTTTCCGCGCGTTAAAATGCGCAGTGCACTGATAGCTTCCGGGGTGGGCTTGTTACTTTGGGTGCTAGTGATTGTTCGGCTTTCGAACACGTCAATGGCGATTATTACCGAGAGTCTCTTCTTCTCAACTATTTCTGTTATTGCCGCTTGGTTTATCGTCCAGTACACCCGAAATCCGCTCCCGATTGAGCGCAACGGCAAGGCGTGGATACTCTTCGGCATTTTCTTTTATTTTTTATGTACCCAGTTGATTTTTGCATTGCACGGCACTATTCATCAGGATGAGTTTTGGGTAGCGCACAATGGTATCAACCTGCTCACGAACCTGATCTACAGTCGGGGGCTATTTTTCTCCTTACGAAACCCGTCAATGTCGAACGTGTAGTTTTTACACAAAGTATTTTGATCTCAGATTGGTTCGCATTCTGAACTCTGCAAGCCTCAAGACTCTCGTCTTTTTGTGAAATAGCGCTTGTTTTCGACAAATGAGCACATTTTCTTCTGCTCGTCCAACCTTTCTTTGGGAATTGCAGTCTTAAGCACGAGGTTTGTACCTCGCAACCGAGATTATCCAACTTACTGAAGGGTGTGTTATGAGATTGATTCTATTTTTTACAGTTCTCTTTTTTGCATTCTCCAGCGCCGACCTCAGCGCGCAATTGGTCGGGGTTGGCCACTGCGGAACATTGCTCACAAGCTATACCAACGGCGCATCAAACGATTCTGTATTTTACTACCCCCTTGGTCAAACAGGCACCCTACTCGCCACCCCTCAAAACGGAACAGGCCCATGGAACTTTGTATGGCAATCATTCAATCCTGTTACCAATAGTTGGATTCTGCTGGTTGTGGAAAATGGAGTGAACACTTCCACTCAGGTCAATCTTTCCACCGGTGGTTACCGAGTGAGTATCTATGATTCCGGCAATAATTCGGCGGGCTGTTTCCGCGCCTGGATCGGTACCGCAGAGCCTGCCTCCATTCAGGCCAGCCATACTGCTGATTGCATGACTGTCAACCTCACAGCTACCGTGACCGGAGGAACATTAACCGGGTACTACAATCCGCCACCTGATCCTATGTTGATTGATGCGAACACCCAAATCAGCGTGTGCTTTTCCGCTAACCATACGTGGGTTTCGGATCTCGGTTTTTTTCTTGTTGGTCCAGCCGCCTGCGGAAGTCCTACTATTGCCCTTGCGCCAAACCCCGGCTCTATCGGTATGGGTGCCGTGTGTAATAGTGGCAACAACGTTTCAAGCCTTTGCTTTTCTAGCGAGTCAACTGCCAATTTTAATGTCTGCACTGCGCCAACACCACTTACAGGTACCTATGGAAGTTATGGAGTGGCTCAGACCCCGATCAACTGGTCCGCTCTATACGGATGCGATGCGACTTCCCCCGGTTGGTCTGTGCAGATCTATGATTGTATCGGTCTAGATACAGGCTCTCTCACTGATGCCACGATCACCCTTTCAGGCTCTAACGCCTGCGGCAATTCACAAACAATCACTTCTACGACACCTCCTGGTTTCAATTCGCCGATCAACGACAACTCCTGCTCACCTGGCTCGGCATCCATTTTTACAGTTCCTGTTCAAGCTGCGCAGCCTTTGAACTATGTATGTGGTTATCTGTGGACTGCCGATCCGGATGTCTTTATTCCAAATGCTACTTCTCTCACTACATCGTTGCCAGCGCCTTCTGTGCCTACAGCATTCACCTTGAACATTGTTTGCACCTCAAACGGCAATCCGGTTGAAGGTTCCATCGGTTGTCTAAGTGCAAGTAGCAACCCGACCACGTATTTTACCCCAGTGCCATGGGTCACTCCTTTCCTCAACGGACCGCTGGTTCTGTGCGAAGGGATGTCTGCGCAGTTCCTTACTTCAATTCCCGGCGGATTGTGGTCAGGCATAGGTATTGACCCCGTTTCGGGAGGCACTGGGATATTGAATTCAGGAAGCTATACATTCTCGTATGATCCGCTGCAGATGTGTCACGTGCCCGCTTCCATTACGGTAAATGTGGCGGTTTATTTCACCGAATATTTTACTACTGATCTGGGGTCCGTTTGCGCTTCTTCTGAACCGATAGAACTGGGCAACTTCATCTCTCTTGTTGGGGAAGGGCTTTCTCAGGTAAATACCCTCTATTCCTTTGATCCGTCTGCAGTTGCGCCCGGCGATTATACCTTCTCATCATTTGATCAAGGAACTTGCGGAAGTTACGCCGAGGATATTTTCATCACCGTTGAGCCTTCGCCGGCGCCGGTTGTGATCCTCGTAAACGAGCAATGCGAAGCTGGAGATCCCATTATTCTGGTGGCTACTGAGGGTGGCGGCGTGTGGTCAGGCCCCGGCATTACCAATCCACTCACCGGTGAGTTTGATCCTTCTGTTGCCGGTCCTGGCAACTGGACAGTAATGTATAGTATTGCTGGAGAATGTCCAGCTTCAAGTGACCTTCTCATACAAGTTGCAGCAAATCCAGTGATTGTGTTCAATGACCTTGGTATTATTTGCA
>Ga0105049_10001220_pt1 | contig 30193 bp, 29 predicted proteins | sample MAT06_FD_78087 | JGI IMG/M metagenome (GOLD analysis project Ga0105049, IMG submission 78087) | Freshwater microbial communities from Lake Fryxell liftoff mats and glacier meltwater in Antarctica - MAT-06 | ecosystem: Environmental > Aquatic > Freshwater > Ice > Liftoff microbial mat | place... | reverse complement strand
GCACCCCGGACTCGGGGAGCGACACGCCGGGTGCGAGAATGGGCGTGAGCATGGGCGCTAGCATGGGCGCTAGCAGGCAGCGGCCGCTGCCGAACAGTTCGAGACTCTCGATCGGCGTGTTCAACACGTCCTTCTCGGCGTGTCCGAACGTCGTTTCGGCGGCGTGGTTCCAAGCGATGATGCGGCGGTCGTCACGGGTCACGGCGAACATGGCCATCGGGCTCTGATCGAAGAGCAAGCGATAGCGCTGTTCGCTTTGCTGCATATGTTCGTAGCGCGACTCCAGTTCGCGCGAGAGCTCCGTCATGGCGGCGGCGCCAAGTTCGCGCTCGCGGTCGACGTCATGCAGCAGCGCACTGACCGACGTGAGGATCGGCTGGAGTGCGTCCGGCATCGGGGTGGCGCTATGGCGTCGAAGCTGACGCTGCACATACGGGTGCATCATCAGGTCTCCGAGATCGTCGTCACGGTCATCGTCTGGTTGTGCAGCACGGCGGTGGCAAACTCGCGGCCGTCGGTGGGGGGCGCGATCTCCCCGTTGCTGTAAAATCCGACGACGGTCGACGAGCCGCTGAGACGGCCGACTTCTTCGATCTCCTCCTCGACGCGGCTGCGCATGACGGCACGCCGTCCGATGCACGAGATACAGAGGGTGAGCGCGGAGCCATTATCGGCGGAGCCATCGGTGATGCCGTCATGCGCCAGTTCGGCCGCCTGCGCGGCGCCGTCGATGAGCTGGTCGGTCGTGGTGCGCATGAGCCGCACGATGCTGCCGGTCGGGACGTCGCCGGCAAAGCGCATGGAGCCTTCGGCTTCGTCGATGCCAAGCAGCGTGCGTACGGAGACCGGTCCGTCTTTGTGGGCGCGCACGGCCAGCGGAAACAGCAAGCCGCTGCCCGGCAGTTCCTTGGCGAAATTCCCGAGGTAGCGCGCGTACACGTCGAGGGCGCGCTCGCCGTCGAGTTCGAAGACGTTCGCCACGGTTGAGCGCGTGACGATGCGTTCGGGTCCGAAGACGTCCCACCCGCCGGCTGAGCCGGTGCCGATGCGGAGTGACTCGCCGACGAGCCCCAGCGCGACGACGCGACCGGTGGTCGGCGTGTCGTTAAGGCCAATGACCGAGCGGGTCAGCAGGATGCCGTTGGAGGCCAGTCCGCCGGAGACCGTGACGCCGGGGGGGAGCATTGGATTGAGCCCGTCGAGGAAGCCAGCGGCGTTGATGCCGATGCCTTCGGCGAACATCAAGACGTGGCGAAGGCCGGTGATCGCGGCCAGTTCGGTGCCGATCTCGGTGCCCATCGCGCGACTGTTGTCGACGTCGACGTCATTTCGGATGACGGGATGGACCGTGGCGTGTTGAAAGGAGACGGTGGTGACGACCGTCTGGGCGTCGTCGACTGCGCCATTGGCGATCTGTCCGCCTCCCGAGGCGTAGAGGTGCTGGGCGGCAGGGTACCGGTCGGCGATCGTCGCGAACCACGTGCGGTCTGGGGGCTCGACCGGTCCGAAGCTCAGGACGAGTTGCACGATCGCATCGGGTGATGCGGGAAGCGGCACGGACCAGCCGGACTCCGGCGTCCAGAGCGACGAGCATACGAGCATGGTGCCGAGGGGGCAAAGGCGACAGCGGTAGCCCGTGGCGCTCAGGAAGATGGCGCGACCAAGCCGCTGGCTAACTCAACTGAATCGTTGTGGTGTAAGTCTCGGCACGTATGACCAAAAACCCACGAGCGAGATAATTCGGCAGCGCCGCCGGGGCGTCGAGTGTGCAGGTGTGCAGCCACACGCGCACGGCGCCCCAGGCAAAAGCGGTTCGCACGGCTTCTGACACCAGCCAGCCGCCAAGTCGACGTCCCAGAACGCGTTGGTCGAGGCCGATATAGGCGATCTCGACCGATCCATCGGCGTGCCGTTCGAGCTCCAGGAACCCAGCCGCGTCGGTGCAGTCCTTGCCGAGCTCTGCCATAACTCGGTAAATCTGAATTTCGGGACGGGCGAGATGGGCCTCTGTGGTGCTTTGGTCCCACGCGTCGCGGTCGTGCCAATGCCACGGTGCCCCGATTTGCCGGTACAGTGCCCGCCACGTTTCCACTGAGCACGGATCGATACGTTCGAGCGACGCCGGTACGCTGGGCGGTTGGCCTGTCACCAGATCCTGCGGCGAGGAGATCTCGAGATACGTTCTCGTGACCTCGCACGGCTGCGCGCTCGCCGAGCCTGTCTCGAGGGTAGGACTAACCAGTCCGAGTCTTTCGGCGTTCTCGATAACTTTTTCGTTCATCCGGAAAATTCTCAGTTCGCGTAAGTGTTTGTGAAGTAATCGTTTATGAGCACTTTTGCGGCAAGGCTTGCGCATAGGACCGTTCGGTCCTAATTTCCCTCCACGATGTCAGACCGCCGAACGCAAATCCTGGACGCAGCCGCCACGTTGATCTCCGAGCGAGGGTTCACCTCGACCTCGGTAGACGACGTCATCAAGGGCGCGAAACTCAGTGGCAAGAGCCACTTCTACCACTACTTCAAGTCGAAGGAAGAACTTGGCTATGAGGTACTGAACCGCCAGTTCGAGCGGTTTGCCGAGCGTGGTCTCGCGATCCTGCGCGAACCGATGATCGATCCGCTCGAGCGGCTCTATCTGTTCATCGATGCCGTGGTGGCGCTGCAGTCGGAGAGCGGCGGTCGACACGGATCGCCATTCGGCAATCTGGCGGCCGAGCTGGCCGACGCCCATGAGGGGTTCCGGGTGCGGATCGAGGCGGTATTCGAGCGGTGGGCCAGTCAGATCCGCTCGCTGTTGTGGGAAGCGCGTCCACAGCTGCACGACGATGTCGACGCGGTGCGGTTGTCCCGCTTCATCATCGCCGCACTGGAAGGGGCGGTGCTGATGACGCGTGTGAAGCGCGACCTCTCGGTGCTCGAGGGGATTGCCATCGATCTGAAACGATTCATCGCCATGCATGTGCGTGACGGTGCGGCGCTGAAGTTGCACCGGCATCTCGAGTAGGCAGGTCTTCACGGCACGGCATTGCGGGAAGCATGTGGGTTCCCGCAATGGTAAGACGACGGCGACTGCTGCGCACGGCGCAGATCACGGAGAAACAGATCATGGTTCGTATAGACAACGAGGCAGTGCAGTTGGCGACGGTTCCGCGTGACACGAGTGACGCGACCGACCGGAATAGCGACCGGGTCGCACGTCGCGCGCAGTTCGAGCGCGAAGCCCTCGTACACATGGATGCACTCTACTCGTTCGCGCTGAAGCTGGCGCGCTCGCGCGACGACGCCGAGGACCTGGTGTCAGACACCTTGCTTCGCGCGTTGGAGCGGTGGGAGCAGTACCACCTCGGCACCAACATCCGTGCGTGGCTCTTCACGATTCTGTATCACGTGTTCGTGAGCCGGAAGCGGCGCATCGACGCGCGCGAAGTGCAGCAGCCTGAGGACACCGAGGGGTGGGCGCTGTTCGAAGCGGTGGGCGAGGCCGATCCCGAGGGACGGTTCTACGACTCGTTTCTCGACGACGAAATCACGCGGGCGATTCGCTCGTTGCCCGAGGAGTATCGGTCGGCGGTAGTGCTGAGCGATCTGCAAGGGCTGCGGTATGCCGAGATCGCGACCGCGTTGGGTGTGCCCGAGGGCACGGTAAAGTCGCGCCTGTTTCGCGGACGTCGCCTGCTGCAGCGCAAGCTCGCGAACTACGCGGTGGAGATGGGCTACCTGAAGGAGTCCGTCGTGCGCGCCGTGGTCAAGCCGAATGTCACGGCGGTCGTGGGCGCGTAGGGAGTAGGGGCGGGCGCTCAGGCGTCGCGGGCTATTGAGCCGGCGGCGTCGGCGAGCTGTTGCAGGGCGCGTTCCACGGTACCGCTCCACCGACGCAGCTTTTCCCGTACGGCCGCCAGTTCCGCACGACTGGTGGCCCCGTCTCGTGCGGCATCGTCGTGCAGGGCACTGAGCTCCATCACGCGCTCCTTCATGACATCGAGTGCGCCCGTGAGCGAGTCCCGCTCGCGCTCGGCATCCTCGAGGAGTTCGTGTACCCGGGCGCGCGTCTGCGTGAGCAGGGTGCACATGGCGCGCCACGCGTCGCGCTCGAGCGTGAGCTGTCGGCGCGACGCGGTGTCTTCCGCAAGCCGTTCGCGAAGACGGGCAAGGCGCTGGACGAGCGATCCGTTGCCGTTGACGGCGGTGCCGGGGCCCAGCACAGCCAATGCAGCCTGCAGCTCTCTGTCGAGCTCTTGGGCGCGGTGCTCGAACTCGTCGCGCGCGGCGCGTGTCTCATCGAGCGCCGCCAGTGCTTCGCGGAGCGCACGCAATTCGACGGCGATGCGGCGCACGCCGCGCGCATCGCCCTCGGACACGAGCCACCGCAACGAGGCGACGAATCCACGCTCCAGCGTGAGGTCCGGATCGGACTCTGCGCGCGGAATGGCGTCGAAGGCGCGGGGCGTGTCGCTCAACGAGGCGGTACCGAGCGTGCGCGATGTCGGGCGGCTTTGGCACGATTGCCGCACGTTCCCATGTCGCACCAGCGTCGCTGTCCGTTCTTGGTCCCGTCGAGAAAAACGCGATGGCAGCGCGGATCGGCGCAGCGCCGCACACGCGCCAGTTCCTCGTCGACCAGCGAGTCGGCGGCCGATTCGACGAGCGGAATCATGAGACCGGCGAACGCATCGCCCGTGGGCACGAAGGTGCGTGCGTAACCACCGTCGGGGCGTGGGTCGAGGCGGCGCGTGCCGGCGCTGCGGCCGAGCACGCGATTGATTTCCGAAATGGCGTCGTCGCGCACGCGTTCGGTGAGGTGGCCCTTTTCGGCGAGTACACGGAGAGACGCGCGCACCCGCCTCGCGTCGACCACCGTGGCCGCGGCTGCAGCCGGCTGGAGAACGGCACGGCGTCGAATCCCGGCGGCGCGTTCATCGTCGACGGCGCCGTGCTCCTGAAACCAGAGGAGGAGGGTCTCGAAGTCCCGCAACAAATCGCCCCCGGGCATTTGCGCGGCGGCGTCGGTGTTGATGAAGTCAAGCCAGAGTCGCGTGCGAGGGGGCACGGGTCCGGGTGGACGATCGCGGGAGTCGACCCGTCGCGCGTCGGAGAGGGAGACTGGCATATCGTGGAGTCAGAAGAGCTAGGTTACTTGCATACGTGGCTGCGAGCAAGCGCCTCGTACCAACCTTACCTCTTTTCTGCTGCGATTCGGCCAAATATGAGCTTTCCCTTCGCGCGCGTGGCCGTCGGTTCCCGCAATCCGGTCAAGCTCGCCGCGGTGCGTGCCGTCCTCGAGCGTGTCCAGCCCGCGTTGCAGCTCGAGGGCGTCGAGGTTGCGAGCGGCGTGCCTGATCAACCGATGGGCGACGAGGAAACACAGCGTGGCGCGCGGAATCGGGCGATGGCGGCACTCCAGCTCACGGGGGCGGAGCTCGCGGTCGGGTTGGAGGGCGGCGTGGTAGCCCTGGCCGACGGTCGTATGCGCAGTTGTGCGTGGGCCGTGGTGGTCGACCGAGATGGCCGGGAGGGAATGGGTGGCTCGCTGTCGATGCCGCTGCCGGATCTTGTATCGGCTCGTATCCGCGCCGGAGAAGAGCTCGGGCACGCGATGGACGCGATCGCCCACGCCGTGGATACGAAGCACGGCCGTGGCGCGGTGGGTATCCTCACGGCCGGATTGATCGACCGGCAGCGGGCGTACGAGCCGATGGTGGCCTACGCGCTGGCGCCATGGTTGGCGCCAGCGCTGTTCGCGCCAACTCAGAGCGCCAACGATCAGGACGGTCGGTAAACCAACACCGGGCTGTGCGTGTGACGAATGACTTCGTCGGCCACGCTGCCGAGTACGAGCCGCTTGAATCCGCCACGTCCGTGCGTCGCGATGGCCAGCGCACCCGCCGAGGTCCGCGTCGCCTCCTCGATAATGGCGCGCGAGATGCTCATATCGGTCACGGCGTGAACCGTGGTCCCCGTCGGGCACTGCGCCGCGATCCGCCCAAGGTACGCACGGCGCCCGGCCTCCTCGAGTTCCAGTGCGCTGTCGTCACCGAGCAGTGCTTCGGCCCCAAAGGGTGCCATTGGCATCGCGTGCGGCACCGCGACCGACAACAGCGCCATGGTGAGTCCGGTCGCCTCGGCAAAGGCCTTCGCGTGCGGGAGGATCGATTCGGCGAACGGGGAGCCGTCGAGCGTGCAGAGCAGGGTGCCGACGGGGGGTTCGGGTGGGGCGTCACTGCCCGCGCCGCGCACCAGATACACCGGCGCCGTGGCGCGGGTGAGGTACGCGGTGGATACGCTGCCAAGGCGCAGCCGTTCGAAGCCACTGCGCCCGTGCGTGGTCATCACGGTCAGGTCGACACGCGCCGCTTGCGCATGCTCGACCAAGGCCTCGACGATGGTGCCTTCCAGCAGCACGCCTGACACCGATACCCCCTGTGCCGTGAGTTCGGCTACGGCGGCGTCGAGCGCGCCCTGATCGGCCTTCCGGTGTTCGCTGACCAGCTCCGCGTCGTACACGGGGATGGCAACCTCTCCCGGCACGAAAGGGATGTAGGCGCTGGGGTCATGCACCAGCGCAAGGTGCAGGCTGGCGCCGGTTCGGCGAGCGAGCGCCACGGCGACGGGCAGGGCACGAGCGCTGAGCACCGAGCCATCGAACGGCACGAGAATGGTCTTGTACATTGCAGGATGTTGCACGCCCGGGAGCAATCCTGCTAGAGGGGATCTCCTGACCGTTCGTCACCATTCTGCCACGGGTCTCATGACGGCCTCGCGTCCCTTTGTCACACACGAGCGCGTCCGCTGGGCGGATGTGGATCTCGTGTCGATCATGCGTTTCAGCGCCTTCACGCGGCTCGTGGAAGTGGCAGAGCAGGAGTTGCTGCGGGCAGTGGGCCTGCCCTACGCGACGCTGTTCGACGATCCCCATATCTGGATGCCCCGCCGCCGTCTCGAAATCGACTATTTCGCGCCGGCCCGCATCGATGACGAACTCGCGCTCGTCACGTACGTCTCGCGCATGGGCGACAGCTCGCTCACGTTACAGGTGGACGTCCGTCACGCCACGCGCCATACCCTGATCGCCGCCGCCACGATGGTCGTGGTCTGCGTGACCGTGGACGAATTCGCGAAGCGTCCGCTGCCGCGCATCACCCGCGACTCGCTGGCACCGTTCGTGATGACGGTCGAGGAAGCTCGCGCCGGCGCGCCCGAAACCCGCTAGATTACAAGCATGTCAGACACGACGTACGTACGCAAAGGCTTCGGCCTGAAGGCCGAGGTGCAGGACACGCTCGCGGCCGACTACACCGGTCAGCTGGTGGACATGCTTCGCGCGCATGAGTATGCATTGCACGCCGGTCAAACCACGGTGCGCCTCGCCAAGGAATTCGGTTTTTGCTATGGCGTGGAACGCGCCGTGGACTACGCCTATCAGACGCGCCGAAAATTTCCGGATAAGCGAATTTTTCTGGCGGGCGAGATCATCCATAATCCGCACGTCAACGCGAAGCTACGCGAGATGGGCGTGGTGTTTCTCTCGGCCAGCGGCAAAGGGTTCGATTACACGCCGGTCGAGCCGGCTGATGTCGTAATCCTGCCTGCTTTCGGCGTCACGATCCAGGATTTTCAGACGCTGCGTGAACTCGGCTGCGTGGTGGTCGATACGACCTGTGGATCGGTGTTGAATGTGTGGAAGCGGGTGGAGGTCTATGCGCGCGACGGATTCACGTCGCTCATTCACGGCAAGTATTACCACGAAGAAACGCGTGCCACGGCGTCGCAGGTGGAGAAGTATCCGGGCGGCCAGTACATCGTGGTGCGCGACATGGCCGAAGCGGATCTGGTGATGGACTACATCGAGGCGAGGGCGGGCAAGCCGACGCCACGGCCGCCGCTCTCGCGGGCGGAGTTCCTGGAGAAGTTCGCGAAGGCCGCCTCGGATCATTTCGATCCCGATCTGCATCTTGATCGTGTCGGTGTCGCCAATCAGACCACGATGCTCGCACGGGAGTCGCTGGCGATCGGGGCGGCGGTGGGCGACGCGATGGCGCGTACCTACGGCGATGCCCATCGCTCGGATCACTTCCGTACGTTCGACACGATCTGCAGTGCCACTCAGGACCGGCAGGACGCGGTCGTCGAATTGCTGGCGGAGCCGCTCGACCTCATGGTGGTGGTTGGTGGCTACAACTCCAGCAACACGATCTCGCTGGCGGCGCTGTGCGCCGAGCAGGTGCCGACGTTTCATATCGCCGATCCCGACGAAATCGACGTCGAGGGGAACGCGGTGCGCGTCCGTCGCGTCGGGCCGCATCATCACGAAGACGAAGTGACCGACTGGCTGCCGACCACGGGAGCGCTTCGTATCGGCATCACGGCTGGCGCCAGCACGCCGAACAACAAGATCGGGCAGGCAGTGGCACGCGTGTTCGCGATTCGTGGTGAACGCGTCGACACGACCGTTTGACCGGTTCCCTCCCACAGGCCTAATGCCATGCACGAGCCCATTACACCGCGCACTGCCGACGCCATCTCGCGTCTACGCCTCGATGAGAAAGTCGCGATCGTGACCGGAGGCACCCGCGGCATCGGGCTCGCGATCGCGACCACGTTGGCGCGTGCTGGCGCCAAGGTCATGGTCTCGAGTCGAAAGGCCGAACATGTGGACGCCGTCGTGAAGGCACTGCGTAGTGAAGGGCTCGAGGTCGTGGGGATTCCGGCGAACATGGGGAAGGCCGCCGACGCGCACGAATTGGCGGCGCGCACCGTCGAACACTTCGACGGCATCGACATCATCGTCAACAACGCCGCCACGAACCCGATCTTCGGGCCGCTGCAGCAGGCCTCCGACGAGGCCTTCGAGAAGATCTTCTCCGTGAACGTGAAAGGGCCGCTCGAACTCTGTCGAACGGCACACACGGTCATGGCGCAACGTGGCGGCGGCGCGATCGTGAACGTGGCGAGCATCGGCGGCGTGTCGCCGGAAGCCGGTCTGGGCCTGTACAGTGTGAGTAAGGCGGCGCTGGTGTCCCTGACCAAGGTGATGGCGCAGGAGTGGGGGGCCGATGGCATTCGCGCGAACGTGATCTGTCCCGGTCTCATCAAGACGCGCTTCTCGCAGGCGCTCTGGCAGGACCAGGACATCGCGAACCAGGTGCTTGGTCATCAACCGATCCGCCGGATCGGCGAGCCGGACGACGTGGCCGGGCTCGCACTGTTTCTCGCCTCCGATGCGTCCGCGTATTGCACCGGGAGCGTGTACATGGTGGACGGCGGGTATCTCACATGACGCAGCGCGTGACGCAGCGCGTAACGCACAAGGGAACCGCTCCCGGCGCCGACGAGCTGGAATCGCTGCTTGCTACGGCACGCGCGTTCGTGCGTGAGGCGCTGGTACCGCTCGAGTCGCAGCTGTTGCACGGCGACTGGGCGACGAATGAACCGGTGTTGTCGAGACTGCGTGAGCAGGCGCGCGCGCTCGGTCTCTGGGCTCCGTTCCTGCCGGCGTCGCTCGGTGGACGCGACCTCCCGCTGGACGCGTACGCACGCCTGAGCGAGGTGCTGGGATGGACGCCGTATGGTCACTACGCCTGCAATTGTCAGGCACCGGATGTCGGCAACATGGAGCTGTTGCTGCAGTTCGGCACGGACGAACAGCAGGCGCAGTTTCTGGAGCCGCTGGCCCGAGGCGAGATCCGCAGCTGTTTCGCGATGACGGAGCCGGAACACGCCGGATCCAATCCCGTGATCATGTCTACGCAGGCGGTGCGTGAGGGCCATGAGTTCGTCATCACGGGTCACAAGTGGTTCACCAGCAGCGCCGACGGCGCGTCGTTCGCCGTAGTGATGGCGGTGACCGATCCGGATGAATCGCGCAAGCACTATCGCGCGAGCCAGATTCTGGTGCCGCTTCCGGCCTCAGGGTACACGCTGGTGCGCAACATCGCGGTGATGGGTGAGAGCGGAGGTGGGTGGGCCAGTCATGCCGAAGTGCGCTTCGATGCCGTGCGCGTGCCGGTCACCAACGTGCTTGGTCTGCAGGGGCATGGATTCGCGTTGGCGCAGGAGCGGCTGGGACCGGGACGCATTCATCATTGCATGCGTTGGATCGGCATCTGTGAGCGCGCCTTCGACCTGATGTGTCGGCGTGCTGCGGAGCGCGAGTTGGCGCCCGGCGACGTGCTGGCGAACAGGCAGCAGGTGCAGTTCTGGATCGCCGACTCGCGCATCGAGATTCACGCCGCGCGGCTGATGGTGATGGACGCCGCTACGCGCATGGCGCGCGAGGGCCAAGAGGCGGCGCGCGAAGAAATCGCGTACATCAAGGTGTTCGTGGCCAACACGTTGCAGCGCGTGCTCGATCGCGCCATTCAAGCACACGGTGCGCTCGGCATGACTGACGACACGCCGCTGGCCTGGTGGTACCGACACGAGCGGGCCGCGCGCATTTATGACGGGGCCGACGAAGTGCATCGGACGGTGATTGCACGTCGCGCGCTCAAGCCCTATCTCCCGCCCCGCTCGCCGCGTGAGTAGTCGCCTATGAGTGACGGAACGATCGCGCTCCGTGTGGGAGAAGAGGTCGACGCCGTGGCCCTGCTCGTCTGGCTGGCGCAGGCGGTACCGGAGATGGTGCCGGCCGGCGCGCGCGTGAGCATCCGGCAGTTCCCGGCGGGGTTTTCGAATCTCACGTATCTGGTCACGATGGAGCACGAGCACGGCACACGCGCACTCGTGCTGCGGCGTCCGCCCCGTGGAGTACAGGCGGGGATTGCGCACGACATGGGTCGGGAACACGGTATCCTCGAAGTACTCCATGCGCGCGGCGTTCCGGTACCGAAGCCGCTGGCACGGTGCGATGACGCGACCATCATCGGTGCGCCGTTCTACGTGATGGAGCACGTGGACGGTGTGATCCTGCGTGGAACGCCGCCGGAATCGCTCACCGAAAACGCGGTCACGATGCCAGCCAAGCTCGCGGCGATCTCGCTGACGTTCGTGCAGACGCTCGTGCAGCTGCACGCCGTTGATGTGTCGACCGAACCTCTCGCATCGCTGGGTCGTCCGGATGGCTACGTGCAGCGGCAGGTGCTCGGGTGGACCAAACGATGGGTCGCCTCACGCACCGGCGATGTACCGGAACTCGACGGGGTTGCCGCGTGGCTGGAGGCGCATCGTCCACCCGATCGCGCAACCACGTTGGTACACAACGACTTCAAGCTCGACAATCTCGTGCTCGAGCCCGATCTGTCACGGGTCCGGGCGATTCTCGACTGGGAGATGGCGACGATCGGTGATCCGCTCATGGACCTCGGCACCAGTCTCGCCTATTGGGTGGAAGCTGGAGACGCCCCGATCTTTCGTGCCCTCGGGCTGGGCATCACGGCGTTGCCCGGTGCCATGACGCGCGGTGAACTGGTGCAAGCGTATGGTGCGCACCGTGGCATCGATGTGAGTGATGCACCGTTCTACTACGCGTTCGGTTTGTTCAAGGTCGCGGTCATTGCGCAGCAGATTTACGCGCGCCACGTGCAGGGGCTCACGAGCGACCCTCGCTTCGCGGTGTTGGGTGAGGTAGTGAAGGCGTTGGGCGTGGCGGCGAAAGGGGCGGCGGAGAACGGACGGGTGTAGCGCGCAGTTGACCCATAACCCAGTACCCATGGCCTCCGCCAAGCCTCGAGCCCACGGCCTGTTGCTGATGGCGGTGGGCTCGAGGCTTGGCGTTTGAGGCCATGGGTATCGGGTAAAGGGTTTCCTACGCGTATACCTCGAAGATCCCGGCGGCGCCCATGCCGCCACCGATGCACATCGTGACCATGCCGTAGCCACCGCCACGACGTTTCAGCTCGTGCACGAGTTGCGTGGTGAGCTTGGCACCGGTCGCGCCCAAGGGATGTCCGAGCGCAATAGCGCCGCCATTCACGTTGATGATACTCGTGTCCATCCCGAGTTCCTTGATCACGGCCAGCGCCTGCGCCGAGAAGGCCTCGTTGAATTCGATGAGCTTGAGATCGGCGAGCGTGAGGCCGGCGCGCGCGAGTGCCTTCGGTACGGCCTTGATCGGTCCGACGCCCATGATGTCGGGGTCCACGCCGCCCACGGCGAAGCTCACGAAGCGTGCGAGCGGGGTGATGCCGAGTTCCTTCGCCTTTGCTGCGCTCATCACGAGCACCGCGGCGGCACCGTCGGAATACGGGCTGGCACTGCCCGCCGTGACCGTGCCCGTGGGAGAAAACGCCGGACGGAGTTTGGCGAGCCCTTCGAGCGTGGTGTCGGCCCGCGGGCACTCGTCAGTCGAGAAGACCACGTCGGTAACGGTCTTCTCGGCGCCTTTCCAGCTGTAACGTTGGGTGTGGATCGGGACGATTTCGTCGGTGAACACGCCACGCTGAATGGCCGATACTGCTTTCTGCTGGCTCTCGAACGCGAACTGATCCTGGGCGGCGCGCGAGATGTCCCACCGCTTCGCAACACGTTCGGCGGTGAAGCCCATGCCGATGTAGCTCTCGGTGATCTTCGGAGAGAGTCGGGCGTTGTAACCCGACATCGGCACCTGCGACATCATCTCGATGCCACCGGCCATCACCGCATCACCCTGGCCCGCGATGATGGCTTGCGAGGCGTACGCCACCGATTGCAGCCCTGATGAACAGAAGCGATTCACGGTGGCCGCCGACGTCTCCACCGGGAAGCCGCCACGCAGCCAGGCGAGGCGCGCGTGATTGAGACCCTGCGAGGCCTCAGGCATCGCACAGCCCCACTGCACGTCTTCGATGATCGCGGGGTCGATACCCGCGCGATCGATTGCCGCCTTCATCACGGTGGACGACAAATCCACCGGATGTACGCCGGCGAGCGCACCATCCGCCTTGCCGCGCGCTACCGCGCTGCGGGCGGCACTGACGATCACGACCTCGGTCATCTCTATCTCTCCTGCCGCGCGCTCAATTGCGCAGCGGCTTGCCGGTCTTGAGGGTGTACGCGATGCGCTCCTGCGTCTCCTTGGTGCCGAGAAGGCTGAGGAACTGTTCGCGCTCGAGGTCGAGCACATCCTGCTCGGTGACGTCCCGGGCGGTGCCGTCGCCGCCGCACAACACGTAGGCGATGGCGCGACCGACGCGGACATCGTGTGCCGACGCCTGACCCGCTTCCTTTGCCGCCCAGAGTGCATACTCGAGATTGCCCAGCCCTTCACGACCAAGGGCGCGTACGGTACGCTCGAGGGGCGGGAGATAGCCGCGCGCGAGATCGAGCACGCGCGCTTTTGCATCGGCGATCTGGTGATCGCGATTCATGCTGATGCGATCGCTCTCTCGCAGGAAGCCCAGCGCCTTCGCGTCGTAGGCCGAGGTCGTCGTGGTGGCGAACGCGATGAGCTTGAACGCGCGCTTCACGGCGCCGAACAGATCGACGTCTTCGTAGTTCTGTAGTTCGGCGGTGAAGCGCATGAGCAACTCCTTCGTACCGCCGCCGCCCGGCAACAAACCGACGCCGGCCTCGACGAGCCCCATGTACGTCTCGGCATGCGCCTGAACCGCATCGGCGTGCAGCGTGAACTCTGAACCGCCGCCGAGCGTCATGCCCGCTGGCGCGACGATCACCGGGAACGGTGCGCGGCGAATCGACATCACGCTGTCCTGGAACGCTCTGCAGGAGAGTGCGATGTCATCCCAGGCACCGGCCGACACGGCGAACGCCACTTGCGACAAATCGGCGCCCACGCTGAACGCGCGTGCGTCTTCGTTGCCGATGACCATGCCGTTGAAGCCGAGCTTTTCGACTTTGCTGAGCGCGTTCTCCAAGCCCTTGAGCACGCCCTCGCCGAGCGTATTCATCTTCGAACGGAACTCGAAGCAGGCCACACCGTCGCCCAGATCGATCAGGCGCGAGAGGCCATTGTCGTCGAGTACACGACCATGCTTCGCGAGGCTCGCGAGCGCCAAACGGCCGGGGATTCCCGGCATGGGTTCGTACGTGCCGTCGAAGGTGAGATACTCACCATCTTTGTAGAACGACCCTTTCGCCATCTCAAGCAGGGGCGGGATGCTCTTGCCCTGAGCGCGGAATTCACCGCGTAGCCATTCGATGCCCAGCGCGTCCATGATCTGGAACGGGCCGGCTTCCCAGCCGTAGCCCCACTCCATCGCGCGGTCGACCGCCACGATGTCGTGCGCCAATGCGGAGGCGAGCATGAGCGTGTAGTGCGCGGCGTCGGCGAGGTGGTCGCGCAGAAACGCGCCCTGCGCGCCGGTCATCGCGATGGCCGCCGGCAGGCGCTGCGCGATCGGCATACGGATCGCCTGACCGATCTCTCCACCTTCAAGCCGCTGCTGCGGCACATAGCTCTTGGTCTTCCAGTCGAAGGTGTGCGTGCCTTCCTTCGTCTTGGTGTAGAAGCCGCCGCCCGTCTTGTCGCCAAGCTTTCCCTTGGCCACCAGTTCTTCGAGCATCCACGACGGAAGCGCGAAGTCTTCGTGGGTTGCGCCACCGATACCCTTGGTCACGTGCGCGAGCACGTCGAGGCCCGAAAGGTCGCCGGTGCGGAACGTCGCAGTCCGCGCGCGGCCGATCAACGAGCCGGTGAGCCCGTCCACTTCATCGATGGTGAGTCCGTGCTGCTCCATGCGTCGCATGGTGCCGACCATACCGTACACGCCCAGCCGGTTGGCGATGAAGCCCGGCACGTCTTTGGCGATGACGATGCCCTTGCCGAGCGTGCGCTCGGCGAACTCGCGCGTGGCCCCGATCACCGCCGGATCCGTGTCCGGTGTCGGAATGATCTCGAGCAGGTGCATGTAGCGCGGCGGATTGAAGAAGTGCGTGCCGAGGAAGCGGCGACGAAATTTTTCGCCACGTCCCTCGAGCAGCACCGACATCGGAATGCCCGAGGTGTTCGACGAAATGATCGCCGTGGGCTTCATCAGCGCTTCGATGCGGGCGAACAGCTGCTGCTTCGGTTCGGCGAGTTCGACGATCGCTTCACAGATCCAATCGCACTCGGCGAGGAGCTGCAGATGATCTTCGGTGTTGCCGGTGCGTACACGAGCGACCGCTGCCGTCTCCATGAAAGAGGCCGGCTTGGACTTGATCGCCTTCTGCAGCCCGTTCCTGGCGGGAGCACTGCGGTTCGGCGATTTGGGATCGCTATCGCCGGGGATATCGAGCAACACGACACGGCAGCCCGCCGAGGCAGCGAGGGCGGCAATGCCGCTCCCCATGGCCCCGGCGCCCACCACGCCGACAGTCGTCATGCGCATTCGGAAATCTCTCCGTGAGGGACCCCGACAAATTCCGTCGTGGATCGGCTGAGCGGAAGGGGCAGAGCGGAAGAACACGACGCTGGCGTCATGTTCGGCCGCTGTGGCGATCAGGCCTGCTGGGAGGGGTTGCGTCCGGACACGTCAGCGTAATACGACCGGAGGCGGGCAATGCCGTCGGCGGGATCCTCTTCCACGGGCATCGTGGTTGGCCCGAGTCGTATCACTTTGCGTCGGAAATCGAGCGCGACGCAGCAGATCGGGACATTGGCGCCCTTGGCGACGTGCCAGAAACCACTGCGCCACGCCGTCACCTTTTTGCGCGTGCCCTCAGGGGCGAGGGCGAGCGCGAATCGTTCGTGTGACCGGAACGCCTCGATCGTGCGCTCGACGGCATTGTGGGAATTCTTACGATCCACCGGAATGCCGCCATTGGCGCGCATGAACCAGCCCATTGGCGGAACGAAGAGCGTGTGCTTGCCCCACCAATGGGCGTCGAAACCGAGGGCCCACTTGGCCGCCAAGCCGATCGGGAAGTCCCAGTTCGACGTGTGTGGGGCGATGATGGCCACGAAGCGGGGGACGTTGGGCATCTGCCCTTCGAACCGCCAGCCCGCCCGAAAGAAGAGGAATCGGCCGAGCGCACGCAGCCATCGGCGACGCGATTGGGGGACAACGGGACCGAGCTGCCAGTCTTCCGGCGCGTTCGCGCTGGCGGGTAGGGGCGTCATGCCGTTCATTTGACATATGGCAGACAAAATCCGCAAGAGCGACACGGAGTGGCGGACGATTCTCTCGACCGAGCAGTTCCGGGTCCTGCGCTCGAAGGGCACCGAGCGGGCGTTTGGCGGCTGCTATTGGGATCATCATGATGACGGTCGGTACCTCTGTGCCGGCTGCGGCCAGCCGGTGTTCTCGTCCAGCGCGAAGTTCGACTCAGGCACCGGCTGGCCAAGCTTCACCGAGCCGGTGACCGACGTCGCCATCGAGACCAGCCGGGATGGCTGGTGGTTCATGGTGCGCGTGGAAGTGCACTGCGCGTCGTGCGATGGGCATCTCGGGCACGTCTTCGACGACGGCCCGGCGCCCGGCGGTATGCGCTACTGCATCAATTCCGCCTCACTCGATTTCAGCGCACGCGACGCGTAGTCGCGCATCAGGCTCACGAGCAGGTCGGGCGACCCCGCGGAAGCCTGACGGTGCAGTTCTTCGTCGTGCCGTCTTCCGTGATCTGCAGCTTGGCCGTGGTCGTCCCGTCATACGTGAGCACTTCGCGACGTTCCCTGGTGGAGCTCGTGCCGTCGATCGTCGTGAGCACCTTCATTCGACGAGTCACGGTGCCGGCCGTCGGATACGTCTGCGCTGCCGCGGACATCGGAATGACGAGTGCCGTGGTGGTGTCGGAGGAGGTGCGCACAGATGAGAAGGTTTTGCCTTCACGGTTCGTGCCGGTCGCGGTCTCGCTGCCCCGCGACGTGCCGTTGACCGTGCGCTGCGTGCTGCCAACGGCAAGGCCTGTGACGGTGCGATCGCCGCTGTTGTTCACCGTGGCTGTGACGTTACCGTCGCGACTGCGGGATGCCGTGCCGACCACCGTCGTGCGTGCCCGCACCGAGGTCGTGGTGAGACTGTCGATGGCCGACTGCGCGGTGCCGGCCGCATTCTTGATGGTGTACGTCGCGGTCACCGTGAGGCCGTTCGTGACCGTCGGACCACACGTCAGGTCACCGGTGCTCGCGGCGTACACGCAGCTCCCGTCGATGCGCAGACCGAACGGTCCGCCGTGCGGTCCGCGTCCGGGGGCCGCATTGCCGATGAAGGCATCGCCCAGTCCGCCGCCCATGAAGCCGCCCATGCCGGGGCCGCCGCCGCGCCCACGGCCCGGGCCACCCCAGGGCATACCGTTACCTTCGGACGGCGCGTAGCTGCTGGACACGAGGTCGAATCCAGCGGGCGCCGTGCTGAACGCCAGATCGGACATGAAGGCGTTCGGGCCATTGCTATTATCGAGGCTGCAGGCCGACGCGGCAAGCAGGGTCGCGGTCGCAGTCAGCGCGAGAAAGCGGGATCGTGCCATGATGCACCTCTCGGAAGGGCGGCCGTCGAAGCGCGCGGCTGTCGCGACGACATCGTTGCGGCGTTCGATGAAGGCAACACAACACCGCCGATACACCCTACGTGCTACTTGCCGCCGCTCGGCAGGAAAGGCGATAGTTTCTCGCGTAACTGTCGCAACGCACGACTCATGTTGGCTTCCACCGCTTTCACCGTCACACCGAGCTGCTCGGCGATTTCACTGTAGCGCAGGTTGCGTTCGCGGCTCATTAAAAACACTTCACGTGTGCGCGGCGGCAGTGCGTCGACGGCGTCGCGAATCGCGTCTTGCAGTTCACCCGCCTGCGCATCGGCGTCGGCCTGTTCGGCCGGCTCACTGAGCGCCTCGACGTACACGGCAGACTTTTTCTGCACCTGCAGATGGCGCAAATGATTGAGCGAGCGGTTACGTACCGCCTGCATCAGGTAGCCCGCCACGCTGCTGTCCGGCGCCAATGATTCGCGTCGGCGCCACAGCTCGAGGAAGACGTCCTGCGACAGCTCTTCGGCCACGCCCGGGTCGTGCAGCACGCGATTGGCCGAGCGCACCACGGGCTCATACCACTGCCGGAAGATCGCCTCGAACGCTGCGTGATCCCCGCCCCGAAGGCGGGCCAGCAAGTCAGCGTCGGGCACGAGGGGCGTGGGGTCGGGAAATGATTGGAACAGGATACGGTCGACGCGACTCCTCGGAGTGCTGTCGGCCTCGGTTGCCGCGTATACTATATCGACGCGCGGTACTTGTGCGCTGTGGCCCGCCGGAAAAGCGGGGCGTAGGGTCTCGTTATTCACTCGTGTCTCTTGGGCATGTCCGACGAAATCCGTCCATCCGCTGGCTCCACTCCCGATGCCGACTGGGACGCGATCTCCCGCTTCGTGGCGGGAGAGAGCGACGCGGTCGAGTCGGCTGCCGTCGCCCAGTGGTTGGCGACGCATCCGGTAGACGCGGCGGTAGTGGCCCTCGTTAAGGCGCGTGCGGACCGGGCGACGGTGCGGTCGGAGGTCTCGGTCGATACCGAGCGGGCGCTGGCGGCTGTGCGCAGCCGTATGACGGAAGCCCCGTCGCTGACGGTCGATCGTAGTGGCACGAGGACTTACCACATCGCTGGGCGCTCGGCGCGTCGTTGGCGCGGACCCGCGTTTGCGGCGGCGTCTGCGCGTGCGGCCATGGTGGGCATCGCGCAGTGGCGCGGTGGCAACGCGGCGACCGAGCACGTGTACGCCACGCAGGTGGGGCAGCGCGACTCGGTCAAGCTGCTCGACGGCAGCACGGTCGTCCTCGCTCCGGGCAGCCGACTTACTGTGGCCGCGGGATTCAACGGCAGCAATCGAGAAGTCTGGCTGGAGGGTGCCGCGTTCTTCGATGTGAAGCACGACGGGGCGCATCCGTTCGTGGTCCGTTCGCGCGGGGCGGAGATTCGCGATATCGGTACCGTCTTTTCGGTGAAGACTGATGCGAAGGGTCGCGTCTCGGTGGCGGTGACGCACGGCATTGTGGCGTTGCGTGATACGAGCGCCGGCAGTGCGGCACCGGTGGAATTGCGGGCGGGTGATCGGGGCGTGCTGCAGGCAGGCACGGTGGCGGTGGCGCGTGGCACGGTGACCGACGAAGACATGGCGTGGACCCGCGGACAGTTGGCGTATCGGGACGCGCCGTTGGCCGAAGTGCAGGCGGACTTACGTCGGTGGTACGGCATCGAATTGCAGGTGAGGGATTCCGTGCTCGCACGGCGCACACTGACGGCGTCGTTCCGTGGCGACTCGGCGGCGCAGGTGGTGCAGGTGATTGCGCTGGCCCTTGGCGCCGACGTGGTGCAGCGCGGCGATACGATACTTCTTCAGCCGCAGGGACCGGGTTCCACGCCGAATCCCTGAACGAGGCGATCGACGCGCATGTGGCGGTGGCAGGTGGTACGACGCGGGATGACCGTGGGCGCGATCGCATTCTTGATCGCGCCCCTTGCTCTCGTTCGCGCCCAGCACGCGCCTGATGCGGTCTGCGTCGTGCGACTCGGGGCGCAGGAGCGCTCGTCGATCTGGGCACCGCCGCTGGACCGCATTGTGAACCTGCACGTGCCCGATGTGCCCATCCGCGAAGCGCTCGACCGACTTGCCGCCATTGCCAAGATCGAGTTGTCGTACAGCGCCGAGCTGCTGCCGGCCGGCAAGCGCGTGTGTCTCGCCCTCGATCGCGTACCGGTTGGTGCGGTGCTGGAGTCGCTGCTGTCCGGCACGGCGTTGCGATCGATCGTGCTCGGTAGCACGCAGGTTGTGCTGGCCCCTTTGCGTACGGGCGCGGCGGCGGAAGGCAGCACGGGCACGGGTGCTGTTGCGGTGGGCGCCTTGTCGAGCGCAGGGTCGATCGACGCGACGTCGCGACGGGCCAGCGTGTTGGATCGCGTGGTCGTGACGGGATCGCCCGATGGCGCGCCGCAGCGCGGATCACCGTTCGCGCTCGATGTGATCGACGGGGCGACGCTGGCCCGGCATGGTGTGGGCACCCTCGGCGAGGCACTCGACATCGCCGTGCCCGGCGTGTGGTCGTGGACGGCGAGCGCGGGCACCTTGTCGGCGCGCTACGGCAGCATTCGCGGGGCCAGCTCCTTCGGGGTGAGTGCGCCGAAGATCTATCTGGATGGCATCGAGGTCGCCAACCCGCTGCTGGTCACGCAGCTCGATCCGGCGCGCGTGGAACGGGTGGAAGTCATTCGCGGCCCGCAGGGCGCGGCGTTGTACGGCGCGGATGCCATCAGCGGCGTCGTGAACATTCTTACACGACACGATGGGACGCCCACCGGGGCGCCCGTGGTGCAGCTCTCCACGACGGCCGGATTGTCGGCCACGGCGTATGCGCCGCGCAACGCCTTCGTTCAGGATCACGCGCTATCATTTCGAAGCGGCAGCAGCTCCCGCAGTCTCGGGCTCGGGCTCAACATCGGCACCGTGGGGGCGTACGTGCCCGGCGCTTCGGAACGGCGACTCCTGGCGGATGCCGACGTACGTATCGTGCGCGCGAACGCGGTATTCACCGGCACCGCGCGCTTTTCGGCGCAACGCGCCAATGCCAGCACGAGCCTGATCCTTGGCGGGGCCACGTCGCCGTCGGTGACGGCACGTGAGCTCGGTGCTGCGCCGCCGGATTCGATCGGGAATCGACCACCGTTCGACCCGACCGGGCGGGCCCCGTTCGCCGGGGACAGTGCGACCGGCCAGACGCTGTCGCAGTACACGGTTGGCGGTACGATGGCGGTGATGCCGAATCTGCATTGGACGCACACCGTGATCGCCGGCGTCGATGGGTATCGATTGCGTGGACTATCGACCGCCTCGCTGCCCACGCCGGTGCTGCCGACCAGTGCGTGGGGCGAGGGCCAAGGCGCGGCCGATCGCGGCACATTACGGTTGCGTACGGTTGGTCGCTTCGATGTGGCCGAGGGCACGTTGCTGGCCGTGACCTTCGCTGCCGAGCAGGCGCTCACGCGTGACGTATCGTCGGAGCTACCGAACGCATCGGGGTATCGCCCCGGCGGCGCAGCACTCACGCCGGTGATCACGCCCTCGCCCACGGCCTTGCGATTCGCGCAAAGCTGGATCAACAACTCGGGTGTATCGGCGCAGGCCATGTTGTCGTGGCAGGATCGGTGGTATTTCTCGGCCGGTGGTCGGGCCGAGCGCACGAGCGGCGCGACGGCGACCGTGCAGCAGGCGCTGTTGCCGATGCTCGGCGCGGCCTACGTCCGTGACTTTGGTCCGGCGGTCTTGAAGCTCCGCAGTGCGTTCGGCACGGGGATTCGGCCAGCGCGCACCCTGGCGCGCGGTACGTCGTGGATGGGGCGCGGTGAGGCATCGGAGGGGCTGCAGCCCGAGCGGCAGACCGGGCTCGAAGTAGGCGCCGATCTGCTGTTGGCGCATGGGGTGTCACTGCACGTCACGCGATTCGACCAGGAAGCCTCCGGGTTGCTCCAGCCGGTTGGATCGATGACGACGGCGGTCGGCACCAACGGCCGCCTTGTCCGCAACATGTGGTACAGCTTGCAGAACGTCGGCGCGATCACGAACCGGGGTTGGGAGCTGCAGGCCACGGCGCGTCGGAGCAGTCTGCAGCTGGCCGGTGCGCTGTCGCTCGTGGACAGCCGCGTAGCCCGTACCGCCAATGGCTACCGCGGTGAGTTGCGCGTCGGCGACCGCATGCTCGATGTCCCGGCGTCGACCGTGAGTGTGTCGGCTACCTGGGCCGCCGGTCGGTGGAGTCTCAGCTCGACCGCGGCGCGGGCGGCCGATTGGATCGGGTACGATCGCGCCGCCATCGGTGCAGCTCTGGCCAATACCACCAAGGAGTACTTTTTCGGTGGTCCGCTGTTACGTCGCTACTGGCTGACCTACCGCGGCGTGACGCGCTGGCGGGCCAATGCCAGTTATCGGCTGCGCGGTGACCTGTCGGTGCTGATCGGCGGCGAGAATCTTTTGAACGTGCAACGCGGCGCTCCCGACAATGCGACGGTCACCGCCGGCCGCACCGTGAGCTTCGGACTCCGGTCGCTGTTCTAGGCGGCGGGCGGCGCGGTGGCGCCTGTCGCGGCATCCCCTCGCGGCGCGCCGAATCCGGCGGCATGTTCCGACATGGACCGTCGACTCTTTGTTTCCGCCGTGGCCGGGGCCACCGCCTTGCCCAGCCTCGTTGCCGCGCTCTCGCCGAGTTTCTCGCCGCGCTTTTCGCCGCACGCGATCCGGCGCCTGCTCGATGCCGCCGACGTCGCGAAAGATCGCGGCGTCGCCCTCTTCGACCCGTCGGCACCCGCGTGGCGCGGTGATGCGGCCCAGGCCGAGGCATTTGCCTCCGACGAGGATTTCTGGGAGCCGATCCAGCGCGCCTTCGATCTCGACCGCACGTGGATCAATCTGAACAACGGTGGTTGCTCACCGGCGCCTTCGCACGTGATGGCGCAGCTCGAGCGCGATCTGCGCTTTTCGAACGAGCTGCCGGTGATTCACATGTGGCAGATTCTCGAGCCGCGCATCGAGATCGTGCGTCGCGAACTAGCCATCGAGTTCGGCTGCGAGACGAACGAAATGGCGATCACGCGCAATGCGTCGGAATCGCTCGAGACGCTCATCTTCGGCATCGATCTGCAGCGCGGCGACGAAGTCGTGGTGAGCAACCAGAACTACGGGCGCATGCTGAACGCGTGGAAGCAGCGTGCGCGTCGAGATGGCATCGTGGTGAAGGAAGTATCGTTCCCGGTGCCGTGCATCGAGCCGCAGCAGATCGTCGACGCGTTCGCCGCCGCGATCACACCGCGCACGCGTGTCATGGAAATCACGCACATCACCAACCTGACCGGACAGATTCTCCCCGTGAAGGAGTTGATAGCGATGGCACGCGCGAAGGGGGTGGCCACATTTGTGGACGGGGCACACGCCTTCGCGCAGTTCCCGTTCACACGCGACGAGCTCGACGTGGACTACTACGGCACCAGCTTGCACAAGTGGCTGCTGGCGCCGATCGGTACGGGCTTCCTGTACGTGCGCAAGGACAAGATCGAACCGATGTGGCCGTTGATGGCGGGCAACCCCGGGCAGGAAGCCGATATCCGCAAGTACGAGGAGATCGGCACGCATCCGGCGGCGAATCACAACGCGATTTCGGTATCGCTGGCGTTTCATCGCGCGATCGGCGCGGCGCGCAAGCAAGCGCGTCTCAAGTTCCTGCGCGACCGGTGGGCCAAGCGTCTGCTGGCCGAGGGGAAGGGACGGGTGAAGGTGCTGACGCCGCTCGATTCGAAGTGGGGCGGCGGTATCGGCTTCTTCAACGTAGACGGGCTCGATCCGGTAAAGCTCGGCAGCTGGCTGGTGTCGCAGCACCGCGTGGTGCAGACGCCGATCGTGCATGCGGAGTTCAGCGGGATCCGCGTCACGCCGAACGTGTATACCACGTTGGACGAGATCGACCGGTTCTCCGAGCTCGTGCTGAAGGCGATGCGAAACGGCATGGCCTGATGTCCTTTTCCTGAGTGTGCTGATGTCCCGAGTGTCTCCCATCATCATCGCCGCAGCGACGGTCCTGATGTTCACGATCGTGTCGCCGGTCGTAGTCGCCGCGCAGCCGTTCGAAGGTGCGGTCACGATGCGCCTGTCGGCGAAAGGCCCGAACGGTCCGCAGCTGCAGGACGTCGAGTATCTCGTACGCAATGGCAAGGTGCGCGTGTCGATGGGCGGGCCGGCCGGCGGCATGGCGCTGCTGTCGGTGCCGCAGGAGCAGAAGGTGTATGTGCTGATCGCTGCGCAGCGCGCCTACATGGAAATGCCGCTCGCCGATGCGGTGTCGACGGTCGCTGCAAACACGCCGACCGACGCGAAGATCACTCGCACCGGCCGCCTGGAAACCGTGGCTGGCTTCTCGTGCGAGCACGTGACGGTCGCCAGTGGGGCACAGACCGTCGATGTGTGCCTGGCGAAGGGACTTGGTGGCTACGTGAACCCGTTGAGTGCGATGCAGCGTGGGAGCGAACCCGCGTGGCAGCGCCTGCTGGCGGCCGACGGCGGCTTCCCGCTCAAGGTCACGATGCCCGACGGGAGCGTGCCGCTACAGGTCGTGAAGATCGAGAAGAAACGGTTGGCCAACGACCTGTTCTCGGTACCGCTCAATTACACGAAGATGCAGATGCCAAGTCGTCGCTGAAACCTCCGTGCCGTGGTCGCGTTAGGGATTGTGAGGGGGACGGCAGCACATCGCCACGAGCTGTGCCATGCGCTCCGTTCCCGAATACTCAGGAGGTTTCCGTGATCTTTCTCATCTCGTTCGTGATTGCCGGCATCCTGGCCGTCGTGCTGCATGGCACCACGCGCCGGTTCGTCCGCAATCGTCTGCGGTACGTCGATTCGGTGCAGACGGGCATTGCGCCGTGGGCCGCCGGTGGGGCGGCTTTTCTGCTGGGCGCGGTGTTGGTGCCGTTCGTTCCGCTCATCGGAATCGGCACCGCCTTGACCGCGGGGTTGGCGGTCGGCTCCGGTGTGGCCGCGGGCGCCCGGGACATCAGGCAGGGCGCTTCGCCGGTCGTGTATGGACCGTGATCGTGGGGGGGCATGATAGCCCCCGGGGCGATAGAATTGGTGCATGTCCGAACATTCATTGAGCCGGCAGTACCCGTCGCTCCCTTGGATCGCACCGTTTGCGGTGTTCATGATCTTGCTGGCGGTCGGGCCCTCCCTCCCGATACCGCAGCCTTGGGAATCGATTCTCCGCGTGGGCGTGCTGGTCGCGGTGATGTTGACGATTTCGAGAGACGTGGTGCTGTCGCTTCGTGTGCGCCACCTGGTGCCAAGCGTGTTACTGGGGCTGGCGGTATGCGCCATGTGGGTGGCGCCCGATCAGTTGTTTCCGGGGTGGCGTGAGCACTGGCTCTTTCAGAACAGCATCACCGGGACCGTGACGACCACGATCCCCCCGTCGGAGCTGGCGGATCCGCTGGTCGTGATCCTGCGCGTGGTGCGCGCTGCGTTACTGGTGCCGATTCTTGAAGAGCTCTTCTGGCGCGGCTGGCTGCCCCGCTGGATCGTGAACAACGATTGGCAGAAAGTGCCCATCGGCACGTTTAACGTGTTGGCGTTCGTGGGCACGGCAATACTGTTCGCGAGCGAGCACGGTCCCTTCTGGGAAGTCGGGCTGCTGTGCGGCTTGATCTACAATTGGTGGATGTGGAAGACGAAGTCGCTGGGCGATCTGGTGCTGGTGCACGGCGTCACGAACGCCGCACTGTCCGGCTTCGTGATGGTGACGAAGCAGTACGCTTACTGGATGTAGCGTACGGAGGGCTCGACTTCGCGCACGAGCAACGCGTGCGCACCGCCGAAGTCGAGCAACAGCACGTCGCCGACCCCGTGCTCGATGCGGACGCTCATGCTGTGCGGCGCCGCCGGGTTCTCGGTGTAGAGCACATCTGCTTCAACGCGGTAGACGAGATCGACGATCTGATCCTGCCCGCCGACGTCCACGTGGTAGCGAAGTACCCCGTCCATGACGAATTCCATGCGCACACCCGGGGCGAAGTCGAGTGACGCGTCGGCGCGCATGAGGCGCCAGATGCCCAAGAGCCAGTCGGTACTCATCGTGGTACTATACACCATGTTTTTCTCGCTGCGCAGGGCCTCGGAGATGGTACGCCGATCGGTGTGGGTCGCGCTCGTTTTCGCGACACCGCTCGCCGTGCCGTCGGTGCAGGCGTCTGCGCAGGCGCAGTCGGCTCAGTCCGCGCCACTCGCTCGTGTGACGCTCGACCACGCGGCGTTCGACGCGCTGTTGCGGGCGCACGTGACGGATGGGCTGGTGGACTACGACGCCTTTCGAGACGCGGCTGCGTTCCGTCGCTATCTGACGTCGCTCGAGCGCGCCTCGCTGGCCGGTGCCGACGAGGACGAACGCTTGGCGTTCTGGATCAACGTGTACAACGCGTACACCATTCAGCTGATCGTCCAACACGACGAGCGAGAGAGTATCCGGAACATCGACCGCACCCTCGGGTTTCTACGGCTCAAAGGACCGTGGAGCGAGCCGATCGTTCGTGCCGCCGGACGTACGCTGTCGCTCGACGAGGTGGAGCATCGGATCATCCGCAAGGATTTTCACGATCCGCGCATTCATTTTGCCCTGGTCTCGGCGGCGAAGGGGAGCCCGCCGCTGCGGGCGGAGGCGTACACGGGCGCCGAGCTCGATCGGCAGCTGTTCGAGCAGGGGACGCGGTTCCTGAAAGACACCACCAAGAACCAGATCGAGACGCGGTTTCCACGCTTGAGCCCGATCTTCACATACTACAAGTTCGACTTCGGCAACTCCCGTTCCGAGGTCGGCGCCTTTCTCGCCACCTGGTTCGACGGCGAGACCAAGAAACGTCTCGAGTCCGGTCGCTTCGGGATGCGGGAACTCCCGTTCGATTGGTCGCTCAACGCGCGGCCGCGGCCACGCTGAGTTCCTGGGGGCTGTTACCCCAGGCGCACTTCCGACGTCGGAAGTGAGACGCCCTCTTTCCGGAGCCGCCCATGCACCGTCCTGTCCCCCCGCATCTCACACGCTCCCGCGCGATTCGATTCGACCGGCAGTCGCTCGCCGAGGGCGGACTCGCGTTGCTGATTGCCTACGCGGTCGCGTACGCGTTCAGCGCGTTCTGACCGGTCGGTCGGCCGCGTCGCGGTGAAAGGGCACCCACACCAGTGCCACGATCTGGACCCGCACGTCGCCGCTCTTGGCCTTGATCGGGATAACTTCGAGCGCATCCTTCTGCGCGTCGTAGGTCGCTCCCAGCGCGTCGATGTCTTGTTGCAGCGCCGCCTCCAGGTTGGCGTACTGCGCCTGTAGCGCCTGCACGCTGTCGTTGGCACGCGTTACGTCTCCTTGCTGCTGCGCCGCCCGTCCGGCGCCACGCGCTGCCGTTCCCACTTTGCCGATCGCGCCAGCGGAAATCTTGCCGCGGCCGAAGATCGCCCCCAGAATCGCACCGCCAAACGAAATCGCGGTGTCCATCTTCGCCTGCGAGGCCTGGGCCTGCTCGCGCTGCACTGCCTGCTCCGAACGACGAACGCGCTCCTGCAACGAGGCCAGCTTGGTCGCGTACTTGCCACGCAGCGTCTCGACCTGATCGTCGCGCGCTTCCCGCGCCAACAACTGCAGGCGAATCCGGAAGTCACGCTCCGATTCGCCCGCGTTGGACGTCTGCTTGAAGGCGGCGCTGCGGAGTAAAGCCACGCTCTCGTTGGTGACGATCCATTTCTGAAACGCTTTGCTCCACGCGGGATAGCTTTTCGCGTTGGTCGCGGCCTTCGGCAGTGCGCCATACGCCGCCCCGTTGGAGGGGCCGCGTTCGAGCGCCGACGGATCGAGGTCGATCCGCTCCGCGCTATCCCATTCCAGTGTGATCGGACCGTCGTCCATGGTGGCCAGCAACGCCACGCGACGCTGCTCCGTCACGCCGTGCTTGACACTCGCGAACGATACATCGGCCACGCCCAATACGGCCGGGTGATAGCTGATCGGGCCCCCATTCGATTGCACGGGCAAAAAGTACTGCGGCACGTCGGCCGGCAAGACCGGCGCTTGCGCCGATGCCGACGGCTCGAGCGAGGACATACTGCCGCCTCCGCTCCCACCGGTACTTCCACTCGTGCCGCTCGGTCGCGCGGCGGTGGTTACCGTCGCCCCATTGCCGGTGCGCGCGCTGAGCGACTTGATCTGCCCGCGAGTCATGGGGCCGGCCAGGTACGACATCGTCCAGCGGGTTTCGAAGGTGATCGGCGCCGACTCGTGGACGCTGTGCAGGAGGAACACGCGCTTGCCGAGCCCAGCGATCGTCTGCTCCATGGCCGCTTTGTCGAACGGCTGTCCGCCCGACGCCCCTTCGAGACCTTCCATGACGCGCATCTTATCGCGTTCAGTTTGCAGGCGTCCGATGAACCACGTCCCGGTGTTCGATAGTCCGCGGTAGTCGAGGTCCACCGGATTCTGCGTGGCGAGCACGACGCCGAGTCCGTAGGCGCGCGCCTGCTTGAGCAGCGTGAGCAGCAGCACTTTCGAGGGTGGATTCGCCACCGGCGGCATGTAGCCGAACAGTTCGTCGATGTACAGAATCGCGCGTAGCGAGCCCGTGCCCGGCTGCGTGCGCACCCAGGCGAGAATATCGGCGAGCAGGAGCGTCATGAAGAACATGCGCTCGGCGTCTCCGAGATGCGCGATGGAGACGATAGAACCCTTCGGTTTGCCGCTGGCGTCGTACAAGAGCGTCGCGGTATCGAGCGGTTCGCCCTGCATCCAGGTCTGAAAGCCCGGCGCGGCCAGCAGGTTGTTGAGCTTCATCGCGAGCTCGGTGCGATCCTTCGGCGGGAACACCGTGTCGAGCGGCATCACGCCGACCGTATCGAACGGTGGTGATTGGATGCCGCCGATCAAGCCGGCGAGATCGAGATCGCGTCCATCGCTCCACGCGGCATGCAGCAGGTTGGCGAGCAGAATGTGTTCGCGGCTCGAGATCGGATCCGCGTCGATACCGAGCAAGGCGAGCACACTGATAGCGGTGGCGTCGACACGTTCCTGCATCGCTTCGGTGTCGTCGCGAATGACCGGCGGCGGGGCCACGAACGCCTTGAGGAGCGACAGCGGCCGTCCCGCGGTACTGCCCGGCGTGTAGATGGTGACATCGGCGGCGTCGACCAAGCGCTGGATGCGCGCGCCGTCTTGGCCCCAGCTGGCCAGTCCGTCTTTCCAGAGGGCGGCCTGCTTCTCGGCGAAGGCGTCGGGGGAGAGACCCGCATTCGTGGCCTGCTGCGGATCGACCCACGGACGGAAATCGGCTGGTGCCAACGATGGGAAACGTAGCGCGAGGTTGCCGAGGTCGCCCTTCGGATCGATGGCGATCACCGGGATGCGATCGATCAACGCTTCTTCGATAAGGCCGACGCCGAGCCCGGTTTTTCCGCTGCCGGTCATGCCGATGATCACGGCATGCGTGGTGAGATCCTTCGCGTCGTAGAGCACGTAGTCGTCCTGCCGCGTGCGGGAGGCGAGGTCGTGGCGCTTACCGAGGTAGAAGGCGCCCAGCGTTTCGAAGTCGGTCATGATCAGCGGTTGATGCGGGGGGCGGTATAGGTCGTGGGTACGCGGGCGAACAGCTCGCGTTCATGCTTGCGCATGTTCTCGATCTCGTAGGGCTGGACGGGTTTGGGTACGCCGTCCACCTGCTTGTTGGTGGAGTCGACGGTATCGCCGGTGAGGAAGATGTCGAGCAGCGACTGGAGTTGTGCCGGCGTGCTGTTGCTCGATGCGGCGGTGAGCGTTCGGCGTTCGACGAAACGTGTCGGCGCGTAGTCGGCGTCGTAGAAATACCTACGCGACGAGGACGTGCTGTCGGCTAGCAGCATCTCCTCCGCGATCACGACGAGTTCGCCGTTGACGTAGTGGGCCGTGTAGCGGGATTCGGCGGTGACGCTGTCCGACCAGACGCCCTTCACTTTCACGGTGTCGGCGGACGTCGTGGCGGTGGTCTCAACGTCGGGGGCCTGCTTGCCGTCTCGGCAGGCGGTGACGGCGAAGGCGCCGCCGGTGAGCGTAGCCGCGAGCAGGAATGTCGAGCGCGTCATGTAAGACCGGGTTCGGGATCACGGGGCTGCACGACCGGCGCCCGTTTCACAATCTCACACTGGCGTCGGCTCCGCCGCGAGTCGCCGGGGCCGTGAGGCCAGGGGCATCGTCGAGGGGCGGTCGAGCATCTGCTCGACGTCGCGGACCGCGTCCACCCGGCGCTGCAGGTCCCGTACGACATCGAGCTGTTCGGTGAGGGTTCCGGGCAACGTGGTATCGGTGTCGAGGCGGAGCAGGTCGAGCCGGATCGCTTCGAGGGCGGCGATGGTGGCCCCCAGGCGCCCGGTCACGGTCGCGCGCTCACGATCGAGGGCCATAGTGGCCCCCGGATGCTCGAGTGGCTTATCGGGGCGCGCAGACACACGCCGCCGCCGCTGCTCGCCGGAAATCTCCAACGCGCGGCGACGGAGCATGGTCGCTTCCTGCGCCAGGGCGGCCGCGGCGGCCGGCAGCGCCCGGAGATCGCGCTGGGCCGCCTCCGGCAATCGCGCGAAGATGTCGGCGGCGGCGCGACCGAGTAGGATTTCGGTGGGCGCGTGGGCGGGAATCGGCCGATTGACGATCGCCGAGGTTTTTCGGCTCAGCCACCCCACGACGCGCGTGGCGAGGGGCTGTCGCACGAAGCTGTAGAACCAGGCGCTGAATCCGCTGGTCTGGCGAGCGGCGGCGAGACTCCGCTTGATCATGATGGGCGGCAGTATCCACGTCAGGAGGCTCAGAGTGTTCTCGAGCGCGG
>Ga0105049_10001218_pt1 | contig 30220 bp, 26 predicted proteins | sample MAT06_FD_78087 | JGI IMG/M metagenome (GOLD analysis project Ga0105049, IMG submission 78087) | Freshwater microbial communities from Lake Fryxell liftoff mats and glacier meltwater in Antarctica - MAT-06 | ecosystem: Environmental > Aquatic > Freshwater > Ice > Liftoff microbial mat | place... | reverse complement strand
CGTTCTGCTTCCCGTACAGAGCGTGGGTGTGATGGGCGACGAGCGCACGTATGAATATGTGTGCGCCCTACGCGCGGTAACAAGCACCGATGGGATGACGGCAGACTGGTATCACATGCCGTACGAAATACAAGCGCGCATCAGCAATCGCATCATCAATGAAGTACGCGGTATCAACCGTGTTGTGTACGACATATCGTCGAAGCCACCAGCAACCATAGAGTGGGAATGAAAGCACTTGTACCGATCGCAAACGGCACAGAAGAGATGGAAGCCGTCATCATTATCGACATGCTACGTCGAGCCGGTGTAGATGTAATTGTTGCTGGCGATGGAAACGTCGTGACGTGTTCTCGCGGCGTGCGCATTGTACCCGACTGCCAGATGGAAGATCTGTCAGACGATGAGAATTTCGATGCCATCATCCTTCCTGGCGGATCGCAGGGCGTTCAGAATTTTATCGAGAATGCTCAGTTGGAGCACATGCTTCAGCGACATCGCGAACGCAAAGGCGTGATCGGCGCCGTTTGTGCTGCCCCTGTGGTGTTGCACGAGCTCAATATGCTTGCCCGTACGACCGTGATCACCAGTCATCCCTCTGTTGCAGAATCCTTGAAGGGATATGCGTACACACTTGAACGCGTTGCACAAGACGGTAAACTAATCACGAGCAGAGGTGCCGGCACGGCATTTGAATTTTCCTTGGCCATCATTCGCATGATGGTAGACGAGGCGACGGCGAGCCGCGTTGCAGGCGACATTGTTCTCTATGAGTAAATACCTTATCACATCTGCCTTGCCGTATGCCAGTGGCATCACGCACTTAGGCAATGTTGTGGGAAGTACGCTTCCTGCCGACATCTATGCGCGGTACTGTAGACTCGTTGGTCGCGAAACACTGTATGTGTGCGGCTCCGACGAACACGGTGTTGCCATTACCATCGCAGCGGATAAAGAAGGTCTCTCGCCTTTAGAGCTCATCAACAAATACCACACCGCCAACAAGGTGGCTCTTGAAAAGGCGAGCATTGCCTTTGACATCTATGATCGCACGTCGAATCCCTTGCACAAAGAAACGGCACAGGAATTCTTCAGAGACTGGTTGGCAAAGGGATTGCTTGTAGAACGAGAAGAAGAACAGTTCTACGATGAGGATGCAGGCATGTTCTTGCCCGATCGATATGTAGAAGGTGTATGTCCGAACTGTGGGTACGACAAAGCTCGCGGCGACCAATGCGACAACTGTGGCGCCTACTACAACCAACTTGATCTCAAGGAGCCACGCTCATTGGTAAGCGGAAAACGTCCGGTGGTTCGTGCAACAAATCATTGGTATTTCAAGCTCAATGAGTTCCAACAGTGGACGGAAGAATATATCGAGCAGCATGTTGGAACGTGGAAAGACAACGTGCTCCAACAAAGTAGGTCGTGGCTCAAGCAAGGTCTTGCGGAACGCGCAGCAACGCGCGACATGGCGTGGGGCATTCCCGTTCCCGTTGACGGCGCCGTGGGCAAGGTGATCTACGTGTGGTTCGAAGCCGTACTCGGATACATTTCTGCAACGAAACAATGGGCCATCGATCAAGGCAAGCCGGATGTATGGGCGGAATGGTGGAAGGGCGCAGATACTACCTACACGGCCTTTCTCGGAAAAGACAACATTGTCTTCCATAGCATCATCTTTCCCATTCTTCTGCACAGCCGCGAAGGATATATTCTTCCGCAGAATGTACCAGCGAATGAGTTCTTGAATCTTGAGGGACAGAAGTTCTCGAAGAGTCGGAACTGGGCGATCGATCTTCAGCAATACGTTACCGACTTTCCGGAAGCGCAGCACACAGATGTGATGCGCTACGTGCTTGCCGTGAACATGCCGGAAACAAAGGATAGCGACTTCACGTGGAAAGATTTTCAAGCAAGAACAAACAACGAGCTTGCCGCCATTCTGGGCAACTACGTGAATCGTGTGATGCTCTTCACGGCAAAGAACTTTGGCAATGCCGTTCCTTCCGTCGAGCGCGAAGCAGGCGAGCACGAGAGTGTGCTGCACACAAGCATTGCGAATAACCATGCCGCCATGGCATCGAACCTTGACGCCTTCCGCTTCCGTGATGCCGTGATGGACATGATGAACGTTGCGCGCGCGGCCAATAAGTATTTCAACGACAAAGCTCCTTGGAAGGCCGTAAAGGCAGATGCGGAAGATTGTGCACTCACCATCTCCACATGTTTGAATGTGATTCGCACGCTCAGCGTAGTCGTTGCTCCGGTGTTGCCAAACACGGCGGTGTCGATTCAACGCATGTTGAACATTTCACTCTGTAGTGGTGCGCCGGATGAGGTTGCCATTGGTACCAACGTTTGGAATGACGCTGCTACACTCACCCTCCCGGCAGGTCATGCACTTGGAGAGGCCGTGATCCTATTCACCAAGATCGAGAATGACGTGGTCGAACAAGAGATTGCAAAACTTGGTGGCTCCGATACAGAATTGCCGGAGCCTGAACCGCGCATTTCAATCGATGACTTCAAAAAGGTGCAACTTCGCACAGGAACGATTCTGAGTGCAGAGCCCGTACCAAAGTCAAAGAAGCTCATGAAGCTCATTGTAGACGTGGGCACTGAGCAACGTCAGATCCTTGCCGGAATCGCAGAGCACTACTCGGCTGAACAATTGGTTGGAATGACGATTGTTGTTGTGGCGAATCTTGCACCTGCAAAACTCATGGGTCTTGAATCGCAGGGCATGGTCCTTGCAGCTTCGAATGCAGAAGGCAAGCTCACCTTGGTGACGCCTTCAGATGTAACCGTTGGTGCCGGCGCAGAAGTGCGATAACGGAGAGACCATGGTCGACCAAGAATCAGAGGCGCTACCAAAGCCCGTGAAAGAACCCACGCAGATCGTCAAGCAACGGCGTCTGCTGAATAGGTGGAGTATCTTCATTCTCTTGTTCGTGAGTGCCTTGGCAACAGTGTTGTATGTGAGCAATGTGATCCAAGTGAACAGACTGCTTCGTGAAAAAGACGGACTCCAACATTCGCTAGACTCATTGCACGGAGTGAATCAAAGTCTGCACACAGAGGTGCATCGTCTTCAGTCGTCTGAGCGCATCACACGCATCGCGTCGGAGAGACTTGGAATGACGCCACCCATGAAAGCTCCACACGTTCTCCGCGCGAAAAAAGAATGAGCGAACGGTACGATCAACCGCTTCCACCGCCGTACGACCCCATTCGTTGGAAGGCCAGTCTTCTGCTTTTGATCTTCTCACTTGCACTACTCACCGTGCTCGGAAGATTGTTCTGGGTACAAGTGGTGCAAGGCAACGCCTATCGAGAGTTGGCACGCAAGCAGTACGAAAGCAGGGTGCTGTTGCGTGCAGAGCGCGGAAAGATCTACGACAGATCGATGCGAGACATTGCAACGATGATGCAGACCACATCGTTCGCCGTAGACCCACAGATGATTCAGAATCCTGGCAAGTGTTTTCAACTTCTCTCGCAAGCAACGGGTGTTCCCGCCAGTACCTATTTCGACTTGATGAAACGAGCAGAGGGTAGGTTCGTGTGGCTTGCCCGTGGCATCAACACCGTGGTCTATCCGGAACTGGATACGTTGAAAGATCCCGGACTCATTCGATTGCGAGAGCCGAAGAGAAACTTTGTCTACGGTCCGGTTGCATCGCAAATCATTGGCGTGACGAACGTAGACAATACCGGAGTATCCGGTCTTGAAGTATCCTACGACTCGCTGCTCAAGGGACAAAGCGGCTTTGTGGTGATGCAACGCGACGGGCGCGGCAGACTACGTCCGGGCGTGAATCCAGAACGTCAAGCAGCACGCAACGGCAATGGCTTGCAGCTTACGATCGACGTAGACATGCAACGCATCGCAGAGCAGGAGCTTGCTCGTGGTGTACGAGATGCAGGCGCCGTAAGCGGAACGGTGATCGCCATCGAACCTTCAACAGGCGATGTGCTTGCAATGGCATCGTTCCCATCCTTTGATCCTTCCCACCTCGACAAAGCTTCGAGCGAATCCATGCGTATTCGCGGCATCACAGATCAATACGAACCGGGCTCGACGATGAAGGCCGTAACGGCAGCTGCATTGATCGAAGAGAAGAAGATCAAACCAACCGATATGGTAGACGGAAAAAACGGCAGGCTTGCCATACGTGATGGAGTAGTTGTAGACGATCATCCGGTTGGACGAGTGGCCTTCGCAACCGCCCTCGAACAATCGAGCAACGTGGTGTTTGCACAAGTGAGTACGATGATCTCGGACCACGTGTACTACAAGTATGTACGCGACTTTGGTTTCGGCATTCCTGTTGGTATCGACCTTCCGGGAGAAGTGCGTGGAGTGCTCAAACGTCCGCATGAATTCGATGCCACCACGAAAACGTATATGTCGTTCGGATATCAACTCGCATCAACAGCTTTGCAGATCGTGAACGCCTATGCAACCATCGCCAATGGCGGTGTGATGATGCAGCCACGCGTTGTTAAAGCAATTACAACATCGAACGGATCAATCGAACACGAGATCAAACCACAGATCATCCGTCGTGTGATCTCGGCCGAAACAGCACACACACTTACAGAGATGCTCGTTGGCGTAGTTGAGCGAGGCACGGGTTCGGAAGCGAAGATTTCTGGTGTGCGCATTGCGGGCAAGACAGGTACGGCACAACAGTTAGAAGGTGGACTGTATTCGAAGAGGGCCTATACGGCATCGTTTGTTGGATTCTATCCTGCAGATCGTCCACGCGTTGCCATGATCATCATGCTCGACCGTCCATCGACGAGCATCTATGGGGGAACAGCCGCCGCCCCGATCTTCCGTCGCATCGTTCAGAAAACCATGACGTCGCTTGCCCTTGATGGTGAAACGCGCGAGCGGATTGCTGCCAGTGCGCAGGCAGACAGTGTGATCATGCCTGACGTGCGGGGAGTTGATGGTGTGGTTGCTGATTCCGTGTTGCATCGGCTTGGGCTGAATGTAGACCATGTAGAGCAGGGAATTGTGGTGGTACAGCATCCAGGGGCAGGGAGCAAGGTGGAAAGGGGCACGAACGTCACGATTACCGTGCAGCCTCCACGTCAGCAACAATCACGTCCGAACGTTGTTGGCCTGCCGCTACGTCGCGCGATTACCATCCTGCATGCCGCCGGAGCCGAGGTGCGTGTGCAAGGGTCGGGTAGGGTGCGCAACCAAGTGTGGAACGGTGCAGTCTGTACCGTTCACTGTGAGTAACTTCGTAGCCACTCGTGGATTCTTGTCCTGCCCGTGAAGAACATACCTACCATTCTCGTCAGCCTATTCCTGTTCGCATGTTGCGTGAGCACGAGTAGTGCAATCGCACTCGTCCCCACTATTCCAACATTTGGGGCGCACAGAATTGGATCAACGGTGCAGCGAACGATAAAGATCGATGTTCGGATGCCTGGTGGACCAGACTTTTCGGTCAAGAAGCCTTCTGGCCTCGATCATCCGTTTCGTGTCGCAAATGGTAAGGGTCCCAATGGAATGTATCCAGTGACGGATGGTCAGTATGTTGAACTCTCTCTAACGTTCCACCCAACGGATGACGGAGATTTCCGTGACACACTCATCCTTGAACGTCCTGCACTTGGCAATAGGGTAGACAAGATCATTGCGATCTTCAATGGAATCGGTTCGCGAATTCCCATTAGAGCAGTCCTCGTCGACTTTACCCTTGACGATCCCAACACCTACATCGGCGATTCCATCGGCGTCAAGAGAAGAATACCGATCTATAAAGATGATGCCCGCAGATTCCGGCAAATAGGTGCTACAAAGCTCGACCCGCCCTTCCACCTTACCATCAGCCCCGAATCAGACATTCAAGGCAACGAGATCATTCTTGGAGCATCCTTCGAGCCTCGCGTCCCAGGGGCGTTCAGAGACACGTTGGCATTCGAACGCATCGACACCATTCCGGGCGTTACGAAACCCGTAGTGTTGGATACCATGGTCTATTTGTTTTTTGGCCTAGCAAAGCAACAGCAAGACAAGATTGAACTCGCGTTTAATGCCTATGCGAGCGACGCACCTTCGGAAAAGAGTGGCTCATTCAGAGTAGAGTCTTCAACTCCGTATACCTATAGGGGAAGTGCACTCACGAACGGACCATGCGATTCCATTCGGGTTGTAAACAGCTCTGTAAAGCCTGAAGAAGACCGGGTTGAATACACCGTGCGCTGTACGCCAACACGCGTTGGTGTGTTCGTAGACTCGCTTGTAATCAAGCGCTTCAATGCAAAAAAAGAAGTCGTCGATCAGACGCTCATCGTATGTACCACAACGGTACGGCCACGTCCGCTTACCCTTTCCCTTGCGTTCACTCCAGAAGTATCAACCGCCAAGATCGGCGACACCGTTACGCTTGCCGTAATCGCAACCGCCGATCACGTTCCGGATGAACCGGCACGCGTGAAGAGCGCTACGTTTACGTTCGCCTATAATGCAACGGTGCTCATTCCTATTACATCGTCAACGGTAACAACAGACCGCCGAGGCGACACCAGCACAGTTACCATTACGCGTACTCAACAAGAAGAACTTCGACTCGTCTCCGGAATAGATACACTTGGTGTGCTGCGTTGTATTGTGGCCCTAGGCAATGCAGAACGCGACGTTGTACAGCCGCTCAATGCTGTGCTGGAAGCCGAGCAAACAACACAATCCTCGTATCAGCTCAATGCGGCTACGATTACCGTTTCCGATATTTGGGAGCACGCAGGCGGTCCGCGTCTAGTGAATTCGCTTCGAGGTCCGAGCGACATTAGCGTAGACCCCACTCCCATGCACACAACGGCCACCATGAAGCTCACAAACGTGCCAACCGATGTTGGAACGCTTCACATTGTGCGTTCTTCTGGTGTAGTGGTGGCGGATCTCACAGCCGACGTTCGTGCGGGTGTGCGAGAATTTTTACTCACAGCAGGCACAGGCAGCGGCATTGCCCTTTCACCAGGCACCTATTATGCCCGTTTGCTCGTGGGTGCTAACGGAAAAACTGTCTATAGTGTCGTTCGTATGATCGTGGTGGAATAGTCCACCAGTATCTTTGCCCATGCGCCTTTTCCTTCTTCTGTTGCTCGCCACGACGTGCCTTCGGGCGCAGTCTCCGTTCAGCGTTGAAGCTATCCCCGGCATCACGTTCTTTACGCCCCTTTCCACCTTCACTTCCATAAGTGGCGTACCGAATCCCGGAGGCCTCACGTTTGCACCGCAAGGGATGACCATTTCGGGTCACTTCATGATAAGTGCAGACTTCCCCATTGCGAATCAATGGCGGTTGGGACTGCGCACAGGGTTTCAAGGTGGCGGGGCTACGTATACAGCTTCGGAGAAAGTGACGATCGCACAGCCGAGTGGACCGTATCTCGCAACCATCGAGCATGCGATGACGGTATCGCTACTGATGCTGAATACCGAACCATACCTCCGATATGAACCTCTGGATTGGTTGGCGATTGACGTTGGGTTTCCATTCATGATCCCGCTGATTCCGCGATACAAGCAAACGCAGGTATTCACGGATCCGGTAGGGTTGCAATTCACAGATGGACGTGTGGAGCAAGAAACCGGAAGCGGGAACATATCCTCGATCCGTAGTCCTGTGCTCTTTGGTTCGGTGCGTGCATCGGCATTGCTACCGTTAACGTCACGGCGTGATGTGTTCCTTACGCCCCAGGTTGACATTCAAACGTCGTTGCAAAGTCTTGTTACGACGGCCACTGTCTCTGCCATGCTCGTTCGTGTTGGTGTAGGTGTGCGGTATAGTCCGCAGAGTGTTCGCTCGCTCGTGCGCGACACCACGTATGCACGCGACACGATTACCGTGTTGAGTTCACGAGCAAAGCAAGCCATCACGGAGCTCGCAGATCAGAAGGTCGAAGAGTTTGGTTCCGGCACAGACACTGTACGCGTACTGATCTCGCAACACTATCGTACCACACTACCGAAGCCCGCTGCCGTTCTTCGTGCCGCACTGCGCGTTGCATTTGTTGGGTATGGTGGCAAGGATGTTACAGATGCTAGTGTGCAGATCAGAAAGGTACATGTAACGCGATATGTACCACTGCTCCCCGTTGTTGTGTTCACGCAAATGGAAACCTCTGTTCCATCGCGTTATGTGAAACTCCCGCGCCGAGATGCGCAGCGTTTTACGGAATCAAGTTTGAAAAGCAATGCATCAACACATTGGCAATATCACGTTTTGAACGTGATCGGGAGTCGCATGATGCAACATCCCCAAACACGCCTTACGATCCATGGAGTGGACGATGGTTCTGAGATAGGTGGAGAGCTTATTCGTGGACGTATCGAGAGTGTGCGCACGTACTTGATGTCGTCGTTCGGCGTCGCTCCAGCTCGCATCATTTCTTCCGTAGAGCATGCAGAGCGGTATCACGATTGGATTAGTATGTCGGACTCTACATCGGTTCTTACGTCATCACTTCTCTTAACCGACACGATCTTGGAAACAATACTTCCGGTTGTTCGCATCTATCCCGACGTTGTGAACGAGGTTTCACTGCGTGCATGGAGTGTGTTGTTTACCAAGGATTCTTCAACGATCCGTTCCTTTGCCGATACATTTGCATTGCCGGCCCAATTGTCATGGAACATGAACGAGGATCTGGATGCAGACTCTGCCCAGAACTCTACGATAGTAGCTACGCTGAGTTTGTTCGATGTAGAAGGCAACGTTGCATCCAGCGAACCAAGTACGATTCGCGTTCGTGCTCCACAAGATCTCAATCCAAAGGCGGCACCGTTCAAGCGTACAGAATATCTTGTGATCTCTGCGCCGAATGCAACTATAGACGAACTCCCCACGATGCCGATACCAACGTCGGTACGTAGCATCGATGTGTGGAATGGATCTCCTTCAGTAACGGTACCGGGCATACTTGTTCGCGCACATGGGATGAACGAAACGCCGTGGTTCATAAAGAACCTTGCAGATCCCGAGCTGTATTTTTGGTCGAGCGAGACCAGACTCTATACAAAAGACTAACGGCGGTCAGTTCTGAACTGAGCCGCCGTTACTCATACACACTATGTAGGCAATCGTCTTATTGACCGAGGTCGGTCAATGCTTTTTCGTATTGAGCTGCAGAAGCGGCATCAACGGATGCAGCCTTGGTTATGGCCTGTTGAAGAAGAGTACGTGCCTCTGCGGTATTGCCACGATCACGCGCCAGCAAACCAAGTTCTCCAAGGGCTCCAACTTCATACTGCACCAGGTGCATGGATCGAGCAATGTCGAGCGACTGCTGCAAGTACACGCGGCTTTCGTCGAACGATCCGCCGGTGCGAAGTTTTGCGCCAAGCGTACGAGCGATCAACGCACATTCCATGCGGTTGTTCTGTGCCATGCACCTATCGAGATCTTTGCGAAGGCTTGCGATCACGCTCGACTGATTGTTGATGTCGAGTTGGGCCTCGCGGGAGTCACTGTGTAAGAAGCTAGGAAGCGCGACACTAGGACGTGCGACACTAGGACGTGCGACACTAGGACGTGCGACACTAGGACGTGCGACACTAGTTTCACTTCGTGCGACGCTAGGAAGCGCGACACTAGGACGTGCGACACTAGTTTCACTTCGTGCGACGCTAGGAAGCGCGACACTATCGTGTGACTCGTCGTGAGAAGGTGAGGTAAGGTACACGGTTGCTGCGGTGCCAAGCGCAACGAGGGCAGCGGTGCCAACCCACGTCCATGTTGTGCTGAGACCACCCAAGATACCGGTTGAAGCAGAAGCGCCAGTGGCCACCTTTCCTGCCACGGCGTCTTCTACACGTTGTAGAAATCCAGTTGGGATTGCTGCAATTGGTGTTACGGTAGCAAGTGCGGTCTCGACAGCCAACATCTCCTGTACCTCGCGTGCGAATGCGGGCGAGGCTTGTTGCCGCGCTTCGAATTCGAGTAGGCTATCCTCGCTCAAAGAGCGATCGAGAAAGCCGGAGAGAAGTTCGTCGTTTGTCATCGTAGCTCGTTCAGGATCGGGGACAAAGATTGTTGCAGTAGTTTCTTCGCTCTGAAGACGCGAACCTTCGCGAGCGACACGCCTATGTTCAGTGCTTTTGCGATGTCCTCATAGGCAAGGTCATCGAAGTATTTCAGTTCCAGTGCTTCTCTAAATTCTTCTGGCAGATTGGCAATTGCCTTTTCGAGAGCGGCTCGAAGCAAGAAATCTTGCTTGTGCGAGGAGTCCTCCTCCCCTACCATCATCTCTTCATTCAGCTCGGCGTGGTGCTTCCGACCGCGTAATGCCTTCAGGCAGAAATTCCGTGCGATCGTAAACAGCCATGCGGCAAAACTCCCATCTGAAAACGAACTTCTCTTATCGTACACCGTCATGGAGATCGTTTGGAACATGTCCTCCGCCTCTTCATGACTCCCCAGTGCCCTCAAACAGTACGCATATATGCGCTTGTCATAGCGTCGGAACAGTGTTCGGAAGGCTTGTTCATCATTGTTGTCTCGAACCAGCCCGAACAGTTCCTCGTCGGTGAGGAGAGTGTTTGTCATAGACAGCGGGAAGAAGCCATGGTTGGGGGATTCGTTACAAACCAAGAGAGAATACAGGATACAGAATACATGATCCAATGGCGTAATGCTATCACACATAATGGGTTAGAGCTGCAAGAGATTCGAAGGGGACTACCAGTGAATAGATCGACCTTCCCGCGTCGTGTCGTGGCTATGTGAGCCACCGGAACGGTCTGCGCCACTTTTTATGATACTAGACACTCAATTTCTGGATAGCCAATATCAATCCAGCAACCGAACACATGGGCAGACGTATCAAGCAATCTCCTACCAAAAAAAGGTCAAGAACCCTTCTAGTACTCAGAGTTCCAAGGCACATCTTGAACAGCGCCCGCCCTTTAACCACCAACAAATGAGCACTCGGGAAATCTCATTTGACCAATGGTCTGTCCCGAGCATGTGTTGTACTGCTTTAAGTAGTCAACAATTCCACGATGTGAATTGGGGAAACCCAAAACGAATCAATTTTTAACTCGAATTCTACGCTTAGTAGCTAGCTACCATTTTGAAAGTCATACTTGATCTGTTGTTGCTTACGACAATCAAGTAAGCGCCAGAATCGAACTTTCTGTCTCTAAGTAGCACACGCGGTTTTCTGCCATATTTTGAATTGAACTCTGACAATAGTACACCATTCACACTGCACACAAGTACTGACACATCATCATTCTCAAGAAAATCCACCGATGTATCAGAAGGAAAAGCCAGCACAGATAGAACGGTTTCGGCGCAACAGTACACTTTCATAAATCGGCATTTGTCGCTCTCAGAAAGGCCCTTAGATGTCCAGCTGTCGTCGTCAAAACTGTATGTCCAGGCCATGATTCCGTATTCATCTCTGCGGTCGCTACCTTCCCCAACATCACGAGCACCGGGACCATCGTCCTCAAAACCAAAGACATGGCCGAGTTCGTGCCTAATAACAGAACACAAGTCGAGATACTGATACCCTTGAGCTTTAAGGTTAGAGATTTCTTCTCCGGTGAGTGAGTTGATCGGAGGAAAACCTGATGGCCAAGCAACAATCAGTCGGCCAAGACGAACTAACAAAATTCAATGGCCTACCACCGGTGTTACACGTAGACGACCAATCCTGAACTGCACCATCAATGCAAGTCTGTATGTCACTTTGTTGAATAAATGAATACACAGTCCTTACCGTGCCAATTGTTTGAATCGTAAAGGCAATTGGAGCCTTCGATTGGTCATGTGTTCGGTTGGTGTAGCGCCAGCAAACAAGGCCGTCCTTGTTTTTGTCTGCAGAAAATGTATCTGAATTTGCACTCGTTACATGACTCAGAACAATTGACTGCCTCCTTAGGATGATCGATCTGCTGTGAGTCTGCACTCATCGGATAGAGGATCATTAGAAGGGCTAGGAAGAATAGAGCGATCATAAGGGTAGTGGGCAATGATTGCCAATTTGAGGTTCTCGAAACGTGTCAGAAACTCTGAATAGGTGAGGCTGCCGGTGGTGGACCAATATCGGTTGGGATCTATGACCGTACTACCGTCAATTCTCAGAATGCCGGCACTGCAGTTCTGTGAGAGGTCAAGGTTGAGATAATCAAAATCATCGTCTAGGCGATGATTGATCAAATCGAGTACCACGATCGCCTCCTGCCCTGGTAACATCCTGAAGTTGCTCTTGTTGTCAAGAAACGCAGTGTCCGGTTTGTATCGCCATCCGGACGCATATACGTTGAATTTGAAGAACACCAGTCTGGAAATCCGCCTCCCTTCAACGTGTCCTGGACATGGGCAAAGACTGTATAGCATTGATAACCCTCAGAAGACTGCGTATTTAGAGTGGAATCGACTGAGTTAACTCTCACACGCAAGATCCAACATGACCTAACAAGGGATTCGCACGCCTTCCGTTCGTCTGGCACAGGCCAATAATGTAGGATACCATTGACGATCCTCTGTGATATCGGTTTCAGGATACACGTGTGCTTGGAAGCAACTGGAGGCAGATCACGTTAGTACCTGTAGAATCGACGAAGTGGAAGATGGTGTCTAACGCTTGAAATCCTAACTCTGTTTCTCTAATGTACTGCCTGTATCGTACGGGATGCCAATCTACCATTTGATAAAGTCCACTAGCAAGCAAGGCCAGCGTGTCTTTCCAGCTTGTCCATCTACGAATATGTTTTGCGATCGAATCATCCTTCGTAGTTCTCGCAACGCTATCGGCATAGAGATTATGCCAACATCACCGGATATGGCATCGATGTTGCAATCGGCGGTTTATTGGTCAGATATGGGATCTTGAGTTGGAACATCTGAAAAACAGAATCCATGCGTGCATCGGGAGAGTGCTCTAGAGCACCCAAATTGATTCCACGATTTAGTGAGCGTTGAGCAAAACAATAGCCGTTCAGAGAGAGCACTAGAACAGATAACAACGCTAATTGTGAGCATGTTTTTGCGGCTTCATTGTTCACAATAACCACCCTTAGATTTTTTTGTTTGGGCTTTCGAACATACTACAATTCTGGTTCGATACAGAATGAGATTGCGTTTACGCTTTCGCTTAGAATCACATTGGCGCGTCTTTCCGCAGATGGTTCCAGAATGAAGATGCCTACATTTTTGAACATGAGCACGTCCGCCACTTCATCGGAATTCGGTTATTGTTCGGTCCCTTCCTCGAATTGCATTTTGTATCTTTGATTCTGTGTTTTTCTTCGTCAATTTCTTTCAGAGGGGGCTATGAGATTCTCGATCTTCCTGTTGATTTTTCTAGGACTATGCGGTCCGGTGGTGCAGGCACAAACAATGCAGGCCGATAGCACGCCTCCGATGGATGCGTATTCCAAAAAGTACACCATGCAAGTGGGTCCAACGATTGGTCTCGTGGGCGGCGGGATCAATACAGAAAATGGAATTGGACGAAAGGTAAATCCTGACTTTATAGGACTACCCTACTTTGGTGCAGTCATCTATGCCCCGTTCGGTGTAGATACGCGCTTGGGCCTTCGGCTCGACATTGCCTATAGCTCTGTGAGCTCGCTCGTGCGCCCGTACGAGTATTATTCCGGTGGCTCGAACTGGACGAAGTCGTTTCAGGAGCGCTACAACTACGTCACCATTGCCCCCATGATCAACCTGGCAGGCTTCCTGATCGGAATGGGCATCAACATTCCAGCCTCGGCCACCATGAAGAACGATGCGGGCACGGAATTCGAAGTCCGCACGGCAGATATGAAAACGGCGTTAGATGTGCGCCTGGGCGGACAGATCACGGTTTGGAATTCAGACATGGGACTCCTTACGGTTGATATCCTTGCCAAGTACTGTTTTACCGGCGTGTATAACGACAACAGGTATACCATGGGCTCTTCTGTGGAGCACATCGGATTTCCGGCAGAAAACTCGAGCGGCAAGGCCATTACTGGTATGACCCCTGCCTCCATAACCCTTGGTTTGTCCTACTTGTTCAATCTCAAATTTTAATGCAACGAAAGGCTATCACAATGAAGACCATATTCATCGCACTGTTCGCCCTCGTTGCCATGGTGGCACTCCCATCGTGTAAAGATGGCGGTACAGGACCGCATCCGGGACTTGAACTTACCGTCGTAGACCAAAGCGGTTTTTTATATACACTTTGGGGTAACGCCCTCATGACAGGTGACTCCGTGAAGTCACTTCAAATGCCATTTGACACTCTCACGGTGCGGAATGGCGTGGTACGTCTTTCGGTCCTGAACGACAAAAGTGTATGGAAACGTCTAGAGCGGTACAACAACTTGAGCCTTGCTTCCACCACCATCAGTTTTACAGAGCCAACAACAATGGCCGAAGGAACATATGCGTGGGCGCCAGGCGCGACGCCGCTTTCAGCTGGTACCGGTGCTACGGTAAATGTGATGGGATACACGTACACACCGATCTCCGGTCAGACCGTGATCACGAAGGTCTATAAGAATGCAAACGGAACGGTTCTCGGTTATAAGGGCTATCTAAACGGCGTGTGTCATGCAATCACCGTTATACCCTTTACCGCAACTATCATCACGATTCCGCTCGTGCTGCAAAGCTGCGTGTTCGATGTACAGAACCCAGCGCTGCAGTGACCTCCTTTTGGGAAATCGATCAATTACTTGGCGCCGATGCAATTGTCATCGGCGCCGGTATTATAGGCCTCTCCACCGCCATCGAACTGCGTGAACTGCACCCTGCATGGCGGGTTGTCGTGCTGGAACGCGGACTTCTTCCAACCGGTGCCTCCACGCGTAATGCAGGTTTTGCCTGCATTGGCTCTCCGAGCGAGATCTGGTGCGATATGCAGGCCCTTGGCCCCGATGCTGCACTCGAGGTGATCGAACGTCGATGGAAGGGGCTGCGGGCGCTGCGCGCCCGCTGTGGCAGCAGGGATATCGGCTATGAAGAGCATGGTGGGAGCGAGATATTTTTGGGGCACCACGAATGCCTTGAACATCTCGAAGAGATCAATGTGCTAATGCGCGATGTGGTGGGCGGGACGATGTTCGTGCCCGACAACGATCGCATTGCTTCCTACGGAATGTCGGCCTCTATCTCCACCCTCATCTACACACCCTTCGAAGGCACGCTGCACTCCGGCAAGCTGATGCATGCCTTGTGGTCGATTGCCGCAGAACGCGGCGTAATCATCCACACGGGCGCTCTGGTAACACGTAAGCAATTACTTACGGATAAGTGGGAAGTAACCGTGCAAGGTGTGATGGGCGAGCGCACGTTCCATGCGGGTGTGGTGGTGGAATGCACCAATTCCGCGATGGAAACGCCAGGACGTGGCCAGGTAATCGTCACAGAGCCCCTTGCCTCCTTGCCCCTTCAAGGGTCCTTCCATTACGACGAAGGGTACTACTACTTCCGGTCGCTCGGCAACCGCGTTCTTCTAGGCGGTGGCCGCAATCTGAACTTCGAGGCAGAACGTACAACGTCGTTCGACCTCACTGAACAGGTCCAAGAGGCCCTCGAAGAGCTCCTCTACAACGTCATCCTCCCCACGCAACGTCCGCGCATTGAGCACCGCTGGGCGGGCACCATGGGCTTTAGCGCTACCAAGCAACCTCGTGTAGAACGTACGGAACCGGGCTATGTGCAGGCATTTGGCTGCAATGGCATGGGAGTAGCAATTGGCACGGAGGTAGGGCGGCAAGCGGCAGCCCTCGCTATCTTTGTAGATGGCAATTCCCGCACGTGACATCGTCAAGGGTCCACCCGAGCTAAAAGGCTTGACTCGTGGAGCACTTGAACAACTCTTTCTCTCTTTTGGTGAAAAGAAATACCGAGCGCATCAACTCTATGATGCGCTGTATATCAACCGACTTGAATCGATCGACGACATGGTCGTGCTCCCTGCTGCCTTGCGTGCAACCCTTGCCGCAACGTATCGCATGCAGAGTGTAGCCTTGCAGCAGATCCAACACTCGGAAGATGGCACTAAGAAATTCCTTTTTGATTTGTACGACGGAAGGTCGATCGAAAGCGTTCTTATTCCTACCGAGAAACGTGATGAAGATGGCAAGCCGCATCGACTCACATTGTGCGTGTCTACGCAAGTAGGGTGTAATCTCGGCTGCAAGTTCTGTGCAACCGCATCACTGAACTTATCGCGCAATCTATCGGCCGGAGAGATCGTAGATCAATACCTGCAGACGCAGGCACACTCCGAAGAGAAGATCACGAACCTCGTCTTCATGGGCATGGGCGAGCCTATGCAGAACTACGACAATGTGATGGCCGCCGTCGAGATCTTTACGGATCAACGCACAGATATGGTGGTCTCACGTCGCGTTACCATTTCCACAGCCGGCGTCATCCCCGGCATCATGCGCATGGCCGACGACGGCAAGCTCATCAAGCTTGCCGTCTCGCTACACGCCACAACGCAAGGTGTGCGCGAAAAACTCATGCCCATTGCAAAGAAGTACACGCTCTCGCAACTCGGCGATGCTCTCGAATACTATTATCGCAAGACGCATAAGGGAGTCACGTTCGAGTACATTCTCTTCGATGGCATCAACGACGGTCCGGAAGATGTGAAACGCCTTGCAAAGTATGCACGTCGAGTTCCTACACGCATCAACATCATCCCGTTCCACGAGATCGACTTTACCAATCCCATTGGCTTTGCTGCAGAGCTTCGTCCAACTCCGCCGGAACGTTTCGAGTGGTTCTTGGCGCAACTCCGCGCCGAGGGCGCGAACGTGATCGTACGTAGCAGCAGTGGCTTGGATATCGACGCAGCATGCGGTCAGCTTGCGTTGAGTGGGGGGCATTAAGAGAACTTCGTGCGACGCTAATGCGCGACACTAGGACGTGCGACACTAAGAAGCGCGACGCTAAGACGTGAAGTTTTTGAAAACTGATTTTCGATTCTGAAATCCACTGCAACCATGAAGCTATTCCTCGCCGCCTTCCTCATCCTTCTCCCTGTCGTAGGTTTTGCGCAAACCTACAAGCAGCCGCGGCCAGACAGTGCGACGAGTGCATATGTGTTGGACTTCATCGACAAGGTAGAGCCGAACACCGACACGAAGTATGTGGTGAGGTTGTTGAATGGCGACATCGTCACGGGGCCGATCGTCGAAACGGGGAACGATCAGGATGGATTCTTCATCAAGATCAGCACACAATTCGGTCGGGCCCGCATTTATGCGAAAGAGATCGCATGGATGGAGTATGCCGATGGAGAGTACCGCCATGGCCATCGTGGCTACCTTATGCCAACGGCCATTCCCATAGGTAATGACCATTTCCTAGGCGACATAGAGATTGCCTTCCTGTATGCCGGCGTGGGCATTGGGAATGTTGTCTCTATTACGGCCGGTCGTTCATTCATTCCGACTGTTCCATCGGCCGATCAAGTAAGTCACGTGAACCTCAAGGTGACCGTTGCAGAAACCGAAAACGGACTGGTTGAAGGCGGCAAGCAGTTCTATGCCGTCGGCGTCACAGGTACGTGGCTGAACGCCAACAATTTTCTGGGCAACATCTATGGTGTGGCAACTTTCACGGGCAAGCGAACGGCGATAAGTACTATGCTCTTTGCAAAGGTGGCAGGGACAAGTCCGATGAAACTTCGTTTTGGAACGTTGATCGACTCAGCGAACGTGTATTACGAGAACGGGACGATTGGCGTAGGCTTGTCTCTGGACTCGCGGTTCTCAGATACGCACGACCTGCATTTTGTAGGCGAGCTTTGGAATAACGACATCACCAAACCCACGAACACCGTGCTGTACTTAGGCCTTCGCCTTGCCAACGATCGTATCGCTATGGACTTCGGCATGAGCATCTTCACCGCGCCAGCCGTGGTGCCAACTGTTGCGTTTGCTTGGACGCCGTTTAACTGACGTGCGACACTGTTATCGCGATTCTGTATTTAAGTCCAGATTCTTATATTTGTAGCCCTTGGTCAGGTAGCTCAGTTGGTAGAGCATTGGACTGAAAATCCATGTGTCGGGGGTTCAACTCCCTCCCTGACCACTTTCGAAAAATCATAAGCCCTTTGTAATCAATGTGTTACAAAGGGCTTGTTCGTTAGAGGGGACATTCTGGGGGACATTTTGGAGGTTTCGCCTAAGGTGAAGACCTCTAAGTCGATGTGCGTTTGTAGCGTACACTAGGAATCCTCGAGGGTAGGTTTTCTGCTACGTCCTTCTGCATATCAACTTGACGGCTCCCGTCAACTACCACACTCCTGCCGTGCGTCATTGACCCGTGTCTATTTGACTGATCGTCACCCTGCACTTGCTCGTATTCTTACAATTTGGGGTCTATGAAAATTCGTGTGGGTATAGTATCATTAGGGGACACGATGAAAAGGAGAAGGAGCAATGACAGAGAGGCTGTTTGAGCAGGCATTGGGGATCACGAGTCCATGGTATGTCAAGGGAGTGACCTTTGACAACACAGCCGGGGAGCTAACGATCGAGATCGACTTTGCGCGAGGCAGTCGGTTTGAGGTGCCCGGCGAGGAAGGATCGCATCCTGTGTACGATACCGAAGAGCGGCGATATCGGCATATGAACTTCTTTCAGCATCGATGTGACTTGGTAGTACGGCTGCCGCGCGTGGAGTTGCCGGACGTCCGAACGCGGACGGTGGAGGTGTCCTGGGAAGGCAAGTTGCGCGGGTTCACGTTGTTGATGGAAGCATATGTGTTCATGCTTGTTGCCAATGGGATGACGTTCGCTGAAGCAAGTCGGATCAGCGGCGTGACACCATACCAAGCAAAGGCGATCGCGGTTACCTACACCGAGGCAGCCATTGAAGAACAGGACCTATCAGAGGTCACGAGTCTTGCCATCGACGAGACATCGATATCGCGCGGTCACGAGTATATCACCGTGGCGGCTGATGCAGCCGAACGGCGTGTGATCGACATCCAGTCGGGCCGTGCAAGTACGACGATGGAAGCGGTGGCAGCAACGATCGAGGCACGAGGTGGTTCTGCTGCAGCTATTCAAGACGTGTGCATGGATATGTGGCCGGCCTATCTCAAAGGCGCACGAGAGTACTTGCCGAATGCAATGGTGACGATCGACAAATACCACGTAATGCATCATGCGAACGGTGCCCTCGACAAGACCCGGCGCGTCGAGCAACGCAAGGAGAAGAATCTCAAGGGACTGCGTTGGGTACTTGTTAAGGGGAAGGAGCATCTTACGGCAGCCGAGCGAATGAAGCTGTCACGAGCGGTACGCTATCCTGAACGCTCTAGGACTGCGCGGGCATATAAGTACAAAGAGGAACTGCGAGAGATCCTCACACGCAAACAACCCAATGTGGTACGACAACAGCTCGCGCAATGGTGTACACGAGTCATGCGATCAAAGGTCGTAGCTATGAAGCCTGTTGCCGGCATGATCCGACGACATATCGATGCGATCGTCAACTGGACGCGATCGCGGATCACCAATGGATTCCTAGAGTCCCTGCACAGCAAGTTTCAGGCTGCAAAACGCAAAGCACACGGTTACCGCGACTTCAGAACCATTCGTGCAGATTACTTCCTCCTTGCAGGTAAACTGAACTTCAAATCGCTGCCTCTTCAACTACACTCTACCCACCCGAGTTTTCGTTGAGCCACATTTTGAAGCGGAATCTGCACTGCGTATCTGAGTGCGCTCGCATTGCCAATCAAAATGCTATTCCTATCGATATTCCAAAGGACGAGTTGACCTTTCGATTTCCAACGTCGTAAATAGGTGTGTAGCCAACCCGAAACACAAATCCTCTATTGATAGACTGATACCGATATCCAATCACTGCGTTTGGATTGACCTTGGATTGAGAGTACTCATAGAACGGCTCTCGCGATGCGTACCGATAGATCACGTTTACTCCAAGACCAAGTTCAAGCCAGTCTCCATCACCAAACAACAGCAGTTTGAGTTGCAACGGAACATTACCAGGGGCAATGTCAACGGTTGATACACCTACTGACGCACGGAGCTGTATGGATGTGGAAGCCTGCTGTTGCCAAATTGGTAATTCTATGATAAAAGAAGCAGCAGACATTCCACTTCCCCCAATCTCCATGTATGCAACGACAAACTTGTTGGAATCTTTTTCGGCAATATTGCCGGACATTCCCCTAGCGTATACAGGTACCACACAGCATATCAAGTAGATTAAGCAACGAGGTTGAATGAGTTCTACACAATGTTGCCAAGCGGTTCTCATCTTGAGCACCGAATAGGATTACTTGCATCACCCGGTGTGCCGGGGCAACAATCCCTAGCATCGCCACCAGGCGGATACATGACGACACCATTCCTCCAGCAACACCTGAAACAGTCACATTTCTTAAGCTTGCCTAATTGATAACTGCAGGCCAAATTCTCATCATTTTTGATGACTTGACCATTAACCCTGGTACAACAAGATGTTGTTTTTCCCAAGCACAAGTAGTTCTTCGGATTTGTAGGATCCGAATTACACAGAATTGTTGGCTTGCTGCCTCCACAAAGGCAACTTGAAAGGTTTCTTCCAAATGATTGGAGAAAATGTCGTCTGCTCTTGGTAGTGATGCGCACAAGTTACAGCATACTGTTTAGCGATAAGAACTCTCTGCTACTATTCGTGGGAAGGATCAATGGCGGCATGGGGTATACAAACTTGTACGCCTATCCGGCTACATCCCGCCGACAGAACTGGATGATCGGCACCTACTTGAATTGGCAGAAATGGGAATATCTGATTGTTGACGGAAAGCACGGAGCGAATTCTCAAAAAGAAGATCAGCTTGCGATCACGGATGGAGAGATCGTTTCGTCAACATCCGATGGAGGCGGAACCTATGCCGTGTTCTCCCGTACAACGGCAGTTACGTCTGTTCACAAGTTCAACACCACGACTCCGCAACTGGCGCTACATCCAACAGTGTCTACCGTCGCGATCACATTACTCTAGCCCAGGTCGGGCAACGTGGACTCTACTGGTCGTACAGAGGCAACGCAGCATTACGGCGTCATCGCGTGTGACGCCACTCACCACCGGAGCATCGAATCATGGAAACAAGCGGCGACAAGGATCTTACCACGGCCAGCGGAAGGCCGTATGCCGAGAACGAAAATATGATGAGCGTAGGTGCGCGCGGACCTCTCCTCTTGCAAGACTACATCCTGCACGAGAACATGGCGCATTTCAATCGTGAACGCATACCGGAGCGCGTGGTTCATGCAAAAGGCAGTGCCGCATTTGGTGTCTTCACCGTAACGCACAACATAACGCAGTTCACCAAGGCCCGTGTGTTCAGCAGCGTAGGGAATACGTGCAGAATCCTTATGCGCTTTAGTCTTGTGGCTGGAGAAAAGGGAAGCGCAGATACAGAGCGAGATCCGCGCGGATTCGCCATGAAGTTCTATACCGAGGATGGCAACTGGGATCTTGTGGGCAACAACACGCCCGTGTTCTTTGTAAAGGATCCGAAGAAGTTCGGAGACTTCATTCACACGCAAAAGCGAGACCCACAGTCAAATCTCAAAAGCCCAACGAACGTGTGGGACTTTTGGAGTCTCAACCCGGAATCATTGCATCAAGTGATGATCTTGATGAGTGATCGTGGAACTCCGCATGGCTATCGGCACATGCATGGGTTTGGAAGTCACACCTTTAGCATGATAAACGATGCAAATGAGCGCGTGTGGGTAAAGTTTCACCTCGTCACACAACAAGGCATTCGGAACTTCACGAATGAAGAAGCCGCGACGATGAAATCTACCGATCTCGACTTCGCACAACGCGATCTCTTCGAGGCGATCGAGCGACAAGACTATCCACGCTGGAACATGCAAATCCAAGTGATGACGGATGCACAAGCAAAGACCTTTCCATGGAATCCGTTTGATATCACAAAGGTGTGGCCGCATGCAGACTTCCCGCTTCTCGACGTAGGCACACTCGAGCTGAACGAAAACCCGATGAACTATTTTGCAGAGGTGGAGCAAAGCGCGTTTGCACCTGCTCACGTTGTAAACGGCATTGGCTACAGTCCCGACAAAATGCTGCAGGGCAGATTACTCAGCTACCCGGATGCACATCGCTATCGACTAGGCGCGAACTACGAGCAAATTCCTGTGAATCGATGTCCGTTCTCCGTGAACAATTTCCAACGCGACGGGACCATGAGGGTAGATGGGAATGGCGGCAAGGATCCGAATTACTATCCGAATAGTATGGGCACGGTCCGTCCGGATCCAACGTTGCGTGAGCCCTCGTGGAATTTGGAGTCGAGCGTTGCCGATTGGTACGATAGAAATGGACCTGGTGACGAAGACCATTACTCGCAACCGGGAACGCTCTTCGACAAGGTGATGACGGACCAAGAGCGCGCCAACACGGTGCACAACATCGTCGGCGCGATGAGTGGTATCTCGGGACCATATCGCGACGCCATCATCACACGCCAGATTGAGCACTTCATGAAGGCAAGTCTCGACCTCGGTACAAGAGTCGCCGCAGGACTTGGTGTAGCTACAACGTAATGGATATAAGACATTTCTTGCCGTCCATCCCGTGATGGACGGCAAGAAGACTGTGCGTAGAGTATTCGGATAATGTATGCTATATTAGACGGTAGAACGTTGTATGTCTATTATACGAGACGTTACATGAGCTCACTTCGTCACATACTTCCAAAGCACACACGCCTTCTTCAACGGTTAGGCGAGGACCTTCGGCTTGCCCGGCTACGTCGGAAGTTCAGTGCCGAGCTTGTTGCCGAACGTGCTGGAATAAGCCGCATGACATTGTATCACATCGAACGTGGTTCTTCTGTTGTTGCTATCGGAGCCTATTTGCAAGTACTGTTTGTGCTCGGACTTGAACAAGGCCTTGGCGAGCTGGCATCAGACGATGTGTTTGGTAAGAAGCTTCAAGACTTAGAGATTCATACAGGTAAGCGAGCACCTCGAAGAAAAACTTCCGAGTGAAAACGCAGCGTACCATATACGTCTATGCAGACTGGCTTGGCATGTCGGCACCCATGCTCATGGGACTGCTACGTGTTCAATTGCTTCGCAAGAAGGAAGTGTTCGACTTTACCTACGATCGTGAATGGCTACGATCCGAATACGCTACAGTAGTTGATCCTTCACTGATGTTGTATGAAGGAACACAGTATCTCGCAGATGGGAAACCCAACTTTGGAATGTTCTTGGATTCAGCGCCCGATCGTTGGGGGAGAACGCTCATGCAACGCAGAGAGGCGATAGATGCGAGACACGAGCAACGACCTGTGCGTCTACTAGGGGAAGCAGACTTTCTACTCGGCGTGTTTGATGGAAGTCGAATGGGTGGACTGAGATTTAAGGATGACGCGGATGGACCATTTCAAGAGCACCGGAGTGCCGTTGCAGTTCCACCTTGGACGTATCTACGTAAGCTAGAACAAGCGTGTAGACATATTGAGCGCTCCGACAGCCATGATGAATTGGAGGACAAGTGGTTTTCCATGCTGATAGACCCAGGTTCTTCGCTCGGCGGCGCTAGACCAAAGTCAAATGTGGTTGATGCAGAAGGTCAGCTATGGATAGCAAAGTTCCCAAGCCGCAATGACCATGTAGACGTCGGGGCTTGGGAGTATGTCACACATCAGCTCGCACAACAATCAGGCATCAATGTACCAGAAGCCAAGCTGCTGAAACTTTCTGATGGTTACCACACCTTTCTTACAAAACGATTTGACCGCTCATCAAATGGAGCACGAATTCACGTTGCGTCCGCAATGACTATGCTTGGGCGCATCGACGGTGAGGACCACGCAGCCGGAGTTAGCTATCTCGACATCGTCGAAGTGATTTCCAAACTATCTCCACATCCGCTTCGAGACCTTGAACAGTTGTTCAGAAGAATCGTGTTTAACATTCTCGTATCGAATACCGACGACCATCTTCGCAATCATGCGTTCATACTGCGTGAATCCAAGTGGACGCTATCACCAGCTTATGACATGAATCCCGAACCACTTGGCCGTGGACTACGTTTGAACATATCTGAATTCGACAATTCGCTGAGTGTAGATCTTGCTCGTTCTGTTGCAGACATGTTCCGCATCGACAAAGTGGGCGCCGATACATTGATTTCCGAAATCACGAAGACAGTGCAATCGTGGAATTCCGTTGCTGAACAGGTTGGCATTGCACGTAACGAGCGCGAGACTATGAAGTCGGCATTCGAGAAGGCCAAATAGTCGATCAACTCTGTTCATGAAGTGAATTTACCACCAAAAGAATTGAGACAGTAAGTAACTGATCGTCAGTCATTTCGTTCAAGCGGGACAAATCAGAAACTCCCGTGTCCTTGCTAGAGATGAACGACCTACCATCAGAATCAGACCGACAATTGTTGGAACACATCCGGCTCGGCAGCAACGCTGCAGAGCCGGCGTTTCGTGTGCTGTACGATCGACACGTACGACGTCTTCTGGCGTATTGCACCAAGGTGATGGGAGGCCAACAACAGGCTCGCGACATTGTGCAAGACGGCTATATGAAGTTGCTTCTCGCCATACGCAAGGGCGAACAGATCGACAACGTTGGCGCCTACCTGATGCGCGTCGCTCGCAATGGCTGTTTGAACATGAAGCGCGACCACCGCGAAACTCTGATGGACATCGAAGACCTGGGTCTCACATCGCACGATATACCCTACGAGACCATCGAAATCCAGCGCCTTGTGAATACAGCTCTGGACCAACTGCCTGAACAATACCGAGAAGCACTCCTCCTGCAGATGTATGGTGGCCTGAGCTATGCAGAAATCTGCGAGGTGACAGGCAATTCATTGCCATCGGTCCGACATCACATTGCACGTGCTAAGCAACGACTGCGCGCAGCTCTGATCCCAATCCTTCGACCTTGAGCGCTGGGAACAACACTATGAATACCAACACAGACATATTCGACATCATGGACCGCTATCTCGAACGCGCCGCAACGCCGGACGAAGAACGCGAGCTATTCTCCACGCTACTGCGGGATGAAGAACTGAGCACGGAGTTTCAAGCACAATCACAACTGCGCTCGACGATGAATCACGATGTGACGGCAACAATCATTCCGTCGGATCTCTATGCGTCCATCGTTGAGTCTGCACAACAGGCCTCACTCCTACCAGTTCCTCTCGTTGGTGCTGCAAGCGTGGCTACGGAATGGATGATCCGATCCGTCATGGCCCTCGCAACGGCAACTACCGCAGCTGTTGCCACGATTGCAACATCTGTGTTGATATCCGTGCCGCCCTCCATCCCTACCACTCCTGCGCAACATGTTGCAGAGGCAGCGTTAACGCCACAACGCGCAATGGCTCCATTGGCCATGCCGGACCAGGAAGAGAAGCACGAACGCGAGGAGCGACACAAGGCAGTCAAGACACCACGAACAACGGCACCTACCACCGCCGATGTTGCACTGATCAACGTCGCTCCATTGCTTGTCGCGAACCCTGAAGATGTTGTACGCACACCGCACAACAATGCATCAACGATAGTGTCGATCATGGAAGAGGCGAATTCGTTGCAAACAACTCCATTGGCTTCGACGCTTTACCTTCGCCTTACGCAGACGCCGCTCACGTATCACATGTATGCAACGCGCACTGCCCTCACATCCGCGCCAAACGTAGGTCTGGAGGCAGAGTACGCACTCGACCGAGAGCATGCAGTTGGCGCCGTGCTGCACAACGACGTCTTTCCCGTTGGTGTTGTCACATCCGACACCAACGTTCAACAGCAGTATGCGATGCTTTGGGGTGGCGCGTCGTACCGATACACACCACAGTGGAACATGCCTCTTGGTCTTCAACCCTTTGCACAACTCAACCTTGGCGGTTCGTCCCGTGGTGTTGTTGTGCAACCAACTCTTGGTCTTCAAATTCACGTCAACCAAATCTCCATCTCCGCCGGTGCGAACATGATGACGTTGTTCTATCAGAACAGCGGCGCATGGAATGCGGCCTCTCGCGTTGGAGTGCTGGTTGGCATTGGTTATCATCTTTAACTGTTAGGAGTGTTGTATGCGTTCGATCTTTATGCGAGCGATGACCATCGCAGCCTTGTGCGCCAGTCTTGTAGCCTGCGATGATATTATTCTTCCGCCTGATGATGGTGGTGGTGGAGGTGGCGGGGGTGGAGACACCGTCAATACTACCGGTATCATCACAGGAATTGTGGTGCAGGATTCTTCATCACCGTACACATCGCTCGAGAGTGCACGTGTAGCGTTGATGTGGCGTCGGCCAGACGGAACATTGCGCGTTGGTTCCATCACGAAAATCAATTCGGATATGCGATTCACGTTCCGGGACCTTGCCGCCCTCACATCGCAAGACCTACTGAGCGATCCTAGTTCGTCGAAAGATGACTATGGTATTGCATCGATCATGCTGATTACCAAGCCAGAGACGAAAGTGGGAGATGTATTAGATTTTCGTGTGATACTGCCAGCCGAACTCATGTACGTGTGCCCAACGCACGACGTGATCTACCGCGTTCGCAGTGGTGCCGCAGACGACGGCACACCGTGGCTCTCTGCATTTCGTGCAGGTTTTACGCTGGGTATGAAGAGCGATATCGCCATCTATGAATATATGCCAGATCCAAGTGGAATAGCCGTACTGCCAGTGTTTGGAATGTAACAAGTCTGCCCCCTGTTGATGCGACGTCCCGTATTGCGAACGACACTCCCCGTCTACCGCAGTATGGGACGCGTTGCGTTCAACAACGACCGAGTAGGTTTAGGCTCACATGGTGCGTACATTCTATGCGTTGGAACGGATGCAGTCACACCGATTGCGACGCTATTGCATGAAGCCTGAGGTAGAATGTCATCTTTCTGGAAGAAATTAGGTCCGGGTTTGGTAACAGGTGCAAGCGACGACGACCCTTCGGGCATCGCCACCTACTCTGCAGCGGGTGCGCAATTCGGTTTGCAGTTGCTGTGGACAGCAATTTTCACGTATCCTCTCATGGTAGTAATCCAAGAGATGTGCGCGCGCATTGGCATTGTTACACGTCATGGTCTGGCCGCAACAATCAAGCGTCACTACCCACTACCCGTTCTATGGCTTATCGTAGGACTCAGTTTTCCTGCCATCGCCTTAAACATAGGTGCGGATATCGCTGGTATGGGCGCCGTCGGTCATTTGGTGTTCCCTTCGATTCATTCGTCGGTGTTCTCCATTGCGTTTACAGCCATCTTGATGTACTCCATCATCGCATGGCCGTATCGCAGAATTGCGTCAGTGTTGAAATGGTTGTGCATATCGTTGCTGTCCTACCTGGTGATTCCCTTCCTTGTGGACACAAATTGGTGGCAGGTTGCAAAGAGTGCCGTGCTACCAACGATAATGTTCGACAAATCTTACTTCATGATTCTTGTGGGAATCCTGGGCACAACCATTTCTCCGTACTTGTTCTTCTGGCAAACATCTATGGAAGTGGAAGAGGGCGCAACAAAGAACATCGTCGTCAATAAAGCCGTGATCTCCAACATGACACTCGATGTGCGTAGTGGCATGTTCTTTACAACGCTTGTCTTCTTCTTCATTGTTCTCACGGCTGGCACGGTGTTGCACAACGGAGGAGTCACGACCATCGTAACGGTAGAAGACGCCGCTAAAGGTTTGCAACCTCTTGCCGGAAACATGGCCTATGCACTGTTTGCTATTGGCGTGATCGGTACTGGACTCATAGCCATTCCTGTATTGGCGGGTTCGCTCAGCTACATGATATCGGAAGTGTTTGGATGGAAAGAAGGGCTCAACAAGAAATTTCAACGTGCGCCCGGTTTCTATCTCACGATGATCGTCTCTCTCTGCATTGGCCTTGCCATCGATCTCACCGATGTAAGCCCCATCACAGCGCTCATCTATACAGCTATCCTGTATGGTGTAACCGCGCCGGTGCTAATAGGGCTTGTCTTGCATATTTGCAACCGCACAGATATTATGGGTGAGTACACCAACAAGACCATGAGTAATGTGGTGGGTATTGCGACGCTGGCCATCATGTCTGCGGCTGCTGTGTTGATGTTTGTGTATTGGGGAGGGTAATCGCATGATGTTGTTTCTTGCTTTACTAATGCCGGCGCTACTTCTGGTGACAACAACCGTTGTCGCACAAGTACCAATGCCGGCCCTGCCACAGACATCTGCTGTGGAAACCTGCTTCCCTGATACGTCGGGATATCGACGCATCACCGTGGGCGCAGTTGGTCGAGACTACATGAATCTCCAAGACGCCATCAATGCAGCAACACTTGGAACGGTGATCGTCGTGAATGCCGGCGAAGAGTTTGGTGGGTCGTTCGCGCTACCACAGAAGACAACAGGAACGGGATGGATTATCATCACGTCGTCACGCGCTGCAGAGCTGCCGCCCATCAACGACTATGTGCTGCCGGAGCATGCGGCGCTCATGCCCCGCATCATTACGACGAACACCTCCGGCCTTCCCACCTTCCACACTCTTGCACGCGCCCATCACTACAGATTGGTTGGCCTCGAGATAACGGCTGCAACGAATGTGATAGAGAGTTACGGACTCATCTTCTTTGGTGATGCGAGTGCTGCACAGTCGACGCTCGACGTGGTGCCGCATCATCTCATCATCGATCACTGCTATGTGCATGGCCACGACGAGGGGACGCTCATGAAGTTTGGTGTGCGACTCGATTGCGCCATTGCCGCGGTGGTAGACTCGTATTTTTCGCAATTCCACAGCATAGGGTATGATGCGCAGGCCATTGCAGGAATCAACGGTCCTGGTCCGTTCAAGATCATTCACAACTACCTCTCTGCATCGGGCGAAAACATCCTATTTGGCGGAGGTGCACCTGCCATTGCCGGCCTTGTTCCCAGCGATATCGAGATCCGTGGAAACTATCTGTTCAAGCCCTTTTCGTGGAGGGAAGGACATAACACCTATGCAGGAAAACACTGGACCATCAAGAATCACTTTGAGCTCAAAACAGGTCGACGTGTGCTCTTCGACGGCAACAGACTCGAAAATTGTTGGGCCGATCTTCCGATAGGTCAAAGCGGATATGCCATCCTGCTTACTGTACGGAATGAAGGTGGCAAGGCACCGCAAGCAGAGGTAAGCGACGTGACGATCTCGAACAACACCGTGTTGAATGTTGGCGCGGGAATCACGCTTTCCGGCACGGATGATACTCCGAGCAAGAGAACGTCTCGGATTCACATCGTGAACAATCTATTCATGGCTATTGACGGGTTGGCGTACGGAGACGGAAACAACGCAGGTCCAAACGTCGGCACATTCCTCAAGATCGGCGATCCAGACAACGTGGTTGTTGATCGCAACGGAATCTTTCAGAGTGGTGCCATTACGTGGGCATTCAAACCCATGAACGGATTTGTGTTCACGAACAACTACGTCAACTGTAAGAAGTCGGCCGGAGGATATCGTGGTATCTACGGTCCGGGCAAGGCAGAGGGCAACGCAACGCTCAGCTACTACGTTGCCGACATTACCGATGCGAACAAACGCTTCCACAATAACAGTCTCATCTACGGAGATTCATCGCTCTACAGCAACTATGCAACGCAGAGCAGAAACCTATTCCCGAGCGCCGTTGGGGCGCAGCCAAGCGGCATCGGTCACGATATCGGCCTCATCGATTCTGCATTCAACTACAAGCGCGTTTGCGGTTCGACCACGTCGGCGCAGCTAGAACCACTCAGCAATGCATCGTTCAGCTTGTGGCCCAATCCTGCGTCCGACGCCATCACCATGGATCCTATCGTAGCAGATGGCACGGTGTATTCGATCATCGATGCATCAGGTCGAACGGCATGCAGCGGCAATCTCTACGCTCGCACCACGATCTCCACGTTCTATCTCGTCTGCGGCGTGTACACGGTACTGCAACATTCTGCGCAACAACGCACCGCGCTGCGATTGGTGATTGCTCGATGATGCGCTATCAAGTACTTCTCCTATTCGTTCTATGTGTTGTTCCTTTGCATTCGCAATGGGACGCGAACGGACACGTGCAGTTGAAGCTTCGAACAAACGTCGATCTTTTAGATGAGGGACGATATATTTTTTCGCGTCGGTTGATTGTAGATCACGTCGATAGAGTTATTGCAGTCAGGCT